>Ga0210112_1000085_pt1 | contig 24395 bp, 23 predicted proteins | sample Joice_ThreeSqC_D_FD_184875 | JGI IMG/M metagenome (GOLD analysis project Ga0210112, IMG submission 184875) | Wetland microbial communities from San Francisco Bay, California, USA, that impact long-term carbon sequestration - Joice_ThreeSqC_D2... | ecosystem: Environmental > Aquatic > Marine >... | reverse complement strand
GACCCGCCTCGCCTTCCGCCAGGCGCGCCGGATCAGCCAGTGAAAGCAACATGACGGCCTGGTAGTAAACCGCGCTCGTTGCCGCACTCACGGTGGCATTGTCCGTCTGCAGGCTGACACCCAGCAGTCCGAAGCGGCGCGCCAGGCGATACAGCTGGTGTGTCTCGGCAATCAGCGACGGCTGCGCCGCGCGGTAGAACCGGTAGCTGTCGAGCAGGACATAGGCCATTTGTTCCAGCGCGCGGTTCAGTGCATGCCCCAGCAACGGGTGGGGTTTGCCCTTGCTGCTGCCGGCATACAGGCCTGCGACGACCAGCTTGTAGCCGTTGACCATGCTCAGCAGCAGGTGGCCAATGCCCTCGATGGCTTCCTGGCGCCGCACCCGGGTAAGATTCAGCTGACCCAGTTGCAGCGGGTCGACGGTATAAAACAGCCGTTGCGCCGTTACCCGGTAGGACTCGAGCAGCTCGAGGCGCGCCTCGGCCGCGAGTTTCTGCTCGTTCAGTCCATCCAGCCCGCCACCCACCAGGCGCAGCGTTTCGACCACGTCCATGAGCGGCAGGTCGTCCAGCCACATACGCAGGCGTGCCACGTCGGTTTCCACCGTCGGGTCTGTGTAGTCATGCTGTACCGGCAGGGATAGCTTCAGTGGTTCCATCGTATGACAGCTGGTGACAGCCGCGTTACAGTCTGCCTGTGGTCCGGATCAGGTAGTCACCCCTCGGCTGCAGCTGTGCAACCGTTTCCAGCAGGCCGCGTGTGTTGGCATCGACGCCCGGACCGGGTTTCAGCAGCACGCTTACCGTGAAGCGGCCATCGGGCACCAGCGTGATGTCGCCGGACGCGCCCAGTGTGCCGCCGCGGATGATACGTGCAACCAGCTCGTCGCCGGCGCTCTCCAGCACCAACTGAAGATCCCCCAGTTGCAGCTGCAGGGGTGAGCGCAGTTCCGCCGCCTGCCAGTCAAGCAAGCCGCTGACGTCCTGCGGCTTGTTGTCACGCCAGGCAAACGTGTCCAGTTGCAGCGTCAGTCGGCCGGTACTGGTCAGTGCGATCGGCGAAAACGCATTGAGGATGCGGTCGGCCTGCAGCTGCATGTCGATATCGTGTCCGACGAGGGCGCCGCCCGGCGTGATGCCCAGGCTGGCATGGCCATGATAATCAGGATGCTTCAGCTCGAGACGGTACTCGAGTCGGCCACGCAGCAGTCCCGTCGGACTGAATCGCCAGCTCACCGGGCCCAGCTCGTTGGCCTGGTAGCGCAGCCGTCCGGCTTGCCCGGCGAACACCGAGCCGGTCACGGCCTCTATCGACAGTCCGTCGACCTGGCGCTCGATCGCGCCGGTCAGGTGCGCGACCGGAAATGTCACCAGCAGGATCGGTATATAGACGGCTATACCGATGGCAATGTAGCGCCAGGCATGTCTCACAACCCGGGCGCCTGCAGGGTCAGCCGGGCATTCACCCGGCCGGCTGCATCGGCGACGCGCTCCATGCTGACCGTATCGGCGCTGATGCCATAGCGTTCGGCAAGACTTCCCAGCCACTGGATCAGTTGATCGAATGAAGCCCCCTCCAGCCAAACCTTGACGCTGTCGCCGCCTTCAGGCTCTACCCGCTTCAGCGCGCTGGCCAGCCCGCCGGCGCGGGCGGTACTGTCTGCCAGCGACAGCAGCGACTGCCCCCCCAGGCCCTGGGCAGGGGCGCTGCTGCCCTTGAGCCGGGCCAGCAATTGCGCGTTCTCCTGCATCCACACGGCGGTATCACGCTGCCCGGCCACGTTGTCACGCAGGTCAACGTAAGCGCCACGCAGCGGCGCCCAGATCAGCGCATAGACGAGCAGCAGCGCGACGACCGCGGCGGCGGCCATGACCATCAGGCGCTCGCGCGGCGCCAGGCCTTCCAGCCAGGCCCTCATGTCCCCATCCCCTGGATGCGCAGCCGGCTTTGTACGCGCTGGTCCGCGCCGGTGGTGGCTGACTGGATTTCAACCGCCAGGCCGCCGCTGCCGGTAAGCGCCTGCTTGAGCTGGTCGAGCGCCTGCAGATTCGGGATCATCAGGTCTAGGTCAAGCCGGCCGGCGCGAAAACTGATGCCGCCCAGTTCGACGCCCGAGACGCCCTTGAGCACCGAGCCGGTCTTGCCCAGCAGGACGAGAAAGCCGGCGTCGGTTCCACTGCCACGCTGCAGACGGTCGAGCTGCTGCTGCAGTTGCACGCGCGGATTGACTACCCGCTTGGTGCCGGGTACTGCGGCACGGAAGGTTTGCTCGATCTGCGCCTGCAGCCGTTCGCTTTCGCGGTCGAGCCGGTGGTAATCGACGCCCATCACGACCAGGCTGACGAGGATACCGGCCAGCAGCAGCGCGGCAGTGGCGCGCCACGGTTTCCATACCCGTGACCAGTCGCCCGACCGGCTGTAGGGGCCCTGCAGCAGGTTAATCGACTTGCCGTCCAGCCCCTGCGCAAAGATGTACAGCGGATCATCGCTGTAGTATTCCTCGATGACCTCGCCCGGGTAATCGTCGATCACCGGCGGCTGGATATCCGGACGGACAATCAGGCGGACCGGCGCAGCAACCTCGTCCGGCTGCTGCATGGCAAGCATCATGTCCAGGTTGTCGCTGTCGACCGCGTAGCCGCTCGACGACCCGTTCCTGACCAGCACGATGTCATCGATGACCAGTGCGCTGATTTCATTTTCGACCAGCGGAACCGCCAGCACCTCGGGAATCACCTGCTGGACATCCATGGCGGTCGTGTCGAGCGCGGCAGCCAGACGGTCCATGGTGTCCCGGTTGATCACGGCCACCGACCAGTCACCATCCGCACCGGCCTCGCCGAGTGCGAAGTGCAGCTGTTCGACCTCGTCGGAAAGCTGTTCCTCAAGGGCATAGGGGACGGCGCGCAACAGTTTTTGCCGTTTGCGTCCGGGGATGTGCACGCGGGTCAGCAGGCAATCAACGCCGGCCACCAGTACGACCACGCGCAGGCCCTCCGCCTCGCGCGCGGCGTCTTCGATCGAACCGGCATGTATGTCGCTCAGTGTGGTACCGTCGGCGTCCAGACGCAGCCAGCGCCAGTTGTCGCCGGCAATGGAATCCGCTCTTAGCAGCAGTGTGTCACGCATTCACGGCCCTTTCGTCCATTTGTGGCGGGTATCCTAGCAGAAATGCACGGGAAAATACGGAATTATATTGCAGAAACATCGTGTTAACCGGCCGGCTGCACAAACCCCGTCACCCGGGTACGCGACACTACCCGCAGGCTTTTATCGTCGCGCTTCAGCACGCTTTCCAGTTGCGCCTTGCCGATACCCACGCTGACGTCCGTCAGCACGAGAAACCAGTGACTGCTGACATCCACGCCCCCCGTTATCCCGAGTCCGGCCAGTGCGTCATTTGACAGAAAGTCCTGCTTGCTCTCGAACGGGTGTTCTTCACGATAAGCCAGCAGCATTTCCACGCCCTGCTCGGTCATGTTTTCGTGCAACGCCAGCAATACCTCGGCAGTCGCGGTGTTTACATTAATCGTCGTCATCTCCGGCAGCGCCGTGACATGCGGCTCCAGTATCTTCATCACTTCGTCGGTAAAGCCATGCACCAGCCGCAGTTCGCTGATCGAGACGAGCCTGCGGTTGGCGGCGCGGTAGGGCGGTTCCTCCAGCAGGTAGGTGTCATCCTCGGCACCGCCCGGAAACGTGGCGATGATATCGGCATCGATCCAGTCAAGCAGGCTGGCGGCAAGCGCGGGATCCACCTGCAGCACGTTCAGCAGGCGCTTGAAGTACTCGATACTGTTGTTGTCGGGCTTGCCATCATCGCCCACCAGGTTGTTGACATTAAACCTGCCCTGCAGATCGGTAACATGGCCACTGACGAAACCGCCATCGACAGGAATCGGCGGCAACGCGGAGGCCCAGTCCTCGTCCAGGGAATCGTAGGTGCTTTCGCGCGCATCGCGACGCAGGATCACCTGCGCCCAGCTCTCCGCCGCCAGTGCATAGGCATAGGCCTGCTCGCCATGCAGCAGGTTGCCGGTACGGCGCATATCAATGTGCTGACGCGTCGCCATCGCCACCGCGGCCACTGTCGCCAGCGCCACCACCAGCAGCGCGGTAACCAGCGCGACACCCTGTTGAGGTATGCTTCGTGTCCGCTGGCTGGAGAGCATCATTCAGGCATCCTGAACAACCAGACCAGCTGGCCGTACCGCTTGTGCTCGAGGGTAATCTCAATGGCCTTCGGCAGCACCGCCACGGGGGCACCGGGCAGTGCCTGGTCGGCGGTTCCGGTCCAGCTGGTCTTCCACTCGTTGTTGTCCAGATAGCGCACGTCCATCCGGGTAATCTCGTCCGAGAGCGGCTGCCTGATCGGCTGGCTGTCCTGCGCACGGTCCAGCACCGACCAGGTGTAGCGCACCAGATGGTCATCCTCATAGGCATAGGACACGCGCTGCAACGTACTGCGTGCATGACCGAGAGGGTTGCGCCAGCCACCGCGGGTCAGTTGCAGTGCCTCGGCTCCGGCCACCGGCGGGAGTTCCGCGCCATATTCGTCGCGTACCGTACGCGGCACCACCTGCTCGATATCGCGCTGCATGATCAGGTAGATTTTCTGCAGCTGGCCCAGCCGGTCCGCCTCCTGTTCGGTCACGGAGCGCTGTTCCAGCACGGTACGCAGCCCGCTGTAGGACATCGCGGCGATCAGGCTGAAGATCGCCAGCGCCACCAGCAATTCCAGCAGGGTGAATCCGGCCGCCACGTACGGCCGTGTGCGTCGCGTCGTCATAATGGTTGTATCAGGAATCCGCTCAGCGTGGTAAGCGGCTCCGTGGCATCGGTATCCGCGGGCATCACCTCGACATCCAGGCGGCGCAGTTCAGCCTCGTCCGTCTGCGAGGTGCGCGCCAGCCAGCGCCATTCCCGGGTGCCCATTTCCCGTGTGCCCTTCTGCTCGCCTACGGATGGCCAGTCCTTGCGCAACTGGAATTCCGCCAGCACATCGCGCGCCACCCAGGTCGCCATGGTGCGATCGCGCAGATACGACTGATTGGCCGTGTAGTCGCTGGTGGCCTTTATCACCGCGCCCATCGCCAGCGCCAGCACCGCCAGCGCGATGAGTATCTCGATCAACGTGAAGCCGCGGCTGCCGCTTGTGTTCACAGCGGCCCCTCGCGAGTCCGTTCCACCTCGCCCATGAGCGAGGCGGTCAGCCGGTAGCGGTAGTCGCTGAGTGTCGAATCGAAGGTAACCTCAAATGGCGTCATCTCGCCGCTCGACAGGATGAGCACCTGGGGCGGCGGCTCCACCTCGTCTTCGGTGTCTTCCGCACCCAGTGACTGCTCACCCTCGATCTCGAGCTTCATGTGGATATCCGCAGGCAGGGTATAGGCCTTAAGCAGGCCGTCGTCCGGAAGGTTCCAGCCGTCCAGCGCCAGCACCAGAAACTCGTAGCCTTCATCGGTAAAACGCACGCCGAGTTCCTCACCGCGGACGATGGCCTCGTCGTTCGCCAGCGCCAGCAGGGTCTCCAGGCGGCGCGCCTCCCGCTCCATCATTTCAGCCACGTCGTCGCCGCCCATGGACAGCATGGCAAAGCTGAAGATGATCCCGATCAGGACCATCACCACCATCAGTTCCAGCAGGGTGAATCCGGACGAGCGCCTGGCGGTTGCGGCAGGCATCAGTGGCTATTGCAGGTCCCAGTTGCCGATGTCGTCATCACTGGGCTGCTGATCGGGACCGAGCGAGAAGATATCGACCGCACCGTGTTCGCCCGGACTGAGATAGAAATAGGCTTGTTTCCAGGGGTCCATCGGCAAGCGGTCCACGTAGCCCCCCTCCTTCCAGTTGGCCGGCTCCGGCGCGGAGGGTTTCTCAACCAGGGCCTCGAGTCCCTGGTCGGTGGTCGGGTAGACATAGTTGTCGAGCTTGTAAAGATTGAGCGCCGCCTCCAGCGAGCGGATGTCCTGGCGTGCCTTGGTGATGCGCGCCTGGTCGGGACGATCCATAACCTTCGGCACCAGGATGGCCGCGAGGATGCCGAGGATCACGACGACCACCATGACCTCGATCAGGGTGAAACCGGTTTGCCTGTTGATGCCTTGCTTCATGAGTAAGCCCTTGATTGATTTAACACGGTACCCTGGCGTCGAACCGGGGACATGCGCGCTATTCTAGCCCGAATTTCTCACCAGGCGGCAGTGGGTCGTCGTGGATGTAGAGAGGCAATGAAAATCCCGGGTAAAAGTCAAAATACAGCCTGTTGTCGAGCCATGCCTGTTGCGGTGAGATATTCTGGCCAGCGTGTCCGGCGGCAGGAAAACAGACAACTTCGTTGCCCGTCAGTTGCATGCTACTGCGCTAAATGGGCGGGAAACGCCGACCCGTTCACGGCAACGCGACCCGCATGTCGGGCCGCCTGCAGCCTGCGACAAAGGGCCATATACCCGGCAGCCTGCTAGTTGACCGCCAGCTGGTTGCGCACCTTGAGGGCGTACAGGTGGCGCTCGGCATCCACCAGGTGCTGCCCCCAGTGGATACGGTAACTGGACTGCCACGCCTGGGCAGCGCGCTGCGGCCAGACTTCATCCAGCAAATCAAGTCCGTAGCGCAGGTCGAAGTAAATGTCGGTGAGGTCATCGGCGAGACTGCCGGACATGTGCACCTCTTCCGGTGCAGAATCGAATTCCAGCCAGTAGCTGTCGCGCTCACCCAGCACCTTGCGCAGATGGCTGTAGAGTTCGAAGCGGGCATCGAGGTCGGCCTCGAACAGCGGCATATCGCCGGTGTCATAGGCATTCAACGCGGTGACGGCCGCATGCAGGCGCGGCATCAGTCGAAACAGCAATTCCAGCCAGTCGCCGGGCCGGGCCAGTGCATTGTCGATCAGGTGACAGTAGTCGCCCGCCACGTCCACCATCTCTGTCAGTGTTTCCGAGAAACCGGCCATGTCAGCAGCTGCAATCTTCCAGAAATTTCCTGATTATCAGTGTATTGAACATTGGGCATGACATGCGCCACGGCCCGTGTAATCCAAGTGTAGTCAAAATTCGTCTGCCTGCACGGGCCGCATCGCCGGCCTAGATTTCGACCATCTCGAACTCGTCCCTGGTCGCGCCACACTCCGGGCATACCCAGCTGGCCGGGATATCCTCCCAGCGCGTTCCCGGCGGAAACCCTTCCTCCGGCAGACCGTCGGCCTCGCTGTAGACGAAGCCGCACACGACACAGACGTATTCCCGGTAAGCGCTCATCATTCATCATCCATTCAGAATCACCGGGGTATTTTACGGGACTGTCGCGCCGAGTGAAGTACATTCGCCCGCGTCATTATATTCACGGGCCGCGCACATCCGTTATCATCGGCAGCATGCGCAAGATCCCCGTCGTGATGACATTCGCCGGCCACGACCCCGGTGGCGGCGCCGGCCTGCAGGCCGATATTGAATCCCTGTTCAGCCATGGCTGCCGCGCCACACCGGTCATCACCGCGCTGACCGTGCAGGACACCCGCGATGTCATGGCGTTTCAACCGGTCGAGGCCACCCACATCGTCAGCCAGGCCCGCGCGATCCTGGAGGACATGCCGGTCGATGCCTTCAAGATCGGCATGCTGGGCAGCGTCGAAAACGCCGTCGCTATCCACAGCATACTGGCGGATTACCCCGACATCCCCCTGGTACTGGATCCGGTGCTGGCATCGGGCAGCGGCACCCCGCTGGGAGAGGACGGTCTGACGGACGCCATCAAGCAGCTGCTGCTGCCGCGTGCCACGGTGCTGACGCCGAACAGCCGCGAGGTACGCGCCCTCGCGCCGGAGGCGGACACGCTGGATGCCTGCGCCTTCGCCCTGCTCGACCGGGGCGTCGACTATGTCTTGCTCACCGGCACCCACGAGCCGACGGCGCATGTCGTGAACACCCTTTACCAGGGTCATCAGCGCCTGGAATCCTTCACCTGGGAACGCCTGCCGCACAGCTACCACGGTTCCGGCTGCACGCTCGCCGCCAGCATTGCCGGGCTGCTGGCACACGGGCTCGATGTCTTCCAGGCCTGTCACGAGGGCCAGCACTTCACCTGGCAGGCATTGCAGAACGGCTACCGGCCCGGGATGGGGCAATACCTGCCCGACCGGATGTTCTGGGCGGAACAGGATGGCTGATGATCCGTGATGAGCTTGCCGACGGCCTGTATGCAATAACGGACGACTGCAAGGGCTCGCCGGCAGGGCTGGTGCGACGCGTCGAACAGGCCATCCGCGGCGGTGCCCGTCTCATCCAGTACCGTGACAAGGAGGCCGGCACGACCGCGCGTCACGCCCGGGCCGCGGCCCTGCTGGCCCTGTGCCGGCGGCATGCCGTTGCGCTGATCATCAACGACGACGTCGAACTGGCCGCGGCAATCGATGCGCACGGGGTGCATCTCGGCGCCGGCGACGCAGACATTGCCACCGCCCGCGAGCGACTCGGCGCCCGCGCGATCATCGGTGCCTCCTGCTATAACCGGCTGGAACTCGCGCGGGCGGCCGTGGCCGGCGGCGCCGACTATGTTGCGTTCGGCCGCTTCTTCGCCTCGCACAGCAAGCCGGGCGCGGTAGCGGCCGGTCCCGACCTGCTGGAGCACGCAAGCCGCGAGTTGCTGGTCCCGATCGTTGCAATCGGCGGCATCACCCCGGCAAACGGCGCCGTGCTGGTGGCCGCCGGCGCCAACCTGCTCGCGGTCATTCACGGCGTGTTCGGCCAGCCCGACATCGAGGCGGCCGCGCGGGCCTATGCCGGCCTGTTCGACACGGTGAAGGGTGAGACGTGAAAGGTGAAAACCGGATTGGCCACGGAATCCACGGAAGAACACGGAAAAATTACCCATAAAAAAACCAAATGGTTATGTCATTTCATGTCATGGCAGCCACGCTTGTGTGCTGACATAGTCAGCGGCAATGGATTCCAGCGGAACAGGTGGATTATCTGTTGATATAAATCGGGTTTGAATCCATGACCATCCAGCCCGTACTTCAGCCCTGAGGACATTTTATTGAATTGTTTCCGTGTTCTTCCGTGGATTCCGTGGCCATTGATTATTGTTGCTGGCATTTAGCTCTCACACATCACGTTTCACCTTTCACGACTCACGTTTCACCTTTTACCTTTCACCTTTCACTTCCCGCGCTTTATGCGACAATCCCCTATTGTTCAGAGTCATGAAGGATGCTGCACCATGAGCCGTTCGCACGAGCTGTACCAGTCTGCCTGCCAGCACATCCCCGGTGGCGTGAATTCACCGGTACGCGCCTTCAAGGGTGTGGGCGGAGACCCGGTGTTCTTTACCCGCGGCGAAGGCCCCTGGCTGTACGATGCCGATGGCAAGCGCTATATCGATTATGTGGCCTCGTGGGGCCCGATGATCGCCGGCCATGCCCACCCTGCCGTCATCCGCGCGGTGCAGGACATGGCCGCCAACGGGCTGGGATTCGGCGCACCCACCGAGATCGAGACCCGCATGGCGGAACTGCTGTGCCGGCTGGTGCCGTCGATGGACATGGTACGCATGGTCAATTCCGGCACCGAGGCGACCATGAGCGCGATTCGACTGGCGCGGGGCTTCACCGGGCGCGACCGCATTATCAAGTTCGAGGGTTGCTACCACGGCCACTCGGACGCCCTGCTGGTCAAGGCCGGCTCCGGAACGCTGACCCTCGGCGTGCCCACCTCGCCGGGCGTGCCGGCCAGTGTCGCGGCCCACACCACGACCCTCACCTACAATGACAGCGAGGGCGTAGTTGAGGCCTTTGCATCGATTGGCAATGAGGTGGCCGCCATTATCGTTGAACCGGTCGCGGGCAACATGAACTGCATCCCGCCGGAGCCCGGCTTTCTCGAAACCCTGCGTCGAGTCTGCGACGAACACGGCAGCGTGCTGATCTTTGACGAGGTGATGACCGGCTTCCGCGTGGCACGCGGCGGCGCGCAGGCCCGTTACGGCGTCACCCCGGACCTCACAACACTGGGCAAGGTCATCGGCGGCGGCCTGCCGGTCGGCGCCTTCGGCGGGCGGCGCGACATCATGGAACACATCGCACCGCTTGGTCCTGTTTACCAGGCAGGCACCCTGTCCGGCAACCCGCTGTCGCTGGCAGCCGGCCTGGCCACGCTGGAACTGGCCACGGCCGATGGCGTGCATGAACAGCTGGATGCGACGGCACGCCGCCTGGTGACCGGCCTGCAGGCTGCGGCCGACCGCGCCGGCATCCCGTTCACCACCAACCAGGTCGGCGGCATGTTCGGTTGCTTCTTCAGCACGCAGCCGGTAATCAGCCGTTTCAGCCAGGTGAGCGCGTGCGACCTGGACCGCTTCCGCCGCTTCTTTCACGGCATGCTGGATGCCGGCGTCTACCTGGCGCCGTCGGCCTACGAGGCCGGCTTCGTGTCCAGTGCGCACAGCGACGCCGTAATCGACGAAACGCTCGATATTGCCGCACGGGTTTTCACAGCGCTGTAACATATGAAAAAACATTTGCCACGAAATAACACGGAAGAAAAATCTCTTTAATTCAAATTTTCTTCCGTGTGCTTCCGTGGCCATAACAATTTGATTAGTCACCTGACAGTTTGATGGACACGCTGCTGCAAACCACGCTCGACTGGATCGCACTGCATCCGCATGCCTTCAACACAGTGGTCTTTACCGTCGCCCTGATGGAATCGCTGGTCGTGCTGGGATTGCTGATCCCCGGCGCGGCGCTGCTGTTCGGCGCCGGGGCCCTGATTGCCACCGGTGCCCTGCAGCCGTACCCCATCCTGCTCTGGACCACGCTTGGCGCCGCACTCGGCGACATCATCAGCTTTTTGCTGGGCCGGCACTACCACCAGCGACTGCGCGTGGTGTGGCCGTTCCGGCGCTACCCCGCGCTGGTCAACCGCGGCGTCGACTTCTTCGTGGGCCATGGCGGCAAGGGCATCTTCATGGCACGTTTCATCGGCCCGCTACGCCCTGTCGTACCGGCTATCGCGGGCATGATGAGCATGTCGACCGCGCGCTTTCTGGTCATCGACAGCCTCGCCTGCCTGCTTTGGGCGCCGGTCTATATCCTGCCGGGCATCGTGTTCGGTGCTTCACTGGGGCTGGCCGCCGAAGTCGCCGGCCGGCTGGTTGTGCTGTTGATCGTCATCGCCGGCCTTGGCTGGGGTGGTGTCTGGCTGATCGCCAGCCTGATCCGGCTGTTGCAGCCGCACGCCGCACGCCAGCAGGAGCGGTTGCTGATGTGGAGTCAAAACCACCCGCGCATCCGCCCGCTGGCCGGCTCGCTGCTGGACCCGGAACACCCGGAGGCGCGCGGACTGGCGATTTTGTCCGTGCTGTTCTTCATCACGCTCTGGCTGTTGTTGCTGATTTCCCGCCAGGTCCTGCACGGCCATTCCTTCGAGGGTATCGATGCCTACGTATTCCATGGCCTGAGCAACCTGCGCACACCCTGGGCGGACAGCATCATGCTGTTCTTTACCCGCCTTGGCGACCGCCCTGTGCTGGCGCTGGTCATGGCGGGTGGCTGCCTGTGGCTGTTCTGGAGGGGTTACAGCAAGGCCGCGCTGCACTGGCTCGCCGTGTATGGGTGCACCGGCCTGCTGACCTGGATCCTGAAGATCACGACGCACATTGAACGACCGGTTGCCTACGACGGCAGCTTTTCATTCCCCAGCAGCCACACCAGCATGAGTGTCGCGGTATATGGCTTTCTGGCGCTGCTGGTGGCACGGGAACTGCCGCACACCAGGCGCTGGCTGCCCTATTTCAGCGCCGGCGCGCTGATCGTGCCGATCAGCCTGTCCCGACTTTACCTCGGCGCACACTGGCTCTCCGATGTGCTGGCCGGACTCAGCCTGGGAATTTTCTGGGTGGCACTGATCGGGATTGCCTATGACCGGCACCCGGCGCCGGTTCTCGCCAAAAGGCGCCTGCTGGGCGTCACCGCCATCCTGCTGGTCGCGGCCGTCAGCTGGCAGGCACGGCACACCGACGATAAACATGAACTTGCGCATTACACTCCTCACGACATCATCCAGCGGATTACCCGCGCCACCTGGACTGCCGGCGGCTGGGAGAGATTGCCCGCTTTTCGTATCGATCTCGAGGGGCACAACGAACAGCCACTCAACTTCCAGTGGGCCGGGTCACTGGAAACGCTGTACAGCGTGCTCACCAGGGCCGGGTGGCATCCCGCCCCCGCGTTGAGCCCGCTGACGGCCATGAACTGGCTCGCCCCCAAGCCCGCCATCGGCGACCTGCCGTTGCTGCCGGAGGTCAATGACGGCAAGCACCAGCAACTGCTGCTGATTGGCCCGCCCGGAAGCGACGATCGCCGGATGGTGGTCGTGCGGCTGTGGCCATCAAACGTGCGGCTGCTGGACAGCAAGCAGCCCGTCTGGATCGGCAAGGTCGGCTACCTTTATCTCGAAGACGACCTGCCGCTGATCACCTACCTGCGTTCCGCTCCGGATTACAGCACCCCGTTGCAAGCCCTGCAAACCGCGCTGCGAGACAGCGCACGCGTCAGGGTGGAAACACGCAACCGGAATACATCCGTTCGCGGCATCCAGTGGCACGGCGAAGTCCTGCTGGCACGGGAACTGTAACCCGCCGTCAGGCGTTTCCCGCACAGGCCTCCGTTGCGCCTTTTCCCTGGAGTGCCCGCTCCATGTGCTCGAGCAGGACCTTGCTGTTGAACGGCTTGGTCAGGTAACTGAACACACCGCGGCTGGCCGCATCGAAGGCGTCCGGGATCGTGCCATGCGCCGTCAGTATCAGCACCGGCAGCCCGGGATCTCGCGCATGCAGGCGTTCGAACAGCGTCATGCCATCGATGCCGCCCATGCGCAGGTCTGTTATGACGAGATCGGGCCGGAACAGCGGATAGTGCGCCAGCGCCAGTTCGCCGCTCTCGACAGCCAGCACGCCGTAACCTGCAGCAGACAGGCGCATGGATAGCAGGCGCAGCAGGCTGCGGTCGTCGTCCACCAGCAACACACGTGGTTGCGCGACACTCATACGGCCGGCGTCTCAGCGCGTTTCCCGCGCAACACCCATCCCGAATTCGACAGGCTCCTAGGGAACATTCTTGACCACCTCCGCCGAGTACCCGCTTTCAAGACCGCCGGTGTCGTAGGTCGTCATGACCACGTAATAGGTACCGGATGACAGGCTGGTCACGTTCGCACTCTGCGCAGTGCCATTCGTGATGTTCCTGCTGTTCGGGTGGCTGCCGCGCTGGCTGCCGTAGTAGATCCGGTAGCCGCCGATCGAGGACAGCGACAGGGGGGTACCGTCACTGCGTGCGGACGGCGCCGTCCAGCTGACGGTGAAACTGCCTGTCGAGGTGGAGCCCGTCGAACCGGTGGAGCCGGTGGAACCGGTCGAGCCCGTGGAACCCGTGGAACCCGTGGAACCGGTCGAGCCGGTGGAGCCCGTGGAACCCGTCGAGCCGGTCGAGCCGGTCGAGCCGGTGGAACCCGTCGAGCCGGTGGATCCGGTCGAGCCGGTGGATCCGGTCGAGGTACCGGTGTCTGCCTGTGCGAATACCACCTGGTTGATTTGCGTGATATCGGCGGATGACGCGCCGGCAACCTGGCTGGTGGCAGCTGACAGCGTGTTGGTCGTACCGGCCGGGAGTACCGTCTTCACGCTGCTCGCCGTGCTGTTGGCACTGAGGCCGGCAATCTTCTGCGCGATCGTCCTGACTGCCGTTCTGGCGTCCACCACCTGCGCGGCCGCCACTGCGATACCGGCCTGCCTGATCATCTGGCTATTGATGCGTACGCTGCTGCTCAGCTGTGTATTGCTGACACCTTTCTGCGTACTGAGGATCGACTGGTCGATCACGTTCGTGCCAATCACACCGCCAACCCGCAGGCTGTTGCTCATGGCCTCGACCAGTACCTGCGCCGACACCACATTCGCCACCGCCGACACGGTCGCATCGGTACCGGCAGCGCCCAGGCCGTCGACAAATCCGTCCACCAGGTCAGCCGACAGCGCCGACACTACGCCGCTGCCGCTGGTCGGCCTGCCGGTCGCCGCGATCAGGTCCCGGGTGCGGCGCACCAGCTCACCCAGCGCCTCGCTGGCCTTGACGGTATTCGCGATATTGCTGGCGGTAATCGGGGTCGTGACCGGGTTCGCTACGGTTGTGGTATCCAGGCCGAAACCCAGTTTGTCCAGCACAATGGCACGCGCCGCGTTCACATTGGCACCCGTCAGGCCGCCCGGCATGCGCATTGAGGTATTGACGATCAGCGTGCTGAAGGGATTGATGTTAACGGTCTTGTCGGAAGCACGCAGCATCACCGAAACCAGCTTGAAATCCGGTGCATGCCCGGTTACCAGGTCGATGCCTCCGCTCACCACCAGCCTCAGCGGGTACTGGCTGCCCTTGACCTTCAGCGTCTTACGGTAACTCGCCGAACTGTCACTGACCATCGAGCCCACTACCGCGCCGCTGACGTCGTAGACCGTCACCGTCGCACCCGTGACCGGGCCATCGCCGATGCTGCCGCTGATCGTCACGTCCACCGCCGTGCTGGTGCTGCCGCTGGCGGCGACGCTGGAAGCAGCGCTCACCCCGGACACACCGCCGCCTCCACCGCCGCAGCCGGCCAGTCCAGCTGCCAGTACCAGTACCAGTACCAGCAGCCAGCGCTGCAGACGTGATGAAGGAAGGAGAGCGGAATGTGATTGACGGATGAGCATGCAGTTGTCCTGGCCGGTGATTGCCGCGTAATTAAATTCCGATGCCTCTTGCAAGGACGGTGCCAATGCTGATTACACCCGGACGGTGCGGTGGCAGGACAACCGCAGGTATATTTATGTTATTGATTAAATTAAAATTTCCGAATGGACGGTCACGACTGGCCCGGTGTTATGGTCATATGCCGCGCGTGGCGCGCGGGTAACGGCATCATCACCAGCGAACCGGCCCAGACGCGGGCGAAAATTTTTTGTTATAAATAACAATTAATTAAAAATTCAGATGCTGATCCACCAGATCATCCCTCCCGGGCGTGACGCGCACGAATGGCGTGTCAGCGCGTGTCTGTCTCCATCCGGATACAGTCAATACTATTTACTATTCAGCTAGTTATAATTAGAGACCGAATCCGTGTCCGCAAACAGCGACATGCCTGCGGCAGCGACCGCACGCATGAACGACCGGATCGGCGCAGACAGAAGGTGGCCGCAAGGCGCGGCCCGATTCAGGTACTGACAGGCTTGAACTGGGGAGGGCTAAGCTGGTGCTTGTGCAGCAGCTTGTAGAATTCGGTACGGTTGCGCTTGGCGATGCGTGCGGCCTGCGCCACATTGCCGTTGGTGATCTGAAGCAGCTGGGTGAGGTAGTCGCGCTCGAACTGGTTGCGCGCATCGGCAAACGAGGGTATGTCGCCCTCCTCGTTGCGCAGGGCGCGCTGCACCAGGCTGGCGGGGATGAGCGGCGTCGTGGACAGGGCCACCGACTGTTCCACCACGTTGTATAGCTGCCGGACATTACCCGGCCAGGCGGCATACAGCATCGCCTCCTGCGCCTCGGACGAAAACCCGGTGATAGCGCGCTTGGTCGCGTCCGGGAACTGGCGCAGGAAATGATTGGCCAGCAGGATGATATCCTCGCGACGCTCGGCCAGCGAGGGCAGTTCCAGGTTGACGACATTCAGGCGGTAATACAGGTCTTCCCGGAAGGTATTGTCCGCCACGGCCTGCAGCAGGTCCTGGTGGGTCGCGGATATGATACGCACATCCACGGCAATGGAGCTGGTCGAGCCAACCGGCCGGATGACGCGTTCCTGCAGGGTACGCAGCAGCTTGACCTGAAAGCCAAGCGGCATATCACCGATCTCGTCCAGTAACAGGGTGCCGCCGTCGGCGGCACGGAACAGCCCGGGGTGATCACGGGTCGCGCCGGTGAAGGCGCCCTTGACGTGGCCGAACAGCTCGGACTCGAACAGCGACTCGGGAATGGCACTGCAGTTCAGCGCGACAAACGGCCTGTCCACGCGCGGGCTGGCGTTGTGGATGGCGCGCGCCAGCAACTCCTTGCCGGTTCCGCTCTGCCCCTGGATCAGCACGCTGGCATCGCTGTCCGCGATCAGGCGCGCCTGGGTGAGCAGGTTTTCCATCAGCGGGCTGCGTGTCACGATTTTGCTGCGCCATGCCCCGGAGTCTGCGTCCGGCTGTCCGGCAGAGGCCTCGCCGGTTATATTCAGGGCGCGGCTGACATGCTCGAGCAGGACCTTGCTGTTGAACGGCTTGGTCAGGTAGCTGAATACGCCGCGGCTGGTTGCCTCGACGGCGTCCGGGATTGTGCCATGCGCCGTCAGGATCAGCACAGGGAGGCCTGGGTTGCGCTTGTGCACCTGTGCGAACAGGGTCATACCGTCCATCCCGCCCATTTGCAGGTCGGTGATGATCAGTTGCGGACGGAATAACGGCAACTGCCCCAGCGCCTGCTCGCCGCTCTCGACCGCATTGACCATGTAGCCGGCGGATGCCAGGCGCATGGACAGCAGGCGCAGCAGGCTGCGATCATCGTCTACCAGCAGGATGCGGTATTTTTCACTGTCCATTCTCTATCACCGCCGGGATATCCCGGTTCTGGATGTTCTGCTCGATCGTCGTCAGGGCCTGCAATTGCTGTTCCAGTTCCTCGATGCGCCGGTTCTGCTCGGTCACCTGTTTCCACAGAATGCTGAGCTTGCGATTTGACTGTCCCTGCTCATCGAGCATCTGCTGCAGGATCACGATCAACTCGCGGTCCGCCACCGCATCCGGCAGCGGGTCGACGTCGTCCAGCAGGCGGCGCGCACCCCGGATATCGCGCACCTGCTCGCTGCCCAGTGTCAACAATAGCACCAGGCGCATGCGGTTGTTGATGTCGGGATTGCCGGCAAAGGCCTTTTCCCAGTCATCCAGTGCATCCTGCTGTTTTTCCGGCGATCTGTCGCGCACCTCGTGCAGGGATTCCAGCCAGATATCGGCACCGGACCTGCCGTCGATGACGGGCGTCAGCACGGTGGTGCGGTACTGCTGCATCTCCGCACAAGCATTGAGCCCTGCAAGCAGCAGCAGCAGCGCGAGCATTCTTTTCGGCATCATGCGGCGTGCTCCAGTGGCAATACGACACGCAGGCTTGCGCCCGAGTTACCCGATTTTAGCACGGTGATATTCCCCCCGTGCGCCTGGGCATATTCCCTGGCAATCGACAGACCCAGCCCGGTCCCGCGCACGGCCCCCTTGTTGGCCGGCGCGCCCTGATAAAAGGCCTCGAATACGCGCTCCTTTTCCTCCTCGGGGATGCCGGGACCCGCGTCGGTCACCTTGATGATGGCATATTTGCGGTCGGCAACCAGCGAAATCGACAGGTCGCTGCCATCCGGCGAATACTTGATGGCATTGGATATCAGGTTGTCAAGCATAACACGCAGCTTTTCCCGGTCCCCCATGAGCCTGACGACAGGCAGCCTGGTTTTCGTAACCAGCTGGCGTGACATCATTGCGATCCTGTGGTCGGCGAGCACCTCCTCGATGATGGCACCCAGTTCCACCTCCTTGCGCACCAGCCCCGCCGAGCGTGAGCGCATGATACTGAAATTGAGCAGGTCCTCGATCAGTTTTTGCAGCTGCAGGCTGTTGTCGTGCAGGATGCCGACAATCTCGTGCTGCTGGCTGTTGAGTTCTCCGGCCACCTGTTCACGCAGCAGTTCCGAACCTTCCCGAATCGCCGTGAGTGGCGTCTTCAGTTCGTGGGAAATATGCTGCAGGAATTTCTTCTTGTCCTGCTCCACCTCGAGCAGGCGGCCGCGCAACCACTCGAGCCGCTCGCCGAGCTGCTGCAGGTCACGCGGACCGGTGATCTCGGCCGATTCCACGAACTCGCCGTCACCGAGGCGGCGTATGGCGTGGTCGATCTGCCGGATGGGACGGGAAATCAGGAAGGCAAAGATACTGGTCAATATCAGCACCGCGGGCACCAGGGCCACCGCCTGGATCACCAGCGTGCGCTTGACGTTTTCCGACTCGACCTGCATCTGCTCCACGCCACGCGTGATCAGACCCTGGTTCTCGAGCAGGATCTGCTGCGCCATGCGACCCAGCTCGATGAATGCCGGCAGGACATCGCCGGTCTCGGGCGCATCGTGCGGGTAGGTGAGCAATACGGTATGCACCTCGTCTTCGGCGATACGCAATTCCTCGAGCACCTTGCGCTGATCGTATGCCAGCTCGAGCGACTCCAGGCCACGTGCCGTATCGACAAAACGCGTATGGTTCTCCTTGTAGACCTCGAACAGCACCTCGTCGCCCAGCACCTGGTACTGGCGGGCGTTGCGCTCCATGGCCTTGATCGCCTCGACCAGCGTCTGGCTGCCCTGGGTTGCGAACACGCTCTGCAACAGCGCCTGCTGTCCGTGGGTGACCAGGCGGTCGACCGACAAGGTCGCCACTACCAGTGCCACTATCAACGGCAATGCAACCAGCGAAAAGCCGGTCAGGATGAGACGCAGGATGGACTTGGGGCGGAGAAAATTCATTTGACTGGATATCACGATTCGGCAGAAACCGATTTAACAGACGGACCCCGAAGGCTGGCTATGGTATCTCCTTGACTGCGGAGGCGCGGCGCCAAGTCTAGCAGAACAACCCGGGGCGGATCAGTCAGGACGGGGCGATTCCCCTACAACGCCAGTGGATAACATGGCTCGCGCACTAACCGGCACGGCCCAGCTGGTCCGCCACGCGCGCCGCATTGGCCATCAGGGTGAAGGTGATATTCTTCGCCGGCAGGAACGGGTAGCTGGCGCCGTCCGCAATGTAGAGATTTTCGAAGTCATGGCTGCGGCATTCCGGCGACACGGTATGCGGGCGCGCCGTCGTCGACATCGGCAGCGTCCCGGCATAATGCACACTGGCCCCCATGGGCCGCACATGCACCATGCCGGGAGGCACCACGCAGCCCAGTCGCCACAACACCTTCCTCAGGCGCCGCAGGTTTGCCGAGATGCGCGCCGTTTCACCTTCAGGTGGCGTGTAATGAATGACCAGCGCAGGCCGCCGCGCATCCCCGGCAACATCCAGCGAGAGGTAGTTAGAGTCACGCCGGGTATCGTGAAAGTTGACATTGACCACCCCCAGTGCAGCATGCAGATTGCGGAACAGATACAGGGAAGTGCGCAGGTCAAACGGAAATTTCTCGATGACCGGGTGCAGCATGGCCGTTTTGAGCGTCGTCACCTGGCAGTGTACGTATTCAGCCGGACTGTCGGCCGCGAGCCCCATGGCCAGCTGGTTGTACTGATAGGTGTCGGGTTGCCAGTGTTTGCCGACCATGTTCAGGTTCACGAACGGCACCAGCGCCTGGCGGTTATCCATCAGGCCGGGCAAGCGGATGATCTCGCCACTGTGGCGGTATACGGACTCGAGATAGATTTTCGAGGTACCGAGCGCGCCGGCCGCAAGTACCAGGACCTTCACCCTGAACTCGTGTCGTGTGCCGTCATTGGTGCTTTCCGCGTGCACGCTGGCCACACGGCCATTTTCATCAAGCGCGAAATGTGTGACAAGACAATCGCGGTGATAGGTGAAATCCGGTGATTTCAGGCAATCATCCAGCGACAGGGCAGGCGTATACAGGGCGCCGACCGGGCATCCCCAGATACAGCGGCCGAGATACTGGCAGGCCTTGCGTGTACCGAGGTCACGACTCAGCACGGCATGACGCGCACGCCCCATGTAACAGCCAAACTTTTCCTGGATCAGCTGACGGTTCGCTGCATAGCGGCCCAGCAGCAGGGCGGAATGGTCGTCCAGACGCAATGGCTCCTGCAGGCCGCCATGTACCGGCAGAAAGGCCGCCAGGTCATCCGTGGCGCCGTTGATGCCGATGCGCTGCGCTATCCGGGTGTAGAACGGCTCGATCGCCTCGTATGTGAACGGAAACGCCGCCAGTTCGGCGGCGTTGAAGGGGTAGCTGCCGCCGGTCCACATCTGCGCCAGGCCGCCGCGCGCATATGAGAACATGGGATCGAATCCGTGCGTAAGCAGTTTCTGGCCAGCCACCGGTTCCAGCGCATAGTCCTTGCTGGGCGGTATGCCATAGAAGGTTTCCTGCTGCCCCGGCAACAGCGCACCGTCGTAGTCGGATCCAAGGAAATAGGCAGCGGGATCGGACAGGTTGTCCTTGAGCCCGGTAAAGGAATCCTGCGGGTTGACATCCGCGCTTCCGGTGCGCCCGACGTCGATCATCTCCACGCTGTGACCCTGCTCCAGCGCGGACAGTGCAAAGTGGACACCGCTGGGTCCGGAGCCGACCACCGTGATATGCGCCATCTAGGCCACCTGGCGCTGCAGCCTGCGGCGTCCCAGCAGCACCTGCAGGGGCAGCAGGGTCACCAGCGCGGGCAGCAGCAGCAACCCGGACACTGCCCCGCGTACGGCCATCCCCAGCACAAAACCGGTCAGGCCGCCACAGGTCGGGTAATCCAGCCGCCTGATCGACGCAGCATCGCTTTCCAGCAGTGCCAGCAGCATGATCAGGCGACGTCGCACCACGGAGTCGAAACAGAAAAAACGCGAATAGACGTCGGTCACGCGGGTCAGCAGCGGGTGCGTGCCGGCGAGCTTGAGAAGAAGCTGGTCGAAGCGGCCGCACGCCGCCAGTTGTGCCTGCTGTTTTGAGGAGAATACCTCCAGGTATTTCCTGCCGACATAGACCTCCGGCGCCTGGCCGGTAAGATAGCGCGCGAATACAGCGCATTCCCGCTCGAGCAGATGCGTATCAGTCATGGCGCCGTTCCCCAAGCAGGTACGCAAACATCGCGTCCATATCCAGCATTTCCCCGGATGACGGCGTCACCAGCGCGTTCGCAGTCACGGTGCCGTCGTTATGAAATGAGGCAAACTGTCCGGCGGAGACCGGCAGTTTTGCAGCCATGAATGACTCCAGCATGTGCAGCGGACCGAGGATGAAGGCAAGCGGCAGGTGCAGCACGATGGGTGTACTGCCCCTGCAGGCATGATGGATACGCCGTACAAACTCGTCAAGCGACAGCACCTCGGGACCGCCGATCTCCAGCAGCTCGTTGCGGAAACGGTCAGTGCTGACAAACTCCATGATCAGGTGCACCAGGTCATCGACGTACACCGGCTGAATGCAGGCGCGCCCGTTGCCGGGCAGCACGATCAGGCGACGCCGGGCGAGGCCAAGGAAGCTCTTCCAGATGGCGGCGTCGGGTCCCAGGATGATGGTCGGCCGCATGATGCAGTAGCGCAGGCTGCTTGACCGCAGCAGCGCCTCGGCCTGCTCCTTTGACTCGGCATAGTGGTAGCCACGCCGGTCGCGAAACGAGACCGCGATGGAGCTGGCAAACAGAAACCCGCGCACCTGCGCCGATTCCGCCGCCTTTACAAGCAGCCCGGTCGCATGAGTGTTGACAGCAAAATATTGCGGCCGGTCCGCCTTGCCGGTGATCGCCGCGAGATGGATGATGCAGGTATCGGGTCCGAGACAGCCGGCATACCTGTCAACCTCGTGCAGCGAGGCCTGAACGACGTGTACGTTGCCGGCCCGCGCAAGGTGGCCGGGAAGCTGCAGGTCGCGCCTGCACAGCAGGGTAATGCTGTCGAAGTCCGCCGGCTCAATCTGCGCGAGGATGTGTGTGCCGAGAAACCCGCTGGCACCTGTCAGGAAAAGCGAAACGCTCATCGCTGTTGTTCCGGGCTACCACAGTCACGATACATGCCTTCATTCGCCCCCGGCCTTCAGCTGCTGGCCTGCCTGCGTGTGCATTGCGCTCTGGTGCACCGACTCGATAACATACATGGGGCGCGACTTGGTTTCATTGAATATACGGCCGATGTACTCGCCGATAATGCCGATACAGATAAGCTGTACGCCGCCGAGGAACAGCATGGCAACCATGATGGTCGCCCAGCCCTCGACGGTGTAGCCCATGGCACGCTGCACGAACACGCTGGCCAGGTAGACGAAGGCCAGGAAGGATGCCATATAGCCCAGCCAGGAAGCCACCTTGAGCGGCAGGTTCGAAAACGAGGTGATGCCGTCGATCGCGAACTTGAACATCTTGCGATACGGGTACTTGGTCTCGCCGGCAAGACGCGAATCCCGTTCATACGGAATACCGATCTGCTGAAAGCCTATCCAGCTGACCAGGCCGCGCACGAAGCGGTCCTTCTCCCGCAGTTTCCGGAGTTGTGCCGCTGCACGCGCGCTGATCAGGCGAAAGTCCCCCACATCGACCGGTATCTCGATGTTGGTAAAACTGCGCAGCAGGCGATAGAAGGCGGCGGCGGTCAACAGCTTGATCCGGCTCTCGCCGGCGCGGCGCTGGCGTACGCCATACACGACATCGTAACCCTCCTCCCATTTTCTCACCATTTCCGGAATGACTTCGGGTGGGTCCTGCAGGTCGGCGTCGATGATCACGATCGCGTCACCCACCGCCTCGTCGACACCGGCGGTCACGGCGATCTGGTGACCGAAATTGCGGGAGAATTTTACAATCTTGAGGTGCGGGTCCTGCGCATGGAATGTAATCAGGCGTTCGTAGCTGCGATCACGACTGCCGTCGTCGACAAACACCAGTTCATAATCATAGCCCTGCAGAGATCGCATGACACCGGATAGACGCTCATAACACGCATCGATGACATCGATCTCGTTGAATACGGGAATCACTATCGAGATCAGTTTTTTCTCATTCATGCCCATGACTCGCTCGCCCGTCCATGCCTGCCATCCTGATTACCGGCACACCCGCCCTGCACGGCGCCAGGTCAGTGCCCTGCTCGCCGGCCGGCTGGTGTTACCCCGTTTGTGAATCGCCGTATTGTAGCGTCATTCATCACTGTTTTCCCAGCAACAACCCCGCTGCAACAGGCTGTTATCCCCGCTTAATCGGCTAGACCGGCGCTGCCTGTAACGATGCCCGGCCGGCAGCACGGCACAGCTGTTGAAACAGCCCCCCCGAACAGGCTATGTTGTGGTACGGGACGCATCCGCGCTGTGCAAGGACCATGCTAGACTCCCGCAGGTGACATACGACAGACCACCATCCGGAGCAGGGACGAAAAACACGCGCCGGCCCTGACCAGGGACCCGGGAACAGCCAGTACGCTCGATGACCAGGAATGCAGACATTTCAGCAGCGGGACCGTCACACCACCGGTACCGGCGGGCCAGGCCATGAGCGGACTGCGCTTTTGCATGCTGACCACCTTCTATCCGCCCTACAGCTTCGGCGGCGACGCTATCGGTATACAGCGGTTCTCCCGGGGGCTGGTCAACCATGGACACTCGGTCTCCGTCATCGTCGATGTCGACGCCTACAACGTGCTGAGCCACGGGCCGGAACCCGAGCTGCCGCCGCCAGGCGATGGCGTAGAGGTCATCCCGCTGCGCACACGCATGAGCAGGCTGTCGATCCTGCTCACCCAGCAGACCGGCAGGCCCGTTATCCAGGGCAAGGCCATCCAGCGCCTGCTCGACCAGGGTAACTACGATGTCATCGTCTATAACAATATATCGCTGGTCGGCGGGCCCGGTCTGCTGTCCTATGGCAATGCACTGAAACTCTACCTGGCGCACGAACACTGGCTGGTGTGCCCTTCACACGTATTGTGGCGCCACGGACGCGAGCTCTGCACGGGGCGCCAGTGCCTGCGCTGCGTGCTGAGCTACCGGCGTCCGCCGCAACTGTGGCGTTACACCGGGCTGCTCGAAAGACAGCAGAAGCATGTCGACACCTTCATCGCGATGAGCGAATTCAGCAGGGACAAGCACCGGGAATTCGGTTTCAGCCGCGATATGGAGGTCATCAACTACTTCCTGCCGGATATGGACGGCGATCACACCGCGGCTGCCAGCAAGCCGCCGCACGACCGTCCCTACTTCCTGTTTGTCGGCCGGCTGGAAAAGATCAAGGGGCTCGACGACGTGATCCCTGTGTTCCGGGATTACACCGGCGCGGACCTGGTGATCGCCGGCGACGGCGAGTACACGGCCACGCTGAAGCGGATCGCCGCCGGCAACCCGCGCATCCGCTTTCTGGGGCGTGTCGCCCCGGAACAGCTCGACCTTTACTACCGGCACGCCATCGCGTTGGTCGTTCCTTCGGTATGTTACGAGACGTTCGGGATCATCCTGATCGAATCAATGCGCCAGGGAACGCCGGTGCTGGCACGGCGCATCGGACCCTTCCCGGAAATCGTGGCAAGGAGCGGCGGCGGCCTGCTGTTCGACGGGCCCGCTGACCTGGTCGATGCCATGCAGCGCTTCCAGTCCGATCCCGCCCTGCGGGAGCGGACGGCCAGCCAGGGGCGCGCCGCGTTTCTGAAATACT
>Ga0210112_1000084_pt1 | contig 24450 bp, 22 predicted proteins | sample Joice_ThreeSqC_D_FD_184875 | JGI IMG/M metagenome (GOLD analysis project Ga0210112, IMG submission 184875) | Wetland microbial communities from San Francisco Bay, California, USA, that impact long-term carbon sequestration - Joice_ThreeSqC_D2... | ecosystem: Environmental > Aquatic > Marine >... | reverse complement strand
CCGCATTGCCTCTCGCTGCAACAGCTCGTCGATGGCCCTGTTTGCCAGCCGGTCGGCCAGCTCGTTCTCCGGATGACCGCTGTGGCCGCGCACCCAGCTCCAGCGGATGTCATGACCGTTCGCGGCGCGATCCAGGCGCTGCCAGAGGTCCACGTTCTTGACCGGCTTTCCGGCCGCCGTCTTCCAGCCGCGCCGCTTCCAGCCTGGCAGCCATTCCTCGATACCCTTCTGTACATACTGCGAATCGGTGACCAGGTGCACGCGACACGGCCGCTTCAGGCTTTCCAGTGCCGCGATCGCCGCCATGAGTTCCATGCGATTGTTGGTCGTCAGTGCTTCCGCGCCATACAGGGTCTTCTCGTGACCGTTGTAGCGCAGCAGCGCGCCCCATCCTCCCGGGCCGGGATTGCCGCGACAGGCGCCGTCGGTGAAGATCTCCGTTTCAGCCCGCTCTGCGCACATTGCCCTGGCTTGAAGATGGAATGCCGACCGGAAACAGGCGTTTCTGCGTGCGCACGCCTTCCCTGAGCGGCGTCAGGACAACGGTGCGCTTGCGTGCGACCAGGATATAGGTCGCCGACAGCAGCATATAGCCGTTGCCGTCGACCGGGTCCATGAATTGCAGCTTCGACAGCACGCGCCGGCTGCGCACCGGCGGCCGCTGGAACAGGTAGTGGCTGTGCAGGGTGTCGAAACCGAGCAGACCGAGCCAGTCCTTGATCCGGAGCAGACTCTGAAAACGCGCACCCCAGGGCATGATGTCACTGCGCCGCGTCAGCTTCCGGCGCAGGCCCCACAGGCTGAACGGATTGAAGCCGATGATCACCAGGTGCCCGTCGGGAATCAGGCTGCGATCGGCCTCGCGCAGCACCTGGTGCGGATTGCCGCTGAGTTCCAGCGTATGCGGCAGGACGATGGCATCGATCGAGTCGGTCATGATCGGCCAGTTTTCCGTGTGACCCGACAGGCCCACCTCCGGCTGTGTCAAGGGATCGACACTCTGAATGACGTGATGCGGAATGCGGCTGTCCTCCAGCCTGCATTGCCCCCATGGCGGGTCGATGACCAGCATGTGATAACCGAACAGCATAGGCAGCTGCGCGGCAAGCGCGGCCTGCTCCGCCATTGCCAGTTCTTTTCCCAGCGGACGCTGATACCAGTCGCGCAATGACATGGCGCGGGCAGGCATGGAACCATCTGTATTCATTGCGCAGAGTTTACCGCATCTGTGCAACGGGCGCGTCATATAAACAGCAGTCCGTGTTTGAGGTTGACCTGACCCCGGGGGGCTGTCAGCATACCTGACACTCTGGCCGGGCCACCGCCGGCCCGCCGGCACCAGTTAACGTCACGACAGTGAACTGGGTCACAGTTTACCCTATCAAGCCCGTTTTCAGCGAAGTCGATACAAACTGTTATGAATGTGCTGCGCCTCACATTGCCTGGTCTGTTTATCCTGCTGCTGTCGGGCTGTGCGTCCATTGATAAAACGACAGCACGCATGCAACGACCCTGGGGCACGGCAGACGACTCGCTGAACTTCATCGTCGACCGTGAAGGACCGGCCGCCGGCAACCCCAACCCGCTGAGCGCCTATAACGAAGATGATTTCTGGCAACAGCTGCGCAGCGGTTTCAGTTTGCCCGGCACAGAGCAACTGTCGGTTCAGCGCCAGACGACCATCTACAGCAAGAATTACCGCCAGGTGGAAAAGATCTTCGAACGTGGCAGCCCCTACATGGCGTATATCCTGCGCGAGGTCGAGAAGCGCGGTCAACCGAACGAGCTCGTGCTGCTGCCATTCGTCGAAAGCTCGTACGACCCGTTTGCCTACTCGCACGGGCGCGCCGCCGGTCTGTGGCAGTTCATACCCGGCACCGGCAAACAGTACGGGCTGGAACAGGACTGGTGGTATGACGGCCGGCGTGATGTCATCGCCTCCACGGGGGCGGCTCTCGATTACCTCGGCAAGCTGCATGACGAATTCGACGGCGACTGGCTGCTGGCATTGGCCGCCTACAACTCCGGTAGCAGCACCGTGCGGGCGGCGATCAATCGCAATGTAAAGGCCGGCAAGCCTACCGATTTCTGGCACCTGAAACTGCCAAAGGAAACGGCCGTCTATGTGCCGCGCCTGCTGGCCATCAGCAGCATCGTCAGACAGCCAGAACGCTACGGCGTCGCATTGTCAGCGGTCGATGCCGAGCCGGCCTTCGACGTGGTCGACACGCACGGCCAGCTGGACATCGGCATCGCCGCCGAACTGGCCGGCATGGACACCGATGAGCTCTACCTGCTCAATCCCGGCTACAACCGCTGGGCAACGCACCCGGATGGGCCGCACCGGCTGGCCATTCCCGTCGACAAGACAGATGCCTTTGTGCAGGGTCTCGATGAGCTGCCGGCCGAGAAACGTCTCAAGTGGGTGCGCCACACCATCAAGCGCGGAGAAACACTGTCACACATAGCCAGGCGATACGACACCACGGTCGCCGTGCTGCGCAGTTCCAACCAGCTGAGCGGGTCCAGGATCAGGGCCGGGCAACATCTACTGGTTCCGGTCGCGGCACGCGACCCGGCCGTCTATGCCGCAGTCTCAACCGGCAGAATGTCAGGGGGCCGCACCGGCAGTACCGTCAACTACGAGGTAGCCACCGGCGACAGCCTGTGGTCGATTGCGAAACACTACAAGGTCAAGGTCACACAGATTAGCAGGTGGAACCGGCTGGATCCGGGTGCCGCCATCAAACCGGGCCAGAAACTGGTGCTCTACACACAGGACAGCGCGTTATCGGACGGCAAGCCGGTCCGCACCATTCGCTACACCGTCAGGAGCGGCGATTCCCTGTACGGCATTTCCAGAAAGTACCACGTCGCGGTCAGCGACCTGCGGCGCTGGAACAGCCTGCCCGAGGGCAAATACCTGCAGCCGGGACAGCGGCTCAAGCTCTATATCGACGTCACCGACGTCGCGCAAAGCAGCTAACGCTCAGCCGCGCATCTGCTGTGCAGTGTAATCCTGCATCAGTTTAGCTGAACCGGCACCACAACTGATAATCGAACGCATCGCGTCCTGCACCGGGATATTCACCGGCTGTACGTATTTTCCGTCCAGGTGGTAGATCAGCCCGGAGGTGGGATTCGGCCCGGTTGGCACGAACACGGTGTAGCTGCCGTCCGCGTGCGTGTCAGTGATGAAGGCGGTGACCCGGGTGTCGTTGCCGAAGATCCGGGCAATGGCCACCGACGAAAACGGTGAATCCTTGCGGCTGCCGAAAATCTGCAGCACAGTGTCCTTGATCATCGAGTAGCCGGGCGCGAGCTTCAGGATGCGCGTTTCGATCAGCCGGTAGAGGAACGCGCCAAGCCGGGTACGCACCGTCACACCGACGAAGAAGCAGCTCACGATGACCAGGATAATAACAAGTACTTCTGCTGTATATTCATTTACTTGTGAATCTTCTATGAGGAGCCGCGTTAATGGTTCTATCAGCCCCGTCACCAGATTGAATATCCATACCGAGACGGCGGCCAGGATGGCGACCGGCAGGATCACCACCACGCCACCGAGCAGGGATGTCTTCAGGAAACTCTTGAGTCTGCCCATGCATGCACCTCCATAAATTCAGGACGGCCTGGCCACGCGCGACCTACTCGGGACGCATGTGCGGGAACAGCAGCACGTCGCGGATGGAAGGCGCGTCGGTGAACAGCATCACCAGCCGGTCGATGCCGATACCCTCGCCCGCGGTCGGCGGCATGCCGTGTTCCAGCGCGCGGATGTAGTCCGCGTCGAAATGCATGGCCTCGATGTCGCCGGCATCCTTGTCCGCCACCTGCTGGCGGAATCGCTCCGCCTGGTCCTCGGCGTCGTTCAACTCCGAGAAGCCGTTGGCGAGTTCGCGACCGCCGACAAAGAACTCGAAGCGGTCGGTCACGAACGGGTCGGCGTCATTGCGCCGTGCCAGCGGCGATACCTCGGTCGGGTAGGCGGTGATGAAGGTCGGGTCGTCGAGCCGCCCCTCCACGGTCTTCTCGAAGATTTCGATCTGGATCTTGCCCAGCCCGTAGCTGTCCTTCAGTGCGATGCCGAGCACGCCCGCCACCGCGCGCGCACGCCCGATGTCGTCGATGTCTGCTGCCGTCAGTTCCGGGTTGAAATGCAGGATGGACTCGCGCACCGTCATGCGCCGGAACGGCTTGCCGAAATCGTAGCGGCTGCCCTGGTACTCGAGGGTGGTGTCGCCGTGCAGCTGCTGCGCCATCCTGCGCAGCAGGTCTTCCGTCAGGTCCATCAGGTCGTGGTAGTCCGCGTAGGCCTGGTAGAACTCGAGCATGGTGAATTCCGGGTTGTGGCGCGTGGACAGCCCCTCGTTGCGGAAATTGCGGTTGATTTCGTACACCTTCTCGTAGCCGCCCACCACCAGCCGCTTCAGGTACAGTTCCGGCGCGATGCGCAGGAACAGGTCCATCTCCAGCGCGTTGTGGAAGGTGGTGAACGGCCGCGCCGTCGCACCGCCCGGAATGGCCTGCATCATCGGCGTCTCGACCTCCATGAAACCGAGACCGCTCAGGTACTCGCGGATGAACTGGATGATGTGGCTGCGCATGCGGAACGTGGTACGCGATGCCTCGTTCATGATCAGGTCGAGATAGCGCTGCCGGTAGCGGGTCTCCTGGTCAGCCAGGCCGTGGAATTTCTCCGGCAGCGGCCGCAGCGACTTGGTCAGGAGGCGCAGCGCGTCCACGCGCACTGACAGCTCGCCGGTCTTCGTCCTGAACAGTGCGCCCTCGGCCGCGATGATGTCGCCGATATCCCAGCCCTTGAAGGCCTGATAGAGGCCGTCCGGCAGGCTTTCACGCTGCAGGAACAGCTGCATGCGCCCGGTCATGTCCTGCAGCTGGGCAAACGCGGCCTTGCCCATGACGCGCTTGGCCATGAGCCGGCCCGCCACCTTGACGCGCACCGGGTTCGCATCCAGTACGTTGTTGTCCTTGTCGCCGTACTCCGCATGCAGCTCGCCGGCCATGGCATTGCGGCGAAAATCGTTCGGAAAGGCACAGCCTTCCTCGCGCAGCGCCTGCAGCTTGGCGCGCCGCTGCGCGATGAGCGCATTTTCGTCCTGCCCGGTCATGGCTGCATCATACCTATAATCCGCTCTTCAGGCTGGCCTCGATGAACTGGTCCAGGTCCCCGTCCAGCACCGCCTGGGTATTGCCCACCTCCACGCCGGTGCGCAAATCCTTGATGCGCGACTGATCGAGGACATAGGAGCGTATCTGGCTGCCCCAGCCGATATCGGACTTGCTCTCCTCCAGCGTCTGCTGATCGGCGCTGCGCTTCTGTATCTCCATTTCGTAGAGCTTGGACTTGAGCTGTTTCATCGCGGTGGCCTTGTTCTTGTGCTGCGAACGATCGTTCTGGCACTGCACCACAATACCGCTCGGCGCGTGCGTGATACGCACGGCGGACTCCGTGCGATTGACGTGCTGGCCACCGGCGCCGCTGGCGCGGTAGACGTCGATGCGCAGGTCTGCCGGGTTGATCTCGATATCGATGTCGTCATCGATCTCGGGCGACACGAACACCGCGGCGAACGAGGTATGACGGCGGTTGCCGGAATCGAATGGCGACTTGCGCACCAGCCGGTGCACGCCGATCTCGGTGCGCAACCAGCCGAAGGCGTAGGCACCGTCGAACTTCACCGTCGCGCTCTTGATGCCGGCGACCTCGCCCGGCGAGACCTCGATGAGCTCGCTGCTGAAGCCGTGCCGCTCGCCCCAGCGCAGGTACATACGCAGCAGCATCTCGGCCCAGTCCTGGGCCTCGGTGCCGCCGGAGCCGGCCTGGATATCGAGGAATGCGCTGGCCACATCCATCTCGCCGGAAAACATGCGACGGAATTCCAGCCCGGCGATCTCGGTATCCAGCGCATCCAGGTCAGAGTCGATGATATCGAGGGTTTCCTGGTCATCTTCCGCCGCCGCAACCTCGAGCAGCTCGCGCGCATCTCGCACGCCCTGGGTCAACCGGTTGAGCGTCAGCACCACTTCCTCGAGCCGCGCGCGCTCGCGGCCCAGTTCCTGTGCGCGTTCCGGGTCGTTCCAGACGTCGGGTACTTCCAGTTCGCGTATGACCTCGGTCAGCCGTTCGGACTTGCCTTCGAGGTCAAAGGTACCCCCTAAGGCTTGCCGAACGCCCGTCAAGGTCCTTGATATGGTTACGGATGGTGGTCAGATCTGGCATGGTATGCGCGCGCTAAAAGCCGGAAAATCAGGCGCGTGATGATACACCTGTTGACGCGTCGCGACCACCGCCGCCTGCCGGTTCGAGGTACTCGACCCGCAACTGCGGGCTGACCTGACCACGATACTCGTTCACGTCCAGCCGGAAGGCCAGTCGGGCATGCCGGCAACCCGGCGGCACCGGCCCGGTATTGAAGGCGATGGCGTCGATGCGCGCGGCATGGTCGCCCTGCACCACCAGTTTCAGGTGCCGCTCGCCGACCACGCGCTGCTCGAGGATGGCGAACTCACCGTCGAACAACGGCTCGGGAAAGCCCTGCCCCCAAGGTCCCGCATCGCGCAGCGCCTGGGCGGTGGCCAGCGAAAGGTCCGCGCCGTCGAGTGCGCCGTCCGAATACAGCACGCAGTCGAGGTCGTCGGCGCCGAGATGGAGCGACACCTCGGCGTCGAAGGCCTTTGCGAAGGCCACGAAGTCGTGCTCGGCCAGCGACAGGCCGGCCGCCATGGCATGCCCGCCGAACTTGCGGATCAGCTCCGGGTGACGGGCCGCCACGGCATCGAGTGCATCGCGAATGTGCAGGCCGGATATCGAGCGTGCCGAGCCCTTGATCTCGCCGTCGCCGCTGCGTGCAAAGGCGATCACCGGCCGGTGCAGGCGCTCCTTGATGCGCGCGGCGAGGATGCCGATCACGCCCTGGTGCCAGTCGGGATCGAACAGGCACAGGCCGGTCGGCAGGCTGGCTTCCTGCAGCTGCAGGTGTTCGATCGCCGCCAGTGCCTGTGCCTGCATGCCGCTCTCGATTTCCTTGCGATCGCGGTTCAGGACATCCAGTTGCGCGGCCATGGCGCGGGCGTTCGCCGCGTCATCGGCCAGCAGGCATTCGATGCCCAGCGACATGTCGTCGAGTCGTCCGGCCGCGTTCAGGCGCGGACCGGCCGCGAAGCCGAGATCCGCCGCCACCACCCGCACCGGGTTGCGGCCGCCGGCCTCCAGCAGCGCGCGGATACCCGGTACGCAGCGCCCGGCGCGGATGCGCTGCAGGCCCTGCTGCACCAGGATGCGGTTATTGCGGTCCAGCGGCACGACGTCGGCCACCGTGCCGAGCGCGACCAGGTCCAGCCACTGCGCCAGGTTGGGCTCCGCCAGTCGCTGCCGCGCGAACCAGCCCGCCTCGCGCAGGTGCGCGCGCAGCGCCAGCATGACGTAAAACGCGACCCCGACCCCGGCCAGCGCCTTGCTCGGAAAGGGGTCGCCCGGGAGGTTCGGGTTCACGATGGCATCGGCCTCGGGCAGCTGCTCGCCGGGCAGGTGATGGTCGGTGATCAGCACCCGGATGCCGGCGCGCCGGGCCGCCGCCACGCCGGCCACGCTGGAGATGCCGTTGTCCACCGTCATGATCAGCGCCGGCTGCTGCTGCCGGGCGACCGCTACGATCTCCGGCGTCAGGCCGTAGCCGTAATCGAACCGGTTCGGCACCAGGTAACGCACGTCGGGCGCGCCCATGGCGCGCAGCGCGCGCAGGCACAGCGCGCAGCTGGTGGCGCCGTCGGCGTCGAAATCCCCGACGACCAGGATGCGCTGCCGGCCGGTGATCGTCTGTGCAAGCAATGCCGCGGCCGCCGGGAGACCGCCCAGCCGTTGCGGCGGGATCAGTCTGTCCAGCGCGTAATCGAGGTCCGCGCCACAGGCGACCGCGCGCGCCGTGTACACCCGGCGCAGGATATCGGGAAGCCCGGGCGGCAGGTCGGCCGGTGTCGCAGGTATTTCACGCCGGATGATGCGTCGGCTCATCCCGTCAATACCGCTTCGAATCGACGCATGCGCTTCCAGAAGGCGCGCTGCCGCCTGCGATCGGTGCGGAACTGCAGGCCGCTGCAGGTTTCGATGATCAGTGACCCGATGTGCCCGCTGTTGAGCGCGATCAGCAGCGGCATGAACCAGGTCCGCTCCAGCTGCCCGAGCTGTACCAGCCAGCCCTCGATGTCATTGTAGTGCGCCGGCCATGCCAGGCCGTCCAGTACCAGCAAGCGATGCCGGCCTGCATCGTCCGACAGTAAATCACCCACATACTCCGGCACGGCGTGACCTCCGACGACGGCATGCCGCGCCAGCCCCTGGGCCAGCACATCGTCGGCATAGACCGCATCCGGCTCTGCCCGGACCGACGCCGGCAGCACCCCGCCGCCCCACAGCCACAGGCTGTTGATGACCGGTTCGCCGCGCTGCTCACGCGCCTGGTTGACAGGGTGATCGTGCAGCAGCATCTGCAGTTCGTTGATCAGGGCATGCCAGCGGGAGGCATCGTTGCCGCGCGCAAGGAAGGCATCGATATCCCGACCGGCCACCTGCGCCGGTGTACTGGTCTGCAGCGCCGGCGCGGCCGGCAGCGACAGATACCAGCGATGCGGGCACACCGCACTCAGCTGCCAGCCCAGCGCGGCATTGAATTCGTTGATGCTGCCCACCAGCGCATCGGCCTCGTCTTGCGTAATGAAAAAACTGTGCGATTCGAACAGACGCAGGCGGCTCTGGTCCGCGCGCAGGTGTACCGGGTCCGCGCGCAGCAGGTAGCCTGTCGGCGGCACACCGCAGTCGGCCAGATAGCAAAGCGGCGCAACCGGCAAGTCCCCGTCAGCGGAAACACCGAACAGCTGGCACAGCACCGCCTCCATCCCCGTATGCGGCACCGGCTGTACCGTGCTGCGCGACAGCAGCCGGTCCAGCGCAACCGGCCGCGCCTGGATGTAATCGGTGATCGGCCGGTCGGAAACCGGGCCGGCCAGACCCGGAATCAGCAGGGTGAGACGGTCGACATCGGCAGCCACCTGCGGATCAGGACAGGTTGTCCATGATCGCGGCCTGCACCGCATCGAGTTCAGCGTCCACGGTCAGCATGCCGCCCTGGCATTGCCTGATGGCGGTGTCCGGATCCTTCAGGCCGTGACCGGTCAGCGTGCACACCACGGTACTGCCCTCGGGGATGCGGCCTGACCGGATATCGCGCATGGCACCGGCCACCGAGGTCGCCGAGGCCGGCTCGCAGAAGATGCCTTCCTGCTCGGTGAGCTGCTTCTGCGCCGCGAGGATCAGCTCGTCGGTGCATTCATCGAACCAGCCTGCGGATTCCTTCTGCACTAGCCAGGCACGGTCCCATGACTGCGGGTGACCGATGCGGATGGCGGTAGCCACGGTCTCCGGGTTGTCGACCATGTGGCCGCGCAGGAATGGCGCGGCACCGGTGGCCTGGTACCCCACCATCACCGGGCGCCTGCCGGTGACGCCCGGTCCATCGAACTTGCAGTTACCGTCGCAGAACGCACAGGCACCGGTCTCCACGCCGGCATACTCGCTGTAGCCGATCCAGTGCGCGGTGATGTTGCCGGCGTTGCCGACCGGCAGGCAGTGGTAGTCCGGCGCAAAGCCCAGCTCGTCCACGATCTCGAAGGCCGCGGTCTTCTGCCCCTGCAGGCGGTAGGGGTTGATGGAATTGACGATGGTCACCGGCGCCAGCGTGGCAACCTCCTTCACCAGCGCCATACCGGCATCGAAGTTGCCGCGGATCTGGATCACTACCGCGCCGTGGATCATGGCCTGCGCCAGCTTGCCAAGCGCGATCTTGCCCTCGGGAATCAGCACGAACGCGGTGATGCCGGCACGCGCCGCATAGGCGGCGGCCGCGGCGGAGGTGTTGCCGGTGGAGGCGCAGATGATCGCGCGGCTGCCCTCGGCCACCGCCTGGGTCACCGCCATGGTCATGCCGCGGTCCTTGAACGAGCCGGTCGGATTGAGGCCCTCGTACTTGATATACAGGTCGATGTCCCTGCCCAGCATGGCGGGAATGTTTTCCAGCCTGATGAGCGGCGTATTGCCCTCGCCCAGGCTGATCAGCCGTGTGCTGTCCGTGACCGGCAGGCGCTCGCGGTAGCGTTCGATCAGGCCGGTATAGCGTTTCGATTCTGGCATCGTAATTACCTTTCAGTTCATGTCATCGCGCAGAGACGCAGAGAACGCAGAGCGCAGAGCGCGGAGCGCGGAGCGCAGAGCGCAGAGCGCAGAGAAAACAACCATTTTCTGCGATCAAGCGCACGCTATCCGGGAATATCGCATTCGTTACCAGCCGGATTTGAATCGCATAGCGAGCAAACCCGTGCCGTTCGCGTTCACTAAACACCTGCAGCCGGCAGTATTTTCCTCTGCGCTCTCTGCGTCTCTGCGCGAGAACACAGGCTGGCCTTATTTCACGCTCAGGCGTTCCAGCCGGATGCGCGTTACCTCGCCGTGGATGCTGTCCAGCGTCTCGATCTTCGTGATCGCCGCATTCATCTGGCGTTCCTGTACCACGTGCGTGAGCAGGATGATCGTTGCCTTGTCCGCCTCCGGCGCCGGTTCCTTCTGCAGGATCGCCTCGATGCTGATGCCGGCATCGCCGAGGATGCGCGCCACGTCCGCCATCACGCCAGGCTTGTCGGTCACCTGCATGCGCAGGTAGTATGCCGTCTCCACGTCATCCATCGACAGCACCGGCATGTCTGCGATCGCACCCGGCTGGAACGCCAGGTGCGGCACGCGGTTCAGCGGGTCCACCGTCAGCGTGCGTGTCACGTCGATGATGTCTGCGACCACCGCGGACGCGGTCGGTTCGGCACCGGCACCGGCACCGTAGTACAGCGTCGGGCCGACGGCGTCGGCATTCACCAGTACCGCGTTCATCACGCCGTCGACGTTGGCGATCAGGCGCCGCTCCGGGATCAGCGTCGGATGCACGCGCATCTCGATACCCCGGTCGGTGCGGCGTGTATAGCCGAGGTGCTTGATGCGGTAACCGAACTGCTCGGCATAGCCGACATCCTCGCGCGTGATGCGGCTGATGCCCTCGGTATAGACCTTGTCGAACTGCAGCGGGATACCGAACGCGATAGAAGCAAGGATGGTAAGCTTGTGCGCGGCGTCGATGCCCTCGACGTCGAAGGTCGGATCGGCCTCGGCGTAACCCAGCGCCTGTGCCTCCTTCAGCACGTCATCGAAATCGCGGCCCTTGTCTCGCATCTCGGTCAGGATGAAGTTGCCGGTGCCGTTGATGATGCCGGTGAGCCACATGATCTGGTTAGCCGCCAGTCCCTCGCGGATGGCCTTGATGATCGGGATGCCGCCGGCGACCGCCGCCTCGAACGCCACCATCACACCCTTCTCCTGGGCGGCGGCGAAGATCTCGTTGCCGTGTTTCGCGATCAGCGCCTTGTTGGCAGTCACCACGTGCTTGCCGTTGGCGATCGCCCTGAGCACCAGTTCGCGCGCCGGTTCATAGCCGCCGATCAGTTCCACCACAATCTGGATATCCGCGTTGTCAACCACGGCGAAGGCATCGTCCGTGATCTGTATTTTATCCAGTCCGGGCAGGCGCGCCGGATCGTAGTCGCGTGCCGCCGCGTGCGTGATGCGGATGCCGCGTCCTGCACGCCGGGTGATTTCCTCCGCATTGCGGTTGAGCACGTTAAACGTGCCCCCACCCACTGTGCCCAGGCCCAGCAGGCCAACATTCACCGGTTTCACAGATTACCCTCCAGAGGCATGCGCGGCCTGGCCCAGGTCGCGGCGGAACATGTCCTTGATGCAGCGGATCGCCTGGCGCGTGCGATGCAGGTTTTCGATCAGCCCGAAACGCACGTACTCGTCGCCGTACTCGCCAAAACCGATGCCGGGTGAGACGGCGACCTTGGCGTCGCTCAGCAGCTTCTTGGAAAACTCCAGCGAGCCCAGCGCGCGGTAGCGCTCGGGTATGTGCGCCCACACGAACATGGTAGCCCTCGGTTTTTCCACCGGCCAGCCGAGCGCGTTGAGCCCGTCACACAGCACGTCGCGCCGCTCCTCGTACATATCGCGGATCTCGCGCACGCAGTCCTGCGGCCCTTCCAGCGCGGCGATTGCCGCCACCTGGATGGGTGTGAACATGCCGTAGTCGAGGTAGGACTTGATGCGCGCCAGCGCGGCGACCAGCGTCTCGTTGCCGCACATGAAGCCGACGCGCCAGCCCGGCATGTTGTAGCTCTTGGACAACGAGAAAAATTCCACCGCGACGTCTTTCGCGCCCTCGACCTGCAGGATGGATGGCGCCTGGTAGCCGTCGAACACCAGGTCGGCATAGGCCAGGTCCTGTATCACCCAGATCTCGTTCTCGCGCGCTACAGCGACCACCTTTTCGAAAAAATCCAGCTCGACGCACTGCGCGGTCGGGTTGCCGGGGAAGTTAAGTACGAGCATTTTCGGTTTCGGCCAGGAGTCCTTGATGGCCTTCTGCAGTTCCTCGAAGAAATCGTCCAGCTTCGGACCCAGCGGGACGTGGCGGATATCGGCCCCGGCGATGGCGAAGCCGTACGGATGGATCGGGTAGGCCGGGTTCGGCACCAGCACCGCATCACCCGGACCGACGGTGGCAAGCGCCAGGTGCGCCAGGCCCTCCTTGGAACCGATGGTGACGATGGCGTTCCTGCCCGGGTCGAGGTCGACGTCGTAGCGTCGCTTGTACCAGTCACAGATCGCCTTGCGCAGGCGCGGGATGCCGCGCGACAGCGAATAGCGGTGGGTGTCGCCGCGCCTGGCGGTCTCGATCAGCTTGTCGACGATGTGCTGCGGTGTGGGCTGGTCCGGATTGCCCATGCCGAAATCAATGATATCCTCGCCACGCGAGCGCGCCTGCGCCTTCAACTCATTGACAATATTGAAAACGTACGGTGGCAGCCGCTTGATGCGGGCAAAATCCTCTATCACGCTGGTAACCGGTTATTTCTTTGTTTATGAAGTAATTACTGCACTCTTTTGAGACTGCTTACGGTACTCAAAAGCGCGAGGGGAAACAAGGGGATCAATGGGGTCAGACTCGATTGATTTTGTAAGTAGCTCTAACTGAATATACCTTTACTGCAAAATCAATCGAGTCTGACCCCATTGATTACCGGGTACACCCGGCCTGCGTATCGAGGTATCGTTGCCGCATGCACTTTCATCAGGACATTACCGCCGGCAACAGCATCCAGTCCTACAGCGAGTTGGGCATCGTCATCAACGACCGCCTCATCAACACCAGCGTGCTGGTCACGGCGGAGAGCGTCGAGGCCTGGCCGCCGGGGACGGTCGCCGAGCTGCACGATCAGCACCTTGATCAGCTCACCGCCCGTCAGCCCGGCATCATTATCCTCGGCACCGGCGCGACCCTTGTCTTCCCGCCGCCGCGCCTGCTGGCCGGTGTCCAGCAGCGCGGCATCGGCATCGAGGTCATGGCGAACGACGCCGCCGTCCGGACCTTCAACGTGCTGCTGTCGGAAGACCGCAAGGTGCTGCTGGCCTTGCTGCAGGGATAGACTCCGCGAGAACCGAAATGGAGGTATGTCCCGATTTCTCCATCTGCTTTGTTTCAGGAATCCTGGTCCGGCGAAAGCCTGTCAAGCCGTGTCCTGAGGATACCCACCTCGTCGCGCAGCTGATTGATCAGCTGCTCGAGCTGTTCAACGCGGTCAGGCTCCGTAGCAGCCCCGGCTGAGACCGGAGCAACTGGCGCAACGGCCTCGTGCATTTCCAGGCCGCCGCCAAACAGGTGTGCAAACCGGGCCTCGCGCCTTCCCTGCTCGCGGGGAAGCTTCGCCACGAAGGGACCATCGTCCCGCTGCATGAGATGATCGAGCACAGACTCGACCTCGTGGCTGTCCCGGAACTTGCACAGGCGCTCGGTGCGCGTGCGCAGCTCACCCGGCGTCTGGGGTCCGCGCAGCAGCAGCACGCACACGATGCCGAGTTCCTGTTCGGAAAACTTCAGCGTGCCAAACTCGGTGTTGCAAAAGCGGTGCTGATATTTCGTGACCCGACTGCCGAAGCCGCTCTTCTCACTGACATGGTGTTTCTTCATCAGGGTGTCGACCGTGTCCTGCACCGTGGCCTCGTCGAGATCCAGCACCGGGTCGCGGTTGCTCTTCTGGTTGCAGGCATTGGTGAGTGCGTTGAGCGAAAGCGGGTAGTGTTCGGGTGTCGTGCGCTGCTTTTCAAGCAGGCAACCGATCACGCGGGCTTCGTACGGTGTCAACAGAATATCCACTGGCGTTCTCCAGACCCTTCGGGCCGATCAATATACCACCACGCTGGTGTGGCACGACAGACAAGGTCAGGGCAAACGGGACGCCGGCCAGGCCGCATGAAGACGCCGGGAACAGTGAAAGACACGGTCCGCGCCCGGCCGGCGATACGGGTTCTTGCCTGACCGAAGCTTTGTCAGATGATTTGTGACCAGGAAATGACTGAAACCGGCCTGTAGTGTTGAACCCGCACCAGGGCAGCGGCAAATGCCCGGTTTCAGGATACGCATCGGCAACAGGGCATTGCACTTGTTTCAATTGCCGGCTTTCACACCCTGGACCTGGCAGTCAGCCGGGACACCGGCAGAAATCTTTTTGCTGAATATCCAGCGCAAGGGAACAACGGCGGTACTCCCGACCCAGCGCACCGCGCTGCTGAACAGCTTGTCCATCCAGCCCCCGGTTGCAATGTCCTGGTCCTCGTTTTCGAACACCACGGCGGTCTCCGCGGCCTCCGGGTCCAGGTGACCCTGAAAACTGGTGTTGCCGATATGCGCATGAAACGGGGAGCGCTGCAGCCGCCCTTCCCTTATCTGCGCGAATAGCGAGACATCGGTGATGTCCACCAGCTCGTGCAGGATATGCGCAATGTCCAGGTCAACATCTGCATTGATAATCTCGACCCGCCTGGGGAGGACAGGTATGTCGATGGCGATGTCCCTGGCGGCGCCCTCATCGGAACCCTGATTCATCAGGGGGATCAGCGCTTCAATGTCTGCAGGATCCAGTTCCGAGAAATGCAGCACCGCATGCAACAGCGCTATCTGATCGTCTCCCGACCAGTCAAGATCACCGTTGAGCCGTGTCCCGCCGGTCTGTAGCTGGAGAAACTGCAGGCGCCCGATATCCTCGGCAAGGACCAGCTGGCCCCGCAGCGTGTAGGATGCCGCCGCACAGGGTGATACACCCAGCCAGGCCGCCAGGTCACCGATACGCTCGCCATAAAGGCCCACAAGCAGGCGTGTTGCCGTCTTGCCGCGCACCATTGCCAGCGGGCCGCTGAGATCCAGCACGGCACCTCCTCCCGTGGCGGAGAGTGTGATCGGCCAGGTCTCCTCCGCCAGCAACACCGCGAGCCCGCCAGCCGTGAGCTTGACAGCAACGGGCTCGTCAAGCAGCGCACCCCGTGCATGCAGCGTCACCGACTCCCCCGCGGGCAGCGTCAGTGCGAACTCATCCAGGGTGATTTCAACCGGCCGGTTGCCGGCGGCATTGCCGTAGGAAAGTCTGGCACCGTCCACCTGCAATGCCAGCGCCACCCTGTTGACCAGGGCCGTCTCGCCGCTTCCGCGGACACTGGCCTGGAACCCGATATGCCGGAAGCGACCGCGCATACCGGTTGTCCCGGTCAGCGTTGCCAGCAATCCGTCGGCACTGGCATCGGCGGCAGAGAGCGCCAGCTCGACCACGGGTTCTGTACCCGGACCGGCCACGACCAGCTGGCCATGGAACGGCACATCGGCGATGCTGACAGTCAGGGGCACACTGACAGGTCTGCCGGCCAGTGCTTCCCCGTTGCGGGCCGGCTGATCGGCAGTCTCCCTTGCAGGCCCTGCTCCGGCACCAAACCGCAACACGGCGTCAGGCATCGGCAGCTGCAGTTCCCCGGCAACAGCCGGTCGGCCGCGGTCAGCTTGCAGCGACAGCCGCCCGGCCAGTGGCACCTGTCCCAGGCTTGTCGCATGCCTTGCCATTGCCGCCGGCCAGTCAACCCGCAGCTCAAATGGCATTACAAACCCCTGCCGGGACACTTCCAGGTTTCCGTTGAACGTCAGCCGGGTGTCCGCGAAGCTCACTCTGGCCTGCAATGGCCAGGGTCCGCCTGGCGCCAGCAGTTCCGCAAGCCGGCCACCGGTCAGGTCAATGGTATACGGCTGTTGCTGAAAACGACCCCGGAGCACCAGCTCAAGCGGCTGCCCGGGTCGGGTATGGATGCTTGCCTCATCGAGCTTGACCTGGCATCTTTGTACCGCACCCTCATCGCGGCAATTCAATACAACCCGGTGCAGGACCAGTTCCCGCAATTCGGGTTGCTGTGTCAGCAGCCTTGCGCTTGCCGACAGCAGCCGGGAATACGCCCCGGTGTTTTCCTCACCCGGTTCAGCCGGGCCGGTACCGTGTGCAACGGCCTCCCGGGTGTCCAGGTCGATGCTGGCGTCATCGATCTGCAACTGTACGCTGCGCAGCTCGCCCCGCAGCAGGGCAAGAGGTGCCAGCCGCATAGCGACCCGACCGGCCCGGAGCAGGTCATGCTGTCCAGCCGGACTGGCGATGCGGACGTCGTGCGCTACGATGGCGGGGCCCGGGACAGGTCTAAAGGCCAGCGATCCCTCCAGGCGGACTTCCCTGCCAAGCGACCGTGAGATGACCGTCTGGATCGGTTTCCGGAAGCCATCCAGTGGAATGACAATACCCGGGCCCGACACGACCAGCCAGGTTATAAACACCCCTGCCAGCATGGCACTACAGACCAGGGCAACCCGGCGGGTGAGTCGTCTTCGGCCCTGTTTCATCCCGGTCTCCTGATCACGGCAGCGGCTGTCCACAACCTGTGGTCAGACGCTGACCAGCAGGATAACACCACGGTGCACCGTGCTGATAAGGAGGGTACGCACAAATCGACAGGGGAAGTTTCGACCGATACCTGGAGATTCTTCGTGGCATGCCTTTTCGGCGAATGACCTTTTGGAGTGGCGGGTTCAACTGATCGACAAATTTTCCGCCGACACCCTGTCAGTCGAGTTTCGATACCCGCCGCCAGATCGAACACGCATTCCTATGCACGGCTGACCTCCGCGTGCTCCCGGCAACGGCTCCATGCGTCGCCCGAGTCGCCTGCTGTTGGCGCTCTGGCTCCTGCGTCCATAGTGTCATGCCCTCTAGCGGCAATGGACAGCAAGTCCGTGTGCCGAGTAGCGCTTGGGGGAGGCTGGCCTGGACCGGCCATTTGTACATCCATGTCATCGTCCGTGCAGACGTGCGCGAATCAATTCCTTTCCCTGTGTCCCCGGTGTACTCCGTGGCTTTTTTGTCTTTCCTGGCGCCTTTGCGTACCGGCGCGAGACACTATTTCAGCAGCGACTCGAACGAAATCCCTTCCTGCTCCAGGATCTTCTTCAGCTTCTTCAGTGCGTCCATCTGGATCTGCCGTACGCGTTCGCGCGTGACACCGATCTCCTCGCCGACCTCTTCCAGCGTGGATACCGAGTAACCGTGCAGGCCGAAGCGGCGTTCCACCACCTCGCGCTGTTTGTCACTGAGCTGCGCAAGGCAGTCCTCGATGTTGATGTGGATGTCTTCGTCGGAGATCGAGTCCGAGGGGTCCGCCGCCTGCTCGTCGGCAATCGTGTCAAGCAGCGTCCGGGACGGGTCGTTGAGGATCGTGTTGTCGGTCGAGGTGATGCGCTCGTTGAGACCCAGCATGTTCTCGACGTCCTCGATCGGTTTGTGCAGCAGATCGGCGATTTCCTCCGCGCTCGGCTCATGATCGAGCTTCTGCGCCAGGCTGCGCGCGGCGCGCAGGTAGGTGTTGATTTCCTTGATGACGTGTATCGGCAGGCGGATGGTGCGCGTCTGGTTCATGATGGCGCGTTCGATGGTCTGGCGGATCCACCAGGTCGCGTAGGTGGAAAAACGAAAGCCGCGCTCGGGGTCGAATTTTTCCACCGCGCGGATCAGGCCGAGGTTGCCCTCCTCGATCAGGTCGAGAAATGCCAGCCCGCGATTGGTGTAGCGGCGTGCGATCTTCACCACCAGGCGCAGGTTGCTTTCGATCATGCGCTTGCGGGCCGCCTCGTCGCCACGTTGCGCAAGACGTGAGAACTTCACCTCCTCCTGCGCCGTCAGCAGCGGTGATGCACCGATCTCGTTGAGGTAGAGTCGGGTGGGATCGTGACTGTCGGTGGCATGGCGCCTGACCGCGATACGCTCCGGTTCGACCGGCGTGTCATCCGGCTGACCGTCCGGCGCAACCTGCCCGTTGACCGCTTCGAGCCGGTCGTCGTCCTGCGTTTCGTCAATGCCCTTGTGTTTTGCCACTGGCATTCCCGCCGTATTTCGTTGCTCCCTGTCGGTCCGCCGGTGGCGGACGTCCCCGGGTAATCGGCCAGGTTTATAGTTTTGGCAGGTACTGCACGGGATCAACCGGCTTGCCGTCCTTGCGGATCTCGAAATAGAGCGCGGTTCGGTTGGTGCCGCTGCTACCCATGTTAGCGATCAACTGCCCCGCCCTGACGTGATCACCTTCCGCAACCAGCAGCTTGCTGTTATGCCCGTAGGCACTGAGCAGGCTTTCGTTGTGTTTGATGATGATAAGCCTGCCATAGCCGACAAGTCCACTGCCGACATATACCACCTTGCCGCCGGCGGCCGCATTCACCGGCTGGCCATGGTGGCCGCTGATGTCTATCCCCTTTTTGCCATTGGTATTTTCCTGGTAGCCGCGCAACAGCTTGCCGCGTGTTGGCCACACCCACTTGCCATCATAGGCGGGTGACCCGGCATTGTGTGCGGCAGCCGGCATGGGTGCCGGGGCGGGTGTCGCCGTGGTTGCCGGGGCGGGTGTCGCCGCGGCGGCCGGGGCGGATGCGGGTCTTGCCTGGGTCGGGCTTGCGGACACCGGTACGGGTTTCGGCAGCGGGGTCGCCCTGAGTGGTGCCGCACGCGCCAGTGGCGTGGCCTGTGGCGCCGGGCCGGGCCGTACCTTCAGACGCTGCCCGGCGTAGATGGTATAGGGCGGGCGGATGCCGTTGATGCGTGCCAGCTCGCTGACTTCCAGGCCCTGCTGCCAGGCAATCGAATACAGCGTGTCGCCGCGCCGCACCACGTAGCCGGTCGTGGCTGCGTGGTGCGGTTGTGCCGTCACGCCCGGCGGCTGCACGATTTTTGCCTGCGGCGCGGGTGACGTGCGGCGCGTATCGACCGGCGCATTGACGTACGAAGTACAACCGGACAGGACAACAGTAATGAGGAAAAGCGTGAGGATGTGATTCCGTAGCGGCATCACTTTCTGAAATAGAAGTACGCCACGACCGCGAGCAGGACCACCAGCCAGCCCAGCCATTCGACCCAGGTGCGCAGTTTTGCCTCCATGCGCGGGCCTCCCCAGGCCATCAAGCTGGCCACCAGGAAAAAGCGTCCGCCGCGCCCGATGGTCGAACCCAGCACGAACAGCGGCAGGTTCATGAACAGCGTACCGGCGGCGATGGTGAACACCTTGTAGGGGATCGGCGAGAAGCCCGCCACCAGGATGGCCCAGAAGCCCCAGTGCTGGAACCACTCGCGGGCGTGCAGGTATTTATCCCAGTAGGCGCTTTCGTGCAGCCAGGGCTGGATCAGCTCGAAAAAATACGCCCCGATCAGGTAGCCGAACAGGCCGCCGATGACAGAGGCAAGCGTGGTCAGGGCCGCGTAGCGCAGCGCCCGATGCGGCCGTGCCATGCTCATCGGCGCCAGCATCACGTCCGGCGGGATCGGGAAGAACGAGGATTCGGCGAAGCTCAGCCCCGAGAGATACCACGCGGCATGGCGATGACGCGCCCATTGCATAGTCCAGTCATACAACGATGTGAAAATCCGCATCAGATTTGTCCACTGAGTAGAGGTACGAAGATTACCGGATCGAGGTCGACCCGTTCAAATTCATTGCCGTGACGGGTCACCAGGGCAAGCGTCTGACCGTTACGGCCGCCGACCGGTATCACCAGGCGACCGCCCTTGGGTGACAGCTGCTCCAGCAGCGCCGCGGGGATGGATTCAGCTGCGGCCGTGGAGATGATGGCATCATAGGGCGCGAATTCCGGCAGCCCCGCGGTGCCGTCGGTATAGCTTGCCCGGATGTTGCGCAGGCCGAGCTTGCGGAAACGCTGGCGCGCCAGTCTGGCCAGCGGCTCGACGCGCTCCACCGTGTAGACCCTGGGCACCAGCGCGGCCAGCACGGCACCCTGGTAACCGGAGCCGGTACCGATCTCCAGTACCTTTTGCGGATCGTTGCGAATGACGAGATCCGTCATGACGGCGACCACGAAGGGCTGCGAGATGGTCTGGTTGAAACCGATAGGCAGGGCGGTGTCTTCGTAGGCGCGGCTTGCCAGCGCCTCGTCCACGAACAGGTGACGCGGCGTGGCACGGATCACCTCCAGCACGCGTTCGTTGCGAATGCCTTCCACGCGCAGCCGTTCGACCAGGCGGTCGCGTGTGCGCTGCGAGGTCATGCCGATGCCGCGCTCCGAAGTGATCATGGCTGCGGCCCGCTCACTCCGCCAGCCAGCTCGCCAGCTGGTCGATGGCCTCATAGCGCGTCAGGTCGACATCCAGCGGCGTAATGGACACGAAGCCGGATCGCACGGCGTGAAAGTCCGTGCCCGGCCCGGCATCCTGTTCGCTGCCGGCCGGCCCCACCCAGTACACCGTGCGCCCGCGCGGGTCCTTCATCTGCACGACCGGCTCCGACTTGTGGCGGTGACCGAGCCGCGTCGCCTGCATGCCGCGCAGCCTGTCCCATGCCACGTCCGGCACGTTCACATTGAGAATGGTATCCGCCGGCAGACTGCCGGCCAGCACGCGCTGCACCAGCTCGAGCGCGACGCGCGCGGCGGTGTCGTAATGGGTGGGCCGGTCGCCGGCCAGCGAAATCGCGATCGCCGGCGAACCGAGGAAGCGGCCTTCCATGGCGGCGGCCACGGTGCCCGAATAGAGCACGTCGTCGCCCAGGTTCGCGCCGGCGTTGATACCGGCCACCACCATGTCCGGTTCCTGTTCGAGCAGACCGGTGATGGCCAGGTGCACGCAGTCCGTGGGCGTGCCGTCTACGCAGGTGTAGCCGCGCGCGTCGCTGCGCGCACGGACCGGATTGTCGAGGGTCAGCGAGTTGCTGGCACCGCTGCGGTCGCGGTCCGGCGCCACCACGTGCACCGTGGCAATGGCCGCGAGCGCATCGGCCAGCGCCCGGATGCCCGGGGACTGGTAACCGTCGTCATTGCTGATCAGGATGTGCATGTCGCGGGCTGTCGCCGGATTTTCCGTCTATCGGTCATCGAGGGGTTCGGATGTTATACAGCGGCCGGGGGGACTGCCCGCAGACAACCGTGCCGGCAGGCGGCGGAAATGCTGCAGGTCGACCGGCGTTGTTGAGCGTGTGATCCCGTGTACGGCCCTGGCCATGAATGTTCTGCGCTGCGTCGCTGTTTGTTATGTAGTGGCCGGTAGTATAAGGATTTCTGCGGCCGGTGGACACTGGCAATCACGCCTATTGCACGTCCTGGTGGTTGCGGTTACGGTTGCCCGCACTGACTGAATGGACTTGTGGCCGGCATGACCCGGGAAAAGAAACCCAGTGCAGAGGACATCGCCCTGTTTCGCGATCACGTCGGCGAGGTAAGGAAACTCTCGCACGACAAGGCGCAGCACCCGCGCAAGACACCGCCACCGCGGCCGCGCCGGCACGCTCAGCCGGCACACCTGCCGTACGAAGACAGCTTTTCGGACGAATATGACGCCGGCACGGTCAGCCCGGAAGACACCCTGTTCTTTACACGGCCCGGCCTGCAGCAGCGCCAGCTGCAACGCCTGCGCCGCGGCCAGCTCACGGCGGGCGCCGAGCTCGACATGCACGGCATGACCGCCGCGGTTGCACGCCAGGCGCTCAATGACTTCATTGCGTCGTGCAGCGAACGACACGTCCGCTGCGCGCGCATCATCCATGGCAAGGGGACCGGATCGAGCAACGCGGCACCGGTGCTGAAAAACCGCCTGAACAGCTGGCTGCGCCAGCATCACGCTGTACTGGCCTTCAGTTCGGCCCAGCCGCAGCACGGCGGTACCGGCGCGCTCTACGTGCTGCTGCGCAGCGCGCGCCGGGAGTGATGCACCTGGCATAAAACACCATCTCGCGCAAAGACGCAAAGGCGCCAAGTATCCGAAAGATGAATTGCCACAGAGGACACAGAGAAAGTAATTACTGTCAAACAGCTCTGGCTATGGTGAGACTGCGAACTGCACCGGTCTTGTGCTTGTGTAATTCCTCTGACAACACATCCCGCTCATGCTTCCTGTAACATATCCCCGATCGCACCCGCTGCCACGACTGGTATTCATTGCACGCGAAAGACACAATAACTCCGTGTTCTCGGTGCCCTGTGTGGCATTTGCTTTTTCCTGGCGCCTTTGCGTCTTTGCGCGAGACTATTTTTCGCAAACCAGTTCGCGCAGCACGCCGGTCGCGTAGCTGCCGGGCGGGAGGCTGAACGCAAGTTCCAGGCTCGTCCCGTCCAGCCACTGCCAGTGCAGCCCGGCGACCGGCAGGCGCAGGGCGCGACGTTCCTGCTTCAGGCCGGCCGCGGCGAGGCCGTGTGCGATGGTGTCGAATTCAGCCAGCACGGCCTGCTCCAGCGCCTGACACCGGCCCCGCACCGGGCTCTCGCCGCTGCCGTACAGCGGTCCGGTGGCATGGATATCGTGGCTGGCGACGCGCTGCTGCAGTCCCGCATCGATGGTGTCCACCACGAAGAAACTGTGGCTGCCGGCCAGCTGCATGGCGTCACCGGGTATGACGCCGTCCCAGCTGCCGTCAAGCACACGCTGTGACAGCACACGGTTGAACAACAGGGAACGCGCCGCCGACAGTGCCATGCTGCGCCGGTTGCGCGAGAACCGCTGACGCGGGTTGGCGAACAGCTGCATGGCCAGGCGCAGGTTGCCGCCCTCGATGCCGAAACGCTGGGCACCGAAATAGTTCGGCACGCCGTTTGCCGCGATCTGCTGCAGGCGCTGGTCGAGTGCCGCAGGCGTACCCTCGATATCGCGCACGGTGATCACGAAGCGGTTGCCGCGCAGGGTGCCGCGCTGCAGCTTGCGCGCGTGGCGCGCGTGGCGCAGCACCGTGATCGTACCGGAGTCCAGCGTCTGCCAGTCCGGCTCCGCCCGCCCCGGCAGGTGCACCGAGAACCACTGCTCGGTAACGGCATGGCGGTCCTTCAGACCGGCATAACTGATGTTGCGCGGATGCACGCCGGCCAGTTTCGACAACAGCGTGGCTACGTGGTCGGTATTTTCGCTGCGCTTGCGGATCCACAGCCACACATGTTCTCCGCTCCCGCCCGGTTCCACCGACGGCAGTTCGGTCACCCGGAAATCCTCCGGTTGACGGCGCAGCGACCCGCTGGCCGGCGGCTCTCCCCAGGCCCTGGCCAGCCCGTGTACGGCAAGTTCCAGCCAGTCAGTCGTCATGAAACCGGGGAACGGCGGCGGAGAACAGAATTCCCCCGCGTGATGGCCAAACCATGCAGCATTATTTTCTCTGCGGACTCTGCATCCCCGCGCGAGGTTTTTCATCCTGGCGTCTTTGCGCGACCTGTCCCGGCCAACGCACTCAGTCCTCCACCAACACCACGGCGAGTGCGGCAATGCCCTCGCCGCGCCCGGTGAAACCCAGTCGCTCGGTCGTGGTGGCCTTGATATTGATCCGGTCGGCGCTGACCTGCAGGTCAGCGCCGATGAATTCACGCATCGCGCCGATGAACGGGCCGAGAAGCGGCTCCTGTGCCACCACGGTGATATCCGCGTTCACCAGCTTGCAGCCTTCCTCGACCACCATGGCAATCGTCCTGCGCAACAGGATGCGGCTGTCGATGTCGAGCCAGGCCGGGTCGCCAGGCGGAAAATGCCGCCCGATATCGCCGAGGCCGGCCGCGCCCAGCAGGGCGTCGCACAGTGCGTGCAACACCACGTCGCCGTCCGAATGCGCCTCCAGGCTGCGCGGATACGGAATGATCACCCCGCCAAGCACCAGCGTACCGCCCTCCTTGAAGGCATGCGCGTCGATACCCTGACCTATTCTCATCGCGTTGTCCTCGCCTGCAGGTAGAAGGCCGCCAGCGCCAGGTCGGCCGGCAGTGTGATCTTGATGTTGTCGCGCCGTCCCTGCACCATGCGCGGCGCATAGCCGGCCCGCTCCATGGCGGACGCCTCGTCGGTGACCGCCACCTGCATGTCGATGGCATCGGCAAGGGCGGCACGCAACAGGTCGAGACGAAACAGCTGCGGCGTCAGTGCATGCCACAGGCCATTGCGCTCGACCGTCTGTGC
>Ga0210112_1000078_pt1 | contig 24911 bp, 20 predicted proteins | sample Joice_ThreeSqC_D_FD_184875 | JGI IMG/M metagenome (GOLD analysis project Ga0210112, IMG submission 184875) | Wetland microbial communities from San Francisco Bay, California, USA, that impact long-term carbon sequestration - Joice_ThreeSqC_D2... | ecosystem: Environmental > Aquatic > Marine >... | reverse complement strand
TGTGATCCGGTCTTCCCTAGATGTGGAACACCGATTGCCGGGTGCCCGTATCCTGATCCAGATACTTGTGAATGGCCTGTTCCAGGCAATCGAGCTGCGCCTGGTCTGACAGCGGCCGGTTGTTCAGGTCGGTGATGTAATAGACGTCTTCCGCGCGCACGCCGAGCGTGGCGATCCTGGCATTGAACAGCCGCACCTTGCAGTCGGCAAAGGCGTGGCCGACGCGTGAGAGCAGTCCGGGCCGGTCCGCGGTGATCAGGGTCATCACGGTGCGCTGATCGTATTCGTCGAGCTTGAAGTCGACGTGCGTCTTGATAGGGAAGTTCTTGTACTGGCGCGGCATGCGTCGCGCCACATGCCAGGTGTCCCGGTTGCCGTGATCGATCTCTGCCAGCAATGCCGAGCGGATTTCCTCGATGCGCCGGATATCGACCGCCGGCTCGCCGGATTCTTCCAGCACGTGGTAGGTGTGCAGGCCGTAATTGTCGTCGGTGGTGATGATGCCGGCATCCACCACGTTCAGGCCGAGCTGGTCGAGTACCGCGGTTATGCGGCTGAACAGGTCATCGGTGGCGACGGCGTAAATGAAGATTTCCGTGCCGCCGCGCTCGGTCAGCGGCTGTATGTCGACCAGGCTGGCGGCCGGGTCGGCGCGCCCCTGCAGCAGGCGGGTGTGGTGCGCCACCTGCCAGGGAATGTGGCGCAGGAAATACTCGTCGCCGAGACGTTCCCAGACGGCGGAATAGGCGGAGTCGTCCGCCCCCAGCAGTTCCCGGGCGGCCTCCTGTATCTTCTGGATGTGTTCCGAGCGCTCCATCGGGTCCTGCAGACCGCGGTGCAGGGCGCGCCGCGCGCTGTAGTAGAGCTGCTTGAGCAGGGCGTCTTTCCAGCTGTTCCACATGTCCGGGTTGGTGCCGCGGATATCGGCGACCGTCAGCAGGTAAAGATAATCCAGGTGCATCGGGTCACCGGCCCGTTTCGCGAAGCGGTTGACGACGACCGGGTCACTGATGTCCTGACGTTGCGCGGTGGATGACATGATCAGGTGATTTTCCACCAGCCAGGTGACCAGCCTGGCATCGTATTCGCTGAGGTCGTGGTGCAGGCAGAACTCGCGTGCGTCTTGTGCGCCGAGTTCGGAATGATCGCCGCCACGACCCTTGGCGATATCGTGAAACAGGCCAGCCAGGTAAAGCAGTTCCGGCTTGGGAATGGTCGCCACGATGTGACTGCACAGCGGGAACTCGAGTGCGTGTTCCTGCACCGTGAACCGCCGCAGGTTGCGGATCACGGTCAGGATGTGTTCATCCACCGTGTAGATATGAAACAGGTCGTACTGCATCAGGCCGACGATATTGCCGAACACCGGCAGGTAGTGGGCCAGCACGCCGTAATTGTTCATGCGGTGCAGCGCGCGGGTGACGCCGAGCGGCTGGCGCAGGATTTCCATGAACAGGCTGCGCACCCGGATGTCGTTGCGGAATTTGTCGTCGATGACGTGGCGGTGCTCGCGGATGGCGCGGATGGTATCGGCGCGCACGCCCTTCAGTTCCGGATGCTGCTGCAGGATCAGGAACACCTCGAGCAACGCGTAGGGATAGTGCCTGAACACGGTCGGGTAGGCGATTTCGAGGAAGCCGTGGCGCGACTGGAAACGCTTGTTGATCGCGACCGGCTGTCCGGGGCCTTCCGGAAACAGGATGTCCTCGTAAAACAGCTGCAGCAGCATTTCGTTGAGCCGGCTGAGCGTCATGATAGTGCGGTAGTACTGGCGCATGAACGCTTCGACGCCGAGCCGGTTTGCGTCACTTTCGTAGCCGAACTGTTCAGCCAGCGTGCGCTGGTAATCGAACAGCAGGCGGTCCTCGCCGCGTCCGGTGAGCATGTGCAGCGCGAAGCGGATTTTCCACAGCTGTTCGCGGCCTTCAACCAGCGTACGGTATTCCGCGGCGGTGAGGAAGTTGCGCTCGACAATTTTTTCCAGCGAGTCGGTGCCGAAATGCCGGTTGGCCACCCAGGCAATCATCTGGATGTCGCGCAGTCCGCCGGGTCCTTCCTTGATGTTTGGCTCGAGGTTGTACGCCGTATCGTTGTACTTCTGGTAGCGAATACGCTGTTCCTCGTGCTTGGCCCGGAAGAAGTCGCTGCTGCTCCAGATCCGGTCCGGTTCGGTGGCGTCCTGCATCTCGAAGAACAGCTCCAGCGAACCCGCCAGCCAGCGCGCCTCCATCAGGTTGGTGATCACGGTGATGTCGGCGAGCGCCTGCTCCACGCAGTCATCGACGCTGCGCACGCTGTGACCGACCTCCAGGCCGATATCCCAGAGAAAGGTGAGCAGCGCTTCCAGTTGCGCATTGAAGCGGTCGCCGGCGTCATTCGGCAACAGCAGCAGCAGGTCGATGTCCGATCCGGGCATCAGTTCGCTGCGGCCGTAACCGCCGACCGCGGCCAGTGCCAGCCCCTCGGCCGCGTCACCCAGGTGCAGTTGCCAGGCGTGCACCAGTACCTGGTCGACCAGCCACGAGCGCCCGAGCAGCAGGGTGTGGGTGTCGCGCCCGGCATCGAACTGCTGCTTGATCGTGGCGCGCCCGTGCTTCAGGCAGGTCTTGTAGGCGGCGATCAGCGACGTGCTGCTGTCGTAGGCGCGGGCCAGCGGTGCCAGGTTGAACCACGCTTCGAAGTCCTGGGGGGCGTTCGCGGCTGGCTGGTAATCGTTCATGCGCGGGTGGGGCAGGCCCCTAGATCTCGTCGCCAGGTACGCAGGTCAGCACATCGTGACCGTCCGCCGTAACCAGTATGGTGTGCTCCCACTGTGCGGACAGGCTGTGGTCCTTGGTGACCACGGTCCAGCCGTCCGGCAGCAGTCGCGTATGGCGCTTGCCGGCATTGACCATGGGTTCGATGGTGAAGGTCATGCCGGCTTCCAGACGCAGGCCGGTGCCCGGTTTGCCATAGTGCAGTACCTGCGGGTCCTCGTGGAATTCGCGGCCGATGCCATGGCCGCAGTACTCGCGCACGATGGAACAGTGGCTGGATTCGGCGTGCGCCTGTATCGCATGGCCGATGTCGCCGAGCTGCACGCCGGGCCGGACCATGTCGATGCCGATGCGCATGCATTCATGGCTGATGCGCGCCAGCCGTTGCGCGGCCACGGAGGGTTCGCCGATGAAAAATATCTTGCTGGTATCGCCGTGCCAGCCGTCCTTGATCACGGTGATATCGATGTTCAGCATGTCACCCTTTTTCAGCTTCTTGCTGCCCGGGATGCCGTGGCAGACGACGTGATTGATCGAGGTGCAGATCGACTTGGGAAAACCGCGGTAATTGAGCGGCGCCGGGATGGCGTGCTGTTCGTTGACGATATAGTCGTGGCAGAGGCGGTCCAGTTCCTCGGTGGTGATGCCGGGCTGGACATAGGGCCGGATCATCTGCAATACCTCGCCGGCGAGGCGGCCAGCGACGCGCATCTGCTCGATCTCGTCCGGTGACTTGATGGTGACTGGCATCCAGGGTCCTGATTGGTTGACGGAAATTCGGGTGGCCGGGTGGTATGGCAGATTGCCGTGACAGGGAGTGTATGGTATAAAGGCGGGCTTGTTAAGTGGCCCGATTCGGTGCCGGTTAACAAAATCCACGTATGTACCGGAACATGCCGCAGGGTGCCCGGGGAGCCGCCAGTCGGTGCCGGGTTGCAGCCATGGGGTACATGCAAGACCAACCCTGAAAAACGGAGAAGTACACAATGGCAGACGTTACCATGCGCCAGATGCTTGAAGCTGGCGTGCATTTTGGCCACCAGACCCGCTACTGGAACCCGAAGATGGCCCCCTATATCTTCGGCGAGCGTGGCAAGATCCACATTATCAATCTTGAAAAGACCCTTCCGCTGTTCACCGATGCAATGAATTTCATCAGCAGCCTGGTGGCAAACGGCGGCACCATGCTGTTCGTCGGCACCAAGCGTTCGGCACAGTCCACGGTCATGGAAAACGCGATCCGCTGCGGCATGCCCTTTGTCAATCACCGCTGGCTGGGCGGCATGCTCACCAACTTCAAGACCGTGCGCCAGTCGATCAAGCGTCTGAAGGACCTCGAGACCATGTCGGGCGACGGCTCGTTCGACAAGATCAGCAAGAAAGAGGCGCTCATGCTGACGCGCGAGCTGGAGAAGCTGGAGCGCAGCCTGGGCGGCATCAAGGACATGCGCGGTATCCCCGATGCCATGTTCGTCGTCGACGTCGGTTACGAAAAGATCGCCATCAGCGAGGCGCAGAAGCTCGGTATCACGGTGGTCGGTGTGGTAGACACCAACAACTCGATCGATGGCATCGACTATGTCATACCGGGCAATGACGACGCCATCCGCGCCGTGAAGCTCTACGTGGACAACGCCGCCGATGCCGTCACCACCGGCAAGCTGAGCGTGGCCCATGCCGTGGCCGAGTCCACCGACGAGTTCATCGAACTGGATGAAGAAGGCGCCAGCAGGCCGACCCGCAAGAAGACACGCGCCGTGGCACCGAAAAAGACCGCCAGCAAGGTGACGGTCAGGAAAAAAGCGGCGCCCAAGGAGGTCGTGGCCGGGGCGGAAGAGACCGAGACCGACGCAACCGGCGAATGACATTCGCCCGCGGGATGCATGGCACCGGACAGATCTGAACAGAGGAATTAGAAATGGCTATAACTGCAGCGCTGGTCAAGGAACTGCGCGAACGAACCGGCTCCGGCATGATGGAGTGCAAGAAGGCATTGGTCGACGCCAACGGCGACATGGACACCGCCATCGAGGCATTGCGCAAGGCCGGCATGGCCAAGGCCGACAAGAAGGCCGGCCGCATTGCCGCGGAAGGCCTGATCGTGATCGAACTCTCCGACGACGCGAAAACGGCGGCGCTGGTCGAGGTCAATTGCGAAACCGATTTCGTTGCCAAAAAGGATGATTTCAGGGAATTCGCCAGTGCCATCGCCCGGCGCGTGCTGGCCGATGACCCGGAAGATATCGATGCGCTGCTGGCGCTGCCGCTGACGGACGATGACGCGACGACGATAGAGGATACCCGCAAGGGCCTGATCGCCAGGATCGGCGAGAATATCAGCGTGCGTCGCTTCGTGCGCATCGAGAGCAGCAATCCGCTGGCCACCTACAGCCACGGCGCGCGCATCGGCGTGGTGGTGGATTATGCCGGTGGCGATGCCGCGCTGGGCAGGGACCTCGCGATGCACATCGCCGCGCACGACCCGCGTCCGGTCTGTGTTTCCGAGGACCAGGTACCGGCGGAGCTGGTTGCCGGCGAACGCGAGATCTTTTCCGCCCAGGCCCGTGAAAGCGGCAAGCCGGACAACATCATCGAAAAAATGATCGAGGGCCGCATCCGCAAGTTCCTGTCCGAAATCACCCTGCTGGGCCAGAACTTCGTCAAGAACCCGGATCTGACCGTCGGCAAGCTGCTGGAACGGGCGGATGCCGCGGTGACGCGCTTCGAGCGCATGGAACTCGGCGAGGGCATCGAGAAGAAGGTCGAGAACTTCGCCGACGAGGTCATGGCGCAGGTCAAGGGCGGCTGACAGGTACACCAGTCGCCCCGCGCGGATGTCATGTTGTCAGTACAGACGGGGTCGAGGTTCGGCCCCGTTTTTTTATGGCAATCCGGCCGGAAAAGTAAGACAATGCCGGCCGGAGCACGGGCCAGCAAAGCCCGGATATCCGACTGAATATAAAAGGTAATTGACATGGTATACCAGCGCATACTGCTCAAGCTCAGCGGGGAGGCGCTGATGGGACAGGGTTCGCACGGTATCGATCCCGCGATCATCAGTCGGCTTGCCGGGGAAATCGGCGCCGAGACCGCCCGCGGCGTGCAGCTCGGCCTGGTGATCGGCGGTGGCAACATCCTGCGCGGCGCCGGGCTGGCCTCACAGGGCATGAACCGTGTCACCGGCGACCACATGGGCATGCTGGCCACGGTCATCAACGCCCTGGCCATGCAGGATGCGCTCGAACAGCTCGGCGTCGACTGCAGGGTCATGTCGGCGCTGGCCATGCCCCAGGTGTGCGAGTCCTATACCGCACGGCAGGCCATCCGCCACCTGGAGGCGGGCCGCGTGGTCATCTTCGCGGCCGGCACCGGGAACCCGTTTTTCACCACCGACTCGGCGGCCAGCCTGCGCGCGATCGAGATCCGTGCCGACCTGCTGCTCAAGGCCACCAAGGTCAACGGTGTCTATTCGGCCGACCCGGTAACACACCCCGGCGCCATCCTGTACGAACGCATCAGTTATGCCTCCGCCCTGGAGCGGAAGCTCGGGGTGATGGATGCGACCGCACTGGTGATGTGCAGCGAGCACGACATGCCGCTGCGGGTATTCAACGTATTCGAGGCCGGTCAGCTCGGCAGGATCGTCGCCGGCGAGGATGTCGGCACGCTGGTTCAGTAAAGGGGTAGGGAATGATCGAGGATATCATCAAGGACGCAGCCGTCCGTATGACCAAGAGCATCGATGCACTCAAACAGTCGCTGGGCAAGGTGCGTACCGGGCGCGCGCATCCCAGCCTGCTGGACCACCTGCGTGTCGATTACTATGGTTCGGAAGTGCCGATTTCACAGGTTGCCAATGTCGGGGTGGAAGACGCGCGCACGCTGACCGTTACGCCATGGGAGAAGCCGATGGTGCAGGTGATCGAGAAGGCGATCCTCACTTCCGATCTCGGGCTGAATCCGGCCACCGCGGGCACGGTCATCCGGATTCCTATGCCGCCGCTGACAGAGGAAACACGCCGCGACCTCGTCAAGGTGGTGCGACATGAAGGCGAGGCCGCGAAGGTGGCGATTCGCAACATACGGCGCGACGCCAACAGCGACTTCAAGGAACTGCTCAAGGACAAGGAAATCTCTGAAGACGAGGAGCGCCGCGCGCAGGATGAGATCCAGCGTCTCACCGACCAGCGCATCGGCGAGGTCGACAAGGTGCTGGAGAAGAAGGAATCGGAACTGATGGTCATGTAGCAAGTGAAAAGACAGCATGTGCCGGGTGTTTCCCGGTGCGTGCGAGCTGGCCGGTCACGGCCGGAAACGAGTCAGGTGGCAGAGAACTATTCGACGTTGACCGAAGCGGAACTGAATTGAAATCACCGCAAGACAATCCAGGCAGCCTGCCGCGCCACATTGCCATCATCATGGATGGCAACGGTCGCTGGGCGCGTGCGCGCCTGCTGCCGCGTGCGATCGGTCACCGCGAGGGCGTGAAGTCGGTGCGCCGTGTCGTGGAGGCCTGCATCGACCGGGGTATCGGGGCACTCACGCTGTTCGCCTTCAGCAGCGAGAACTGGCGCCGTCCCAGCGAAGAGGTCAATCTCATCATGGACCTGTTCGTGAACACGCTCAGGAAAGAGGTGGACTCGCTGGACCGCAACAACGTCAGGCTGCGTTTTATCGGCGAGCGCACTGCATTTTCCGGGAAACTGCGCAAGCTGATCAGCAACTCCGAACAGCAGACCGCGGATAACAGACGCCTCGAACTGGTCATAGCCGCCAACTACGGCGGCCAGTGGGACATCACCCAGGCCTGCCGGGCGCTTGCGCGGCGGGTCGCTGCCGGCGAGATGCAGCCGCAGGATATCGGCATGGACGATATCGGTGCGGCACTGTCGATGCCGGATCTGCCGATGCCGGACCTGTTCATCCGTACCGGTGGCGAACAGCGGATCAGCAATTTCCTGCTCTGGCAGCTGGCCTATACGGAGCTTTATTTCACCGACCTGCTGTGGCCGGAATTCGATGCCGTCGAATTCGACCGGGCGCTGCTCTGGTATGCCAACCGGCAACGACGTTTCGGACGTACCGGTGACCAGGTGGAGCAGCTGAAGGGTGCTTAAGTGGCGGCTGATCTCCGCGGCCGTCATGGTGCCGCTGGTTGTCTATGGTGTGCTCATCCTGTCGACGCAAGCCTTCGCCGCGATCCTCGGCGCGGTCCTGGTGGCGGGGGTCTGGGAATGGAGCCGGCTGGTGCCGCTCACAGGTCATCCGGCGCGCGTTCTCTATTGTGCGGCGATCCTCGGCCTGCTGGCACTGACCTGGCTGGGCGGCCCCGCTGAACTGGTGATCTACCTGCTGGTCGCGGCCGGCTGCTGGTGGCTGTTCACACTCTACTGGCTGACACATCCGCAGCGCTGCGCCACGGTGTCCGCGCCGTGCATCGCCCTCAAGCTGCTGGCCGGCACGATGGTCAGCGTGCCGCCGTGGGCGGCGCTGGTCGTGCTGCACACGCACGGCGCGGACGGTCCGCTGCTGACGCTGCTGCTGCTGGTCATGGTCTGGCTGGCCGACAGCGGCGCCTATATAACCGGCCGCCGCTGGGGCAGGCACAAGCTCGCGCCGCGGATCAGCCCGGGCAAAACCCGCGAGGGGGTCTACGGCGGCCTGCTGGCCAGCCTGCTGTTTGCGGGCATCGCCGGCTGGCTGTACAGCCGCTCGCCGAGCTGGACACTGACCTTCACGCTGATCGCGCTGCCGGCCATGCTGTTCTCCGTGGTCGGCGACCTGCTGGAAAGCCTGATGAAACGCCAGAGCGGTTTCAAGGACAGCGGCGGCATCATTCCCGGACACGGCGGAATCCTTGATCGCATCGACAGCCTGGTGGCCGCGGCGCCGGTGTTTCTCGCCGGCTTCCTGTGGCTGGAACTGTAATGTCCGCGACTACGCACACACCGGCCGGCATCACCATACTCGGTTCCACCGGCTCGATCGGTGTCAGCACGCTGGATGTGGTGGCGCGCCACCCGCAGCGTTTCCGGGTCGTGGCGCTGACCGCCAATGCCGGCGTCGACCGGCTCGCCGAACAGTGTGCGCGCCACCGCCCGGACTACGCCGTCATGGCGGACCCGGCGGCCGCGGAGCGGCTTGCGCAGCGGCTGAAAGGCACGGCACCGGATGTCGAGGTACTGTCCGGCAGCGCGGGACTGGCCAGGGCCGCGGCGCTGGACAGCGTCGATTACGTCATGGCGGCAATCGTGGGCGCGGCCGGCCTGCTGCCGGCGCTGGCTGCGGCACGACATGGCAAGCGCGTACTGCTGGCGAACAAGGAGGCGCTGGTGATGTCCGGCGACCTGTTCATGCAGGCGGTGCGCGAACACGGTGCAACGCTGCTGCCGATCGACAGCGAACACAACGCCATCCTGCAATGCCTGCCCGACGCCTACGTTGCCGGCAGTGCGCCGCGCGGCGTGCGCCGCATCCTGCTGACCGCCTCCGGCGGACCGTTCCGCACACTGCCGCTCGGCAAGCTGTCGGGCGTCACACCGGAGCAGGCCTGTGCGCATCCCAACTGGGTCATGGGCCGCAAGATCTCGGTGGATTCGGCCACCATGATGAACAAGGGCCTGGAGGTCATCGAGGCCAGCTGCCTGTTCGGCCTGCCGCTGGCACAGATCGACGTGGTGCTGCATCCGCAATCGGTGGTGCATTCACTGGTCGAGTACCGGGACGGCTCGGTGCTGGCGCAGCTCGGCAATCCCGACATGCGCATCCCGATCAGTCACGCGCTGGGCTGGCCGGAGCGCATCGATTCCGGTGCCGGCAGTCTCGACCTGATGGCGATCGGTTCCCTGCAGTTCGAGGCCCCGGAGCCGGCGCGCTATCCCTGCCTGCAACTGGCATACGATGCCATGCAGGCGGGTGGCACGGCGCCCGCGCTGCTGAACGCGGCCAACGAGGTGGCCGTGCAGGCGTTCCTGGAACGCCGCATACCGTTTACCGCCATCGCACGGGTGATACGCGACACGCTGGAGCGCTGCCCGGTGCATGCCGCCGGCAAGCTCGATGCCATCCTCGCCGATGATGCCGCCGCGCGTGGCTGCGCAGCTGAACTCATCAACAACGGCAAGGTCACAATGGCACGATGAACAGCGTCCTCTTTTCGTTGCTTGCCTTTATCCTTGCCATCGGCGTGCTGGTCACGGTGCACGAGTTCGGGCACTTCTGGGTGGCGCGCAAGCTGGGCGTGAAGGTGCTGCGCTTTTCCATCGGTTTCGGCAAGCCGCTGTGGAGGCGAACCTTCGGTGCCGACCGCAGCGAATTCGTGATCGCCGCGCTGCCGCTGGGTGGCTACGTCAAGATGCTGGACGAGCGGGAAGGCGAGGTGGCGGCCGACGAGTTGCCGCGTGCATTCAACCGCCAGTCCGTGCAGACGCGGGTGGCCGTGGTCGTCGCCGGTCCGCTGTTCAATTTCCTGTTCGCGATCGTCGCCTACTGGCTGATGTTCGTGGTCGGCATACCCGGTCTGCGCCCGGTGGTGGGCGACGTCATCCCCGGTTCCTATGCCGCGCAGGCCGGTATCGTCGCCGGCGATGAAATCATCGCCATCCAGGGCGAGCCGACGCCGACCTGGGAAACGGCTGTCATGTCACTTCTGGATGCCAGTCTCGACGAGCGTGAATCGATTGACCTGAGCGTGCGTGACCCCGGCGGCGCGGAACGCAGGCTGCAGGTGCCGCTGACACGGTCTGAAGAACTGCTGGACAAGGGCGGCGTGCTGCACAACTTCGGTCTTGCGCCATGGCAGCTGCCTGCCGTGCTGGACGAACTGGTTGCCGGGGAGGCCGCGGAGCGTGCCGGCCTGCGCAGCGGCGACCACATCATCGCCGCCGACGGCACGCCGGTCGCCGGCTGGAACGACTGGGTGGCCTACGTGCGCGCTCGCCCGGAACAGGCCATACAGGTGGAAGTGCTGCGCGACGGCGCGACGAGCGTGGTCGAACTGGTGCCGAAACGGGTGACCGAGGGCGGCGCGGCACACGGTTTTATCGGTGCCTCGGTACGCCTGCCGGACGCCGGGCAGCATGCTACAATGCGCGTCGTTGTGCACTACGGCCCGATGGCGGCCTTCCCTGCGGCGCTCGGCAAGACATGGGAAGTCACCACCCTGACGCTGCGCACCCTGTGGAAGATGCTGACCGGCAAGGCGTCGGTCGAGAACCTGAGCGGCCCGATCAGTATTGCCAGGTATGCGGGTGAGTCGGCCGCGATCGGCCTGACGACGTTCCTGGGTTTCCTTGGTGTCGTCAGCGTCAGTCTGGGCGTGCTGAACCTGCTGCCCATACCGGTGCTGGATGGCGGCCACCTGCTGTTCTACCTGGTGGAACTGGTCAAGGGCAGTCCGGTGTCCGAGGCGGCGCAGCTGGCGGGACAGAAAATCGGCATCGCCCTGCTGCTCATGCTGATGACGGTGGCCTTCTATAACGATCTGGTACGATTGATTGACTGAATAAGAATATGACATTGTCTGTGAATCGTCTGCTGCTGGCATGCCGGATCCTGCTGTTATCGCTGTTGCTGAACGGGACCGCGCAGGCCTTTGAACCGTTTACCGTCGAGGATATCCGCGTCGAGGGTCTGCAGCGTATTGCTGCCGGCACGGTGTTTAATTACCTGCCGGTGAAGATCGGCCAGACCCTGGACGACGAGGGCGGCGTCGCGGCCATTACCGCGCTGTTCAAAACCGGCTTTTTCGACGACGTCTACCTGGAACGCGATGGCAACGTGCTGGTGATCGTCGTGCGGGAACGGGCGGCGATCAGCAGCATCCAGATCGAGGGCAACCAGGACCTCGATTCCACGGAGTTGCTTGAAGGCCTCAAGAACATCGGCCTGGCGGAAGGCCGCGTGTTCGACCGCTCGCTGCTGGAAAAGGTCGAGCAGGAACTTCAGCGGCAGTATTTCAGCCGCGGCAAGTACGCGGTGAAGATCACTACCACCATCACCCCGCTGGAACGCAACCGGGTGGGCATCCGGATCGACATCTCGGAAGGCCGGGTTGCCCGCATCAAGCAGATCAACATCATCGGCAACCACCGCTTCAGCAACGAGGAACTGCTGGACCAGTTCAGCCTGACAACGCCGGGGCTGTTTTCCGCGTTTACCAAGAGTGACCAGTATTCCAAGCAGGCGCTGTCGGCGGACCTCGAGGCGCTGCGTACCTGGTACCTGGACCGGGGCTACCTGAAATTCAACATCAACTCGACACAGGTCTCGATCACGCCGGACAAGAAGGATATCTATATCACCATCAACATCACCGAGGGTCAGCAGTTCACCATCAAGGTGGTGACGCTGTCCGGCGATCTGGTCGTGCCGGCTGAGGAGATCTACCCGCTGATCAACATTAACCCCGGCGACGTGTTCTCGCGCAAGCGCGTCACCGAGTCGGTCGACAAGATCAGTTCCCTGCTCGGCAACCAGGGCTATGCCTTCGCGAACGTGAACACCGTGCCGGAGATCGACGAGGAGAGCAACCAGGTCGACCTGGGGTTCTTCGTTGACCCCGGTAAACGCGTATACGTGAGACGCATCAACTTCGCCGGCAACAACACCACGCGCGACGAGGTACTGCGCCGGGAATTGCGCCAGATGGAGGGTGGCTGGTACTCGGCCGAAAAGGTGGAGCGCTCGCGCACCCGCCTGGATCGCCTCGGCTACTTCGAGAAGGTCAATGTCGAGACGCCATCGGTCCCGGGTACGACCGACCAGCTGGATGTTGACTATTCCGTGACGGAGCAGACATCCGGCAGTATCACGGCCGGTGTCGGCTATTCGCAAAGCTCCGGTTTCCTGTTCAATGCCAGCGTGACGCAGGACAACTTCCTTGGCAGCGGCAAGCGGGTCGCGTTCACCTTCGACAACAGCGAGGTGAACACCGTGTACAGTTTCAATTACGTCAATCCGTACTGGACCATCGACGGCGTCAGCCGCGGTTTCGGCGCCTACTACCGGAAAACGGATGCCAGCCAGGCCAACCTGACGGACTACAGCACCGACACGCGCGGCCTCGACATGAACTTCGGTATTCCGGTCAATGAATTTGATATGGTCCGGTTCAGCGTCGGTTACAAGGGCCTGGACCTGAAATCCAACATCCTTTCGCCGGCCGAGGTCACCGATTTCGAGGACACCTACGGCAACAGTTTCGGTGACATCGCGCTGTCCGCGAGCTGGCAGCACGATTCGCGCAACAAGATCCTGTTCCCGGACGAGGGCGGCCTGAAGACCATCGCGCTCGAGGCGACCGTCCCGGGTTCCGGGCTGGAGTACTACAAGGTGGATTACACGCAGCAGCAGTTTGTGCCGCTGACCCGCAACCTGACGCTCGGGATGAAGGGCCGGCTGGCCTATGGCGACGGCTACGGTGATTATGACAACCTGCCGTTTTTCGAGAACTTTTTTGCCGGCGGTATCCGCTCGGTGCGCGGTTTCGAGGACAATACCCTCGGTCCGCGGGATTCCAACGGCAATGCGATCGGCGGTGCGTTCCTGACCGTGTTCAACATTGAACTGCTGTTTCCGGTACCGTACCTCGATACCGGCAGTGGCACGCGCCTGAGCGCATTCCTCGATGGCGGTAATGTTTTCGAGGATGTCAATTCGTTTGATACCGGCGAATTCAGGTATTCTGTCGGCCTGGCGGGGCTGTGGTCGTCCCCGCTCGGCCCGATATCTGCGAGTATCGGTTTCCCGCTGAATGCCAAGGACGGCGATCAAGAGCAGAACTTCCAGTTCACGGTGGGAACCTTTTTCTGATTACGAACAACTTCACGGAGAATTGATGTGAACAACCGCAAGCACACTGTACTGGTCATGATTTCACTGGCAGCCCTGGCCCTGTTTGCCGGCGCCGCACGGGCCGAACTGAAAATCGGATTCGTCGATCTCGCCAAGCTGAGCGAGAACGCACCCCAGATTATTTCCGCGCAAGGCAAGATCGATGCCGAATTTTCCTCCCGGGAAAAGGAACTGGTCGCATTGCAGCGCAAGATTGCCAAGATGGAGGAGGAACTGTCCACCAATGGCGCGGTACTGAGCGAGTCGGAGCGCAGCAACAAGGAGCGCGATATCCTCGGCAAGCGCCGCGAGCTGAAGCGCTCGCAGGACGAGTTCCGCGACGATCTGAATATCCGCAAGAACGAAATACTCAAGCAGGTCAACATCGAGATCGGCAATGTTATCGATAAGCTCGCCAAGGAAGAAAAATACGATCTCATTATCGCGCAGGGGGTCATGTTTGCGAGCGAGCGCGTGGATATCACCGACCAGATCCTGAAGAAACTCTCCTCAGGCAAGTAGTACGGCCGCACGGCCGCGGAACATTGCCTATGGCTATTACCCTCGGCGAACTGGCGGAGCGGCTCGGGGTGACGTTGCAGGGGGGCGATCCGGCGTGCGAGATCACGGCAGTCTCAACGCTGCAGCATGCCGGCGCGGGTGATCTCAGCTTTCTCGCCAACAGGGGCTACCGCAGGTACCTGTCCGGCACGCGCGCCGCTGCCGTTATCCTCGCCGCGGAACATGCGGCCGAGTGCCCGGTTGCCGCACTGGTATCGGCCAACCCCTATGCGACTTACGCGCGCGCCGCCGCGCTGATCGCGCCGCGCGCGCCGGCCCGCCAGGGTGTCCATCCCTCGGCAACGCTCGGGGAGGGATGCCAGGTCGATGCAACGGCCTGGGTGGGACCGCATTGCATTATCGAAAGCGGCGCCATCATCCATGCCGGCGTGCAGCTGGCCGGTGGCTGTTTCATCGGCGCCGGCAGCCGCATCGGTGCCCACGGCCGCCTGTCTGCGAACGTGGTCGTCTGTCATGGCGTGAGCATCGGTGAACGGGTCAACATCTATCCGGGGGCGGTCATCGGCAGCGAGGGTTTCGGGCTCGCCAGGGAGGGCGGCAAATGGCTGAATGTCCCGCAGCTTGGCAGCGTCCGGATCGGCAACGACGTCGACATCGGCGCGAACACAACGGTCGATCGGGGTGCACTGGAAGACACCGTGCTGGAAGACGGTGTCCGGCTCGATAACCAGATACAGGTTGCGCATAATGTTCACATCGGCGCGCACACCGCGATTGCCGGTTGCGTCGGCATTTCCGGCAGCGCCAGGATCGGCAGGCATTGCATGATCGGCGGTGGTGCGGGGATCGTCGGCCACCTCGAGATCACGGACAACGTGATCATCACCGGCATGACCATGGTCACGAAATCGATTACCAAGCCGGGCATCTACTCCTCCGGCGTGCCGGCGCAGGACAATGACAGCTGGAACAGGAATTATGCACGCTTCCGGCAGCTGGACCGGCTCGCGAAAAAGGTGCATGCCCTGGAGCGCAGGCTTGCGGCCCTCGACGGCGAGCAGCGGGGCCGGGACTGAACGCTTGAAAACCACGACAGAACTTTGACATAACGACTCCCGGGCGAACATTCATGGACATCAACGACATCCTGCAACACCTGCCGCACAGGTATCCGTTTCTGCTGATCGACCGTGTTACGGAGTTCAATGCCGGTGAATCGCTGGTGGGTTACAAGAACGTGACCTACAACGAACCGTTTTTCCAGGGGCACTTCCCCCAGCGCCCGATTATGCCCGGCGTGCTGATACTCGAGGCCATGGCACAGGCGACCGGCCTGCTGGCGTTCAAGACGGTGGAGCGCGGCGCGCGGCGCGAGAGCCTGTATTACCTCGTCGGCATGGACAAGGCGCGCTTCAAGCGCCCGGTCGAACCGGGCGACCGGCTGGTGCTGCGCGCCAGGCTGCTGCGCGCCAGGCGCGGCATCTGGGTGTTCGACTGTGACGCCAGTGTCGATGGCAATATTGTCGCCAGCGCGGAAATCATGTGCACTGAACAGGATATCGAGCCTTGATAGATCCACGTGCGGCCATCGACCCGAAAGCGGAGCTGGCCGCAAATGTGAGTGTTGGTCCCTACACAGTGATCGGCCCTGGCGTCAGCGTGGGTGAGGGTACCCGGATCGGACCGCATGTCGTCATCGACGGACCGACCCGGATCGGCAGGGACAACCGCATCTTTCAGTTCGCTTCTCTCGGTGCGCCACCCCAGGACAAGAAATACGCGGGGGAGGAGACCTGGCTTGAGATCGGCGACCGCAACACCATACGCGAGTTCGTCACCTTCAACCGCGGCACGGTGCAGGATGCCGGTATAACCCGCATCGGTGATGACAACTGGATCATGGCCTACTGCCACATAGCGCATGACTGCGTGGTGGGCAATCATACCATCTTCGCCAACAACGCCTCGCTGGCGGGGCATGTGCATATCCATGATCACGTTATTCTCGGTGGCTACACGCTGGTCTACCAGTTCTGCTCGATCGGTGCCCACGCGCTTACCGCATTCAGCAGCGGTGTCAGCCTCGACATTCCTCCCTATGTGACGGTCGGGGGCAATCCCGCACGGCCGCACGGTCTGAACATGGAGGGCCTGCGGCGACGCGGTTTTGCGGAACAGACGCGCAACAACCTGAAGCGGGCCTACAAGATCCTCTATCGCCAGAATCTGCCGCTGCAGGAGGCACTGGCACGCTTGCAGGAGTTGCGCGCGGAGTGCCCCGAGGTCGGGCTGCTGACGGATTTCCTGGAAAATCGCAGGCGAGGCATCGTGAGATAGTGATGCGACTGCTGCTGCAACAGCCCCGTAATGCGGCATGAGCACAGCAACGCGTTCGCTGCGCATCGGTATCGTCGCGGGCGAGGCATCCGGCGACACCATCGCGGCGGGTCTGATCAGTGCGATCCGTGAACAGGTGCCGGATGCGGTGTTCGAGGGCGTCGCCGGGCCGCGCATGCAGGCGGCCGGCTGCCGCAGCCTGTTTCCGATGGAGCGCCTGTCCGTCATGGGGCTGACCGAGGTGCTTGCCCATCTGCCCGGCCTGCTGGCCATGCGCCGCGCACTGCGGCGACATTTCCGCGCCACGTCGCCCGACCTGTTCATCGGTGTGGATGCGCCGGATTTCAACCTGGGGCTGGAGCGCGCGCTGAAGCGCTCCGGTATCAGGACGCTGCATTATGTCAGTCCTTCGGTGTGGGCCTGGCGCCGCTACCGTGTGCGCAAGATCGCCGCGAGCGTGGACTGCATGCTGACCCTGTTTCCCTTCGAGGCACGTTTCTATCACGAGCAGCGGGTCCCGGCGCGTTTTGTCGGCCACCCGCTGGCGGATCTGATTGCGGATGACATCGACCGCGACGCGGCGCGCGCCCGGCTCGGAATCGCACCCCCTGGTCCGCTGGTGGCGCTGTTGCCGGGCAGCCGGGTCAGCGAGGTAAAGCGCCTGGCCGTGCCGTTACTCGAGGCGGCGGCGTGGTGTCACGCACGGCGCGGCGCGCTGGAATTTATCGTGCCGCTGGCCAATGACAGCTGCCGGGCGGCGTTCGAACAGGCGCTGACGGATGTGGATGCGACGCTGCCGGTCACCCTGCTGACAGGACACGGACTGGAGGCGATGGCCGCTGCCGATGTCGTCCTGCTGGCCTCGGGTACCGCCGCGCTGGAATGCATGCTGCTGAAGCGTCCGATGGTCGTGGCCTACCGCCTGTCGGCGCTGACTTACCGGCTGGCACGTCTGCTGGTCAGGACGCCGTTCTATTCGCTGCCCAACCTGCTGGCCGGCCGGCCGCTGGTCGCTGAACTGATCCAGCACGAGGCCAGCGCGGAAAACCTGGGCCGCGAGGTACTGGCCCTGCTCGACGATCCGGCGCGGGTCGGGGAACTGACTCGAACGTTCGCCGAATTGCATGCCGAACTGCGCCGCGATGCCAGCCACAGCGCGGCGCAGGCCGTGTTGCAAATCATCGCCAATGGAGACTGTAATGGAAGCTGAGCCGGACATCCCACCGGGACGCGTGGCCGGTGTCGACGAGGCCGGTCGCGGGCCGCTGGCCGGGCCGGTGATCGCCGCGGCAGTCATTCTCGACCCGGAGCGGCCGATCGACGGTCTGCGTGATTCCAAGTGCCTGAGTGCGGCCCGTCGCGAACGGCTGTATGACGAGATCGTGGCCGGTGCGCTGGCGTGGGCGGTGGGTCGAGCCGAGGCCGCGGAGATCGACCGTATCAATATTCTTCAGGCGACCCTGCTGGCGATGCAGCGCGCCGTCAACGCCCTGCAGCCCTGCGCCGAACATGTGCTGGTTGACGGCAACCGCTGTCCCGAGCTCGCCTGTCCGGCACGGGCCATCGTCAGGGGTGACAGCCTTGTCACGGCGATCAGTGCCGCTTCCATTATCGCCAAGGTAACCCGCGACCGGGAGATGATCGAGCTCGACATGCGCTATCCGGGCTACGGACTGGCGCAACACAAGGGTTATCCCAGCAAGGCACACATGCAGGCGCTTGAGGCACTGGGGCTGACCCCGCAGCACCGGCGTTCCTATGCGCCGGTCAGGCGAATTGCAGAGCGGAGTTGAGTTCAGGTGCAGGCCGGGCCGGCTTCCAGTCCCGTGACGTAGCTCGTTACCCGGTTGCGGCCGCACTGCTTGCTGCAGTAAAGGGCAACGTCGGCCTTGTCGAGCACTGCGGCCGGTTCGTCGACACCTTCCGGAAAGCTGGCCAGGCCAATGCTGGCAGTAACGCCGATGTAGCGTCCGTTGGCATTCAGGGCCGTGTTGGTGATGGTGGAGCGAATGCGTTCCGCGCAGGCGCGGGCATTATCCAGTCCGGTGTGGGTCATGAGGATGACATATTCGTCGCCGCCGTAGCGCGCCAGCACATCCGAGACGCGTATGCAGTGCTGCAGCGCGTGCGCCACGGCCTGGACCAGGCGGTTGCCGGTCGAATGCCCGTAGAGGTCATTGACCTGCTTGAGACCGTCCACGTCGATCATGACCAGGGTCAGCGGCTGTGAGTAGCGCATGGCGCGGGCGATCTCCCGTTTCAGGATGTTGTTGAAGGCGCGCATGTTGAGCAGACCAGTCAGTTCGTCGGTCTGTGACAGCAGGGCGATTTTCCGCTTGGCGGCGAGGATGTCCGAGGCGAGCATCGCCGTCACGGCGGCGACCAGCAAAAACGGGGAGAACTTCGCAATCAGCACGGTGAAGGTCTGCGCCGAAAAAATATCGCTGGAGAATTGCTGATAGCCCGTGTAGATATGACAGCTGGCGATCAGCAGTACCTCGAGCACCGTCATGGCCTTGCCGAGGGTGATCGCACTGGCAATGATCACCAGCAGATAGAGATTCAGCAGCGGGCTATCGATGTAGCCGGTATGCTGCAGCACGACGGTGATGAAACCGACCATCGCCCAGGTCTCGATAGCCAGCTTGAACCGGCTGTCGTGCGCATGGAAGTTCATGTAACGAAATACCAGTACGAAGGCGGCATACGACACCATGGCCATGATGATGGCATCCGCGGAGGTGAGCGGACCGGTCGGTATGATGAAATACACCAGTACCAGGATCAGCAGCAGCCAGTGCAGGTCTGCCATGCTGCGCGAGAAGCCCTTCAGCTCCTCGGTCTCGAATACGCTGCACAGGTGTTCGGTATGGGGTGGATTCATGGCTACCCGGTACGGGCGGGGTTGATGAGGTACACCCTGTATCGACCCGAAGATACTGATAATTAATATTAACTGCGTCACGATACCGGCAATTTCAGACGTCACCGGCGCAACCGCCCGGTCTGTCCGGACGTGGAATTTAAAAATACATATATAACATGAACATATATACTATTTGTAATCCATTACAATAGCCATGTTCCGGCTTGCAAGCGGCCGGCGAAAATCGGAAACTTTTTCCATGCAACCTGCCTTCGTCCACCTCCATGTGCACACGGAATACTCGCTGGTCAACGGCACCGTTCGCATCAAGCCGCTGGTGAAGCGCGTCGCCGAGGCCGGCATGCCGGCCGTGGCGGTCACCGATCAGTGCAACATGTTCTCCATGGTGAAGTTCTACCGTGCCGCGATGGCGGCGGGTGTGAAACCGATCGTCGGCGTCGATGTGTGGGTGGCCGATCACGGTGCGGAAGGCCAGCCGGCGCGTCTGGTGCTGCTGTGCAAGTCACGCGAAGGCTACCTGAATCTTACCCGCCTGGTATCGCGCGCCTACACGCATGGCCAGCACCGCGGGATACCGGTACTGGAGCCCGACTGGTTTGACGGCTGCACGGCTGGCCTGATTGCGCTGTCCGGCGGTGTCGCGGGCAACATCGGTCGGGCGTTGCTGGCGAACCGGCAGGAACTGGCGGAGCAGTCGCTCGCGGCCTGGCAGCGGCTGTTTCCGGACAGTTTCTATCTCGAGCTGCAGCGCACCGGCCGGCCCGGCGAGGAAGACTGTCTGCACCAGGCCGTTGCGCTGGCGGCGGCACGCGATGTACCGGTGGTGGCCACAAACGACGTGCACTTCCTGAAGGCATCCGACTTCGTCGCGCACGAGGCGCGTGTCTGCATCAACGAAGGTCGCACGCTGGATGATCCGCGCCGCTCCCGGGGGTTTACCGACCAGCAGTACCTGCGCACGCCGCAGGAGATGCAGACCCTGTTCGAGGACATCCCCGAGGCGCTGGAAAACAGCGTCGAGATCGCGCGCCGCTGCAACCTGGAACTCGAACTCGGCAAGAACTACCTGCCGGATTTCCCGGTCCCGGCCGGCACCGGCATGGCGGATTTTTTCCGTATCCAGGCGGAGGAGGGCCTCGAGCGGCGCCTGCAGCAGCGGCCCGGGCCGGCGCAGGAGGATGCCGCCGGCATGCACCGGCGCTATTACGACCGGCTCGAGCTCGAGATCGGCGTGATCCTGGAGATGGGCTTCCCCGGCTACTTCCTGATCGTCGCCGACTTCATCAAGTGGGCCAAGGCCAACGGCATACCGGTCGGGCCGGGGCGCGGCTCCGGCGCCGGCTCGCTGGTCGCCTATGCGCTGACCATCACCGATCTCGATCCGCTGCGCTACGACCTGCTGTTCGAGCGCTTCCTGAATCCTGAACGCGTGTCCATGCCGGACTTCGACGTTGACTTCTGCATGGAAGGTCGCGACCGCGTCATCGAGTATGTCGCCGAGCGTTACGGGCGGGAAAAGGTCTCGCAGATCATCACCTACGGGTCGATGGCGGCGAAGGCTGTGGTGCGTGATGTCGGGCGCGTGCTCGGCCATCCCTACGGCTTCATCGACCGCATCGCCAAACTGATCCCGTTCGAGATCGGCATGACGCTGGACAAGGCGCTGGAGCAGGAGCCGCAGCTGTCCGAACTGTACGACAGCGACGAGGACGTGCAGGCGGTGATTGACCTCGCGCGCTCGCTGGAGGGCCTGGCGCGCAATGCCGGCAAGCATGCCGGCGGCGTGGTCATCGCGCCCTCGCAGTTGACCGACTTCACGCCGCTGTACTGCGAGCAGGGTGGTGACGCGGTGGTCAGCCAGTTCGACAAGGACGACGTGGAAGCGGTCGGCCTGGTGAAGTTCGACTTTCTCGGTCTGCGCACGCTGACCATCATCGACTGGGCGCTGAAGACCATCAACCGCCAGCGCGCGGAAGCGGGCCAGCCACCGGTCGACGTCAACAGCCTGCCGCTGACCGATACGCAAACCTTCACGCTGCTGAAGGCCTCGTCCACGACCGCGGTGTTCCAGCTGGAATCGTCCGGCATGAAGGACCTGATCCGGCGCCTGCAGCCGGACACCTTCGAGGACATTGTCGCGCTGGTGGCGCTGTTCCGCCCCGGCCCGCTGCAGTCCGGCATGGTCGACGATTTCATCGCGCGCAAGCACGGTGCACAGATCAAGTATCCGCACCCGGAGCTGGAACCGATCCTGAAGCCGACCTACGGCATCATCCTCTACCAGGAACAGGTGATGCAGATTGCCCAGGTGCTGGCCGGCTACACCCTGGGCGGTGCGGACATGCTGCGCCGCGCCATGGGCAAGAAAAAACCCGAGGAGATGGCCAAGCAGCGCTCGATATTCCAGGACGGCGCACGTGCGCGCGGTGTCGAGGTCGACGTCGCCACCTATATCTTCGACCTGATGGAGAAGTTCGCCGGCTACGGCTTCAACAAGAGCCACTCGGCTGCCTACGCGCTGATCTCCTACCAGACCGCCTGGCTGAAGGCGCATTATCCCGCGGCGTTCATGGCCGCGGTGCTGTCGGCGGACATGGACAACACCGACAAGGTGGTGCACCTGATCGCCGAGTGCCGCGACATGAAGCTGCGGGTCGTGCCGCCGGACGTCAACCGTTCCGACTATCACTTCACGGTGCAATCGGACGACACCATCATCTACGGGCTGGGTGCCATCAAGGGCGTAGGCCAGGCCGCCATCGAGGGCATGCTCGCCGAGCGCGCGCAGGGCGGCGCCTTCGCCGACCTGTTCGATTTCTGCCAGCGCGTCGACCTGCGCAAGCTGAACCGGCGCGTGATCGATGCGCTGATCCGGGCCGGCGCGCTCGATTCGATGGGCGAGACGCGTGCCTCGCACACCGCGAACATCACCCAGGCGCTGAAGCTGGCGGAACAGCGCAGCCGCGACCTGGATACCGGGCAGAACGACCTGTTCGGCGAGTCCGCGGCCGCCGTCCCGGCCGCGCCGCCGGCGCGCCATGTGTTGCCGGAGTGGGAGGAGGAGCAGCGCCTGCAGGGCGAGATGGATGCGCTCGGGCTGTACCTGACCGGTCACCCGATCACGCGCTACGCACAGGAGCTTTCGCATATCATCAGCGGCAGACTCGCCGATCTCGAGCGGGTGTGCGCGGCCATGCCGGCGTCCACCCAGGCCAGGCCCGGCCGGCCGGGCGCCAGCGAACGCGCGGTGACCATCGCCGGCCTGGTGATGAGCATGCGCGTGCGCAAGACGCAGCGCGGCGGCAGGATCGCGTTCCTGACGCTGGACGACAATACCGCGCGACTCGACGTGCGCGTGTTTCCCGAGGTGTTCGAGAAGCACCAGGCGCTGCTTGGCAAGGACAAGGTGCTGGTGATCCAGGGCGGCTTTGGCCTGGATGACTATACCGGCGGCAACCAGGTGACGGCGCAGAGCATCTACGACATCAACCAGGCGCGCGAACTGTTCGCCCGGCGCCTGGTGGTCGGAGTCGAATCAAGGCAGGCCGGCAATGGTTTCGCGGGCAGTCTCGCCGACATCCTGCAGCCGTTCCGCCAGGGGCATTGCCGGGTGTGCATCGACTACACGGGCGGTGACGCACGCGCGCGCCTGGCGCTGGGCGAGGAATGGGCCGTACATCCCACCGACGAGCTGCTGCACCGTCTGCGCGAACTGGCCGGCCGCGACAGCGTGCAGGTCGAGTATGCGTGAAACGCCGGGCGACTTGTCTCACCGTGGCGGAAACGTTACCTTAGGCGCTCTTTCGAAACTGTCCCGGACTGTCTGATGAATCTCAACTTTCTCGAATTCGAGCAGCCAATCGCCGAGCTGGAGGCGAAGATCGACGAGCTGCATTATGTCAGTGGCGACACCGACATCAATATCAGCGAGGAAGTCGGCAAGCTCAAGGCCAAGAGCCGCGAACTGACCGAGTCGATTTTCGCCAACCTGACGCCCTGGCAGATTTCGCAGCTGGCGCGGCACCCGCAGCGTCCGTACACGATGGATTATATAGTGCGGCTGTTCACCGACTTCGAGGAACTGCATGGCGACCGCCACTACGGTGACGACAATGCCATCGTCGGTGGTCTCGCGCGTCTGGAGGGCACGCCGTTGATGGTGATCGGCCAGCAGAAGGGACGCGATACCAAGGAGAAGCTGCAGCGCAATTTCGGCATGCCGCGTCCGGAAGGGTATCGAAAGGCGCTGCGGCTGATGCAGATGGCGGAGCGTTTCGGACTGCCGGTACTGACCTTCATCGATACGCCGGGCGCCTATCCCGGAATCGGCGCCGAGGAACGCGGCCAGAGCGAGGCCATCGCGCGCAACCTGATGGTGATGTCGCGCCTGCGCACCCCGATCGTCTGTACCGTGATCGGCGAGGGCGGCTCGGGCGGTGCGCTGGCCATCGGCGTCGGCGATCTCACCCTGATGCTGCAGTACAGCACCTACTCGGTGATCTCGCCCGAGGGTTGCGCCTCCATCCTGTGGAAAAGTGCGGAGAAGGCGGCCGATGCCGCAGAGGCGCTGGGGATCACCTCGGCCCGGCTCAGCGAGCTGGGCCTGGTCGACAAGGTGATCAAGGAGCCGCTGGGCGGTGCGCACCGCGACGTGGACGGCGCGGCCGAGAATATCAGGCAGGCGCTGGTCGAATCGCTGCACAAGCTGAGCGGCATGGCGCCGGACAAGCTCATCGAGCAGCGCTACAGGCGCCTGATGGCCTACGGGCAGTTCAGCGAACGCTGACTTCCCGCCATGTTGTACACCGCGCGTGCCGCCGGTACCCCGCCGCACACGTGTGCGTAACCCGCCGTGACGTTTTCCCCACAGACACTCCTGAATCAGCTGCAGCGCTTCCCGTCGCCGGCCGGCTACCAGGTAGCCTTCAGTGGTGGCATGGATTCGCACGTGCTGCTGCATGCCATGGCCGGCCTGCGCGAGCGGCTGCCGGCGAGCGTCGGCGCGGTGCATGTGAATCACGGTTTGCAGGCGGACGCGGCGCGCTGGGATGCACACAGCGCGACAGTGTGCGCGGAGCTAGGACTCGGGTATGTCGCGCTGTCAGTGGATGCGCGCGCCGGCAGCGGCGACAGTCCGGAGGCCGCGGCACGCGCCGCGCGCTATGCGGCGCTGGCCGCGTGGCTGCCGGCAGGACACTGCCTGCTGACCGCGCAACACCGGGACGACCAGGCAGAGACGCTGCTGCTGCAGCTGCTGCGCGGTGCCGGCGTGCACGGTCTGGCCGCCATGCCGGCGTACAGCCTGTTCGGCGCGGGCACGCGCCTGCGACCCTTGCTGGATACCGCGCGTGATGCACTGCGCGCCTATGCCGGGCGGCACCGGCTGGCCTGGGTGGACGACCCGAGCAATTTCGACACCGGCTTTGACCGCAACTACCTGCGACACCGGGTGCTGCCTGTGCTGCACGAGCGCTGGCCGGCCGCGGTCACGAGCCTGGCGCGTGCTGCGGCACACGAGGGTGAGGCGGCCGTGTTGCTGGATGAAGTCGCGCAGCGGGACCTGCTGGCCGCGGCGG
>Ga0210112_1000077_pt1 | contig 24965 bp, 21 predicted proteins | sample Joice_ThreeSqC_D_FD_184875 | JGI IMG/M metagenome (GOLD analysis project Ga0210112, IMG submission 184875) | Wetland microbial communities from San Francisco Bay, California, USA, that impact long-term carbon sequestration - Joice_ThreeSqC_D2... | ecosystem: Environmental > Aquatic > Marine >... | reverse complement strand
GCCGAAGCGCTGCGGCAGGAGCTGCGGCGCGAGCCCACGCCCGAGGAGATCTCGGTCGCAACGGGGCTGTCGATGGAGGTCGTGCAGTCGCTGGCCGCGCTGAACACGGGCGAGGTCCGGCTCGACGCCCCGCTGGATCCCGAGGGGGACCGCGCCCTGATCGAGCGCTTCATCGCCGAGGACCTGCCGGACACCGAGGAACAGACGATGGAGCGGTTCCTCAGCGACGAGGTCGAGGAGGCGCTCCAGAGCCTCCCGGCCCGGGACGCCAAGGTGCTGCGCCTGTATTTCGGGCTTGACGGCGGTCGCGAGCACACCCTCGAGGAGATCGGGGGGATGCTCGGCGTGACGCGCGAGCGCGTGCGGCAGCTGCGGGACCGCGCGCTCAAGCGCCTCCGGGAGGGCGAGATCGGCAAGGCGCTGCAGAGTTTCGCCGCGTAGACCGCGGCGCCGCGGATGGATCGACGCGAGGCTGGGGCGGAATCGCCCTAGCCTCGCTTGTCGTCGGGCCGTAGATTCGCCGCGTGTATCGGCAACTGACCGTTCGGGTGGCCGGCGGGATTGAGGCGCTCGGGCGTTGGGGGCATTTCCTTGCCGACGTCGGCCGGAGCCTGCGCGACGTCGACACGTGGGGCCCGCTCACGGCCGTCCAGATGCGCCGGATCGGTGTCCAGTCGCTGCCCATTGCCCTCTTCATCAGCGTCTTCACCGGCATCGTCCTCGCGCTGCTGTCGTCGTACAGCTTCACGGGGGCCGTGCCGCTCTATTTCGTCGGCACCTTCGTCGGCAAGGCGATGATGCTGGAGCTCGCGCCGGTGCTTGTCGGCCTCGCGCTCGCGGGCCGGGTCGGGGCGAACATCGCGGCCGAGCTCGGGACGATGCGCGTCACCGAGCAGGTGGATGCCCTGGAGACGCTGGCGTTCAATCCGTACGCCTATCTCGCCGTGCCGCGCGTGCTCGCCGCCACGTGGATGTTTCCGGCGGTGGTCGCGATGGCGATCGCCGTGGGCATCGTCTCCGGCTGGGTCACCGCGATCAACCTGCTCGATCTTTCCTCGCCCGACTTCATCAAGGGGCTGCGGCTCTTCTACCAGTTCAAGGACATCTGGTTCGGCCTGCTCAAGAGCATGTCGTTCGGGCTCGTCATTGCGCTGATCGGGTGCTACAAGGGCCTGTATACCCAGGGCGGCGCCGAGGGGGTGGGCCGGCAGACCACCGCCGCGGTCGTGCTCAGCGCGGAGATGATCCTCGTGCTCGACGCCTTCTGGGCCGTGGTGCTGCTATGATCGTGTTTCGCGACGTCGAGAAGCGCTTCGGCGAGAAGGAGGTGCTGCGCGGCTTCTCGCTGGAGGTGCGGGACGGCGAGACGATGGTCATCATCGGGCACTCGGGGAGCGGTAAGAGCGTGGCGCTCAAGCACGTCGTGGGGCTGCTGCAGCCGGACGCCGGCGAGGTCGATGTCGACGGCGACGTCGTGCACCTCCTCGACCGCGACGCGCTCAGGGTGCTGCGCTCGAGGATCGGTTTCGTTTTCCAGTTCGCCGCGCTGTTCGACTCGATGTCGGTGCGGGAGAACCTGGCCCTCGGTTTGCATCGGCAGCGCCTCGACGCCCGGACGATCGACGATCGCGTCCGGGAGGCGCTGGCGCTGGTCGATCTGGAGGGGGCCGAGGGTAAGTACCCGGCCGAGCTATCGGGTGGGATGCGGAAGCGGGTGGGGCTGGCGCGGGCGATCGCGCTGCGTCCGCAGTACCTTCTCTATGACGAGCCGACCACGGGGCTGGATCCCGTGACCTCGGCCGTCATCAATCAGCTGATGGTACGGACGCGGGAGAAGCTCGGCGTTACGGGCATCGTCGTCACGCACGACATGACCAGTGCCTACACCGTAGGCGACCGGATTGCGATGCTGTACCGGGGGCAGGTACGCCAGGTCGGCACCGTCGCGCAGATCCAGCAGACGCACGACCCGATCGTGCGCCAGTTCATCGAGGGCCGCCCGGACGGAGCGGCGGCGTTCGACGCGGCCTCCGCGGAGGGAAGCGTATGAAACGACGGGACGAGCTGATCGTGGGAGCGACGATCGTCGTCGCCCTGGCCGTGGTCGTCGTGGGGGCTCTGTGGCTCTCCGACACCCGGCTGGGTTCCTCGTCGGAAACCTACCACGCGTGGTTCCGCACCGTGGGCGGACTCGGCGTCGGGAACCCGGTGGTCTTTCGGGGGGTGCGGGTCGGTCGCGTGGAGTCCATCCAGCTGGCGGAAGGGAACTGGGTCGTCGCCGACCTGAAGGTGTACGAGGGGGTCCCCCTGCCGTCGCGAGCCGGGATCATTGCCGCCTCTCGGTCGTTCTTCGGCGAGTGGCAGGCGACGATCATCAACCTCGACGAGCCGCCGGACGACCCGAACGTGCGGCGCGACCTGACCGAGGCGCTCGCCCAGGCGAAGGACGAGTGGCCCGGGGCCACCCTCCCGGACGTCGGACAGCTCACCGCCCAGGCGGGTCGCGTGGCCGGCGACATCGCATCGATCTCGTCGCGGATCCAGACCGTGTTCGACTCGCAGGCCGTCGTGGAGCTGCAGAAGGCGATCCGGGACTTCACCGGTATCGCCGACAACATCAACAGCTTCACCCAGGCGCAGACCGAGATCATGGGTGATGTGGGTGGGAACCTCCGCCAAGGATCGGACCTGCTCGCGGACGCAGCGCGGCGGCTACAGGCCTCGCTCGCGCGCGTCGACGAGGCCACCGATGAGGGGGAGTTGGAGACCATCCTCACCAACACCGCCGCGGCATCCGAGCAGGCGCGCGGCGCGCTGGAAGATCTCCGTGCTGTGACGGGCATCGCGCGAGCCAACGACTCCACCTTCGTGCGGCTGATCCACGGCGCCGATTCGCTGATGACGCGGCTCCAGGAGGGCCGCGGGACGGTCGGCCTGCTGATGAGTGACTCCGCGCTGTACCAGGAGGCGACGCTCACGGTGCGGCAGCTGCGCGAGCTGCTCGCGGATATCCAGGCGAACCCGCGGAAGTACTTCAAGTTCTCGGTGTTCTAGGTGAGGGTGATTTGGACAGCGCGCCGCTCGCCGGCGCCGCGGAGCCCGGGGTGTCGATGGCACGCGACCACGCGATGACGGCACGGGAACGGGCCAAACGGGAGACCTCGGCCGGTGGGGTGATCGTGCGGTGTGCCGAGGATGGCCCCCGGTTTCTGATGATTCTCGACGCCTACGGCAACTGGGGGTTCCCCAAGGGGCACATCGACGAGGGCGAATCTCCGGACGTCGCGGCACGCCGGGAGATCCACGAGGAGACGGATCTGGACCATCTGATCCTGCGGGCACCCCTGGGGATGATCGACTGGTACTTCCGGCATCGCGGGCGCCTGATCCACAAGTACTGCCACTACTACCTCTTCGAGTCCACCGAGGGATGTCCTTCTCCGCAGAACGACGAGGGGATCACCGAGTGCAGGTGGTACTCCGAGCAGGACGCGCTCGCCACGATCTCCTACGACAATGCCCGCGGCATCCTGCGAACGGCCGTGCGCCTCGCTCCCCGGTTCTGCGGCGGAGCGCGCTGAGCGGGTCCGGCGCGCGTGCCTCTCGTCCCCGTCCTGCACCGGAGCAGTGCGGTTCGCGCCACGATCCGCCGAGGGCTGCCGCGGAGGGGTTGGCGGGTGGAAGCGTGCCGCAGCCCCGATAGCCTGCAGCAGATGTTGGAGCGGCGCCTGGTCGACGGCGTGATCGTGGATGTGCGCCACCCTTCCTCCGGCCCCGCCTTGGCCCTCATCCCGCAGTTTCCAAGGATCCCCTTCTTCGCGCTGAGCGCCTTTCGTCCCGATGACGCGGCGCTGATCACCCGGACGCGGTCGGCGGGGGTGGCGGGCGTCCTGGTCGAGGGGGTCGACGATGCGGCGATCGGGGAGTTGATCGTGGAGGGCTCGGCCACGCGCCGGCGCCGGCTCGCGCTGGCCGACGCACCGCGGCTCCTGCGGCTCACCGAGCCCATTCAGCTGCGGGCGTGGGAGGAGGTGCTCGCGCGGGTCGGGACCCGCACCACGACGGCGGACGTCGCGCGGGCGGTTCGCCGCACGCGCGAGCACCTGTCGCGGGAATTCGGCGCCGGCGGGGCCCCGAACCTCAAACGCGTCATCGACCTGGTCCGGATCGCGTGGGCAGCGGACCTCCTGGCCAACCCCGGCTACACGGCCCGAACGGTGGCGACACTGCTGCGGTTTGCCTCCGCGAGTCACCTCGCTGACTGCGCGAGCCGCGTGGCCGGGGTCCGGGCGGCCGGCCTGCCGGCATTGGGGCCTGACGGGGTGCTGGGCCGGTTCGCGCGCGGCCGCACGCGATCGAGGGTGTGAGCCGGGCCAGGCCTTAGACTGGTATCCCCCGCAGGGCCCCGCTAACTTTCTCTGTCTTTGGACCGACCCCGTATACAGGAAAGCTCACGACAGACCATGGCTACAGAATCCGTACTGCGTCCTGGCGAGTTGAAGGACGTACTGCTCAAGGAGATCGAGGCCGCCGACCTGAAGGCGCTCGATACGCAGGAAGTGGGCTCGGTGCTCGAAGTGAAGGACGGCACGGCCCGCGTCTATGGCCTTGCCTCCGCAATGGCCGGCGAGATGCTCGAGTTTTCGGCCTCAGAGACCGGCGAGTCGATCACGGGCCTCGCGCTCAACCTCGAGGAGGACAATCTCGGCGCGGTGATCCTGGGGAACTACCTCCAGCTCAAGGAGGGTGACGAGGTCCGGCGCACCGGACGGGTGCTCGAGGTGCCGGTTGGAGAGGCCCTCGTCGGGCGCGTCGTCGATCCCCTTGGCCGCCCCTTGGACGGGCTCGGGCCGATCAAGACGGACCGCTTCCGCAAGCTCGAGTCGCCGGCGCCGGGCATCGTCGCCCGCCAGCCGGTGAAGGAGCCGCTCCAGACCGGCCTCAAGGCGGTCGATTCCATGATCCCGATCGGCCGGGGCCAGCGCGAGCTGATCATCGGCGACCGCGGGACCGGGAAAACGGCCATCGCGCTCGATACGATCATCAACCAGAAGGGCGGCGACGTGATCTGCGTGTACGTCGCCATCGGTCAGAAGCAGTCCACCGTCGCCGCTGTGGTGGAGCGCCTCCGCGCGACCGGCGCCATCGACTACTCGATCGTGGTCCTTGCCGGGGCCTCCGATCCGGCCCCCATGCAGTTCATCGCCCCGTACGCGGGGGCGGCGATGGCCGAGTATTTCATGTACGAGAAGCACCGCCACACGCTGTGCGTGTACGACGACCTCTCGAAGCACGCGCAGGCGTACCGGCAGATTTCGCTCGTCCTGCGCCGGCCTCCGGGTCGCGAGGCCTATCCCGGCGACGTGTTCTACCTCCACTCCCGGCTGCTCGAGCGGGCGGCGAAGCTGTCCGACGTCAACGGGGGCGGGTCGCTCACCGCCCTGCCGGTCATCGAGACCCAGGCCGGTGACGTGTCAGCCTACATCCCGACCAACGTCATCTCCATCACCGACGGGCAGATCTATCTGGAGAGTGACCTGTTCTACGCGAACGTGCGGCCGGCGATCAACCCCGGCATCTCTGTCTCGCGGGTGGGCGGCAACGCCCAGATCAAGGCGATGAAGCAGGTCGCGGGTCGGCTGCGTCTCGACTACGCGCAGTATCGCGAGCTGGAGGCGTTTGCGCAGTTCGGGTCGGATCTCGATCAGGCCACGCAGCGCCAGCTTGCCCGAGGGCAGCGGATCGTGGAGGTGCTCAAGCAGCCGCAGTATCAGCCGATGCCCGTCGAGAAGCAGATCGCGATCATCTACGCCGTCACCAACGGCTACCTCGATGACGTGGACATGCGGGGCGTGCGCCAGTGGGAGCGGGACTTCCACGAGTTCGTGGACGCCAAGCGGCCCGAGGTGCTGCAGGCGATCCGCAAGCAACGCACGCTGGACGACAAGCTCGTCGGGGAGCTGAAGAGCGCCATCGAGGCGTTCCGCGCTCTCAGCAAGTAGAGTAGAACGGAACGATGGCCAAGGCACGCGAGCTTCGGCGGCGCATCAAGTCGGTCGAGAATACGCGCCAGATCACCAAGACGATGGAGATGGTCGCCACGTCACGGCTGAAGCGGGCGCAGGACCGCGTGGTCGGCGCCCGCCCATACGCCGATGCGCTGGCGGAGCTGCTCGCCAGCCTCTACATCCCTGATCTGGCCGAGCGGTTTCCGCTGCTGCGTCAGCCCGCGAGCAGCGGCCAGCGGGTCGCGCTCGTCTTCATCACGAGCAACCGGGGGCTGTGCGGTGGGTTCAACGCGAACCTGATTCGCATGACCGCGACGCTGCTCGCCGAGCATCGTGCGGTCGGCCGGGAGGTCGAGCTGCACGGCATCGGCCGCAAGGGGATCGGGTACTTTCGGTACATCGGCGAGCCGTTGGCGGGAGCGCGGGGAGATATCGGTGACCGTCCCACCGCGGAGCACGCCGTCGAGGTGGTGACCCCCCTGATGGCGCGTTTCGCCGCAGGAGAGCTGGACCGGGTGGAGGTGGTGTACGCGAAGTTCAACAACCCCCTGTCCACACCACCGACGCTGCTCCCGGTGCTGCCGATCGAGCCGGCGGTGCCTGCCGCCAGCCCGGACCGGGGAACCGTGGCGAACTACCTGCTGCGTCCCTCCGCGGTCGAGATCCTGGAGGCAGTGCTGCCCATGTACGTCCAAAACCAGATGTACCGCGCGCTGGTCGAGACGGCGGCGTCGGAGCACGGCGCCCGCCGGACGGCGATGAAGAGCGCCACGGACAATGCGGGCGACATGATCGACCGGCTGCGCCGCACGTACAACCGAGCCCGTCAGGCCCAGATCACGCAGGAGCTCGCCGAGATCGTCGGTGGGGCCGAGGCCTTGGAAGGTTGAGGAAGGGACACTCAGAGGAATCCATGGCACAGAAGATCAGCGGAAGAATCGTCCAGGTGATCGGTCCCGTCGTCGACGTGGAGTTCGAGCCCGAACACCTTCCCGAGCTGTACACCGCGCTGGAGATCGCCGACGAAGGGAACGGGCGGCCGCCGGTGCGGGTGATCGCCGAGGTCCAGCAGCACATCGGGCGCAATCAGGTACGGGCGGTGGCGATGAGCAGTACCGATGGCCTGGTGCGCGGCATGGCGGCGGTGGACACGGGGGGGCCGATCACCGTCCCCGTCGGCGAGGCAGCGCTCGGGCGGATCCTCAACGTCCTCGGGGAGCCGGTGGACGACGGTCTCCCGATCCCGAAAGACGTGGAGCGCTGGCCGATCCACCGCGACCCGCCTCTGTTCACCGACCTCGAGCCGAAGACCGAGATCTTCGAGACCGGGATCAAGGTGATCGACCTCATCGCACCGTTTGTGAAGGGCGGCAAGATCGGCCTGTTCGGCGGCGCGGGCGTCGGGAAGACCGTCATTATCATGGAGTTGATCAACAACGTGCAGAAGGGGCACGGTGGCCGCTCGGTGTTCTGTGGCGTGGGTGAGCGGACCCGCGAGGGCAACGACCTGTATCTGGAAATGAAGGAGAGCGGGGTCCTCGAGTCGACGGCGCTGATCTACGGCCAGATGAACGAGCCGCCCGGCGCACGTCTCCGCGTGGGTCTCTCGGGCCTGACGGTGGCCGAGTTCTTCCGCGACCGCGAGGGCCAGGACGTGCTCCTCTTCATCGACAACATCTTCCGGTTCACACAGGCGGGCTCTGAGGTATCGGCGCTGCTCGGTCGGATGCCGAGCGCGGTGGGTTACCAGCCGACGCTGGGCACCGAGATGGGCGATCTGCAGGAGCGGATCACCTCGACGCGGAGCGGTTCGATCACCTCCGTGCAGGCGATCTACGTGCCGGCCGACGACCTCACCGACCCCGCGCCAGCGGCGGCATTCAGCCACCTCGACGCCACGGTCGTGCTGTCCCGGGCGCTGACCGAGATCGGGATCTATCCCGCCGTCGATCCCCTGGACTCGTCGAGCCGAATCCTGGACGCGCAGTACTTGGGCGACCGGCACTACACGGCGGCGATCGAGACGCAGCGCATCCTGCAGCGGTACAAGGAACTGCAGGATATCATCGCGATCCTGGGGATGGACGAACTGTCCGAGGAGGACAAGCTGCTCGTCGGCCGAGCGCGGCGCCTCCAACGGCTGCTCTCGCAGCCGTTCCACGTCGCCGAGGCCTTCACCGGCACGCAGGGCCGCTACGTGAAGCTGGCGGACACGATCGAGAGCTTCGAGCGGGTGGTACGTGGCGAGTTCGACGAGCTGCCCGAACAGGCGTTCTTCATGGTCGGCGGGATCGAGGAAGCCGTCGACAAGGCCAAGGGTCTCTCGGAGGACGCGTGATTCGCGTCACAGTCATTTCACCCGAGAAGGTCATATTCGACGGCGACGCCACGGCGGTCACCGTGCCGGCGTACGACGGTCTGGTGGGGATTCTCCCCGGGCACGCCCCGTTCGTGACGCTGCTCGGCGAAGGCCGCCTCAGCGTGACGTCCGGAGGGCAGGACCGGAACTTTCGCGTGAGGCAGGGGTTCTTGCAGGTCACTGACGACGCCGTGAGGGTCGTTGCCGGACACGCCAGCACTGAAGGAGGGAAATAGCGCATGCTTCGTCGCATCTCGACTCTTCTCGCGTTCACCGCCGCCATGCTCCCGGCGGCCGCATTGGCCCAGAGCACGGGCATGCCGTCGTACAACGCGCCGTATCGCGCCTTCACGAGCTACGAGTTCGGAGGCACGCTGAGCTTTCCCAGCTGGGATGCGGGGATCGGCCTCGAAGGGCAGTTCCGGTTCGGGTACAAGACCTGGGACATGGGTGTCCAGGCCGGGTTCTACGATCCTGATGGGGCCGGGGGAAACCTCTTCCTGCTCGGTGGCACGTCGCGGGTGCGTGTCGTGACGCACGGGGAGACGTTCCCCCTCGACGGAGCGCTCATCCTCGGCCTTGGGACCCAGGACTTCGACAACGCGATCGTTCCGGTGGGGATCTCGCTCGGACGGCGGGTGGATTTCGAGGGCTCGACGATCAGCATCGTGCCCTACGGTCAGCCGACCTTGTTCATGGTGTTCGACAACAACGATTCTAGCGACACGATCAACTTCGGGCTCGGGCTCGGCGTCGATGTCCGCTTTGGCGGGGCGTTTGACATCAGGACAAGCTTCGGTATCGGTGACGTGGACGGCTTTGCCGTCAGCGCGGTCTGGGTGCGGTAGGCGGGCAACGATCGGTCGGGGCATGCCCAGCGGGCTCCGCATCAACTGTGGCGCCGACGAAACGTCGGACCGGAACTGGACTTTTTCGTGCAAGTCATTAGTGTGGTGTGACATATATCGCAGCGCTAGCGTAGTGGATTAGGTATTTGATATGGGGTTAGTTGGCGCGTCGGGTATTGACGCATGGGAAAGCATGACTAAGCTTTATGCGCAGTTTGGGGAGGTGTTGCGGCCTCGCCCTTGTCCGCAACCGGGTGACTGACGTCAACAAGACTCTCAAGGAGAGTGAAATGAAGAAGCTGATTGGTGGAGTGGCAGTTGTTGCGTTCCTGGCCGGTGTGCTTGCGACGCCTGCGGCGGCGCAGCTCTTCGGGAACGCGACCTACGCGGCGATGCCCGGGACCGGATTGACGATCGCCGGTGATTACGCGCTGAGCCTCAACGACGATGCGAAGTACGACGGTGTTAGCTCGACCTCGTACGCCGGCGGCCGGATCGCGCTTGGCCTGCCGATGTTCGGCGTGTGGGCCGGTGCGGGCTCGTATCCGATCGGCGTCGATGGCGCCAGCGGCAAGATCGCGTTCGGCGGCGGCGTGGGCGTGCACGTCTTGAACAAGCCCGAGATGCCGGTTTCGGTGTCGGTCGAGGCTGGCTATGGCTACTACAAGCAGCCCTCGGACGCCGATGACTTCACGCTCATGAAGGTTCCGTTCGGACTGCTCCTGGCCGTCAATGTCCCGACGACTGGCGTCGGCGTCACGCCGTGGGTGTATCCCCGCGGCGAGTATGTCAGCTACAAGGAAGGCACCGGGAGCAGCACCGGCAAGGTCGGGTTCGGCGTCTCCGGCGGCGTCATGGTCACGTTGCCGATGGGTCTTGGCATCCAGGGCACGCTGGACTGGTTGAGCGTGAAGAACACGCTGTTCAGCCCCGAGGCGACCGGCACGTTCAAGCCGATGGTGGCCTCGTTCGGCCTGCACTACAAGTTCAAGATCCCGAGCCTCGGGATGTAAGCACCTCGCCTCGGCGAGACCAAGGGCAAACCGGCGGGGCGCTCCGAGCGATGCTCGGGGCGCCTCGTTGCATCTACCGTGGTGCTAGTGCCGGGCCGCGAGCAGGGCCCGGATCTGCTCGGCCGAGCGCGCTGCGGCGCCCGCGTGGAGCGAGCGCCGGGCCGCGAGACCGTCTGCCGTCCGGCTCCGCGCATCTCGCAGCCAGCGGAGCCATCCGCTGGCGATCGAGGCTGCCGCATCGCGGCGCCGGGCCGGCACCAGAGCGCCAGCCTTAGCCAGAGCCACTGCGTCGGCGGCGCCGGAGAGATGCCGGCCCGTGAGGATTGGGAGGGCGTAGGCGGCCGGCTCGATCACCGAGTGCAGCTTCCCGGGTGCGAACCCGCCCCCCACGTAGGCGATGGCTCCGAGCGCGTACAGGTGGTAGAGCATCCCGGTGCCTGGGGCGACAAGGCACCGCCCGGCCGGTATCCCCCCCCCGGCGGTCCACACGCCGGCCTCGAGCCCCGCTCGCTCCGCGCGGGCGCGCAGGCGGTGTGCAGTGATGTCGTCAGGCTCGTGGGGTACGACGATCAGTCGGGTTTCCGGCACCGCGCCGAGCACGGTCGCGGCCGCACGAAAGAGGGGAGCTTCGTCCGCCTGCTCGACGCTGCCGGCGACCAACACCAGGGCCTCGGCGGCCCAGGGCTCGAGCGGGGCGATGGCGTGCAGGTCGGTGAGCCGCTCTAGGACCTCATCGTGTCGTGGATCTCCCGACACCTCGAGCGCCTGCATCGGGGCTCCAGCCCGCCGCCACCGCTCGGCGTCCTCCGCCGTCACTGCGCCGACCCAGGAAACCGACGAGAGAATCCTGGCGTAGAGTGAACGGGCGGGAGCGGCGTAACGGAAGCTGCCCCGTCGCATCGTCGCGCCCACCACGGCGACCGGGATGTACCGCCGCGCAGCCTGCCAGAGGAGTTCGGGCCAGAGATCGCCGCGCCCGACCACCAGCAGGGCCGGGGCGAGGGCGTCGAGTACCCGAGCGACGTCGGCTGGCCTGTCGAGCGGGAGGTAGTCGGACCGCACCGCCGGCAGGAGTCCGGGCCAGCGCGCCACCGAGGGTGAAGTGTAGGTGTGCAGGACCTCCGGGGTCATCGATCCGGCGCCCCGAAGGCGGGACAGCACCGGGCGGAGCGTGAGGGCCTCCCCGACCGACGCGGCGTGCGCCCAGAGGCGGGGCGCGGCCGAGGAATGCACCGAGGCCCAGGCAACCCACCGGTCGGCCGCAGCTCGCCGCCCGGCAAGGCTCTCGGCCAGCTTCCCCGGCGGTATGGGGAACCCGCGGAGCACCCGACTGGCCCCGCGGTAGAGGCGGAGCGAGATTGGAGTGTCAGACAGGCGTGAGACCATGACCCTGCAAAACTACTTCGCCACGAGCCGCCAGGCGCGGTACAGCGTCCTCTTCGCGTTCCCGCTCCTGATCCTGTACGAGGGGCTCTCGGCCTTGCTCTCGGGCTCCGCGGTGGCTGGCGTGCGCAACGGGGCCGACGTCCTCCTCAAGACGGTATTCCTCTCGCTCGGCGGGCGCTGGGGGCTCCTGGTGTTCGGCGTGCTGTTCCTCGGGATCGGAGGGTGGATCGTCTGGCGGGATCAACGGCAGCGCCGGGGGCCGCTCTCCCCGAAGCTGTTCGCCGCGATGTTCGCCGAGAGCCTCGTCTACGCCGCGCTGTTCGGGCAGACGGTGGCGCTCCTGACGACCTGGCTGCTGCAGGGGGGCCCCTCCCTTATGAGCGTCGCCCAGAGCCCGGTGGCGTCGCTGCCGATCGGGACGCAGCTCGTCGTGTCGCTCGGTGCCGGGCTGTACGAGGAGTTGGTCTTTCGGGTGCTGCTCGTTTCGGCGCTGCTCTGGCTGGGGGTCAGGCTGGGGTGGCGGCGGCCGGTCGCGGTCGGCTTCGCCGTCGTGGCCAGCGCCCTCATCTTCAGCGCGTTTCACTACATCGGTCCGTATGGCGACGCCTTTTCGATGCCGTCCTTCACCTTCCGGGCGATCGCCGGGCTGCTGCTGAGCGGGTTGTACGTGATGCGGGGGTTCGGGATCGCGGCATGGACGCACGCGCTTTACGACGTGGGGCTGGCGCTGTTGTAGCGGAGTCAGGAGTCAGGTAGGATCGGAGAGCATGGTGGGCACCGGCTGGTGACAGGGCGTCCCCGCATCTGATTCCCGACTCCTGGTTCTTGACCCCTCCCTCACTTCCCTTCGATCTTCGCCGCGTAGATCGAATCCAGGATCGGGCGCCAGACCGCGATCGGCTGCGCTCCCGCCATGAGCCCGCCGTTGATCACAAATGACGGCGTGCTGCGAATCCCGGCCTGGAAATTCCGCTCGGCCTCGCTCTGGATCGCCGTGCGCACCGCACCATCCTGCAGGCACTGCTGGAGCTTGGCGCGGTCGAGGCCGGCCGTCTCGGCCAATGCGGAGAAGTAGGCCGACGGGTCCTCCAGCCGCGCCCACTGGTCCTGGTACTGGTAGAGCAGGTCATGGACCGGCCAGAAGCGATTCTGCGCCGCCGCGCACATCGCAAACTCGGCAGCCGCCGTGGTGTTGGGGTGGATCGACGCGAGGGGCAGATTGAGAAAGACGAACCTGATCTTCCCCGTGTCGATGTACTCCTTCTGCAGGCGCGGCAGCGTTTCCTCCCAGAAGACTCGGCAGTACGGGCACTGGAAGTCGCTGGCCTCGAGTACCGTAATGGGCGCATTGGGCGAGCCCTTCGTACGGGCGGCCAGGTAGAAGTTCTGCACGTCCTGCCGGAGGGGCGGGCGCGCCTGCCTCGCAGGCTGTGCCGCGGCCGCCTCCCGTGAGTCGCGCGTCAAGGCGAAGGCGCCAAGCCCGATGGCGGCCACCGCAACGAATCCGAACCCAATGACGCCCCAGCGCTTCACATTGCCTCGCATACGGTCGATGATGTCCGGCGGCGCTCCTCGGCCGCGCACCGGCGCTAGTGTCGCCAGCGACGCACGCCGTTCTCCGGCGTGAGCGGAACCCGGATCGGGAGGACGCGGGTCACCGTCGCGGGGACGTTCCAATAATACTCCATGAACGGATTCTCCTGGTCAGGTGCCCGCGCGATCAGCCACCACCGCCCGGGGGCCAGTTCGAGGATGGCGACGCCGTCCTCGTCCGTCACCCCCTCGACCACCTCCCGCCCTGACTTGACCACGGCCTCGCCGGCCAGCTCCGGGTACGCCGCGAAGGCGGTGTACTCCCACGACCTGAGCGAGTCGGCGGCAGCCGCGGCCCTCCGGGCCAGCGCAACGCGGTCGCCGTTCACGCTCCGCAGGGCTCGGTCCCGCTCGGCCGCGCGCTCGGAGAGGCGGCCGTAGAGCGTGCGGAACCGTGCGTACGCCGCCGAGTAACTCGGTGCAGCCCGGTCCATTGCGAGCAGCGAGTCGGACAGCGCCTCGACCGAGTCCCTGAGGAGCAGCCACGGGCGGTTCAGCTCCTCGTACGGGTCCTCCTGCGGCGGGAGGTAGGTCCGCATCTCCTGCTGCAGCTCGGGGAATTCTGGCGGAGGCGTCGCCGCTGCCGCCGTCAGCGAGTCGAGGATGCTATCGGGGTCGAATGGCAGGGCCACCACGTCCAATTCCGCGATCGGCCGGCCGGACTCCCACCCTGCGCTGACGGTGATCCGTGTGTCGTCGCGGCACCCGCCGGACGCGAGCACGAGTGTCGCGAGAACCCCCGCCGCCAACCGTCCCGAACGCCCGCGGAACGCCCCCGCGGCATGCCGCGCGAGCCGGGGGGCGGGACTCCGTTGCCTCAATCGATGATCTTCGACGGGAAGATGTAGTTCTTCGGATCGACGGTCCGGCCGTTCACGATGATCTCGTAGTGGAGATGTGGCCCGGTCGCGATGCCCGTTCTGCCGACTTCGGCGATCTTGTCGCCGCGCCGCACCGGCTGCCCCACCCGGACGTCCGTGCGCGAGCAGTGTGCGTAAAACGTCTTGACGCCGTTGCCGTGATCGAGCGTGACCGTACGGCCGTAGCCCGGAATCACCTGCACGTTGGCGACCCGGCCGTTGGCCGGGGCGAGGATTGCGGTGCCGAGGGGAGCCGAGACGTCGATCCCGGGATGGGGCCGCGGTTCGTTGTAGATCGGGTGCATCCGGATCTTCGCGTAGCCGCTGGTGAACCATCCGAGGTTGGGCGGGATCGGCGAGATCGACGGTGTGCGCGTCAGGCGATCGGTGTGCTCCTCGAGGCTGTCCACCGCCTCGAGGTAGGAGCCGGCCAGCAGAGTTGCTCGGCGGATGTAGTCGTCGAGGGTTCCGCGGAGATCGAGCGCGCTGCGCCCGACCGGCCCTTCCGACAACGCCTGGTCGTCTCCGGTCCACATTGCGGGGCCGCCCACGCCGGCCAGCTGCACATCCGGATCCGTCGGCTCGAGGCCGGCCAGCAGCCGCACGAGCTGGTCCCGCTCGGCGATGGCCGCGATCGTGTCGCTGATCTGGGAAAGGGAGGTTCGCGCGCGGTCGAGCTCGACCGCGAGGAGCTTGTTACGCCGGTCGAGCCGGTCCAGCCGCGAAAGGTCGAGGGCGCGATGGGCCGTGGAGAGCACGAACCCGATCGACACGACCGCCGCCAGCGCCGCAACCGAGGCGAGAATCCGGAACTTCGTGATGGTGAGGCTCACGGACCGGGATTCCCCGGTGTCGAGCGGCACCAACACGATCGTCCACTTTCGTGACGCCATCGGTTGCCTCTTGGCGAAGGCTGAATCCTACCGTCAGACGCGGGAACGCAACACACCACTCCCCGCAACGCGGGGAAGGAAATGACGCGCCAAAAGTTAGACCGGCGTACAAGGCCGTGTCAACCACTTATGTCACATTTGTAAGCCGTTGAAAACAAACACTTTGCTGCGTCATCCCTTGGGGAAGAGCGGGGGGATCTTCGCGAGGGGGTGCTGAGGTCTGGGTGGACGGGCCACCATCTTCCAGGTCGCCTGTTCGACCGAGCCATCCATGCCGAGTCCGCGCCACACTTCCTGGGTCTTGCGCGGCATGAACGGGCTCAGCATCAGGGTGAGCCGCGCGGCGGCCCGCGCGAGGGAGGCCAACGTGCGGCCCAGTTCTTCGGTCCGTCCCTCCTTGGCGAGCGCCCATGGCGCCCGCTCCTCGACGAAGCCGTTCGCGCGGTCCACCAGCTTTCCCGCGTGGTCGGCGCCTTCGTGGAGCAGGTGCCGGTCCATGGACTCCCGATATGCGGTGGCGCATTCGGATCCGAACCCGTCGAGCGTCGTCGGCTCGGCATCCCACGGGACGACGCCCTGCAGGTACCGGTCGGCCATCGCGAGGATCCGGCTCACCAGGTTGCCATACCCGTCGGCCAGTTCCGACGTGTAGCGGATGTCGAAACGCTCGAGGCTGAAGTTGCCGTCGGAGTTCCACGGTACTTCTCGCAGCACGAAGTAGCGCAGTGCGTCGGGGCCGTGGCGGTCGATGATCTCGCGGAGCGTGATCGCGACGCCGGCCGACTTCGAGAACCGCGCGCCCTGCGTGTTGATCCAGCCGTGGCACCAGACCATCCGTGGAACCTCCAGCCCGGCCGCCATCAGCATTGCCGGCCACCAGGCCGCGTGGAACCGGACGATGTCCGGCCCGATCACGTGAACGTCGGCCGGCCACATGCCGGTGAAGCCGGGTGCCGGATACCCGGTGGCCGAGAGGTAGTTGATCAGCGCCTCGAACCAGACGTACACGACGTGCTCCGGATCGTCGGGCCAGGGGATCCCCCACGGCACCCGCGCGCGGCTCACCGATACCGTCTGGTCCTCGGTCCACTCCGCGACGACGTTGTAGACTTCTCGCAGCTTCGCCTTGGGCTGCACGAAATCCGGATTCGCGTCGTACAGGTCGAGCAGGGCCTGGCGGAACCGCCCGATCTGGAAGAAGTAATTGGGCTCCTCGACCCAGGTGATCCGGCGCGTTGGGTGCAGCGGACACTGGCCGTGCTCGTCCAGATCCCGCTCCAGTTTGAAGGCCTCGCAGCCCACGCAGTAGTTCCCGCCGTAGATGCCCTCGGTGATGTAGCCGGCCTGCTGGATTCGCCGGAACAGCTCCTTGACGGCGGTCTCGTGCCGCACGTCGGTGGTGCGCATGAAGTCGGTGAAGCTGATGGCCAGTTCTTCCCATGCCGTCCGGAACTGCTCCGCGATCCCGTCGACCCAGGCCAGCGGTGCGACGCCGGCGGCGTCCGCGCTCTGGGCGACCTTCTGGCCGTGCTCGTCCATCCCGATCACGAACTGCACTTCGTATCCGGTCAGGCGGTGGTACCGAGCCACGCAGTCTGCACCGATCTTCTCGTAGGCGTGGCCGAGGTGGGGCTCGCCGTTCGAGTAATCGATGGCGGTAGTGAGATAGAACTTCTCGCTCACCGCTCGGTCTCTCCCGATCCCGCGTTGTCGTCGCGTGGCGGCAGACCGTCGCCGCCGCGCCGCCGCGGGCGCCGCCGGCGCCGCCGCTTGCGCGGCGTCACCGCCTCGACCGCCGCTTCCGTCGTCACGGTGGTCCGGTCGGGGACCGGGATATCGGGCCCCCGTTCCTGCTTCCGCTCCTTCGCCTCGGTCGCGGGCGCCGGCCCCGTCTCGGGCGCGCCTACCTCGGTCCGCAGCTCGCGGAGGCTGACGATCCGGGTGCTCTGGTCCTCCGCCTTGAGGACCACGCGGTCGCGGAAGATGTCGATCGCCTCCACCATCTCGCGCCCCTTCGCGGTGCGCAGCGGACGTCCGATCTTCGGGAACCGCTTCCGGGCGCTCACATAGAACTCGTGCTCGTACCGGAGGCAGCAGAGGAGCCGGCCGCATCCTCCGGAGATCTGCGTGGGATTGAGGGACAGCCGCTGATCCTTGGCGAGCGCGAGGCTGACCGGCCTGAGCTCGGGAAGCCACGACGAGCAGCAGTACCGACGGCCGCACCGCCCGACACCGTCGAGACGCCGGGACTCGTCGCGCGCACCGATCTGCCGCAGCTCGATGCGCGTGCGGAACAGGCCGGCGAGATCGCGCACGAGGTCGCGGAAGTCGACCCGCTTGTCGGCGGTGAAGTAGAGGGTCAGCTTCTTCCGGTCCCACTGCCACTCGGCGTCAGACACCTTCATGTCGAGTCCGTGCGCGCGCACGCGCTCGATGACCGTGCGGCGCACGTCGTGCTCGGCGACCCGCAGCTGCTGGGACACGAAGGCTTCCTCGCGCGTGGCGGGGCGGACGATCGCTCCCCTTGGGGATCGCATTGCCCCGACCTCGCACCCGTCGCAGGCGGTGCCGCACTTGCGCGCCGCGACGTCGCCGATCGCCGTGACGTGTCCGAGGTCCTGCCCGCGCTCCACGGGGACCAGGACGGGGTCGCCGACATTCAGCCCGGTATCCTGCTCCCAGGTGAAGAATTCCCGGCGATTGCCTTTGAAGGCGACCTCGATGACCGCTGGCACGCTACGCCTCGACGAAGCGGCCGATCGCGCGGTACTTGCCAGTGCGCTGATCCAACAACTTGTCCGGCGAAAGGGTGCTGAGCTCCTCGACGTGGCGGGCGAGTGCGGTGCCGAGCGCCTCGGCGGCGGTGTCCTGATCGGAGTGCGCGCCACCGGCCGGCTCGGGGACGATCTCGTCGGCGATCCCGAGCCGTCGCAGATCCTGCGCCGTGAGCTTGAGCGCGTCGGCGGCGCGCTCCTTCTGCGTCGCGTCGTTCCAGAGGATGGCGGCGCAGCCTTCGGGCGAGATCACCGAATAGATGGCGTTTTCCATCATCAGGAGCCGGTCGGCGAGTCCCAGTGCGAGCGCGCCGCCCGACCCGCCCTCCCCGATCACCGCGGCAACGATCGGGACGCGCAGGCCTCCCATCTCCTCGAGGTTGCGCGCGATCGCCTCCGCCTGACCCCGTTCCTCCGCCCCGAGTCCGGGATAGGCGCCCGGGGTATCGATCAGCGTGACGACGGGAACGCCGAACCGCTCCGCCTGATGCATGAGGCGCAGGGCCTTCCGGTATCCTTCGGGGTGCGGCATGCCGAAGTTGCGGCGGAGGTTCTCCTTGGTGTCCCTCCCTTTCTGCTGCCCGATGACGACCACCGGCCGGCCGCCGAGCCGCGCCCAGCCGGATACGATGGCCGGGTCGTCGCGGAACTGCCGGTCGCCCCGGAGCTCGACGAAGTCGGTGAAGACACGCCGGATGTAGTCGAGCGTATACGGGCGCCGCGGGTGGCGGGCGACCTGCACGCGCTGCATCGGCGAGAGGTTGCGGTAAATCTCGCGACGCAGGTCGGTGAGCTTTGCCTCCAGCGGCAGGATCTCGCCTTCCACGTCGAGCCGCCGGTCGGAGGCCATCTGCTTGAGGCTCTCGATCTGCCGCTCGAGCTCGAGGATCGGCTTTTCGAACTCCAAGTTGAACACGTTCGTCGCCATCCGCGATATCCTATCCCGCCTTCACCAGGCGCACGCGCTCCGCCCCGACCAGCTTGCGCAGCGCGTTCAGGAATGTGTCGTCGAGGCTCACCCCCAATGCCCGGGCACGAAGCATCGCCGTCGTGCCGTTCCCATCGCTCCAGCTCACGTACACGGGCGCCGAGCCGGGGTGGGCGGCGCAGAGCGCCCGCACGGCCCGGGAGGACTCGGGATCGGGCCCGGCCCCCGCCCGCCACTCGAGCGCCACCCCGACCGCCCCCGATGCCTTGAGGTCGCCGAGCTGCCTGGCTTCCTCAACGATAAACGGGGCGCGCTCCTCCCCGCGATCCCGGGGGGAATACCCACCCACGAGCAGGAGCGCGGCGTCCGGGACGACGATCCGGGACAGCCGCCCCCACGTCTCGGGGAAGACGATCGCCTCGGCGGTGCCGTGGAAGTCCTCCACCGTGATCCGCGCGTACTCGGCTCCGGTCTTCCGGCTGATCCGGCGCTTGACCGCCGTGACGACCACACCCGCGCTCACGCGGTGCTCGCTCCAGGTGCCCAGCGTCGCAGTCGTGCGCGTGCCGAACAGCTGGACCTCGTCCCGGAAGCGCTCCAGCGGATGCCCGGAGATGAAGAATCCAATGACCTCCTTCTCCTTGGCAAGCCGCTCGGCCTCCGTCCATGGGTCCACGTCGGGGAGCGGGTGCTCGGGCACGGGATGAGCGTCGGGGGCATCTTCGCCGAACAGGGACGCCTGACCCGACTCGCGGTCGGCCTGGCGCAACTGGGCTTCGTGCAGCGCGTGGTCGAGACCGGCCACCAGCTGTGCCCGGTGCCCGCCGAGCTGATCCAGGGCACCCGACGCGGTCAGCGACTCGATCACCCGCTTGTTGCAGAGCCGGAGATCCACGCGCTCGCAGAAGTCCGTGAGCGCCGTGTAGGGGCCGGCGTCGGACCGGGACGCGATGATCGATTCGATCGCGCCGCGCCCGACGTTGCGCACGGCGCCAAGGCCGAACCGGATCCGGCCGTCCGCGATGACCGTGAACTTCCACCCGGACTCGTTCACCGAGGGGGGCAGCACCTCGATGCCCATCTCCCGGGCCTCGTTGATATAGGAGACCACCTTGTCCGTGTCCCCGATCTCGGACGACAGAAGGGCGGCCATGAACTCCGCGGGATAGGACGCCTTCAGCCAGGCGGTCTGGAACGACAGGATGCTGTACGCGACCGAGTGGGACTTGTTGAAGCCGTAGCGTCCGAAGGTCTGAATCTGCGCGGCGATCTCCTGGGCCGTGCGCCGGTCGTGGCCGCGCTCGGCCGCCCGGTCGACGAACCGCTGCAGCTCGCTCTCGATCAACTCCTGGTTCTTCTTGCCCACCGCCTTGCGCAGCACGTCCGCTTCGGCCAGGCTGTACCCCGCCAGGACGTTCGCGATCTGCATCACCTGCTCCTGATACAGGATCACGCCGTAGGTGGGCGCGAGGACCTCGCGCAGGTCCGGGTGGGGATACCGCACCTGCTCCTCGCCCCGCTTGCGCCGCATGTATACCTGGTGCATGCCCGAATCGAGCGGTCCGGGGCGCATGAGCGCATTGGCGGCGACGAGATCGTCGAACCGGTCCACCCGGATCTGCCGGAGCATGTCGGTGGCGAGGGCAGATTCGAATTGGAAGACCCCGGCGGTGTGCCCCTGGCGCAGCAGGGCGTAGACGCCCGGGTCGTCCAGGTCTACCGCGTCGAGGTCGATCTTGTCCCCGTGGCGCTCCTCGATCATCGCGAGCGCGTCGTGGATCACGGTGAGCGTCTTCAGGCCGAGGAAGTCCATCTTGAGCATGCCAACCTTCTCGAGGCTGACCATGTCGTACTGCGTGATGATGGATTCCTCGCCCTCGGCGGCCTGGGCGCCCCCGCGCTGCGGCGGGGTGCAGACCGGGACGTACTCGTCGAGTGGGCCGGGCGCGATGACGATGCCAGCGGCGTGCACCGAGGCGTGCCGGGCCAGCCCCTCGATGCGTCCCGCAAGATCGGCGAGCCGCTCGTAGACGTCGTTCTCCTCGACGAGCTCGCGCAGCTCGGGCACGCGCTCCACCGCTTCCGACACGGAGAGGCTGAACCCCGGTCCCGACGGGATCAGCTTGGCGATGCGGTCGACGTCGGTGGGGCTCACGCGCAGCACGCGCGCGATGTCCCGCACCGCCGCGCGGGCCTTTAGGGTCCCGAACGTGATGATCTGGCCGACACTCTTCCGACCGTATCGTTCCCGGACGTACTCGATCACCTCGCTCCGGCGCTCGAAGCAGAAGTCGACGTCGATGTCGGGCATCGATATCCGCTCGGGATTCAGGAACCGCTCGAAGAGCAGCCCGAAGCGGAGGGGATCCACGTTGGTGATGCCGAGGGCGTACGCCACCAGCGATCCGGCCGCGGATCCTCGCCCTGGGCCCACCGGGATGCCGCGCGCCCGGGCCGCGGCGATGAAGTCCTGGACGATGAGGAAGTACCCGGCATAGCCGGTCGTGGTGATGACGTCCAGCTCGTAGCGCAGCCGTTCGGTGACCTCTTGGGGCAGCGGATCGCCGTATCGGGTACGCGCACCGGCGGTGGCCAGCTCGATCAGCAGCTCGTCGTCCGACCGATACGTGTCCGGGCGGGGAAACTCCGGCAGGTAGTACCGCTTCTCGAATTCGAATTCGCACAGATCCGCCACGCGCACCGTGTTCGCGAGCACGTCGGGACGGTCCGGGAAGAGCGCTGCCATCTCGGCCTCGGACTTCACGTAACTCTCCGAACCGGAGAACCGGAACCGATTCGGGTCGTCGAGTTCCTTGCCGGTGCCGATGGCGAGCAGGCAATCGTGCGCCTCGTGATCGGCGCGCTCGAGGTAGTGCGCGTCATTGGTGGCGACCACGGGGAGCCCGAGGTCGTCGGCGAGGCGGAACATCCCGTCCCGGACCGTCTTCTCGTCGGGGATGCCGTGGTCCTGCACCTCGAGCCAGAACCCGTCGGGGCCGAAGGTGCGGGCAAACCACTCCGCGGCCTTGCGCGCTTCCTCGTAATTCCCCTGACGGATCCAAAGCGCCACCTCGCCGGAAAGGCAGGCGGCGAGTCCGATCAGGCCCTCCGCGTGCTCGGCGAGGGCCTCGCGGTCGATCCGAGGCCGCCGGTAGTAGCCCTCGAGGTATCCGATCGAGGAGAGCTTGATCAGGTTCTGATAGCCGACCCGGTTCCGCGCCAGGAGTACGAGGTGGGAGTAGACCCCCGGTGCCCACTGGGGGCGCTCCCGGGCCTGGCGAGGCCCGAACGCCATGTATGCCTCGCACCCGAGGATCGGGCGGATTCCGGCTTTGCGGGCGGTCTCGTAGAAGGTGTAGGCGGCGTGGAGGTTGCCGTGGTCGGTGACGGCCAGGCTGTCCATCCCCAGCGCTCCGACCCTGGCCACCAGGTCCGCGATGCGGTTGGCGCCGTCGAGGAGCGAATATTCCGAGTGGGTGTGGAGGTGTACGAACGCCATGGAAGGGGAAGCTTATCCAGCCTCGGCCGCGTTGTCAAAACGACACGGTACCTCGTATGTTGAGTCGATCTCAGGGGTTACGAGGGGCCATTGCCGGGGCCGCGGAACGGCGGCCGAGAGGAGCATGGTGTGAAACGCTGGCACGTGAGCGCGGTGGCGCTGGCAGTGCTGCTGGCCGGGTGCAGCGATGGGGCAGTCGACCTGCCGCAACCGGCCGAGATCAGCATCGACCAGGCGACGGACGGGCAGTCGGGGCTGGCGGGTACGCGGCTGCCGAAGCCCCTCGCCGTCGTCGTGACCGCAGCGGACGGACGGCCCGTGACTCGTGCCGAGGTCCGCTGGACCGTGGTCGACGAGACGGGAGGGTCGGTGCTGGACGCCCTGACGATCAGCGACGGCGGCGGCCGGGCAGAGGTCGGTGTCACGCTGGGTGCCGTGCCCGGCAACTACAGCGTGCGTGCCACCCTCGACGCGGTCCCCACCAAGGTCGTGACGTTCTCGTTCCAGGTGCTGCCGGCACCCACGCTCACCAGCGTAAGCCCGGCGACCTTCACGGGAGGCGACGAGGTGGCGCTCGACGGCACGCTGCTGTCGACCTTCCTGCACGTCGAGATCGGGGGCTCCCAGGCGGCCGTGCTGAGCGCGTCGATCACCGGGACCCGGATATCCGTGAGGGTTCCGCCCTGCCTCGTGCCGGGAAGCGTGGAGATCAAGCTGATCTTCCCGTACGGAGAGTCGGCGCCGATCACCGGGACCTACCAGGAATTGACGGGCTCGCTCGCGCTCGATCCGGGCGACCACGTGTTGCTGGACCCTTCGGTCGTTGCCGGCTGCGCCAGCTTTCCTGCGGCGGGATCCTCGGGTGCGCAGTACCTCGTGGTCCCACAGGCGACCGCGGGGATTCCTGGCGTGTCGGTCGACTACCGCCTCGGTGGCGACCCGGTGATGCCGGCGTCGCCGGCCACCGCGCCGCCGGCGTTCGAGCCGACCGCGGCCGAGCGGTTCCACGATTTCTTGCGCCGGCGCGAGGAGGAATTCGCCCGGATCCCGAAGCCGCTGGTACAGGCCCACGCGCTCGCGGAGGCAGCGGCCGGGGCCATCCAGCCCGGTGACGAGCGGGACTTCAGCGTCTGTGCGATCGTGACCTGCAGCCAGCCGGAAGACTTCGAGAAGGTGACGGCGGTGGCGCGCTACGTGGGCGAGCATGCCGCGCTGTACATGGACCGCGCGTCGCCCGACACCATGACGACGGCCGATCTGGAGAGCATCGGCCGGCTATTCGACGAGGAGATCTACGACGTCGTCTCGCGCGCGTTCGGGGCGGAGTCCGACATCGACGCCAACGGCCACGTGCTCATCCTGATGACGCCGGTCGTCAACGGCCTCACCCCGTCGTCGGACTGCGAGACGTCGATCGTCACCGGCTTCTTCTTCGCGATCGACATCGACCCTGCGTTCAAGAACGACTCCCGATCCAACCAGGGGGAGGTGTTCTACGCGCTGACGCCCGACCCTGGTGGGACGGACGGCTGCGCGCAGCCGGTAGACCGGGTGCGGCGGCTGGTGCCCGTCACCTTCTCGCACGAGCTGCAGCACATGATCAGTTACAACCAGCACGTGCTGCTGCGTGGTGGCGGGTCCGAGGTACTTTGGATGAACGAGGCGATGTCGCATCTGTCCGAGGAACTCGCGGCGCTGCACTTTGAAGCGATCGGCAACCAGGATCTCTTCTCGCAGTTCGCCATCGGGAACCTGTACAACGGCTACCTCTATCTCTCCTCCCCGGTGAAGTACTGGGTGCTGTTCCAGGAGGGGACGGGTACGCTGGCGGAGCGGGGTGGCGCGTGGCTGCTGCTCCGGTGGCTCGCCGACCAGTTCGGGCCGGATCTCGTCCGGCGGCTGGCCGAGACCGACAGCACCGGCGCCGCCAACATTGCCGCCGCGACGGGGGAGCCGTTCGGGCGGTTGGTGTCGGAGTGGATCCTCGCGAACTGGGTCTCGGACAACCCCGCGATCTCGCTGTCGCCGTCGGACGACGCGAAGCTCGCTCGGCTGCGGTACAAGACCTGGAACTTCCGGCAGACGTACGAGTCGCTGCACGACCAGCTCCCGAACCGCTTCCCGCGGGTGTTCCCGCTGATCCCCCAGTCGTTTCCCGGAGGCACGTTTGCCGTCGCCGACACGCTCAAGGCCGGCTCGGGCGAGTACGTGCTGATCACACAGGGACCGGGCGATCTCGGGTTCGCGCTCCAGTTCCTGCGCCGGGACAGCTCACCGTTGACCGGCCTCGCCCGGCCACGGCTGAACGTGATCCGGCTGCGGTAGCGCCGGTGCCGCGCCGGGGAAGGACGCAGCGCCGGCACGGTCCGGCCCGCCCGGCCACGAGCGACCGGCGGCGGGTCGCCGCCAGCCTCGCGCTCGTCCTCTCCGTGCTTCCGGTGGGGCTGCGCGCCCAGGATTCGCTCCCGCCACCGCCGTACGTACTCACCCTCCCGGCCTCGGTGCGCAGCGTGGGGATGAGCGGAGCGGGTGTTGCGCTGGTCGGAGATGCCGGCGCGGTATTCAGCAACCCGGCAGGCCTGGCGACGATCCGCCACGTCGCGCTCGAGGGTGGGTACCGGTCCGCGCCGGGTGGCGCCCGCCTCGCGTCCGGCGCCCTCGGCTGGCGCCTCTCGCAGTTCGACCTGGGGATCGGCGGGCGCTACTTCGATCTCGGGACGGATCCGTCGCAGTACGTCGGCCCGGAGGCGCCTGCGGGAAGCAACGCACGTGAGGCGCTGGGGGTGGCGTCGTTGGTGTATCGG
>Ga0210112_1000075_pt1 | contig 25283 bp, 24 predicted proteins | sample Joice_ThreeSqC_D_FD_184875 | JGI IMG/M metagenome (GOLD analysis project Ga0210112, IMG submission 184875) | Wetland microbial communities from San Francisco Bay, California, USA, that impact long-term carbon sequestration - Joice_ThreeSqC_D2... | ecosystem: Environmental > Aquatic > Marine >... | reverse complement strand
TGGTCGAAACAAATCTTAAATCCGAAAATTCCAATGACCAAAACGATGAACTATTCATGATCAAATCGGTTATCGATCTGTTTAGAAAATTTGAATATTAGAATTTTGAATTTGTTTCGGATTTCGGAATTCGTGCTTCGAGTTTTAGACGTTTAAATAATCGCACCTCCCTCAAAGCAACCAAAATTTATCTGCCTTCGGTACTATTTTTTTGTCATCCGATACTCCTCGACATAACCGATGACTTCATCTTTGATGCCTTTGGAAAAGCTATTTCCAATCTGGCGGTTCATGGCTCTGATGGAAACATCCTTGAATTCTTTGATCTGCTCCTCGGACGGCCGGATAAGCTTGACGCCATGTCTGACCATGACCTTGATGGCCTCCTGATTTTCTTTGCGGACCTCAAGTTTTAATTGATCCATGTATTTTGGACAGAGTTCCAGCAGTATTTGCCGGTCAGCAGGCGACAGTTTTTCAACAATGTTCTTTTTAATAACAATGCCGCCGATCAGATACATTAAGGGAATATCTGTCATATATTTGGTCTTGGTGAACCACTGCAAAGAAATGGCTCCGGACGGCGGCGCGTATACTACATCAACCAACCCGGTTTGCAGGCCCACCAGCACATCGGGCAACGATAAGGGAATCGCGGAAATGCCGGCCTCATCGAAAATTGCTTTGGCCATCGGGGCGTCTTCCCAGGTCCAGACCTTCGCCTGTCTCAAATCTTCCAGCGAGGCTATCGGTTTTGTGGACAGCAACCGAATAAATCCACCCTCGGACCAGGCCGGAAGGATGTAGCCCTTGTCCTCAAAGCCTTTTTTGAAAAAGCCGTCCATTTTTTTCAATACATAATCCACCTCGTCATAGGTTTGGAAAAGAAAGGGAATTTGAAAAACATCCATTTCGCTGAATATGGTTGACATACCTGCGGATGTCAGAACAGCACCTTGAATTTGTCCGACGAACATTTTGCGAATCATATCTTTTTCATCGCCCAGGACGCCGCCGGGATAGATTTTCAGCTGAACCCCGTTGTTCGTTTTTTCCTTCAATTCGGCATTCAAGCCATTGAATATTTCAGTCCAGGCGCTTCCCTCCGGTGCCAGAGTGGCCAGTTTGATGACCGTCGTTTGCGAAACTGCATCACCACCTGTGGTAATTAGGATAAGCGCTGCAAGGGCAACGCCGTATAATGCTTTTATTTTCATGAAGTCTCTCCCATTGCTCTAAAAATAGTCATCTGCCTCGTCGATCATTTTTTTGGCCCGGGTGTGGGCCACTGAATTAAGCAAGGTTAACTCCGGCTCGATATCAGCCGGGGTTTTCAGAACATCTTCCAGAGTCGAAATGTAAAGCTCTTTGTCAAAGGCTTTTTTGGCATAATAGTCGGCAAAATAGACCTTGGTCATTAAAAATTTGCCATCCCCCAGCTCAATTGCCTTTAGAAAATGCCCCCGGGCGATGTCTAAGTCACCGCCGGCAATCCGGGGCCTGGATGCTTCCAAAATTCCCATGAAGATGTGCGCTCCCCCGTAATAAAAGGCTTCGTCCAACACCAGCACCCGTTTCATCATCGATTCCACCCGGGGCAGTTCGGCCATAGCTTCCATGGACCCCCGGTTCAGGCTGATCCAGCTGCCCCAGCAGGATGCTGTCCAGAAAAGATAAGGGACATCCTTTTTCTTTGTTTTTTGCAGGCCGCTTTCGAAATCATCAAAGGGTTGTGACAGCGGGTTTTTAAAACCGTTTTGCTCCAGGGCTCTTAAGGCATACGTTTTGGCCCTGGCATACAAAGTGATGGCATAGGCTTTGTCCTCATCCTGGATAAATGCCGATGCATAGGATGCATAGCTTTGGGCGGCGGTGATGAGCAGTCGTTTGTTGTCGGGCAGGGCTTCAACCATGCCGTCGATCAACATCAAATAGGACGGCATGCCTTCGCGGATCAGCTTCAAGTCGGATTGCTTGTAGGAAGCCCTGGCAACATCTTCCAGCAGCGATGCGGTTGCTGCTACCGTCATGCTTTTGGTAGTCCCGCAGGCTGTCGGCAGGGTGATAAGAAGAAAAAAAAGTGAGATGTATTTAAATAATCTCGTAACTGGCATCTCCGATACCTCCCACCCAAGACATAGCCTTATATTTGGAAATACGAATATCGAGGAAAGTATAGTGAAGGGTTCTTTGGGGGTCAAGCAAAAAAAGCCACAATATGTTGTGGTTTTTGGCAAACATTTGGTTTCAGACAATCTGGAGTTTTCCTGCCTGCCGGGCGCATCGATCTTTTGACATGGCGGGATCTTTATCCTATACTCGACTCCACACATCTAAATAACCATAAGTTTATATACGGGTTCAAAGGTTCAGAGGTTCAGGGTTTGAGGCAAGGCCTTTGGTTGTTTGAGGTTTGAGGTTTGGCCTTTGGCCGTTTGAGGTTTGAGGATCGCTTCGCTTTAGGCTGGAGGCAAAAGAGGATTGAGGCATTTTAATTCTGACCTTTCAGCCTCAAACCTCCAACCTCTAACCTCCAACCGCTGGGAATCGGAAATAATTTTCATAAACACAAGCGCCCCCTGATGGAGGTATTAGTATGAACTACGGGTACACCGGCAGGATACTGCATGTTGATTTAACAAACCGCAAGATTGATATAGAAGACAAGGATGAGGCTTTTTTTCGAAGCTACCTGGGAGGCAGGGGAATTGGTTACCACTACCTGATGAAAATGGTACCACCGCGGGTTGATCCATTATCACCGGAAAATATCCTCGTACTGGCCACCGGCGTAATGACGGGATCTCCTCTGGCAGCCTCCTGCCGATTTGCCGCGGTCGGGAAGTCTCCGCTTACCGGAACGGCAGCCGAGTCGGAAGCCGCCGGCTTTTTCGGACCGGAGCTTAAGAAGGCCGGTTTTGACGCCGTGGTGTTTGGCGGACGATCCGAAACACCCGTATATCTCTTTGTAAATGACGGCCAAGCCGAAATTAAAGATGCGACCCCCATCTATCAATTGGGTTCGAAAGAAGTTGAAGATGCCATTCGGGATGAACTGGGCAGCAGCAAAATCAGAGTGGCCCAGACCGGTCTTGCGGGAATGAACCAGGTCCTTTTTGCCAACATTACCAACAACCTGGGTCATTTTAACGGTCGCAACGGATTTGGCGCTCTGATGGGTTCAAAAAATCTGCGGGCGGTAGCCGCCCTGGGATCTGCAAAGATCAATTTTTTCGACCGCAATTTCCTGAACCGGACAGCGAAGAATTATGCCGGCACCTTCCGCGACAATCCTCTGGGAGAAGCACTGCATACTTATGGTACGACCGGTTTTCCTGAACTGCTGTCTGCCGCAGGGGCCTTACCCGTGGATAACTTCAGGCGCAGTGCGCTTGACGATGCCACCCCGGTCAGCGGCGATACCTACAACACGCTCTTGCTTCAAAAGCGCAAGGGCTGCTATTCCTGCCCGATCCAATGCAAGCGCGGCATTGCACTGGATGATCCTAAATATGGCATAGATTCACGCTATGGCGGACCTGAGTACGAGACCATTGCGGCCCTGGGAACCAACCTTAATATTGTTGATCTGAAAGCCATTGCCAAAGGCAATGAGATCTGCAACCGCTACTGCATGGATACCATAACCGCCGGAATGACCATTGCCTTTGCCTGTGAATGTTTTCAGGAAGGTGTCATTACCGCTGAGGACACCGGTGGTTTGCAGCTGCGTTTCGGTGATGCCGATCTGATGATCCGGCTGTTAGAATTAACCGCGCGGCGGGAAGGGTTCGGTGATCTGCTGGCGCAGGGGTCTGCCCGGCTGGCTGAAAAATGGGGGGTTGAAGGCCAGCCCTGCAGCCTTTCGGTCAAAGGCCAGGAGATTTCCATGCACGATCCGCGCGTAAAAGTCGGAGTGGGAATCGGCTTTGCGATCAGCACCTACGGCGCCGATCATATGACCGCCGCCCATGATACCATGTTTACCGACGAAAACTCCTCCATGTTTAAATCGGTTAAGCCCCTGGGCATTTACAACCCCATGCCTGCCACCGAGATTACCAATGAAAAAGTTCGGGGCTACCTGCAGCTGGAAAAACTGTGGCGGATGATGGATGCTTTAGGATTGTGTGTCTTTGGTTATGCTCCCCGGGGGGTGATGCCGCTGGATGTCATGGTTCAATCCTTAAATGCCGTGACAGGCTGGAATGCCAGTCTCTATGAACTGATGCGGGCTGCCGAGAGAGGTTCCATGCTGGCCCGGGCTTTTAACAGCCGGGAAGGATTTTCGATTAAAGATGACCGTCTGCCTGCGCGGCTTTTTGACCCTAAACCGGACGGCCCCGGATCCGGTAAAAAGATATTTGCAGAGGAAGATTTCAATAAAGCCATAGCTCTGTACTACGAGATGATCAACTGTGATCCTGAAACCGGCCGGCCCAATCGCGGAAAGTTAATGGAGTTGGGCTTGGAGTGGGTGGAGGAGAAGCTGAAACAATAAAATAAGCTAACCCAAAGAAGAGTTCAGGGCAGGCTGAAGCTCTTGTTCCATTCGATGGAGGAGGGGAGTGACCGAGCAGTGGAGTGTTGTAAAAAGAGTTCCAGATTTTTCCAGTACTCCAGCACTCTAGTACTCCAATACTCCTAAATGAAAAATTGCTGCCCAGTGGAGCAACGTCCAACCAATAACCAATAACAAATAACTACTATTGGAGGCCCCATGTTAGGAAAAAGTAAAACAAATGAAAGTGGTAAAGGGTTTTCTCCGGACAGACCCGGTGAAAGTAAAAACGCAGCCTTTCTGTCAGGCTCAACTGCCAGAGAAGAAAAGACCATCATCGGTGAACATATCTCCATCGAAGGCAGCATCCGGGGTGAGGAAAATCTAGAGATCGAGGGCTCGATGAAAGGCAGCATCAACCTGGAAAAACATAATTTCAGGGTCGGTCCCAACGGGCAGGTGGAGGGTGAAATTAATGCGCGCAATGTAAGTGTCAGCGGCGAGTTCAGAGGAAATATTAAATCCCATGAAAAAGTTGAAGTTACCCGGGAGGCTGATTTTTATGGAGAGATCAAGGCCAAAAGTATTTCGATTGAGGACGGTGCCTATATCAAAGGGGTGATCGAACTGGATCGGGAGCCGAACCGAAGATCCACCAGCGCTCAGAAGCCCAACGCAACTGCTGCTCCTGAAACCGGTAAGGCACCGGGCGCGCCGTCGACCGGCGCTAAAAAGGAGACCTGATTATTGGCGACTTCAACCCCGGCGGGCCACACAGATCCAAAGACTGAGTTGGGCCCGGCAAGCTACACCAGCGAGATTCTCGGGCTGTTCTTAAACCCGCTTCAAGGGCTACGGGATAGCCAGATGCTTGACATGGGACCTGTGTGTGAAGAGAATATCATGTTTTTTGCGAGTCGCTTGAGAAGACTTTATGTGTGCGACATGTTTTTACGATTGATCCGGGAGCAAGGTGTAGCGCGTCACTCCCGCAATGCCTGGCGGCATCTCGACTACCCGGTCAGATTTTTTGATGGAATCCATCTCTGGGATCTTTGCGATCACCTGGACGATAATAAGGTATGCCAACTGCTGGAGCTGTGTCTTTCCATGTTGCAGCCGGGGGGGCTGCTGATGATGACCGCTTTTGAAAAGCCACCCTCATCCGCCCGGGTAAACTCTTTTATTATTCAATCCGGTTACCGAATAAGCTTTCGTGTCCAGCCCCATTTAAATCTAGCCTGGCACTGTCGCCACAACCGGGCCCTTATATCTATGTTAACCGGCTTCAGTATTGTCAAGTCCCTTCGCTACCGTAACGGAATTCGTGAAATCCTGCTTAAAAAGCCGTTATCGATTTCGTGATGGTTTTGAGCGTATTTAGCGGTGATGGCCAGATTGCTGACTGCAGCCAGAAGTGGGGGATCCCATCAATTTAGATCACATTTCTTTTTTTCTGAAAGGCTATGGGGATACGAAGCGGGACCCCGTTCAGGCCTGACCCGGCAGATCATGGGCCCATTACCATGGCCTGAAAACGAATAACCGCTGTATAAATGCTCGCCTTTGAGGCTGATTTGCTGTATGACCTGATTCTGGAATTCAATTATCGCTCGCCGGTTCGCTAAAAGCGGAGATGCGAAGATAAGAATTGACAGTTGGATTTTTGGACCTAAACTTGGCGATTTTTCTTGCAGGCAGACGGCATGTTGAACACCGGAATAATAAAACTGCTCTCAGGGCTTATGGTGCTGCTGGTTTTGTTTGGTCCATCGAGATCCGCCCGCGGCGGTGACGAAGAGGTGGGCAAAATTCCGACGCGCTATGGGATGGCTGTGGTGCTGGGCGATACATTCGATCCCGATGAAAATATCAATTTTGCTCAGCTATCGGGCTTTGTCATGTGGGATTATGATAAGGTGTGGCATCATTGGGCACCGGAAGCTCTGCGCTGGAAAGTGGAAGGCACCGCCGGCCTGATAACATCCCCCAAAACCCGTGCCATGGTTTCGGTCGGTATGATGGCCCCGTATTACCTGGATTTTATTTCCAGCCAGCGCTGGAGTCCTTATATCGAAGGTGGCATCGGTGTGATCTATATGGACTTTCATGTCGAAGGCCAGGGATCACGGTTTAATTTTTATCCCCAGGCTGGAATCGGGACCGAATTCAAATTGAATTCCGGCCCTCCGTTTTTCGGCGCGGTTCGGATCTCTCACATCTCGAATGCCGGATTGCACGACGATAATCGGGGGATGAATTCGATGATATTAATGATCGGGCGATTCTTTTAGAACTTCCCAAAATGCCCAAAGGGATGTATTTAAAATTCTCCTTTTGCGAACGGTTAGAAATATTAATAAATTATCGGTTTTCTAAAGGTGATGCGTGGGTGTTGATAACTTGAAAATTGAAGAATCCGGCCGGGTTGTTGTTACCGATGCCGCGGCGGTTACCGCTCTGGGAAACAACCTTGAGTCCTTGTGGCAGGGACTCATGGCAGGGCAAACCGCCATCCGGCCGATCACACGCTTCCCCGTGGATCAGGACCACTATAAGGCCAAAATAGCCGCCCACATCAATGATCTAAAATCCTCCGGCGACCGATCCATGCTGCTGGATTTGCTGGAGCGCCTGTTTCGCGGAATGGGGCCGGTGCCGTCCGATGCCGAGCTGATGACCGCAACCATAAAGTCGGGCGCCGATAACCTGGAGTCATTTTGTCGCGGCAAACCTGCCGGATTCCGGGATATCTTGCTTGCTTCCATAGCGGATATCGCCAGTGCCAGGTTCGGCCTGACCGGCAACGGTACTTGTGTCAGCGCCTCCTGTGCCTCGTCTACCATTGCGGTGGCCCATGGCGCGGCCCTGATTGAAGCCGGCCGGGCCGAGGCCGTGCTGGTGTGTTGCGGGGACCTGATAACGGAATACCACTTTTCGGGCTTTTCATCGCTAAAAGCGCTGTCGCCATTTGCATGCCGGCCCTTTGACCGCGACCGCCAAGGACTCTCGCTTGGAGAGGGTGCCGCTGCCCTGCTCTTAATGAGTGCCGCCCGGGCGCGGCGAGAAAATCGCGATCAACTGGGCACCGTGCTCGGCTGGGGCATTTCCAATGACGCCACCCACATTACGGCCCCTGCCAAAAGTGGCCGCGGCCTGGTCCAGGCCGTTGACCGGGCACTGAAGTCGGCCCGCAGAAAACCGGAAGACATTGCGGCCATCAGTGCCCATGGAACCGGCACGGTTTTCAATGACTTAATGGAACTCACTGCTTTCCGGCAGGTGTTTGGCGAGCGCAAGCTGCCCATGTATTCCATCAAAGGCGCCATCGGCCATACCCTGGGAGCGGCCGGAGGGTTGGAGATCATCCTGGGTCTCAAAACCCTCTCCACCCGGATGACGCCTCCCACCGTCGGGTTTTCAAACCCGGAAAAAGGTGCCGAGGGTCAGGTAAGCTCCGGGCCGCAGGCTGTTTCCGGCGACTATCTGTTAACAACCAATTCAGGCTTTGGCGGAGTCAATGCCGCACTTGTATTAGGGAGATAAGGCCACAATGGGTGCTGAAATTACCGGAATCGGCTGGGTGACGGCAGCCGGCCTGGGGCGCGGCCGGGAACACCTGGGCTTTAACATGCCCCAGGGACCGCTGCCCGAAATTAATCCTGCCGGTATGTTTAAAAAGCCGTATCCCAATTTCAGGCGTATGGACCCCTATTCCCGGCTGGGGTTGACGGCCACTGCTCTGGCTTTGAAAGATGCGGGGATGGCCGAATGGACCCGGGAACGGGATATCGGCATGGTTGCCTCCACTTTCTATGGATGCCTGGGAACCGATGTCGACTACTATAAAACCGTAATTCCGGATAGAGGATCCCAGGCCAGTCCGGGCCTGTTTTCCTACACCCTGGCCAACGGCTTTCTGGGGGAAGCCGCGATCCGCTTCGGGCTTACCGGCATCAATTATGTCATTACCGAACAGCGCCCGACCGGGCTGGCCGGCTTGCAGACCGCATTGGACCATATCAATCTTGGTGCGATTGATAAAATCCTCGGCGGCGTTTGTGATGTGGGTTGTCCCCAGATTTTTGATGAGCCCGCTAAAGTGCTGCCCGGTGCCGTTTTTTTCATGCTCGAGAAGTTCCCCGCAAACACGCGCTCATCATACGGCGCCCTTCAATTGAATCGCAGCGGCGATATATACTTCGACGGAAGTAAAATAAAAGATCTCGACAGTCTTGTTCAAAGCTGTATCGCCATCTGAAGCATGGGGTATCGAATTGTTTTCGACTGCACCGAGGATGGGACCGACCAGTCCTTCAGTCATTATCACGAGCACACCGGGACCTCGGTCACCGATTACAGGTTCACCGACCAGGAATACGATGCCTCCTCCGGGCTTTACAACTATGATGCCCGCAAGTACCTGAATGGGGACTATCCTCAACGCTTTTATTAACCATGTGCGTTCGATAGGTGCCTCCAAATTTATGTGCTTTCCCCAGGGGTCTTCGGGACAAAAATCAGATTTAACTTGACACCTGCCCATAGCCGGGTTACAAATAGATGATGATAAAGAGTTTCCGGCATAAAGGTCTCAAAAAACTCTATGATACAGGAAGCCAGCAAGGCGTAAAACCGGAACATTTTAAACGCTTAAGATTGATATTAGCCCGACTTGACGCCGGCCAATCTCCGCAAGATATGGACTTGCCGGGACTTCATCTGCACCCGTTAAAGGGTGATTATAAAGGCTTTTGGGCCGTGTCAGTGTCCGGAAACTGGCGAGTTATTTTCCGATTTGAGGATAACAAATCCGTTAATATAGATTATCTTGATTATCATTAAAAGGGGCAGCAAATATGGTTATGCACAATCCACCGCATCCTGGGGAAGTTATCCGTGAGTTCTGCCTAAAGCCTTTGGGGTTAACCGTAACCGAAGCCGCAAATGGGCTTGGCGTATCCCGGAAAACGCTTTCAGCGTTGCTCAATGGCCGGTTCGGGATATCACCGGAAATGGCTATCAGGCTGTCTAAAGCCTTTGGGGGCAGTGCCGAAAGCTGGTTGATTCAGCAGACACAATATGATCTTTGGCAGGCGATGCAGAAAGAGGGTGAAATTGAGGTAACAGCGTTTGCGTGACTGGGAATTAAAAAAGATCGCTCTAAGATCCAAAACACCTCTTCATTTATCCCTTTAAGGCGTCATTCCGGCGAAGGCCGGAATCCAGTAATATCAGTATGTTCTGGATGCCGGATCAAGTCCGGCATGACGAATTCGGACTTTTTACGATTTCGTCAAAATTAAATATTCCAAAAATAGTCGTTATACAGTCTTAGAGTGCTCTTTTCAGGGTCAAAAACATGGTTGTAAGGATTTTGGGATTTCCTTGGACCGTTGTTCCACTGCAAAAGCGAGACGCCTACCTGGCTGCATTGGAGAGCGCGAGCGTGGAACAGGACATCACGCCGTTTGCGACTTTTCTTGGGCGCCTTGTTTCCGACAGTTTGCAAGGCAGACCAGCACCACCGGTACCTAATGGATGATAAATGGCGCCAGGGCGTGGTTAAGTCCAGAGTAGTTTGTGGATGGCCGAATGGTCCAATTCCCCATCCTTCTGGGCGACAAGCTTCTCATAAAACCTTATCAGACTCTGCACGTGAGGAAGTCTGACATTGGCTGCTTCTGCCAACTCCTGGGCCAGTCTTAAATCCTTGAGCTGGATGGTGGCTTTACCTCCCGGCACGTAGCTGCGTTTGATCATGCGGGTTCCGTGTAATTGTAAAATTTTCGAGTCGGCAAAACCGCCTTTTAAGGCCTGTTGGACCAGCCGGGGGTCAACACCCGATTTTTCAGCCAGGGTCAAACCTTCCGCCACGGCCTCAATGGTCAACCCCACAATCACCTGGTTGATGATTTTAACGACATGCCCCATGCCCGGTCCCCCGACATGCACCACATTGCCGCCCAGGATGTTGAGCACAGGTCCTGCGCTTTCAAAATCCGCAGCTGCGCCCCCGGCCATGATTGCCAGGGTGCCGGCAGCCGCACCTTCCGGCCCGCCGGAAACCGGCGCGTCGATCCAGCCGATTCCTCTGGCTGCCAGCCGTTGGGCATGGATCGTGGAATGGGTCGGGTCTGAGCTGCTCATGTCCATTACCAATTGGCCGGCCTCCAAAAAGGGTTCCATTTGTTCGAGAACCGCATCAACCGCCGTTGAATCCAGCAGCATCATCAGGCACACGGCCGACCGGCAGGCATCTTCCACCGTTTGGCACAGGGGAATACCCTCGGTCAGATTTGGGGACAGCTCCGATCGGTTCCAGCCGCGCACATTGCACCCGGCTTCCAGGAGCTTGCGGGCCATGGGCCGGCCCATTATGCCAAGGCCTAACACGCTTATCGAGATGGTCATTTTGGTGTTCTTCCTTCCTTTCAATGGTGTCATCTTGGGTCCTGCTGATTCTTTCAGCGCTCCGGCTCAAAATTTCGCATCGCCGCCAAAAACGACGGAAGATGGGAGGCAAAGTACCAAAGGCTTCTGCGGTGCTGCCAGAGTCGTTTCACAAATTTGTGCCGCCACCGCGGGGATGAATAAAAGCGCTTTACATGGGTGTTGTAAAGCTGTTCGAGTTTTTCAATGGAATCGATCCCTTTGGGGACAAACACGAAATTGATACAGTTCATTTTGCGCCAGTCCTGTTCGAACCTTCCGAATTCATGAATGCGGGGCCAGATCGGGGCCCCATGAAAGGGGGTAAATTTGGACATGTTCATGTCGTCAAGATCCAGCGACATGGCATAATCGCTTGTTTTTTGAATTGATTCCGCGGTATCGCCGGGAAGCCCCATTATGAAGAGCCCCTTGGCCCTTAGTCCCCGGGCCTGAATCCGTTTGACCGTATCACGGATGTCATCTCCTCGTACACCCGGCTTATGAAATTCAAGCAAGTCCGGGTCAGCGGTTTCGATGCCCACCGAAAGCATCAGGCCGCCGGCTTTTTTTAACATTTCCAGCAACTCGTCGTCCGTCTGACCGACCCGGACGGCACAGTTGAATTGGATCCCAAGCGGTTTTGAGATCAGCAGGTCGCACAGCTTGACGATGCGGCGGCGATTGGCCGTGAAAAGATCATCATAAATATTGATATGGCGAACGCCAAATTGCCGGCGCAGATGTCGCATATGCTCGTAGATGTATTCTGCGGAATTAAAACGGTAGCCCTTTTTAAAGACGGAACGGTCGCAGAAAGAACATTGATACGGACAGCCCCGGCTGGTAACCATGGTAGCCCCGGGGCCCAGAATATAGCTGAAAAGCGGCAGGTTGTAACCTTTGGCAAATCCTTGCAGTTTGTCGTAGGCAGGCAAAGGAAGCGAATCCAGATCAGTGATAACGGGTCGCGGCGGATTGGATACCGGTTGGCCGCCATTTCTCCAAAGCAGGCCCTTAATCTGCGCGGGTTGCATGCCGGAGGCCAGTTCCGCCAGGGTAACTTCCCCTTCACCCTGGCATAGAAAATCGATATGTTCAAAGTCGTTTAAAAGGGTCGCTCCCATAGATGATACATGCACGCCGCCAAAGACGGTTTGGATCTCCGGTCTGGCGGATTTGATCCGTTCGGCCAGATCATAGCCGTCTAAAAACCCCGAAGTTGTTGCCGAAAACCCCACCAGATCCGGTTTATATCCCAGGATAATTTCGGCATGGGCCGCATTGCTGTTTGGCACCTTTGGTCCTAAGCAGTCATGGATAAATACGTCATGTCCGTTCTGACCAAGCCAGGCGGCAATGGATAAGAGGCCCAGAGGCGCCATCCGGTTGGCGGTGGCGGTAATATCTTTTTTGCCGGGCACCCAGTTTGACCCGGTTGGGTGTACAAGTACGATCCGCATGTTAACACCTCACCTTTTTTCCCTATCTCCGCCGGACTTTGTTATCATAACGGGCTTGCCGATAATCTCGGCCAGCGGTAATACCGCGAGTCCCTTTTCCTTTATGCCAGATATGATTAGGTCCATTTCATTTAGCCACTGGGCAAAATGAAATTGCTCAGGCGGTCTGACATCGTGCAAAACAACAATATCTCCCGGGCGGATGCGTTTTAGGATTTTTTTTGAAATGTTTTTTATCCAGCGGTTACCGCCATCGCCGGCGCGACAGCTAAAATTGACGATATACATACCTGAATTCAACAGCGCCGGTCGGAGTCTGGGGCCTGTAATACCGACCGGCGGACGAAAGGCCAGTGGTACGATCCCAAAATCGCCCAGCACATTTTGAGCGGACGCTATTTCACCGGCAATGGTTTTTATTTTCCTGAACATCAGCAGGTTATCATGGATGTAAGAATGATTGCCGATAGAATGGCCGTGAAGCAGGATTTCATTTATCAGTTCCGGGTGCTCAGCGGCCTTTTTTCCGGTAACAAAAAATGTGGCTTTTAGCCGGTGCTTTAAAAGCAGCTGCAGCAACTGCGGGGTTAGCAGGGGATCAGGGCCGTCATCAAATGTAAGGGCGACCGCTTTTTTGTTTGATTCCCCCCGGCTGATGACAGGCAGGAAAAAACCGAAGCGGGGGAAGAAGGGGGCCGCTGCACAGATCAGGATAAGTCCTGCCAAGGGAATTACCGATAAGCGCACATCAAAAATCAGCAGCAATATTGCGATCAGTAATGATCCAATGCCGATCCGTTCTGCCGGCGAAAGCGATAATTTCCCCGAATCCGCCGGTTTGATTGAATTCAATGTGTATGGCTGAATTTTTGGCACCTTCCCCAAATCGTCAATTTTCAATCCATCTTATGGTTCCGGCTCCGCCGGCTCAGGACAAACCAGATTAAATCCCCTTTGGTCCCCGACGGTTCAGTATGCTCGATCGTAAAACCGGCTTGCGCCAGAATCGTTGATATCTCATCAAAGGAGCGGTAACAGGCGGGTATGCGCCTGATCTTATTTTTGAGAATCTCAAGCCGCCAGAACAAAGACTGCCGCGCATTCGGCATTATAACGGCGCGTATGATCAGGAGGCCGTTATCGCAAAGGCTGTCACTTAAGCGCTCCAACGTGAGTTTTAGATCATCATCATTTAAATAATGCAGCAGGTCCAGCATTAGGGCGGCATCGGCCGGCTGTGGAATTCGTGGTAGATCCGGTGCCCGGCCCTGGACGATCACGCCTCCCTGTCCGAGGGCCCGGGAGGCTATTCTGACCCGGTTGCCGTCAGGATCAATCCCATAAATTTTCAGTTCGGCAAAATTTTCAATCAACCAGCTGGCCGGGACACCAAAACCGCAGCCGATATCGAGAATTGTCCGGAGCGGCCGGGAGAATCCAAATAAGCGGGGCAGTTCTGAAAACATGGGATCCAGACGAATTTTAAACCTAGCAAATATTTTCGGATACGCTTCCATGTTGCCGTAGCGTCTCAAAATGCGATCATGAAGATTGGCGCCCGGGCTGATAGCTTTTTGCCGGGATTGAAACACGTATTTTAAGACAGGCGGCAGGATGACAAAAGCGCCGATAAGGGAATAGCCGATTCCAAGCAAGGACGTTAAGCCGGCGCTTCTTAAAAGCGAATGCTCGGCCGTGCATAAAACCCCGAACCCGATGAGGGTTGAGGCGGACGCCATGAAAGCCGCCATCCGGATCAGACTGAAAGACGGATGAGATGCATCCGCATAGCGCTGATAGGATCTGACAAAAAACAGTGAATAATCGATGCCCATGCCCATGACAATAATGGCAAGCATCAACCCCGGAATGTCCAGGGGGTGGCCGATCAGGTTCAAGGTGCCCAGGGTGCTGATTAAGGCGAAGAAAACCGGTAACAGCGAAATAACGGTTAATTTCCAGTCTAAAAAGAATAAAAACAAGAGAATGGTGATGCTGATAACGATGATTACCAGCATCTTTGCAAATGTTGAAAATAAAAGCCGGCCGAGTTTTTGCGAAAAGAAGATCGGGTCAAATAGTTTGCCCGCCGATTGATATTTTTCAAAAAACCATTCAGCCTGATAGGATTTGCCGGCAGTCAGACCGGAAAACTGAACCCATCCCGATCCGTCCAGATTTTCAGTTATTCCCATCAGGCTGTAAAATTTTTCAGGAATCGCGCTATCTGCGGGTAGGTTTAAGTCAGGGTCAAGCAGTTTGTAAAAGGGCTCAAACGCATCCACAGCAAAACCCTGCTTAACCGATGCTTCTGCCATCGCACGTTTAAACCGGCTAACCCTGTCCGGGTCCCAAAATTTTTTCCAATCCGCAAAATTTTGTTGCCTGCGGTCTTTGCCCGGAAACATCATCGAAGGAACAAAACCTGAAGACAGAACACCGGAGAGCATGTCCGGATCCATCATAGCCAGGAGGTGGTCGCCTTTTTTCTGAAGCTCCTTTACGCTCCGGCCTTCGGTCATCAAATATATTTTGCTAAAAATGTTGCCCCACACCTCGGCAAACAGGTTTCCGGCCGCGGTAGTTTCCTTGGTGACGGTGTTCATGGAGCTCAGGCTCACATTGAATTCGGGTTTGGCGAAAAAAAGCATGATCACGAAAAATACCAGGGCCGCATAGGCCCCTTTTTTGCCGGTTAGCGCCAGCTTGCTGACAACATTCTCAAGGGGCAGACGCCTTGGGCGGGCAGGCGGCAGGGCCGTAAAAACCTTCGGGAAAACCGAATGCACAAATAAAAATGAGAAGGCAATTCCCAGGGCCGTGAACACCCCGAGCTGCTCAAATACCGGGAAACCACTGATGGAAAGCACACCGAAAGCCCCCACAGTTGTCAAAGCGGCCAGCAGGCCCACGGCCCAGACCTCGGCAGACGCATCTTTGCCGTGGGTTTTATAGGGGCGATCCAGGAACAGAAGATAAGCGATCCCTTGATCGACGGTTATCGAAATAATGGCTCCGCCAAAACCGAGCACCATGATCGAAATCGATTTGTGCAGCAGGGAAAAAACAAAAAATGCGATCATCGTTCCGGCGATGGCCGGCAAAAGGGACAGCAGTCCCATCAAAGGCCTTGGGAAAGCAAATATGAGTAAAATTGCAATGCCGATGGTGGCCAGCAGGATAGCGACTTTAACATCCTGTCTGATGATAAGCTCATTATCCAGGGCCGCCCGGTATGCGCCTGTGGGGGTGAGCGTAATGCCGTACCCCGCTTTGGAATATTTCCGATTCAGTTCATCTGCCAGATTATCAATAAGTTCGGCGGCCTTGCGGGCGAAGGTCGTATCCGTACTGGATGCGGTGGGATGGGCGATTACAAGCAGATGTCGACCGTCCGCAGATATGAGTTGTCCCCTGGACATGCGGGCATTTTGAGATGGAGCCAGGGCTGATAGTCTGGCCAGAATAATGTCCTTCAGCCCCAGGGGATCTTTGGAAATGAATTCGGCCTGCCCGATTCCCTCCATTTCCAGCAGTTGTAAATAAATAGCCTGCAGTCTTTTGCGAACTTCCTTGGATTCCAGCAAGGGTTCGACCTTATTTTCAAGCTCTTTTGCGGTAAACATGACCGGCAGGTTTTTTACAACATACGCCAATAAATCAGGGATGAGATTTTGAACATCTTTCAGGCCGACATTTTTAAACAACCCGCTGTCGTTTAATTTTTTCTCGACCAGTTGGCCGCATTCAACTAGAATTTCCAGGTTGTCGCTTTGAAGGCTGACGTCAATGAGCAATTGATCCTGGGCGGGGTGGTTTTTAAAAATATAGACGGCATCCGAAATTACCGGATCATCTCCCGGCAGCGAGGCGACAATATCTGAATCAATTTTAATTCGATATAAACCAATACCGAATAAAATGACAACAATCAGCAGTATTAAAATCAAGCGGTGCCAATGGATTTCAGTGGATTTCATAGAGCCAACATGATGATCAGCGTGAGGATAATAATGTGCAGAAGGATGACCGGCGTTCGGTGGCGATGATACAACTCGTTTCCTTTTTGTAACCGCCGCAGCCCCCCACACAACCTTCTAAATTTGTCCAGTGGCAAAAACCGGCTGTTATCCGATCGCAAATTGCTCTGGAACGCAAAAGAAGGATAGATAGCATAAAATTCATCATTTAAAGACCGCAGCAAATCATCAAATGATATTTCACGCCAGGGTAGTTTAACCAGCGATTCAGCAAACTTGCGACTGAAAACATAAGCATGGGTCAGGCAGCGGTATTTTATTTTCAGCACCGATCGGTATTGGGTTTTTTTGCTGCCCGATACCAGACATCCAAAATACAAGCCCATCCAATCGGGGTTGATCGATAAAAAATCAATACAATTTTTAAGATCGGCCGGGCTGAATCGTTCAAACAGGATATCATCTTCGAATACGACAATGGTGTCGGCGCCGGCCCGGATACCTTTTTCCATGCAGGTCAGGTGGGATTCAAATATTCCCTGTTCAATATTATGCGGATGCTTTTTTACAATCACAAATTCGACCCTTTCCAACAGCCCGATCTTGCCAAATTGACGTTTTGCCTCTGCTCGTCTGTCCTCACGTTCATCCAATGAGATGCAGTAGATTTTATCGAAAAATTCCCAGTTTTTTGCAGTGATGTCAGCGTTCATCATTAATTTTGATATGCTTTTTCAATTGCCCGTTGCACGGCGTTCATAATCACGTGACTGCTGTTGGTGGCCCCGCTGACCGCATCCACCCGGGTCGATTGCTGTGCGATGATTCGTTCCACAATAGGTTCTTCGGCTTTTTTACCCCGCCAGGCCTGGTGCTCAATTATTTTTATATGGACAATGGAATTATCTTTAATGGTCACTTCGACGATGGCTTTATTCGGGCCACCTCTGTCGCTGCCTTCATAGGTTCCATCATTCAGTTTTGCATGATCAACGGGTCCTCCGATTACAGCGGTCGGTGCGCAACTTAAAAATAACATCCCGAATATTAAAATGGCGGCAGCGGTAAAAATCTGCAATCCGAATGCAGTTGCCTTGGGCTTGCACATTGTCTGTTTTCTCCTTACAGGGGATACGTCTATCTCTTATAGCGGTTGTCAAAAAAAACGTTCCATAATTCGAACGTTTTTTCTACGACCGCTGATAACGGCCGGCCTTATTTTGGAGCTTATTTTTGAAAAACAGTGTAAAATGATTGCATGCTGAATTCTGTCCGGTCCGGATATCATAGGTTCGGGCAATATTTACACGCTTGGACGCCAAAACACAACCCAATTCATTATCCCTGATCAGGAGTATATGTCGGCCCCGGGGGCCCTTCAAGGTTCTTCACATGCCCGCATGAAAGTGTTACGCTGATTAAAATGAGTATTATTAAAAAAATCGCTGAAACCAGGTATGTTCGTTCGGCCATCGAGGACCGGGCCGATTTAAGCGCCTTTAAAGAAAAGCCCTCAATGCGAATAATAATTGGATTAGCGGTTATGGGGTTCAGCTATATCATTGGCTGGCCGGCTATCAGTGCGCTGGGAGTCTTGTCGGTTTATCTAAACAAGCCCTTGTTGATTGCCATTGGCGGGCCTTTGTTGTACGGATTTTCCCACCTGGTGTTTATGCTTGGCATGTATCTCGCCGGTTACAACTATACAAAAATTTTTCTACGCTGGGCCACCCGGGTGGCGGTGGAAAAATGGATGAGCAAAAATACCTAATCCGTTGCGGGTTGCGCGTTACGGGTTATGCGGTGAAAACCAGACAAATCCAAAATCGAAAAGCGCAGTCTTCACTCATCTGTCATCTGCATTCGGTCACCTGAAACCTTATATGAAACAACACATAGTTGGAACAGCAAACCGCAGAATATCGAAGGGTGGAATCGCTTTGTTCAGTCTCTTTTATAATAGACGGAATACATTACTTCAACATTCTAGATTCGACATTCATTATTCGATATTCGCTTTTTCAGAGTTGCTTTTTCGATTACACTGACCACTTTTCAGGCCAGCGGCAACACCCGCATGAAACTATCCCCTGATACCGGTTTCCCTCCTTTTATGTAATTGCTCTGAAATGTTGCGTCTATGACCATAGTAGATCAACGCCATGGTGGCCAGCACGGCTGCGGCCGACAGCGGATCAAAATTGCAGGCCAGCAATGTGCCGGTGCCCAGGATAAAAACCATCACAAAAGATCCAAAGAAGGGGATGCGAAAGATTGCAAAGGTGGTCAGCCAGGCCAGAGCCGAAATACCGGCTGCCAGCGGCGCTATGATCGCTGTAAATCCGAGATAATTGGCCACACCCTTTCCCCCGCGAAATTGGTGAAAGCAGGGGAAACGGTTGCCCAGTACCAAGGCCAGGCCGCCGAGGGGTACCAGGGCAGCCGGGAGCAGGTAACTGCATACCAGGGCCACACCAATGGCCCGCCCCACATCCAGCAACCACACCAGCGCGGCCATAAATATTCCGGCCTGGCGGTAGACATTGACGACGCCCGGATTGCCGCTGAATTCTTTTCTCGGATCCTCTTTGCCTGAAAATTTAAACAGCAGAATCGAAAAATTTAAGGAGCCTGCCAAATAAGCGAGTATGATTGATAGGATAAGGTTTTTCATCTGCTATAAACCGATAGCGCGTGCTTCACAATAGAAACTTGGAACATATTTTTGAAGATGGCTATCAATCGAAATACCGATTTCCAATACCGATTAACGAATAACTAACGACCCTACGGTTTTCTGCGATGAGACTTAAAAAAATCCCAGATGATTTCAGCGGCGTCAAAATTCTTTAGAGGGTCATCTTCAGCCAGATCGGCAGTAAAATATTTGCCGGGCCAGACATGCCCCCAGTTCTTTAGGAGATAAAGGGCCACTTCGGTATCGTTGCGGCACACCCCCCATGATTTAATATGAACGCTGCCGTTATTTAAATAGCTGTCGGCGGCTCTGGGGTTACAGCCATTATGACTGACCCAGAAACCGATCGATTTTTCAACCGACCAATAAGTCCGGGTTCCTCCCCGATGCAGGCTGACGCCGCCTTCATAAGTGATGTCATCGTCGGCCAGACCATGAATGCTGATCACCGAAAGCGGCTGGACGGGATCCGGGATTCGCCACTCCGGCTCCTCATCCGACGGTCGGCCGCCGATGGATGCCGCCAGCGGTGCAACGGCCGCCAGAAGGTCGCCTCTTTCGGCTGCAAATCGGTACACCAGCATGCCGCCATTGGAAAAGCCCGCCATATAGATGCGATCGGGGTCGATCTTTAAGCGGGCCCGCACATCCTCGATAGCGGCCGCTATAAAACCCACATCATCGACCTTATCGCTGGCCGCCTTGCCGCAGCAATGCCCGGCGTTCCAATGCTGTAAGAATCCGAAAATCCCCATTCCATTGGGGTACATCACAATGAAGTTTTCTCTGTCGGCCAGATCACTGAAACCGGAGATTTTTTCCATCCCCGCGGCGGTATCAAATGCGCCGTGGATGACCACCACCAGCGGGAGGGGAATACCGGGATTATAATCCGGAGGGATGTGCACCCGGTAAGTGCGGCGCGCACCCATTACACGGATATCCATTGCGTTTTTGTAGGTCTTGGGCCCTGCGGGGTGATCTTTCGGAAGGGAGGCCGTGCAGCCAGTGTAAAGCAGGGCCAGAACAATAAGGACAATACCGGTGACTCGTATCGGTTTCATTGTGCTCCTTTCTTATCCATATTTACCCCCTTGGTCTGGATAATCCATGGCGGCGGTTTCAGCCGCCCGGCACTCACATCCCGCATGTGGACACCCAGAGCCATTTCATAAAGGCTATTATCGTTGTCGTAAATACCGATGTCAAATACCAGCCGGCCCGAAGTCGTTTGCACCGGAACGGCGGTGCTGGTATAGGCACCCCCCGGCCGGGTCGGTTTGACGATAATTCGCTTTTCAATTCCCACGGGAAATGCAACCACCCCGCTATAGCGCTGCCCCCAGACACAGGCGCTATGAAAGGCTGCGTCCAGGACAAACGGCGAACCCAGCTGTCCGGTTTGATCGATGGCGTCGCCAATGGCCGGAGCTCGAAGTTTTGCAAGTGCTCCGTATTTATGGATGGCAAGGTTTTCCGAGATATTCTGATAGGCCGGACCAAAGGGGACAAGCTCGCGGTAGATTTGATCCGGTGAAATTTCCAGACAACCGCTTTTCCCGAATGATAGGGGATTATGCCGGTAGGCAGCGGTGGCAACCTCCGGCTTTCTCTGGGGATAATGGACGGTTACATGCTCTTTGATACGGGTGATGGCAGCATTCTTCGATCTGGTTTTGGTCTGCAATACGGCGGTGATATCCCCGTTTTCAAGAGACGTAATGCTGCACAGGGCATCAATTTTTTTAGTGCCGGGTGGAATTAAAAGGAATTTATCGAAGGTTGTGTCCGTAATGGCAGTGATATCGGTTGCGGGTGCAAATTTTTTTACCGACTGTGCCAAAACTTGCATGGCTTCCACGGCAGGAAATACGGCGGTTCCTTCAAAGAGGTGGTCCTGGAAGTAGGAAAAAACCGCTATTTCAACCGGCATGCGGACTGTCTCTTCCGTCATTGATTACCATGTCCTTTAGCTAATTGCATCTACAATTTTAAAAATTCCGAATAGTAATAACTTCCAGTATTCCATTACTCCAATACTCCATGGGTTTGTCGTCTACTGCCACAACCCAATATAAATCCCCTTTTGGATACCCAGGCTATGTACGCTGTTGCCTATCTTTTATCTACCTGGGGAAGATCTTCCATAGGTGAGCCGTCTTTTCATCGACCTCCACCGGCATGCCGGAGGAATTGATGGCACAGTGGCGCGTGAAGCCTTTGCAGACGATTTCATGGGTCAACTCATGGGTAATCACATAATCAAAGCGCAGCTTTACCCTTTCAAGTACCGACGGCCGGGTATGGATACAGATCGCATCATCATAATAGAGGGGGGCGTAATAGGTGACGCCGATTTCTATCACCGGATAAACATAGCCGCTTTCCTCGATTTCCCGATAGGGATAGGCGCTATCGCGCATTAGCGAAGCGCGGCCGAATTCAAAATAGCGCAGATGATTGGCGTGGTAGACGACCTGGGAGCGGTCCGTATCGGCGTAAAGGGTGCGTTGTTTGCAGCGGTGCCATACCAATCCGCCGGTTTTATCTCTTATATAGCGCTCGTCGCCGTCGAGTGATTCGGGAATGAAAGGTTGCGGCTTCAAATTATACCCCTTTAAATATGATACAGCAGTTGGTGCCGCCGAATCCGAATGCATTGGATAGAAAGAATTCGTAGCGCTGGCGTCGCGCCTGGTTGGGTACCACGTCGACATCATCCAATTCCGGATCCGGAATGTGGTTGACCGTCGGAAGAATCACTCCCTGCTGGAGGGCCTCGATGCTCAGGGCGGCTTCGATGGCGGCCGAAGCCCCCAGGGTATGTCCGATCTGTGATTTATTGGAAGAAACCGGTATTTTGCCCAGGGCCCTTCCGAATACGGTTCTCAGGCATTCGACTTCCGTCGCATCCCCTTTAAAGGTTGAAGTTCCGTGGGCATTGACATATTGGATATCATCCGGTTGGAGGTCGGCATCATCAATTGCTTCACGGATGGCGCGGGTAATAGTTGCGGCGTTTGGCAATGTAAAATGGTAGGCATCCGATGTCCACCCGACCCCCATCACTTCTGCTTTGGGTGTCAACCCGTAGGTTGCGATACTTTCCTCAGCTGCTAAAACCACTACGCCGGCACCTTCAGAAAGCACAATACCTTTGCGGTCAATACTAAACGGTCTGGATGCCTGGGTTGGGTCATCATAGGCGCGATCATTGGGGCCGATCCGGATGGTTGCCATCATATTGGCAAAACCCTGAATTATTTCAGGAACCAGGCAGGTGTCGACGCCGCCGGCCAGAACAAAATCACAATCACCATCCCTGATCATCCGGGCTCCGATTCCGATGGCATGATTGCCGGAAGCGCAGGCACCCTGGGGTGAAAATACCGGACCGGTAAATCCCAGTAACATTCCGGCTTTTCCCGATGGCAGGTTGGCACACAGGTTGGGAAGCAGATAAGGACTGACCTTCAACGGCCCCTGGTTCACATACCGGTCCATGGCAATCCGAAACGAATCGGTGCCGTTTAGTGCCGATCCGATCAGGCAGGCGGTCCGGGGACCGGTTTCATCATTGATCTCAAGCCCCGCGTTGCTCAGCGCCTCTTTGCATACGGCCATGGTTAGAAAAACATAATCCGCATTCCAGTTGGAGGCATCCTTGCGATCAACAAAATCCAGGGCAGAGGGGTCCCAGTCCGGTATTTCGCCGACCACATTGGCGCGGGATTCTGTCTGGCATCTTGTCAGTCTTCGGAATCCGGCCTGACCACCAACTGCCCGCTCCCAGGTTTTATCAAAGGTTTTTCCAAGGGCGGTGGCCGCACCGTATCCGACCACAAACACCCGTCTATTTTTTGGAGGTTTCATCTGGTACCTTATAAATGGTTCAGGGTTCAACGTTCAAAGGTTCAGAGGTTTATGATCCGATCCGATTTTAACCCTGAACGCTGAACCAGGAACCTTTGAACCTTAAGCGATTTGCGTTTAGGCTACCCTGCGAAGCACAATACACGCGTTACACCCCCCAAAACCGAATGAATTCTTCAGTACAAATTCCTGATCGAGCTTGCGTGCCCCTTCCGGCACACAGTCCAGAATCAATTCCGGGTCCGGTGTGTAATTAATGGTCGGTGGCACCAGTCCCTTGAGCATGCCCTCCATGGCGAAGATGGATTCTATGGCGCTGGAAGCCCCCATGGCATGACCGATAAGAGATTTATTAGCCGTTACCGGCGGCATGTGGTCACCGAAAACGGCTTTTAAGGCCTCATATTCCACTTTATCACCGACTTGGGTGGAAGCGGCATGGGCATTTGCAAGGGCGATATCATGCGACGATATGCCGGCATTGTCAATAGCATCGGCTATGCATCGGGTGACGGTTTTGAAATTGGGGGCAACAAAGTGGCAGGCATCCGACGTCATGCCCCACCCGGCTATTTCAATCTGATAATTCAGACCATGGGCCTCGGCAAATTCCTGGGTTGCAATAATAATGCTTCCGGCACCCTCGGATACGACAAACCCTCTGCGGTCAACCGAAAATGGTCGGCTGGCCCGGCCGGGCGGATCATCAGGATGATCGGGCTTGATTTGATAGGCCCCGTTCATGGTGGCAAACCCGGCCACGATGGGTTCGACGACGGCAAAATCCACCGCGCCACAAAGGGCGACGTCCGCCCGCCCCTGTTCCAGCATCATGGCCCCGATAATCATCGAAGTAACCCCGGTGGCACAGGCTGTCACCGTGGCGGTAATGGGGCCGGTGGCGTGGGTTAAAATGGATATTTTTCCGCCCACCATATTGATGCAGGAGTTAGGATTCGCATAGGGCGGCGGCAGTTTGCCGGCGGCGATCATCCGCCGGTCGGCGTTGAGAACCGCATCCTGCCCACCCACGGCCGAGCTGAAAGTCGTCGCTACCCGGGGGGATAATTCCGGTGTGATTGCAATGCCGCTTTTTTCAAGCGCCCGGTGGACTACCAGCATGGCGTATTTGAAAATCGGCGATGGCCATAGCGCCAGCTGGCGGGCACTTAGAAAAGGGTAATCGCCGGTATCGATGTCTTCAACTTGCCCGGCAATGTTAACCGGAAAATAGTCGGCAATTGCAAAGCGGGTCAATTTCGTCACCCCGCTTTCGCCTCTGAGCGCCCTTTGCCATTGGATCTCCATATCGGTTCCCAGCGCTGAAACCGCATCATATCCGACGATCACGGCTTTTTTAGCAGACATAAGCAATTGTTTCCGAAAGCCTTTTACTTAATGGAAATAGAGGTGTTATTGAGGCCTGAGAAAAATCTCGATAATGGAATAATGGAAGAGTGGAATATTGGAAGGATAGTTTTAAAGAGGATTTAGGCCTATTTTTAATTTTGCCCTTAATCCGCCCGAGGCGCACCAATATAACGTTACTACATACTCCCAATACCCATTATTCCATTATTCCAATATTCCCTTTGGGGCGAAGCCCCTTGCTACCAGGGGATAAACTGGTATAGCTTGGCAAACATCTCATAGACCTCAATCCAGTTTTGAAGATCCCTGGTCGTGCGGATGTGGGCCCGTTTGTTCACCATTACCCAGCTCATATGGGCGGCACCGTCTTTACAGCTCGAACAGTCTCTGGTTTCAGACGTGCAGCAGCGGTGCATGGTATTAAGATCGGACGCCCAGCGAATAAATTCAATCAAGCGCCTGGGCTGGGGATCCCGGGTGTCCAATGGCTGGGTGACGGAAGGACATTCATTCCAGCCGAAGGAGCGCCCCAGCATTTTGCCGGTGGTAATGATTTCATGATAATATTTGGAGGATATGAGGGTTTGCGGATACCTGTCCAGCATATCGTCCATTTCAACCCGGATGGCTTCCAATTGCTCCGGTTGCCAGCTGAAGCCATCCACCCCCTCGTCATTGGACAGCAGCTGCAGGTGGACCTTTAAACCGATGTCTCTGATTTTTCCGATGATGTTTTCGATTTTACCAATCTGCTTAGGGGTCAGGGTAAAAAGGTAGTAGACATGCGGGTCGCCTTCATAATTTTTGCTGGAAATACTGAAGGTATCCTTGCCCCTGAGAATTTTTTCATCCCCCTCGTCCCCCCAAAGGGAAATACCCAGCATCATATCCGGAAATCGGTCGCGGGGAATTTTAATTAACCCGTTGGTGGCACAAAACGTCGGCAGCCGCTTATAAAAGGCCTC
>Ga0210112_1000071_pt1 | contig 26023 bp, 31 predicted proteins | sample Joice_ThreeSqC_D_FD_184875 | JGI IMG/M metagenome (GOLD analysis project Ga0210112, IMG submission 184875) | Wetland microbial communities from San Francisco Bay, California, USA, that impact long-term carbon sequestration - Joice_ThreeSqC_D2... | ecosystem: Environmental > Aquatic > Marine >... | reverse complement strand
CCCTGAGTGCGCGTGCCGAGGTGCTCGTGCTGGTGCATGGCTACCTGAGCGGCGCAGGTTACTGGGACGAAAGCGGCGTAACCGCGGTGCTGCAGCAGCATGGTTGGCGGCGCGCAGGTGTATTCACGGCCGGTCCGGGGGGCGTCGGGTTTGTCCCCGCCCCTGGCATGCAGGCCACCAACAAGTTCTACGCGGTGGACCTGCCATCCGAGGCCCCGATCCTGATGCAGGTTTACCTTCTGGGCGAGGCCCTCGGCGCCATCACCCGCAACCACCCGCAGGAACCGGTCGTGCTAATCGGTCATTCGGCCGGTGGTGTTGTCGCCCGTACCGCGCTGGTGCGCGGGGACACCCGCAACGTCAAGGCGCTGATCACCATCGCCAGCCCGCACCTCGGTACCTGGCGGGCCGAGCAGGCACTGGATGCGACCGACATCCCGTTTCCGTTTTCACTCGTAACGGACTTTTTCGGCGGCGACCTCTACCATACGGCCATGCGCTCGCGCAGCCTGTATGTGGACCTGGTCCGTCCGCAGCCTGGCACCCTGCTGTTCTGGCTGAACAGCCAGCCACACCCGGACATTAAATATATCTCGATCGTGCGCGCCGAGAGCGAAGCGGGCTGGGGCGACTATGTGGTGCCATCCTATAGCCAGGATATGAACAATGTGCCGGCCCTGCATGGCCGCTCCTCCCTGCTCACCATACCGGCCAACCACGGCCTGGCGCCACAGGACGGCGAGCTGCTCGTGAAGGTGCTGGCCGACCTACAGTAGCGCGGGTGCGGACTGTTATTTCTGATACGGGACATCATGCGAGCCGGCCGACAAGCCCGTTTTTTGGCAGATGGCGGGGGAAATAGAAAAAAACTGTACATGACTGCTAAGATGCATGCAGTTGTCTAACTACAGGGGACGGCAGGGCAGTGATACGGTTTGTCTGCATCATCATCTGGCGTATCGTCTGCTGGCTGGAGCTCGCCCTGTTCACCCTGGCAATGTACCTGCTGTCCTGGCTGCCCCGTGCAGTGATCGGGGGCTTTTATTTCCCGCTGTTCCGGTTCTGGGCGCGCAGCTTCGTGCGGGCACTCGGCGTCGACCTGCGGGTGCACCAGAAATACACCAGTCAGGGTCTCCCGAAACAGTACATCCTGATTGCCAACCATCCCTCGGCGTTCGAGGATATCGGTATCCCGGCCGTGTTTCCGGTGCATTCGCTGGCCAAGATCGAGGTCAAGGACTGGTGGCTGGTCGGGCGCATCAGTACTGCCGCGGGTTCGCTGTACGTGCATCGGGAGTCGAAGGAATCGCGCAATGCCGCGGCCGAAGAGATCGATCGCGAACTGCGTTCCGGCAAGAACATCGCGCTGTATCCCGAGGGCGGTTGCAAGGGCCGGCGTATCTTTGAATCTTTCCGCTACGGTGCCTTTGAGATCTCGCTGCGCACCGGCATCCCGATCCTGCCGGTGTTCCTGCATTACGAATCGCAGGACGACTTCGAGTGGCGCAACCCGCAGACGCTGTTGCACAAGATCTGGCATATGAGCATAGCCCGCAACAACCGTGCAAACTACTACATCTACGACGCCTTCGATCCTCAGCAGTTCACTGACAGGGAGTCATATGCCGCCTATGCGCATGGAAAATTCCTGGAGTGGCAGGCCCGCTACCTGGACTGATCCAGCCGCGCGTCGATCTCGAATGCGCTGGTTTTTCTGCGGTATCTCAGCAGGGTTTACGCATGAAATATCTTACACCGCTGCGCAAGGGGAACAACAATGCCTGTTACGGACAAGGCACGGTCGACCACGGTAATTCCACTGCTGCTGTTGATGCTGCTGTTACTGGTTGCACCATTGCAGGCCGACGAGTTGATCCTCAAGGACGGTTCACGCCTGCTTGGCGAGGTCATCCGCCAGAAGGACGGCGTGCTGGAGTTCAAGACCGGCTACGCGGGTGTGATCAACGTGCAGTGGAGCCAGGTCAGTGAAATGCAGACGGACAGGCCGGTCGAGGTGTTGCTCGACAGCAAGGAGTCGCTGCGGGCAACCAGCATCAGGACCTGTGACGACGCCACGTATATCGAAGCGACCGCCCTGCCGGTCAGGGTGGTCACACCGCAGGATCTGGCGTCGATCAATCCGGAACCCTGGGAGCGCGGTGACGGCTACAAGCTGAGCGGACTGGTCAATGCCGGGCTGGATTTTCAGCAAGGCAACTCCGACCAGAAGCGGTTTGCCCTGGACGGTGCGGTAAAGGTACGCCGCCAGCATGACCGCCTCAACACGGTGGCTCAGTACCAGAGGGACGAGAGCAACAGCATAACCTCTGCGGAAAACTGGTTCCTGCGCAACAAGTACGACCACTTCGAGACAGACAAACGCTACTATGGCGGTTCGCTGAACTTCGAACACGACAGGTTTTCCGATCTCAAACTGCGTACCGCACTCGGTCCCCATGTCGGCTATCAGTTCTTCGAGAGCAGGCAGACGAACCTGAGCGTCGACGTGTCGCTGATGTATGTCATGGACGAGTATTACACTGCACCGGATGAGGAATATGCCGCGCTGGGCTGGAACATCGACTTCGAAAACCTGCTGCTGGCCGACCGTATCAAGTTCTACCACAGGCAGAGCGGACTAATCGAACCAGGCAAGGCCGATGACGCGGTGATCGATACATGGACCGGTTTCCGCTTCCCGCTGGTTGCCGGCATTCTGGCCAGCCTGGAGGCTCAGGTCGATTACGATGGCGGCGCCCCGGCCGGATTCGACAGGGTCGATACCATCTACCGGGCCAAACTCGGTTACCAGTGGTAGCCGTCCGACCGGTGCTAGCCGATATTCTGCCACAGGGTATCGTACAGCAGCAGGCCGAATGCCAGCACCGTTACCAGCAACAGCAGGTTCGTGACGGTGCCGTTTCGTAGTCCGCCCAGCCATTCACGGCTGTTGTTCATGAACAGCAGCAGAATGCCAAGCAGCGGCATGAAGAAAGCGCCCGCCACGGCGTAGACCAGCACCAGCCACACCGGCTTGCCGGCCAGCAGCAGGATCATCGGAGGGATGGTGATTTACAGGAGGTAACCGCGGTATGCGCGTGATCGCGTGTTGATGGTGCAAGGCTGCGGCTCGCGCCGGCTGTATTGCCCGACGAAATCGGCAAACAGATACGGCACGCCCTGCCAGACGCCCAGCATTGAACTGAAAACCGCACTCCAGAAGCCGGTCAGGAAGCACCACTTGCCAAACGGACCGACGACCGATTCCAGTCGTGACGCAATGGCCAGTGCCATCCGTGGGCCGGTGACGGTATCCGGGTTCAGGCCGGCAGAAATGATCATGATCGCCACGCCGAACAGCCCGGTCAGTGCGTAGGCAACAGCCAGGTCCCGGCGTGAGCGTACCAGATCATCACGCGAGGTCCAGTTCCGTTCACGTATCCAGTAGCCGTAGCACAGCAGTGTTACGCTGCCGCCAACACCGCCGATGACGCCGATGATAAACAGCACCGACCCTTTTGGTATCGAGGGTACCAGCAGACCGTTGACGATGCCGGTGAGGTCCGCTGCGACCCATGCGGCACAAACCGAACCACCAGCATCATGACGGCCATGAACAGCTTCATGAGCGGCTCTAGCAGGCGATAGCTTCCGGTGAGGACCAGCGCGGCGGCGAGCAGGGAATGCGCGATGCCCCAGCTTTCCACGGACAGTTCCGGGTACAGTGCGTGGGCGGCCAGCCCGGTTCCGGCGATCAGGGCGGCTGCCACCACGAAGGTCCAGAGCACCAGGTAGATGAAAAAATATATCGAGACGAATTTGGGCAGGTGCTGTATCCAGCCTTCCAGCAGGGTGGTGCCGGTGGCAAGTTGCCAGCGGGCCAGTCCCTCGTTCATGGTGAACTTCATGATGGCACCGAGGAGGGCCGTCCAGAGTATCGCGGTGCCGTATTTCGCGCCCGCCACGGAGGCGACTACCAGATCACCCGCCCCAAGACCCGTCGCTGCAATGACGAGGCCGGGCCCGATGTCACGCAGCGTGAAGCTTGTCCTGACCATATGTCTCTCACAATTCGGTGGATTTCCCGGCGGCCGTGCTAAAGTAACCCGGTCATAGTGTTACCTGTGCCGGAATGACGGCCGATCTATTGCCGATGAAGCTGCGTACCCAGATATCCCTCTACCTGTTCCTCTTCGGGCTGATACCGTTGCTGGTGGGCTTCATGATCAACGTGCCGATGATTTTCGACCGCATCGAGGCACTCTATCACAAGGCACACCTGCAGAATCTGCGCGCCGAGTTCAGTGACCTCGACCAGCACCTGGCGCGACGTCACGAGATGGCGCGCCTGCTGGCGAAGATGCCGGAGCCGGGCATGCTGCTGGCAAGTGCGGACAGGAAAACGAACAAGGATTTGAAGTCGGCACGGTCCGGCTATATCAACTGGGTCAATCAGGTGCTGATCGACCAGTTCGATGTGACCCAGATTCTGTTTCTCGACGAGACAGATACGCCCATCTTCTGGCTGGACCGCAACCACAAGACCGGTCGGCTGGAGAGCCGGTCCGGCGATTATCCCGCCGTGAATGCCCGCCTGCTTGAAGCCAGCCGGGAGGTCGCGCCGGGCGTGGTATTGAACGGCCCGATCATCTTCAACCGTGCCGCGGGTGCGGTGCTGCCGGAACGTTTCATGCAGATGAGCCTGGTCAGTCCGGTAGTGATACCGCTGCTGTCCGACGACGCGGGCACGCTGAAAGAGCAGCGCGGTACGGTTATCGTGTATATCGATCTAGGCGGCCTCGCAAGTGCCTACCGGGGTAACTACTGGGTGCTGGGTGACGGGCAATACCTGCCCTCGCCAACCGGGGAAAGTCAGCCGACCACGGCGTTCGAGGACTTTGAGGGTCTGCAGGCATTGTTCGACAAGGGCGAACTGGCACTGTGGGAATTCGGCAATCAGCAGGTGCTGTGGGTGCCGCTGTTCGAGACCGAGGATGCCGGCACCCTGTGGGTAGGACGCAGCGTCGATCCCTCGCCGCTGGCAAAGCTGCAACAAGCCGTGGAACTGCGGATTGCCTTTATCGCCATCGGTCTGCTGGTCGTGGTATTCATCGTCGCGCGCCTGATCGCGGTCAAGACGGAACGCCTGGGGCGTGAGCTGACCGACCGCATTTCACGCGTGCTCGAACGCAACGAGGAGGTCAAATTCTCCTGGCGTCAGCCGCAGGAACTGAATGAGCTGGGTAACAACCTGACACGGCTCGCCGCCATACATTCAGCGAATACCCGGGCGATGAACAATTATGCCCGGGAACTGGAGGAGTCGAACCGCTACAAGTCGGAATTCCTCGCCAATGTAAGTCATGAACTGCGCACGCCGCTGAATTCGATTCTGCTGCTATCCAAGATGCTGGCCGAGGGCGACGTGCGCCAGCAACTCAAGCCGGAGCAGGCTCACCAGGCAAAGGTCATTCACAATGCCGGCACGGACCTCAAGGCACTGATTGACAATATCCTCGACCTGTCGCGTATCGAGGCGCGCCATATGACGCTGATCGCGGAGCCGGTCCGCCTGCAGGAGGTGATCGACAGCGTGCTGGAACTGATGAAGCCACAGATGGACGAGAAACATCTCGAGCTGATCAGGGAAATCGATGCTGATGTACCCGGAACGATAACCACCGACAGCGAAAAGCTGCGCCAGATCCTGATCAATTTTCTGTCCAATGCGGTGAAATTCACCGCGCAAGGCACCATTACGGTTCGCTTGAAACCGGGGCCGGAATATAACGGGGTGCACTATCCGGTCCGTATCAGCGTTACCGATACCGGTATCGGGATCGCCGCGGACAAGCTGGATCTGGTCTTCGAGGCCTTCAAGCAGGCCGATGGCTCGACGAGTCGCCGGTTTGGCGGGACCGGCCTGGGCCTGGCCATCAGCCGCGAGCTGGCCTACCTGATGGGAGGCGATATTCTCGTGGAGAGCAAGCCCGGCAGCGGAACCACGTTCAGTCTCCTGTTGCCGCTTGAGTTGCCTGCATCACCGAGACATTCCAGTCCTGGAAAATCGACCGGCAACAACGACAGAATGAAATCACTGCGAACAATTCCACTGGCCGATTACGGTGGTGCCCGTATCCTGCTGGTTGACGATGATGTGCGCAACCTGCTGGCGCTGACACCAATACTGGAGCAATGGGGTCTGGAGGTGATGGCGGCGGGCGACGGGCCCGAGGCCCTGGAAACGCTGGAGACGGACGGAGAATTCGGGCTGGTGTTTATGGATATAATGATGCCGGGCATGGATGGATATGAAACGATCAGAAGGATCAGGCAACAGCCGCGTTTCGCGGATTTGCCGGTGATTGCGCTGACAGCCAGATCCGGTGAGGAGGATGTGCGCAGGTGTCACGAGGCCGGTGCGATTGACTGTGTGATCAAGCCGGTCGATCTGCATATGCTGAAAAACATGCTGGACAAGTACCTGTCCGGCAGCTGAAAGAGCGCCGCTACGGGGGAACAGATGACCGACAGGAAACGTTATGCCGACTTCCGGATTCTTATTGTCGATGACAATGAGAACAACCTGTTTGCACTGCGTTCCCTGATTGCCAAGCACATGGATGTCGAGGTGCTGGAGGCAAATTCCGGGCGGGCGGCGCTCGATATCGCGCTCAGCAATCCGCGTATCGATCTCATCGTTCTCGATGTACAGATGCCGGAAATGGACGGTTTCCAGACGGCTTCCATGCTGAAGGTGCGGCAGAAAACCCGTGACATCCCGATCATCTTTCTCACGGCAGCCTACAAGACCGACGAGTTCCAGCAAAAAGGGTACGATGTCGGTGCCGCCGACTACCTGCTCAAGCCGATCGATGACAACCAGCTGATCAACAAGATCAGCACCTACCTGCGCCTGATCGAAAAGGAGCGGGAACTCAACACACGGCTGGAAGCGCTCGTTGAGGAGCGTACCCGGGAACTTGATCTTGCCAAGACCTACCTGGAAAAAATCATCGGCAACATGGGCGAGGCATTGCTGGTGCTGGAACCGGGTGGCCACATTACCGCCGTCAATCCTACCGCCTGCCGGCTGCTTGGCTACATGGAGAAAGACCTGCTCGGCATGCCTATCGGTGACGTGTTCGAAGAGGAGGAGACTGAGCAGGCCAACGCTTTCATGGGCACCTGGCTCGAGGCGCTGATCCGCACCGGCACCATCAGCAGCATCGAGGCAAGCTTTGTTGCCAGTGACCAGCGCCGCGTGCCGATATTGTTTTCAAGAACGGCAATCAAGGACGAGTCGGGTAAAATTAGCGATATCATCTGCATCGCGAAAGACATGACGGGGTATACTCGCATGGGGAGCGGTTGATGAAGCAGTGCGGAACGGGCGATTGGCGACAACTTGCTGCAAGCTACGCACTGTCTACACTTTGCAGCCGGATTACAGGAGTTTTTGATGGAAGAGTCTGAAAATCAGTTGCCGGAAGAGGATATAGTGCTGACCGCCGAAGCGCTCAAGGCGATGGGCCATCCACTGCGCTGGAAGATCCTGTGTACGCTTGGGAACAAGGAAATGTCAGTCGGTGAAATTGTCGAGAAAATCGGCACATCGCAGAGCAATGTTTCGCAGCATCTGGACCAGTTGCGCAACAAGAACATCGTGCGTTCGAGACGTGACGCCAACAGAATCTATTATTCTGTCAGTAACGAGAAACTGCTCGATCTTATCAGCACCATGCGTGGTGTACTGTGCCAGACGAACCTGGGAGATAATCCGCCCGAATAGTTTCTTACGCAAGGCTGCATCTGCCCTGGTCAGGCCCATGAATATAACTCGGCATACGCCATGCCGAGCGTACGACAGGGGACCCTGTTTCATATGGAAGGGACTTCAGCCGGTACGGCTGGACAGATCACTTAAGGCAGTGGCTGTTGCCGGTCAGGGTTGTAAACGCTGCGGCCTGCCTCCGAATCCGAATCTGCATGCTCCCGGCAGAACAAAAAAACGGGGGTGGCCCTTGCGAGCCACCCCCGTTCGGCTTTACTGGTCTGTCAGACCGGATTACTTGGAAGCCGGGGCAGCAGCGGGGGCTACCGGAGCGGCACCATACGGGGCATAACCGTAAGGAGCGGCGCCGTAAGGAGCACCACCGTAAGGGGCGCCGTACGGGGCATAACCGTAGGGGCCGTAACCATTGTAGTAGCTGTTGTAACCACGGCCGTAACCGCGACCATTACCGTGGCCGCTGAAGTTCATGTTGAAACCGCCATCGAAGTCGCCGTCGCCGTAGCCGTCGCCGTAGCCGTCATTGTAGCCGTTGTTGCCGAACGGGCCCCAACCACCCCATGCAGAGGCAGCGGTGGAAGCAATAGCCAGCGTGGCGGCAGTAATTACAGTAGCGATAATTTTCATTTCGTATCTCCAAGAAATAACTTATTAAAACTGCTAAAGAAATTTGTTTGTCTGCGAGGACGTGAAGAATAATATAAGTAATTGCTAAAATAAGCAAGTGTTAAATTATATAATTCTAAAATACTTGCAGGCTACCAGAAGAAAATTTATAAAACATTTATATTACAATATGTTATATTATTTCTGCTATATCGTGTATGCAAATAAAGACTGATTTTTGACGCAAAAACGGGTATTTTCTGATTATCTGCGGCCAGGAAGCTCCCATCGGTACTGGAGGGGGTGGACGTGGCAGGAGAGGCGATGGTTCGCAGGCAGCTACGGGCCAGATAAGAAGGGGTGGTGCAGGACGATGGGGCATGGCTGAACAAACTAGATTGCTGTTATCAATTATAGAACTGGGCGGATATCCGAATTTCAGACTTCTGTACGAGTCTCTTGGCTACACGGTTGTCACTGAGACGCGCATGCGCAAGGCGATCGTATTCCTGAAGCGGCACACCCCCGACGTGATTGTCGCCGAGTTCAATTTCCAGTCGGATTTCCGTGATCGCACCAGCAGCCTCGAGTCGCTGCTGGCTGTGGTGCAGCGGTTGCCGGAAACACGTGTGATCGTTTTCTATGAAGAAGAGTTTGCGCCACAGTTTGCGAAACTGCGTGCCCGGCTTCCGGTTCACCATGCGCTTGCATTCCCGGTCGACGAGGGTCAGTTGCACAGCTTACTGGATGAAGTTGAAACAATGGCTGATTCGGCCGGATCGTGTGATGAATTGCGCTGATTGTGACTACCCGTCGTGTAATGGCGACCCGGGTGTGCTAATGATAGTTAATGATATGTGAAGCTGATCAATTTTCAGGAGTTTTCCAGTGACTATGCAACGATCAATGAACAGAATATCGGGTCTCCTCGTTATCATTATGCTGGTATTCGCATCCACAGGATTGCCGGCAGCGGAGCTGCGCGTGCGTGTGTTCGAACGGGGTGGCAATGTGCCTTTGTCCGGCGTGGCGGTTTGCCTTGGTACCAATGCAAGGCTGGACCAGTTCGGTGCAACCAGGACCGATGCCGATGGTTACGCGGTGTTTGATTCGGTGCCGGGAGCACGGTTGCTGGTGACGGCATCGATGGCGGGATTCATGTCGGAGCAGGAACCGCTGGTTACCTCCAATACCAGCAGGATGCTGGTTCTGTCGCTGGCGGCCGGCGGTGGCGGCACGCGATGCCTGCCGGGTGATGCGGAAATCAGCCAGTCTGTGGCGGCCTTGCGGGTTGATCGATTTGTGATCAACAACGGGGCTGCGGCTACTGCCAGCCGTGGCGTGACGCTGGATGGCATGATATCCGGTGCGCCAACCCAGTACCGGGCGAGCGAGCAGGCGGATTTCGGCGATGCCAAGTGGCTTGAATTTAAGGCTTCACCCGGTTTCATGCTGAGTTCCGGCGCAGGAAAAAAGACCGTTTACTACCAGGTGCGCAGACACTCGACACTGAATGGCGCGGTTCTTGAGACTGTCACGCCTGTATCGATAGACAGCATTGTGCTGCAGGGACACTGAGTACAACCGTCAGGCTGGCGGGCGCAGGGTGCTGGTTAACTGTCGTCGTGTCTGTGCGGATGCTTCTTGCGCCCCTCGAACTTCACAATGCCCTGCACGATGATGTCAAAGGGCATGTCCTCGAGGCGCTCATAACGTTGCAAGGCGGCATCAATGGTGGCGATGATGTCATCGACACAGGTCTGCTCCTTTTTATCGCTGTATACCAGTCCCTGCAGACCGAGCATGCCGCCGGTCTGTACCCTGATTTCCTTGGCATGTGGCAGCGGCCCCTGCACGCTGGTCAGATGCAGCGCGAAGCGTCCATTGTTGCGCATTAACTGCAACAGCCCGGTGCATAGTGCATTGCCTGCGGCGGACTTGCAGCTGATGCCTTCACGGTCTGCAAGATGAAATCGTTGCGACTTGCTGCAGTTGCAGCGGCGCGAACTGATGGCCTTTTCAAACACGCAACGCCGATTGTTGACGGTGTTGTAGGTGTCCCTGTATTCATCTTCTTCCATCGCGTGAGGGTGCCCTTGCGGATTATTTTTCCCATTCCCTGGCGATAGGCTCTTCCCGGTGTTCCTTCAGGCTCTTTTCCGCAGCGGACTGGTCTGCTGCGAAGATGATCTTGTAGATCTGGCTGTCAGCGAGCGGGGCTTCCACGCGCAATCTTTTCACTTCTGTTTTGGCTGTCCTGAAGCTGTCGAATTCGCTGACCAGACTGAGGGATTTTGAATTTGTCGATTCCTGGGTGGTTACAATATAGATGTAGTAAGGCATGTACGTCTCCCTGACCGGAATAATGCGTCGAATTATAACAGTTGTTTTCATGTGTTATATTCCTGCTCGCCGGTACCGCCGAACTCGTGCCGGCCGGTATGCAGTCGCTTGTATTTTCTTGTCATGATTATGGTTTTTAGCAGGGCATGGATGTCGATTCGCTTCAGATTCAGGCCGATGTCAATCCGGTGCACGATGTTGCCTGACTGAGCGATGTCGATGAACTGCCTGTGTGTCTGCGGCCTGTTGTTCCGCGCCTGGCGCGCATTGTAGAAAGTCAGGGTCATGATGGTGGCATCCCATACAAGATCCGCACCCTGAAATGTTCCGAGAAAGCGAATGTCTGCGCAATCATCCGCCGGTTCACGGGTGTAGATAAAATCCTGCCCGCTGTCGGCGAGTGCCACCCTGAATTCATCTATCGTGACCGGATCAGCCATCGAGCAGAACCGATACAACACGGATATTTCTCATGATGATACAGCCGGTACGCCGGCCAATGCCGTCGTCACTGTAGTCAAAGGTATAGGTGCGTTGCAGTACCGGCCCTTCATTGCTTGACCAGGCGGGTTTAACCGACTGCAATGCTGCGGTGCCGTCCAGAAACTGCACGCCCTGTCGACGGCACGTCTCCCGGGCGGTCATGATGGCCTTGTCACGACTGCTCTGGCCAATTTGCCAGAACCACACCAGTATCAGCAGGGCAATGATCATGCTCAGGGCAGACATGGTGAATCCAGTGTATGGGTTAGCTGAAAATGCAGGGTTATCAGCTGCGATGACAGCTCTGCATACAGGCCGGCAACCGCGCCGGCACAGAATCTCGCCGGACCGGCGTTTTCGAGCAGGCAGTCCGGTACTGGTTCAGGCGCTGACGGACAGGAATGTGCCGGAGCGTGCGCGAAACCGCAAGGTAAGAAACTCCACGCCGGCAATAAACATTCCGCCGGTCATACCACGGTTACAGAATGTTACACGGCCGGTAGCCGACAAGGCATCACAGCTGATCCGGATTACATGGTTTTCACGCAGCGGCAGCCTGCATTGAAGCTGCATACCGTTCGGCGAAAGATCGCGTGCCATGCCAGATTGTCCGTCGCCATCGGGTGCCAGGTAGATGGTTATGGCTTCCCGATGTCGGAAACGTTCGATCGCACGCTTTGAAGTATTGGCAAGCCGCAGGGTATTGGCAACTTCCAGCGGGGCATCGCAGCCGGGGCAGTTACCCGGCCCGGCAAGGAGAGAGGTCGCGGGTCTGGGCGTCCTGCAGAACGGACAGGTTGACGGGTCCGCCGTGAAGTTGCCATCGATCGGGTTTCCGGGTGCCTGTTCGTAGCCGGTCCCGGCCGGGTGCTGCTGGGATTCCCTGATTTTCCCCCGGGCATCAAAATATTCCCTGTCGTAGGCGCTGCGCCGGTCCGGGTTCGAAAGCACCTGGTAGGCTTCGTTCAGCAGCCTCGCGTTCCATTCATCGCCCCCCAGATCCGGGTGCATCCTGAGTTTTTGCATCTGGGTGCGGTAGCTGGCCTTGATGATCGCATCCGGCGCGTCCGGCTGGATGTGCAGTATGCGGTAATAGTTGCGACGATTTTCCATACCTGCGGCGAGTCTCCCCGGTAGTCTGAGCTGGTGCTGTCCTCCAGCTATCGTGCGTTCATGCGCTTTTTTGAACAGCAGCAGATCGGCAGGATGAAAGACCGCGTATCGGAATGTGTCAGTTAATTGGCGTTTTCGTTGCGGTCGGTACGGATTCTGCCCTTCTCGCTGCTGTCCGATGGCCGCTGACGTTCTGTATGAGCACAACTTAACTCAATGTTACGTATATTGAAATTACAAAATTACAGGGTGTGGCGCTGGTCCTCCTGGTGGTCTGCCCGAGCCGTCAGAATTCATTAAAGAATCCACATCCTGTGACGTTAACCCAGTCGGCGGCGGTAAATATCACCCAGTAGTGATATATCCGCCTAGTACAAACAGGGTCCAGGGAAGGGCATAAAACCAGTTCCTGCCTGGACAATAAGGAGAATTACCATGGCACTTTCTGTCAATACCAACATCATGTCGCTGTCTGCACAGCGCAACCTGTCCCGCACCCAAACCGGTCTTGCAACTTCCATTGAGCGACTGTCATCCGGCCTGCGTGTGAACAGCGCCAAGGACGACGCCGCCGGTCTGGCTATTGCCACCCGTATCGATGCCCAGGTGCGCGGACTGAACGTCGCGATCCGCAACGCCGGTGACGCCATCTCACTGTCTCAGACCGCTGAAGGCGGCCTGAACGAAATCACCAACATGCTGCAGCGTATGCGTGAGCTGGCAGTGCAATCGGCCAACGCCACCAACAGCACAAGTGACCGTGCCAACCTGGATGCCGAATACCAGGCGCTGAACTCTGAGATCACCCGTCAGGTCGGTGCGACCACCTTCAACGGTATCGCCATCATCGGTTCCGGCGCCGGTGCCCAGGACTTCCAGGTGGGTGCCAATAGCGGTGATACCATTACGGTGACAACGGCTGACGTATCTGCCGCGGCTGCCGGTGGTGACATTCTGAATGTCGGCAATGCCAACACGGCCCTCGGTGCGATCGACACGGCAATGGACCTGGTGACCACCAACCGTGCGTTGTACGGTGCGACCCAGAACCGCTTCCAGTCTGTCATCAACAACCTGCAGGTGGCCTCCGAGAACCAGTCGGCTGCGCGCGGTCGTATCATGGACGCCGATTTCGCAATGGAGACGGCCAATATGACGCGGTTCCAGATCCTGCAGCAGGCCGGTACGGCAATGGTGGCGCAGGCCAACGCAGTACCGCAGTCAGTACTCTCGCTGTTGAGGTAATCGGGTTAAGGGAGCTGCCGGGAAGGGACGCCCGGCAGCCCCCTCCTTTTATGGCAGGTGGTTGATATGAGCGATCCGATTTCATGGTTGATGCCGCTTGCGGATGCAGGGATCACGTCCCGGGTATTTGATGCTCCACAGCAGCCGGTACAGGTAACAGCCGTCAGCAAGACGCAAGGAAACAGCACGCGGGAAACCGGTGCGGATGCCGACAGCAATCTGCAGGAGCGGCTCGCGGATGTAGTCGGGCGGTTGAACGAGCACATGCAAAAATTGCAGCGCAGTCTGCGCTTCAGCGTGGATGACGCCAGTGGACGCATCGTTGTAAAGGTCATAGATCAATCTACGGACGAGGTTATAAGGCAGATCCCGTCCGAGGAAATGCTGGCCATGATGAATCATATCAGCGAATTCGATGGCCTGATATTCGATGGCAGGGCTTAACCGCGCGAAAGACAACGCCGGGCACGAGAGACAGGACAGATGTTAACTGCTGCGGGAATAGGTTCAGGTCTTGACGTCGAGTCCATCGTCAGCCAGTTGATGGCAATTGAAAAACAGCCGCTGGTTGCCCTGCAGCAGAAGAAGACCGGAATCGATGCGCGTATCAGTGCCTACGGCAATCTGAAAAGCGCACTATCTACATTCCAGACAGCCATGAAAGACCTCAGCACGCCATCTGCGCTGAAGGTTTTCACGGCGACATCAGCGGATGACAGCGTCTTTACCGCGACCGCATCCAGTACGGCCGCCGCTTCGACTTTCCAGATCGAGGTGGTGCGGCAGGCGGAGCGGCACAAGTTTGCGTCTGCCGAGGCACTTAACACCGATACATTTGGCGGCGGTGCCGGCGACGCATTGACCATACAGGTCGGCACAAATGCATCGGATATCGTGACGGTGGATCTGGGATCGGCCAGTACGCTGGGCGATATCCGTGATGCGATCAACGCCGATCCGGCCAACCCGGGAGTCACGGCGACCGTCATTTTTGGCAACAACGGCAACCAGAAGCTGGTGCTGACGGCGGATGACAGCGGTTCGGACCATGCGTTGACACTTTCCTACAGTGGTGGCATTTCCGCAGCCACGTTCGGTTTTCAGGAGATTAACAATATTGGCGGGAATACCGCGTTGCTGGATGCGGAAATCACCGTCGACGGCTACAGCGTCACGCGTGGCAACAATACCATCGACGACATTATCCAGGGTGTGACGCTGGATCTGCATAGCGCGGCGCCTGGCGCCACCTTTACGCTCGACGTCGAACGTGACGTTGGTGCTGTCTCCGATTCCGTGCAGGCGTTTGCTGATGCCTACAATAATATCCTGTCAACCATCCAGACCCTGCGTGACGGCGATCTGGCCACGGACAGTGCATTATTCAGCGTTGAGCGCGGGTTGCGCAATGTGATGAATACGCCTGCCTCGGGCCTGCCCAGTGGCCTGGGTTACCTGGGCGAAATTGGCCTGACTTTCTCCAGGGAGGGTACCCTCACGGTGGATGCCAACGATGTAGAGGGTGCGCTGACCAATGATTTCAATGCCGTGTCGGAGCTGTTCTCAACGGCAGGCCAGGGCTTTGCCAGCCGGTTGGATTCGCTGGTCGGCGGCTGGCTGGATATCGATGGTCTGATCAAGGGCCGTACCGACGGACTCGACAGCAGCAAGCGGCTGCTGGAGACGCGCGAAGCATCGCTTCAATATCGTATGACGCAGGTGGAAGCGGGTCTGCGTGCACAGTTTTCCCAGCTCGACACGCTGCTGGGCAGTCTGCAGGTGACCAGTAATTATTTGTCACAGCAGTTGCAGATGCTGCCAAACATCAATAATTCCAGCAACCAGTGATGATCCATAAACCGACGAGTTTGGCATTGAAAATGCATAATGCTTCGGTATCCAGCCGGGGCCGCAGTGAATGCCGTACGGCTAATGTAACCAACCGATAACATAAAGGACACGTCATTATGAAAAATCCGGCAGAGCAGGGCGGTGTTGGCCAGTACGCGGCGGTCGGTACGCAGACCGGTATTACCGAGGCAACGCCTCACCGGCTGATCCAGATGCTGCTGGACGGAGCGCTGGACAAGATTGCCAGGGCCAAGGGTGCCATGCAGCGCAAGCAGTTTGAAGAGAAAGGCAGCAATATCACCAGTGCGGGTTCCATTGTGCTCGGTCTGCGCAGCAGCCTGGACATGGAGGCCGGTGGTGAACTGGCCGTCAACCTTGATAGCCTGTATGACTACATGTTCCGTCGCCTGATGGATGCGCACGTCAATAACGAGGAAGCAGCGCTGGATGAGGTCGCGAGCCTGTTGCGTGAAATCAAGCAGGGCTGGGATGCCATTCCCCAGGAGACCATCAGCGGCGGCGAGATGGTCAAATCGATGGTCGGCACCTGACAAGGCGGACGACCATGCATACCACCGTGCGGCAACAGCTTGCCGGCCTGCTTGAACTTGCGGACCGCATGCAGGCACGGGCTGCTGACAATGACTGGGACAGCGTAGCCAAACTCAGGCAACAATTCCAGCAATGCGCCGAGGCGCTGTTTGCCGGGCAGGTCAGTCGTGACGAGGTGCCCGCACTGAGTGAAGTCATCAGGCGTGTCAGCGAGATAAACAATGAGGTGATTGCGCTGTGCAGGAAGGCGCGCGCTGCGCGCAAGGTCGACCTTGATAATCTCAGACAGGGGCGTCGCGCCATCGACAGCTATTCAGCTAACTCCGGCTGATGCCTGTAGGGGGGCAGCCTCCCGGCGAAATCAAGTGATCCCGTCTGCAGACCCCTGCTTGCCGGCAGATTCGACCGGCTGATAATTCCGTAAACGTGGAAAGCCTGCTCAGCTATATCGGGCGTACATCCCGCTGCAGATCCGGCCCACGAACTTCGCGGTCTGCAATTGGCGTGTTCAGCGCGCCGGTTCTAGCCCGGTTTCACGGGTCCACACCAGCCAGCCGATATTCTTGAACTTTGCAACAGAAAGCGCACCGCGCTTTGCACGATTGCTGTGTTCTGATTCGGCGAGGGCATTAATCAATTCCTCGCGTGAGGCTTCATAGATCTCGCTTGCTTCGTAGTCTTCGTCCAGGATAACGAGCAGCAGTGTGTCCCAGTCCCCCTGCGCGTTGAGCTGTCCAAGCCGCACGCCGCTTTTTTTTTCCTGTGCCATGACGCGCGACTTGATCTGAATCTGCCGTCCCTCGCGGCTGCCGGTACCGATGGCATCAACCCCTGCGGTACCCGGCTCGCAGAGTTTGAGACCAAGCAGGCGCGCTGCGTCATGACGGGCGATCTCGCCGGATACCGGCAGTGTCTGGCCGGTGGAACGCCGGTACTCGGCAGCGAGGCGGCGTGTTTCACTGATCAGTTTGTCTATTGAATAAACCAAGTGCTACCCGCTGACGTAGTGCCTTGATGCTTCATGCTTTATTCGCTGTCCGGTTGACGTCGCTGACTCCCGTGCAGCCGTATGGTCGTGCATCTTACCCTGAAATCCGCTGGCTCGTTCCATGCCGGGCCGGAATTTTAGTCGCTTGCGCCGTCGGCGCGACTGACTCCGTCATGGCAGCCGCGTCAGTAAAATGACTGATTGCCCGTTCAAGCCTTTGTATTACGTGAACATAAAATGACGCGTGGTCCAATTGGCTTATATAACTCTTTGATAATAAATAACAACAATGTTATGGCACACTATCTGCATATGTCCAGGTCAAAGTTCTGGTGGCCGTTACTGGCCACCCGCTGAAAGTATTTGGCGGCCCGTTCTGCCGCAGGTGAAAGTCGGCAACAGCGGGGTTTGAAATGATGATGTGGCGGGGCGGTACAGACGTTGCCGGATCATCAGGACCTGGAGGTTGAATGATGGGTGAGCCTGAACAACAGGTTGCTTGTAACGAACTGATCGCCGAGGACCGGCGTTCGGTCGAGCTGGTGGCGCTGTCGCGCCGCGTCGCCGGTTCTGAAGTGACCGTGATGATTACAGGCGAATCCGGTACCGGCAAGGAGGTGCTTGCCCGTTTCATTCACCGGAACTCGACCCGCAAGGACGCTTCCTTCGTTGCCATCAACTGTGCGGCCATTCCCGAAAACATGCTCGAGGCCATATTGTTCGGTTATGAAAAGGGTGCCTTTACCGGCGCTTATCACTCGCACCCTGGCAAGTTTGAACAGGCGCAGGGCGGTACGCTCCTCCTCGATGAGATCTCCGAGATGGATCTCGGTCTGCAGGCAAAACTGCTGCGGGTGTTACAGGAAAAAGAGGTGGAGCGCCTGGGCGGGCGGGAAACCATTCCTCTCGATGTGCGTGTGCTGGCTGCTACCAACCGGAAGCTGCGTGATGCAGTAATTGAAGGCAGTTTCCGTCAGGATCTGTATTACCGCCTCAATGTGTTTCCGCTCAACCTGCCGGCCCTGCGTGACCGGCCGGGCGATATCCTGCCACTTGCGCGCCAGCTGGTGCGACGTTACCGGCCGGGTGCATCCGGCCCGGAGTTCTCGCTGGCGGCTCAGCAGCGACTGCAGGCCTGGCACTGGCCCGGCAATGTGCGCGAGCTGGAGAACGTCGTGCAGCGTGCGCTGATCCTGCACAGCGGGGAACGTATCGAGTTGGCGGATATCAGTCTTGACGAGGCCGGACCGGAAATGATTTTCACGGATGCGAAGGGACGTGCTTCGGAAACGGCGGAGAAGGCGCTGGAACAGGATCTGAAGGCGAAGGAGCGGGAATTGATTGTCCGGGCACTGGAAGCCGGCAACGGCAGCCGCAAGGACGCGGCTGCCCGTCTGGGTATCAGTCCGCGCACACTCCGGTACAAAATCGCGCGTCTGCGTGATGCCGGCCTTGTCGTGGCATCCCGATCTGGTATGAGACCTGCATAGTGTGATTGCAGGCGGTTTGAAATGTGCAATTGCGGAGGTGAAGCATGAGCGAAATGGGTATCAGCCAGGTGCTGGACCAGATGCGCGCCATGTCGGCGCTGGCGCAGCGTACCCCGGTGGCAGAAAACGGCAATGCAGCGGCAACCGGGCGGCCGGATTTTGCCGGTTTGCTGCAGGAATCCGTGAACAGCGTCAACGAGACGCAGCAGACAGCGAGCAAACTGGCAGCTGCCTTCGAGGCAGAGGATCCGAATGTTGACCTGTCGCAGGTGATGGTTGCGTTGCAGAAATCAAGCCTGTCATTCCAGGCGATGGCCACGGTGCGCAACAAGCTGGTTGCGGCATACCAGGAAATCATGAGCATGCCGGTGTAATGGACAACGAGTCATGAACAGGGAAGGTAGTAACGATGGCGCTGGTGAATCCTGAAAATATCGCAGCCCAGGCGAAGGGCTTCAATGCATTGCCGGTGCTGCGCCAGATCGGCCTGATGCTCGGGCTGGCGGCGAGCGTGGCTCTTGGAGTCGCGGTCGTGCTCTGGTCGCGCACTCCGGACTACAGCATGCTGTACGGACGACTTTCGGACGTCGAGGCCGCACAGGTGGCGGCCTCGCTGGACAGCGCCGGTATTCCCTACCGGATAGAACACGGCTCCGGTGCCATCACCGTGCCGGCCGACAAGGTCCACGAGGCGCGACTGAAGCTCGCCACGCGCGGTCTGCCGCGCGGTGACGGCACCGGTTTCGAGCTGTTGAACGAGAACCAGGGCTTCGGCACCAGCCAGTTCATGGAGCAGGCGCGATACAACCGAGCCATTGAGGGGGAGCTGGCGCGTTCCATCTCCACCCTGCAAAGCGTCGAGAGCGCGCGCGTCCACCTTGCGATTCCCAAGCGCTCGGTATTCGTGCGCGACCGCAACAAGCCACAGGCATCCGTGGTGCTGAAGCTGTTTGCAGGTGCTCGCCTCGACGACGAACGCCTGGCCGGCGTCGTGCACCTGGTTGCGGCCAGCGTGGAAGGGCTGGAGGCGGAGAATGTCACCGTGGTCGATCAGAACGGCCGCCTGCTGACCGCCAACAACAGCGTTCACGGCATGGCCGCCAGTGCCAGCCAGCTGTCCTACTCGCGCAAGCTGGAGCAGGAATACATAAAGCGCATCGAGGATATTCTGATCCCGATTGTAGGGGCGGATGGTGTGCGCGCACAGGTCGTCGCGGATGTCGACTTTACCGTCGTGGAAAGTACCACCGAAAGCTATCAACCCGACGGCCGGGCGGTGCGCAGCGAAGAGACACTGGAGGAGAGTACTACCGCCGGCATGGCGGCCGGCGTGCCCGGTGCGCTGACCAACCAGCCACCACCGGCCGGCACCCTCGACGACAGCGCCGTCGAGGGCGATCAGACCAATCCGGTCAACAGCACGCGCCGTGCCACGCGCAACTACGAAATGGATCGCAGCATCAGTCACACGCGCAATCAGCCCGGCGCGGTCAAGCAGCTGTCGGTTGCCGTACTGGTCGATTACCGGACGCAGACAGACGACAAGGGCAAGAGCGTGCGGGTCCCGCTGACCGATGATGAAATCGCCCGCATTACCAACCTCGTCAAGGAAGCGGTCGGTTTCAGCGAGGAGCGCAATGACAGCATCAACGTCTCCAACATACCGTTCCGCGTGGTCGATGACGTTGCCGAGGTCATTCCGGCGACGCCGGTCTGGCAGCAACCGTGGGTCGGTGGCGTCGTAAAACAGGTGGTCGGCGCTGTCTTCGTGCTGTTCCTGTTGTTCGGTGTGTTGCGGCCGGTTCTGCGCAGTCTGGCGCTGCGGCCGGCACCGGCAGCCGGTGCCGGCCCGCAGGCGGCATTGCCACCGGGGGCGGCCGGCAATCCGCAGGCACTGGGCGAGGACCGCCTGAGCCTCTCCGGCCAGCAGGTGCCTGTGTCGCCCGAGCAGCAGTTCGGCATGGCGCGTTCCATGATCGACAATGATCCACGCCGGGTCGCGGGAGTCGTCAAGGACTGGGTGGCCACGGATGGCTGACAAGGATCAGTCCCTGAGCGGCACCCAGCGTGCCGCGATACTGCTCATGAGTCTTGGCGAAAAACACGCTGCAAGCATACTCAGGCACATGGACCCGCGCGAGGTACACAAGGTGGGCACGGCCATGTCCTCGCTGGGCAATATAAGCAGCAGGCAGATCGAGGCAGTGGTGCAGGATTTCTTGCAGTCCGCCCAGGGCAAGAGTGCCATGAGCGTCGGCACGGACGAATACGTCTCCAAGGTGCTGCACCAGGCGCTGGGTGCCGAGCGTGCCGAGGGCATGATCAACCGGGTACTGGAAGGCCGTAATGCCAAGGGCCTGGAGACCCTGAAGTGGATGGGCCCGGAGACCATCGTCGAGGTAGTGCGTGACGAGCACCCGCAAATCATATCCATCGTGCTGTCACAGCTGGATGCCGATCAGGCCGCCAGCGTGCTGTCCGGACTTGATGACGACGTGCGCAGCGACGTGTTGTTGCGTGTTGCACGCATGGAAGAGATCCATCCGGCAGCCCTGGAAGAGCTCGACCGCGTACTGGCCAGGCAGGTCGGCGAGCGCAGCGTGGTCAAGCCGCCGCGCATCGGCGGCTCGAAAAAGGTCGCGGACATCCTCAACTGTCTCGACACCAGCGAGGAGAATGCGCTGACCAGGCGTCTCATCGAGCTGGACGAGACGCTCGGACAGGAAATCCAGGAGTTGATGTTTGTCTTCGACAACCTGAAAGATATCGACGGTCGCGGTATCCAGGCGCTGCTGCGCGAGGTCTCCGGCGATACCCTGGTGATCGCGCTCAAGGGCGCGGAAGACGTTCTCAAGGAGAAGATCTTCTCGAATATGTCCAAGCGTGCCGCGGAGATGATGCGGGACGACATGGAAACCAAGGGGCCGGTTAAGCTGAGCGAGGTCAAGGCAGCGCAGAAGGAAATCCTGCAGGTTGCCGCGCGCATGATTGAGGCGGGCGATATCATGATCGGCGGCAAGGGGGGCGAGGAATATGTCTGATACCACCGGTGCGGTAAACGGCAACGCCTGCCGGCGCTGGGATGTGCCACAGCTCGACGACAGCGGCCTGCACGGGCATGGCGCCGAATCCGGCCAGCGCGCCCGGGAAGCAGGCTTCGAGCAGGGGCGGCAGGAAGGGCTGGCGGCTGCTCGCGAGCAGGTACTGGCGCAGCTTGCCATCCTGCAGCAGCTCATGCAGACGCTGGCAACCCCGCTGGCGGAACTCGACGAGCAGGTCGAGAAGGAACTTGTCACGCTTGCGATGACCGTCGCACGGCAGGTGATCTACCGCGAGCTGAAGACGGACCCCGAACTGGTTGTTGCCGCGGTCAGAAAGGCACTCGCTGTCCTGCCGGCGGGACTGCGTGATGTCCGTCTGCACCTGCACCCTGACGATGCGCAGCTGGTGCGAGAGCTGTTGCCCGCGGGCCAGGAGGAAAACGGCTGGCAGATAGTCGAGGACGTGGTGCATGACCGTGGTGGTTGCCGCATATCGACACAGAACTCAGTGGTCGACGCCACGCTGGAATCGCGCCTGACGCGCGTGATCGCCGCGGTGCTGGGCGAATCCGGAGAGAATACATGAACGACGTCGCGCGACTGCCGCAGGCGCAGCGCAGCGGGATCTGGTTGCAGCGTCTGCGGCCTTTCCGGGAACGCGCGGCCAGGCCGGTGTTGCTGCCGGTCGAGGGACGCCTGACACGCATGGTGGGACTGACGCTGGAGGCAGTGGGTTGCCAGGTGCCGGTCGGTGCGCGTTGCGACGTGCTGACAGCGAGCGGTGATCGCATCGAGGCGGAAGTGGTGGGTTTTGCAGGTGAACAGACCTACCTGATGCCAACCGGTGACGTCCACGGCCTGACACCGGGCGCACGCGTGGTGCCGGCTGCGCAGGGTTCAGGTGCGCTGGTCGGTGACAGCCTGCTCGGCCGGGTAATCGATGCATCCGGCCGTTCCCTGGACGGCAAGGGACCGATTGCCGCGCATGACCGCGTGCCGCTGACCGGACGCACCATCAATCCGCTGACACGGCAACCGATCAGTCAGCCGCTCGACGTCGGCGTGCGCTCGATCAATGCCCTGCTCAGTGTCGGTCGTGGCCAGCGCATGGGCCTGTTTGCCGGCAGCGGCGTTGGCAAGAGCGTGCTGCTGGGCATGATGACGCGCTTTACCGAGGCGGACGTGGTGGTGGTCGGCCTCATCGGCGAGCGTGGACGCGAGGTCAAGGAGTTCGTGCAGAACATCCTTGGAGACGCCGGCATGTCCCGGGCGGTCGTGGTGGCGGCGCCTGCTGACCAGCCGCCGCTGATGCGCATGCACGGCGCCTGGCTGACCACGGCGATTGCCGAATACTTCCGCGATCGCGGGCAGAATGTGCTGCTGTTGATGGATTCGCTGAGCCGTTTCGCGCAGGCGCAGCGCGAGATCGGCCTGGCCATCGGCGAGCCGCCGGCCACCAAGGGATATCCACCGTCGGTGTTCGCCAAGCTGGCGCAGCTGGTGGAGCGAGCCGGCAACGGCGACGCTGGCAGCGGGTCGATCACCGCCTTCTATACCGTGCTTGCAGAGGGTGACGATCACAATGATCCGGTTGCCGACGCCGCGCGTGCCACGCTGGACGGGCACCTGGTGCTGTCGCGCGAGATCGCGGAATCCGGTCTCTATCCGGCCATCGATATCGAGGCCTCCATCAGCCGCATCATGCATGACATCGCCGGCCCCGCACACCAGCAGGCCGCGCAACGCTTCCGGCAGCTGTTCTCGGCCTATCGTCAGAACCGCGATCTCATTGCCGTCGGTGCCTACCAGCGCGGCAGCGACCCGCGCGTCGACGAGGCCATTGCCTGCTATCCGCGGCTGCGCGAATTCCTGCAGCAGCACAGCCGGCAGGCCGTGACGCTTGACCAGAGTCTTCAACAGCTCGAAAAATTGCTGGCACCCGCGCAGGGCGCGGCCAAATCCCCAGTCAGGGGGAAGACTGAATGAAACCATCACAGCGAATGCAGCCGGCACTGGAGCTTGCGCGTGAGCGGATGCGCACGGCCGCGCTGAAACTGGCCGATGTGCGCTATCGCTACGAACAGAAACAGCAAAAGCTCGGAGAGCTGGAATGTTACCGGGACGAGTACATGCAGGGCCTGCTGCGCAAGAGCCGCGATGGCCTGAATGTGGTGCAGATGAAGGACTACAACCTGTTCCTGGAGCGGCTCAACCAGGCGATCCGGGAGCAACATCACATGCTCGAGGGCATGAAGATGGAGCTGGAGAAGAGCGCACAGCAATGGCGCCAGGAGCAGGTGCGGGTCAATGCGCTGGACAAGGTGGTGGAACGCAAGGTGCAGGCGGAGCGGCGCGAGGCGGACCGCCAGGAGCAGGCGGAGTGCAACGAGCACGCCCGGCGCAGCTGGCGCCGCGGGGTGACCTGATGGCGCGTTTCGCTGCCTGCCTGGTCAGGTTGGCCCGTATGTTGCACATATACCGGCAGGATACTTTTCAGGAATACGGGACACGACGATGAGCAAAGCCATGCAGTCTATTGATACCGCGATATCCTCAACCGGCGCGCTGCGCAGCGGCGCCGGCCGGCGTACGGAGCGGGATGAATCCGGCGCGTTTTCGCAATTGCTGTCCACCAGGCAGGCTCAGGCCCCGGAACGCAATGAGGCAAGGGATTTGCGGGAGAGCGGCAGCAGCTTGCCGGAAGAGCGACAGCAGGACACCACCGGGCGCACCGCTGAACGTGACGGGGAAACACCGGCTGCGGATCTGGATGCCGATCGGGCGACCGGGCAGCCGCAGCCGGATGATGGGACGCAGGATGAAACGTCGGTGCCAAATGTTGCCGAGGCGTCTGTGGAATCGCCCGATGCCCTGCATGCCGCGCCGGGTACGGACGCGGAGGAGCCGGCGATGCAGGATGTCACCCAGGTCGCGCTTGCTGCAGTGCAATCCGAAACACCGCCTGACATCGCGGAGGCAGCGGATACCGGGCAGAAGACAGCAACAGCCGTGACTGCCGGTGATGCCGGGCCGGACAACGTGCGCAGGCACGCGCCCGCCGACCAGCTCGGGCACGCGGTGCGCGAAGGCGTCGTGCAGATGCTGGCCTCCCGGGCTACGCAGGGCAATGGCGGGGAATCGCTCGCCAGCGGTGGCAACGAACAACCCGCGTCATACGAGCAGCCTGCCGCGGCCCGGGGTGCTGCCGGCGTTGCATCGTTTACCGATGCCCTGCTCGAGACCGGCACGACCACGCCGTCAGCCCGGGTACAGGTTCCGGTCGGGCAGCCCGGCTGGGGACGCGCCGTGGGCGAGCAGGTGACGTGGTTCGTGGCGCAGAATATCCGCTCCGCGAGCCTGCGGCTGAACCCGCAACACCTGGGGCCGCTGGAACTGCGGCTGAATATGGACGGTGACAAGGCAAGCATTGCCTTTGCCAGCCAGCATGCGGCGGTGCGCGATGCACTCGAGTCGTCGCTGCCGCGCCTGCGCGACATGTTCGCCGAGCAGGGCTTGAATCTCGTCAATGTCAACGTTTCACAGCGGGATGTCAGCGGCCGTCGCGAGCATGCAGCAGACGGTCACCGCAATGGCGCGGCTGCCCGGGCAACACACCAGGACGAGCAGCTGCAGATAACAGGGGGTGTCCCGGGTATGGTCACGGCGCAGGGCCTGGTGGACTATTATGTATAAGGCATCGGGTGTGGCCGATCGTAACGGCTGATCGATCACGTGCGCTCTGGATGCGCAGTCTGGCTGCCGGACATTCCGCCCATTGCGGCACATTCCCTTGCGCGTCGCTCCCATATCGAATTTCTCGCCTGCCGTGGCACGGGTGATGGCCGGTGGATAGTCCTGCAAACAGGCAGGCTGCAATGCCGGTAATCCGGCATTTGTGGCGCTGCCACCGTGTCAGCAGTTGTCAAAATCCCGGCTCCTCGCAAGCAGACAATTCTAAGAAACTGATTAATAGGATGAATTACAGCAGCCATTTTGTGGCACAGCTATTGCATTAGTGATTTCAGGTGCATGACCGGATGGATGCCGGCAGGCAGCTGCCCGGTAATCATGGAAGCTACGACATCAGGCAAGGTAGTTTATGAAGAAGATCATCATCATTGCTGTCGCTGTGCTGTTACTTGCCGTTACCGCGGGGGGCGCCGCGTATTTCATGCTGGGGAGTGAAGCGGATGACAGCTCCGGCGAGCCGGCCGGCGCGGACGCCGCGGCTGCAGCAATCCCGAGCAAGCCGCCGATCTATCACGGGCTCGATCCGGATTTCGTCGTCGCCTTCCAGAACCCGAAAAAGGTCCGTTTCCTCAAGGCCTCGCTCGAGGTGATGGTGTATGACCCGGACGTCATCGACGATATCAAGCTGCATATGCCGGTAATCCGTGACGCTATCCTGCTGCTGTTCAGTGCCCAGGATGAGGACAGTCTGATGAGCATCGAGGGCAAGGAGGCCTTTCGCGCGCAGATCCTCGAGAAGATTCGCTCGACCCTGGAACGCCTGACCGGC
>Ga0210112_1000067_pt1 | contig 26129 bp, 21 predicted proteins | sample Joice_ThreeSqC_D_FD_184875 | JGI IMG/M metagenome (GOLD analysis project Ga0210112, IMG submission 184875) | Wetland microbial communities from San Francisco Bay, California, USA, that impact long-term carbon sequestration - Joice_ThreeSqC_D2... | ecosystem: Environmental > Aquatic > Marine >... | reverse complement strand
ACGCGAAACTGTCGATGATTGCGAGTGCGTCGGGGCCGACCATACTGAGCACGCTGGACATGTCAAATAAACTGGACAAGACGAGCTACCAGAAACGTCTCATGGAACAACAGGCCCGGCTCAGCCGGCTGTGTCGGGACGCACTGAAAAAAAAGGTCACCACCATACTGGTGTTCGAAGGGCCGGATGCCGCCGGCAAGGGCGGCGCCATCCGCCGCATCACGGCACCGCTGGATGCCCGCAATTACCGTGTCCTGCCCTTCGCGGCACCGACCGACGAGGAACGCGCGCATCACTACCTGTGGCGTTTCTGGCGACACCTGTCCCGTGCCGGACGGCTCACCATCTATGACCGCAGCTGGTATGGGCGCGTGCTGGTCGAGCGCGTGGAAGGCTACGCCGACGAGGAAACCTGGCGGCGCGCCTACGCCGAGATCAACGATTTCGAGGAGCAGCTGATCGAACATGGCATCGTGCTCGTGAAGTACTGGGTCCATATCACCAAGGACGAACAGCTGGCGCGGTTCCAGGCACGCGAGAAGGTCCCCTACAAGCGCTGGAAACTGACCGAGGAAGACTGGCGCAACCGCGACAAATGGGACGACTACGAACACGCGGTGCATGACATGGTGCAGCATACCAGTACCCTCAACGCACCCTGGACACTGGTCGAGGGCAACGACAAGTACTATGCGCGGATCAAGGCCATCGGGACGCTGGCCGACCGGCTGGAGGGCAGGCTGAACGGCAAATAGGAATGCCCCGGATACCATGTCATTCCGGGCCCGGCGCAGACCGGGAAAGCGGAATTTGCCATTCAGGATTAGTGGCTGCGCTCACCCTGCCTGCCGCCCTTCGGGCGTTCAACGCGCCCTTATCCGGCCTGGCCGGTATGACGGGAATGGATCAATCGGACCTTCACGCTGCGACAAAAACATTGCCAGCTCCCGCCGCCGCCCCGATCCGGCCTTGTCACACAGCTGTAATATTCCGGTAACACGGCGTTGCTAGAGTAGGCCCGTCCCTCACTCCGGGCCTGCTGCAAGCCTGCACCCGCGGCTTGGCACCTGGACGGCATCAGGTAACGCTGACATGCAAGCATCCACAACCTCCGCAGACGTCCCGCGCATCGGCGCGCTGGCTGCACGCCCGGTACTCGTGCCGGTGGATTTTTCGTCCTGCTCCCGCGCCGCACTGCAGTTCGCGGCAAACTTCATCCGCTGCGTCGGCGCCCCCCTGCTGGTCCTGCACGTGATCCACGAACCGGGGAATGAGCCGGGTTTCTATCGCAGGAACGGCACGCCGGGGACCCTGCGGCCGGTCGAGGACATCGCCCGCGACATGCTTAAGGAATTCGTCGCCGACGTGTGTGGAAACTGCCGCGACGCCGCCGGGCCGGTCGAGCCGCGCCTGCTGCTGGTCGACGGCCTGCCCGCGGCGCGCATCCAGGAAATCGCAGAACGTGAGCAGGCCGGCCTGATCGTGATGGGCACGCATGCCCGCACCGGGCTGGCGCGCATGGCCATGGGATCCGTGTCGACCGAGGTGATGCAGCATTGCCGCGTGCCGGTGACCATCGTCAAGGCACAGCCGGCCCGCAGCGGTGCAGACGGCGAAAACGCGACGGTGCAGGAATGGTGGCCGCGCGATAATTCGGGCCAGGACAACAAGCACGGCCTGGTCTGATCGCGGCCTGGCGGCCGCATGCTCAGCCGTAGCGGCCCTCGATATAGTCCGCGGTTTCCCGGCACTTCGGCGTCACGAACAGTTCCTCGGTCGCGGTATGCTCGATCACCTTGCCCATGAGCATGAAGATGCACTCTTCGCTGGCGCGCCGCGCCTGGGCCATGTTGTGGGTCACGATCAGTATCGTGTATTGCCCGCGCAGTTCCCAGATCAGTTCTTCCACAGCCTCGGTACCCTTGGGATCCAGCGCCGAGCACGGCTCATCCATCAGCAGCACGGCGGGCTTGACCGGCAGCAGGCGCGCAATGCACAGCTTCTGCTGCTGCTCGAGTGACAATCCGATTGCCCTGTCGTCAAGACGGTCACTGACCTGGTCCCAGAGCAGTACCTGGCGCAGCGCCGATTCGACAATGTCATCCCGCTCGCTGCGCGATGACTTGCCCTGGCCGGAATGCAGGGTGTAGCCGAACAGCACGTTGTCGCGGATCGAGATCGGCAGCGGGTTGGGCCGCTGGAATACCATGCCCACCTGCTTGCGCACCTGTATCAACTCGACATCGGGCGCATAGATGTTGTGACCCAGCACCTCGATGGCCCCCTCGATGCGGGCATAACCGAGACGCTCGTTGATGCGGTTGATGCTGCGCAGCAGGGTGGACTTGCCGCAGCCCGACGGCCCGATCAGGGACGTGATCCGCCCGCCCCTGATGGCGAGGTCCACATCAAACAGGGCCTGGAAGGTCCCGTACCAGAGATTGAGCTTGCGTGTCTGTATGGCGTACCGCCCCGCTGCATCATTCATCAGCCGAACCTGCCTTCCAGGTAGTCGCGGGTGCGCTGGTCCCGGGCCTGTCCGGCAAACAGGTCCTCCGTGACACCGATCTCCACGCATTCCCCGTCCAGGAAAAACGCGGTCCGGTCGGCCAGCCGGCGCGCCTGCTGCACCAGGTTGGTGACCAGTATGATAGTCATTTCATGTTTCAGTTCCTTGAGCACATCCTCGATGCGCATCGTCGTTACCGGATCGACTGCGATCGAGAACTCATCCAGCATCAGCAGTTCAGGTTCCTGCGACAGTGCCCGCGCGATGGTCAGCCGCTGCTGCTGCCCGCCGGACAGCAGGCTGCCCAGCGAATCGAGCCGGTCCTTGACCTCGTCCCACAGCGCGGCACGCTGCAGGCAGCGTTCGACGATGATATCGAGATCGGCCTGGTTGCGGACACCGGACAGGCGCGGTGCCAGGGCGACGTTCTCGTAGACCGTCAGGGGCAGGCCGACCGGTAATGGAAATACCACCCCGATACGCGAGCGCAGCGCATAGATATTCCTGACGCTGTTGATCGCCTGCCCGCTGAAGCGAATCGTCCCGTCCACGTGCATGGCGGCGTCAAACAGGTCCATGCGGTTGAGTGACTTGAGAAACGAGGTCTTGCCGGCATTCGATGGACCGATGATGCCGAAGATCTCGTTCTTGCGGACATCGAGACTGACATCGCGCAGCGCAACATGCTGGCCATAGCGGATGGTCAGGTTCGAGACATTGACTATGTTGGTCACGGCGGCGTCCCCTGCCGCCCTGCCGGCGCCGTCTGCCGACGGTGCGGAGTTCGCGCGGGTGGTTACCATTTCTTGCGACCGCGCAGGTACATGCGAAAGCCGATGGAAAGACTGTTCATCAGCAGGACCAGTGAAATCAGCACCAGCGCCACGCCATAGGGCAGGTCTTCCGGCACCCCCGGCACCTGGGTCGCCACCACGAACAGGTGCAGTGACAGCGCCATGGTCTGGTCAAAGACGCCCTGCGGCAGGAAGGGGGTGAAAAACACGGCACCGGTAAACATGATCGGTGCGGTCTCGCCCGCGGTACGGGAGACCTCGAGGATGATGCCGGTGAGTATGCCGCTGACGGCGTTCGGCAGCACAATGCGGCGGATGGTTTGCCAGCGGGTCGCGCCCATGTTCCAGCAGGCCTCGCGAAATGCCATCGGTACCGAGCGCAGTGATTCACGGGTCGCCACGATGACGACCGGCAGGGTCATGATAGCCAGCGTCAGGCTGGCGGACAGAATGCTGGTACCAAAACCGAAAAAGATGACGAAGGCACCGACACCAAACAGGGCATGCACGATGGAGGGCACGCCCGCCAGATTGATGATGGCAAGGTTGATGATGCGGGTAAACCAGTTGTCAGATGCATATTCGTTAAGGTAGATCGCGGCCGCGACGCCGATCGGCACGGACACGAGCAGCGCCACCGACACCAGCCAGATCGTCCCCAGCAGGGCCGGAAAGATACCACCTGCGGTCATGCCGTTGGTCGGTGCGGTGAACAGAAAATCGAGGGAGATAACTGAACCACCCTTGTAGACAAGGGTTGCCAGGATGATAAGTACCGGCAGTATCAGCAGGCTGGCCATGAGCAGGAACAATATACGGAAGAGTCGTTCGATGCGTTTATTACGGACGTTGAGTTCTGTCTCGGTAAACATGATGGCTATCCCTTGCGTACGCCACGCACGACCAGATCAGCCGTAAGGTTGATAACGAAGGTAATGACGAACAGCAGGATACCGATCGTGAACAACACCTGGTAATGCTCGGAACCGACCGCTGTCTCGCCGAGCTCGGCAGCAATGGTCGCCGTCAGTGCCCGCACCGAGTCAAACACGCTGGTCGGCAGGTTGACCGAGTGGCCGGTTGTCATCAGCACCGCCATGGTTTCGCCGAAGCCCCGGCCGATGCCCAGCAGGATCGCGCCGAGCAGACCGTTCTTCGCTGCCGGCAGCACAACCTTGAAGATGACCTGCCAGCGGGTCGCACCCATCGCCTCCGCCGCCTCGCGATAGCGGTCGGGTACCGCCTTGAGCGCATCCTCGGCAATCGAGGTCATGATCGGGGCCACCATGAGCCCGAGAATGAGACCGGCATTCAGGACGTTCAAACCGACCGGCACATCAAACGTCTTGATGATCAACGGGTTCATGATGGTGAGCCCGATGAAGCCCCACACCACCGACGGGATCGCGGCCAGCAGTTCGACCAGGATTTTCATGAATTCCCGGGTCTTGCCAGATGCGAATTCACCGATGAAGATGGCCGCACCGAGCGAAAACGGAATGGCCACCAGCAGCGCCAGCCCGGTAACACTGGCGGTCCCGGCCAGCAGCGCCAGGATGCCGTATTCGGGCGCATCCTCGTCGCTGGGCTCCCAGTACTGGGACAGGAAAAATTCCCGGGGATCCATGGTATGCAGTATGAAACCGATGCCTTCCTTGGTGACGAAGGCAAAGATACCGATGATGAAAATGATGGCGGAGATGCCGCTGATGAAAACCAGCACCTGGACGCATCGGTCGATATACCAGTCGAGGTTTCGACGATCCAGACCGCCTGTCGCGCGTTTTCCCGTCACCGTACAGGGTGCCTCTCAGGGCGCGCCAGGCCCGCGCAGGATTTCCATCAGGTCGCGCACCCGCGTCGCGATGTCACGGTACAGCACCTCCCACTGTTCTCCCTGCTCGCCGACACTGCCGGCCGGGACGGGCCCGACGTCCCATTCAACCGCCGTGGTGTGAAACGGGAGCTGCGGGAAATAGCTCCGCACCGGCCCCTGCAGGCTGACGACGATGTGCTTGTCGACGAGCTCCGGGTGGGTGAGATCAAGCGGCTCTGGCCGGGCATCGGTCAGGTCGAACCCATGACTCTCGAGGAACCGGATCATGTGCGGATTGAGCGCGCTGGCCGGGTTTCTGCCGCAGCTGCTGTAGCGGCCGCTGGCCGGATAGGCCTTGCGGGCGAGGAGTTCGGCCATCTTCGACAGGCAGCTGTTGTCCTCGTCGATGAACAGGATGTTGTAGACCTTGGGCGCCTTGCCTTCACCGGTGACGGCGAACACGGTTTCCTCGCAGAGGTTCTTCGCCTGGTCCGCCACGCGCTTGAGGTGCGTCAGCACCACGAATACCACCAGCAGTTCCTTTACCTTTTCCCGGTCCGGGTTGGCAGTCAGCTCCGAGTACACGGACTCCAGGTCGTACTCCATTTCCTTTTCCAGCACCATCGTCGCCCTGGCCTGTTCCGCGTTCAGCGCATTGAAGGCGCCGATGGACTGTTCCAGCATCACGCAGGCCTCGACGGCGATACGCTCCAGCTCGCGGCCCATCTCGCCGTCCGGCGGCCCGGACAGCTGCCCCGAGGCACGCGCGATGGTCACCGCGTAGTCACCGATGCGCTCCAGCGCGATATTGGCACGGATCGCCGATGACAGCAGCCGCAGATGGCTGCCGCTCGGCAGGTGCACGGCTATGAAGGCATGGCAGAGGCGGTCGATCTCGCGCATCGCGCGATTGATCGTGTGATCGGCGAGGATGGTCGCGGTGGCAAGCTCCCGGTTACCGGTCTGAAATGCATGAACAGCATTCCTGATCGCCGTGTCGACCCTGGCGGCCATATCCGCAATGCCGCCGCGGATGCGTTGCAGATCATGTTCCAGGCGTTCCTCGTAATGGCTCATTATGCTGACCCCGTCCGGTTACGATTTCAGGATGCAAGCCGCGAGAATACACCGTTGCTGCACGGGCAGACAGGGGGATTGTGCCTGGTGTGCGGCATTGAATGCCGCGTTTACTGACAGGTAACCTTGCGCACCGGGGCATAGCCCTTGTTGTTGATGATGCACTGTCCCTCGTCACTGAGGACCCAGTCGAGATAAGTCTTGATCTCGCCAGTCGGTTCACCGCTGGTGTACATGAACAGCGGGCGGGCAATGGGATAGCTCTTGTCACTGGCCGTCTGCACGCTCGGATTCACGCACTCCCCGGATTCACCGCTCTCGATGCAGACCATCTTGACATGATCGGTGGCATACGCCAGTCCGCTGTAGCCGATCGCACAGGGCGTTTTCTCGACCAGGTCGACGACGTCCTTGGAACCGTGCATGTCCAGCGTGCCCTGGCGGTATTTACCCTTGTCACCCAGCACGGCCTCCCTGAAGTAGGCGTAGGTACCGGAATTGTTCTGCCTGCTGACCACGACGATATGCTGGTCCTTGCAGCCCGGCACGTTGACCCCGATATCCGTCCACTTCGTCGCCTTGCCGCCGCGTCCGAAGATTTCGCTCAGCTGGGCAATCGACAGTTTGGTTACCGGATTGGCTGTGTTGATGAAAACTGCCAGCGCGTCATAACCCACGACAAATTGCACCGGCTTGTGGCCATGCTTCTCCGCCAGGTCGATTTCATTGTCCTTCATTTTGCGGCTGGCATTGGCGATATCCACCGTGCCGTTGATCAGGGCGGCGATACCCGTACCGGATCCGCCGCCGGATACCGCAATCGCCACTTCGGGATTGACCTTCTGGTAGGCTTCCGCCCAGGCCTGGGCAACATTGACCAGCGTATCCGAGCCCTTGTTCTGGATTTCGGTGCGTGCATGCGCAGCTGTCGTTACCTGCATTGCGCCGGCGACCAGAAATGTGATGAACAGTTGCTTGAAGTCCATAAATATTACCCCCGGGTGATTTATGCTGGGTGACTGCCGCCAACCGCCTGCGGCATCCAGCGTGATTTATATTGATAACAAATGGTTAGCACAGCCGCAGGCATGTAAAAGTAGCGCAGCAGGCAGCGCGTTATTATGACGTATGTCAATTGAACAAGAATCATTTCCGGTGCCGATTGAAATTCGTTAAATCATTCGGTAATTACCGGAACAGGAGGCCCATTGCATGATTGAACTGCTCGCCCTGATGCTGCTGCTGATCCTGTCAGGCATCTTCTCGGGTTCCGAAACAGCCCTGGTGACATTGTCCATCGGCCGGGTCGAGGGACTGGTCCGCGAAGGACGGCACGGCGCCCAGGCGCTGTACCACCTGAAGCAGGATCCCTCGCGCATGCTGATCACCATACTCATCGGTAACAACCTGGTGAATATCGCGGCCTCCGTGCTGGCTACCGTGATTGCCACGCGCTGGCTGGGCAGCGCCGGCCCCGGCGTCGCGGTCGGCGTACTGACCGTACTGGTCCTGATGTTCGGCGAGATCACGCCAAAAAGCCTCGCCACGCGCTACTCCGAACGGATATCGCTGTTCATCGCCGTGCCGCTGCTTGGTTTCATGCGCCTGATATTTCCACTGGTATGGATTTTCAGCCGGTTCACTGCCTGGGTCCACCGGCTGAGTGACAGCGAGGGTGATCCGACCGTGACCGAGTCGGAATTCATCAGCATGCTGCTGCACGGGGAACGGGAAGGCACTATCGAGCACAGCGAACGGGAATTGATCGAACGCGTCTTCGGATTCAATGACCTGAAGGTGCGGGATGTAATGACACCCCATACCGCCATCTTCGCGCTGGAGGAAAGCCAGACCCTGCGCGACGTGTTGCCCGCGGTGTTGGATGCACCGTATTCCCGCATACCGGTCTATGAAAAGCACCGCGACAGACTCTACAGGGTGCTGCACCTGCGCGACCTGCTGGCTGCGGTCGCCGGGGGCCGGCTCGATGCCCCGCTGCGCGAGCTGGCCCGTGAGCCGATGTTCGTACCCCAGTACCAGCCGATCGACGAACTGTTCGCGGAATTCCGACGTCGCAATCAGATGTTCGCCATTGTGGTCGATGAGTATGGTGTGGTCAGGGGGCTGGTCACGCTGGAGGACCTGCTGGAAGAACTGGTCGGAGAGATCTACGACGAGAGCGACCTGGCGCCTGCGGCGGCTACCGGCATATCGGAAAACGAGCTGCTGGCGAAGGGTGCAACCGAACTGCGTGTCGTCGAGGACTATTTCGGGCTCGACCTGCCCGGCAAACCCACCGACACGGTCAACCTGTGGATATTGACCCATACCGAGAACATTCCGTCCCGTGACGAGAAGTTCGTGATCGACGGCCTCGAGGTCTCGATTCGCGCGGCAACCCCGCGCCACATCGAGCAGGTCAGCATCAAGCGTGTTGCCGCCGATGCGGATGACGTGGCAGCGCACGGGGCATCCGATTCCGGCAGCTGACGTTCAGGCCGCCTCCTCCGCACCCTCCGCACCCTCCTCGCTCTCCTCGACGCGCGTATCAACGGACTTCGCCATGCGCTTGGCGAAGTAGTACGCGCGCTTCATCTTCTCGATGATATCCATTTCGATGGTGTAGGCCGCAAGACGGTTCGGCTCTTCCGCGACCAGGCGCTTGATCTGGTGCATGGCGGCAGACTGCGTGAGTTCACCGATACCCTCTTTCATGTCGATGACCTCGCTCGCCGCGTCCGGGTTGTTTTCGACAACGGCCCTGATCGCCAGGTCCGTTGCCGACTCGATCGCCTGGTGCACCTGCGTCAGCACCTGCCGTGTCGACGGGCTGATGGAAACGCCTGCGCTGATACGCTGGTTGCCCAGGTGCACGAGATCGGTTTCTATCACGTCACCGATGTTTTCCAGGTCGTTGACGGCCGCCATGAGGTTGACGAATTCGGTGGTTTGTTTCTCGCTCAGCACCTTCCGGCTGATCCGCCCCAGGTAGGTCACGACATGCCCGTGCAGGACATCGACATCATCGTCGATCCTGGCGACGTCGCGCAGCGCGGCGCGGTCACCGCTCAGGATGGCCGGCAGGATCAGGCGCAGCATCTCCCGCACCCGGTCGCCGATATGGCCGATCTCGAGCCGCACCCGGTCGAGCGCCAGCGACGGCGTATCGAACAGCGAGTCATCCAGGTAACGCGGTTGCGCCACGGCACCCTCCTCGAGCGGCTTGTCCGGGACCAGCCATTCGACCAGACGCGCCAGCTGCCCGGTGAAGCCGATGAAGATCAGGGTATTCGCGATGTTGAAAAAGGTGTGGGCATTGGCGATCTGCCGCGGCGTGTCGGCGGCCATGCGCTCGGTTCCCGACAGCTGCGCATGCACCGGCGAGAGCCAGGTGACAAACTCCGCCAGCCGGCTGATCAGGCCGACCCAGATCAATACGCCAAAAACATTGAACAGGACGTGCACCACGGCGGCACGGACTGCCTCCCTGGGCTTGCCGATCGAGGCCAGCAGTGCCGTTACGCAGGTGCCGATGTTGGCACCGAAGGCCAGCGCAATACCGGCCGGCAAGGTGATGAATCCCTGACTGGCCATGACGATGACGATACCGGTAGTGGCCGAGGATGACTGCACCAGGGCGGTGAACAGCGTCGCGACCAGGATACCGACCGCCGGGTTTTCCATGTGAGTCATCAGGTCCAGGAATGGCTGGTAGACGCGCAGCGGATACATGGCATCACTCATCACGGTCATGCCGAAAAAGATCAGTCCCAGCCCCATGAGCATGGCGCCGTAGTGCTTGATCTTTTCATGCGCAGAGAAGAACAGCAGGGCGAAGCCGACGGCGATCATCAGCAGCGCGGCCTTCGTGACCTTGAAGGCGACGATCTGGGCGGTGATGGTGGTACCGATGTTGGCACCCATGATGACACCGATGGACTGGGCCATGGACATCAGTCCGGCCGAGATGAATCCGACGACCAGCACCGTGGTGACCGAGGAAGACTGGATGATCGCGGTGACAAAGGCGCCGGTCAGTGCGCCCATGAACCGGTTCGTGGTCAGCCTGGCCAGCACGATTTTCATGCGTTCGCCGGCTACGGCCTTGAGTGCCTCGGCCATCTGCTCCATGCCGAACAGGAACAGGGCAAGCCCCCCGAACAGGTTCATGGCCATGCTGCCCCAGTTCATCCCGCCCGCTGCTTCATCCGCGGCCCAAAGCGGGGTTGCAGCCAGCAGGGCTGCAGCCGCGAGCAGCAGCACGCCGCAATGGCGCCATGCCCGGATGTACTGTCTGTGGCTGTCCGTTTCCCGCATCACGATCCCCCCAACCGCGCTATTCGCATTTGTTGTCGGACTTGACGATGGTCACCGGGATGCGTGCCAGGCGCACGACCTGCTCGGCCTTGGATCCGAGCAGCGCACGGGCCAGTCCGGTGCGGCCCTGGCTGCCCATCACGATCATGCGCGCCCCGGACTTGTCGGCGATCTCGAGAATCCGGTTGACCGGCAGGCCGGTGACGAGGCTGGTTTCAGCCGTCTTGATGGCGGTCAGTTCGGGATGTGCCTCGGCAAACGTCTGCATGAATTCCTCGAACATGCTGGCGGCGACGTCCTCGAGCCTCTGCAAATGCTTGTTGCGCCCCTTGACCGCATAGTAGCCGGGCGCATCTCCAGGATCATGCACCACGTGCAAAACCAGCAACGGAGTCCTGAAAAGCATGGAAAGCTCGGCGGCGCAGGCAAGCGCCGCTTCCGAATCCGGTGAGAAGTCAACAGGTACGAGAATCGGATTTGCCGGTGGCGCCGCTGCCATGTACTGCCCCCTGTTCAGCCGGTCATTACCTCGATTGCGGCTGACCAGGCATTATCGATTTCTTGATTACCGTCCGATTCTATACCGAAACGTCCGGAGAAAAAGCCGCTGGTGCCGTTTTTTCATCTGTTCCGGCTTGTGCAGCAAATCAGAGGAAAAGACGCGGCTAGTCCCCCCAGTCCAGGTCATTGAGCTTCGGCGGGAAGCGTTTCATGACCTTGGCCATGACCAGATTCAGCACTTCACGCACGGTGGTCTCGATGTGCCAGTTGGTGATAATGGGGACACCGCCGTTGTCGGCCTCGCTCAGCAGGTAGGACTGCAGTTCCCAGATATCATCGATGTGCTTCAGGTAACGGGACGCCTGGCGCCCGCTTTTTTCCCGGCCGCGACGCTTGAGCTGCTTTTCCAGTGCCGTCTTCTCCATGGTCGCGAGCATGAGCGAAACGACGATGGCGTTTTCCCGCGCATCCTCAAGGCCGAGCATGGTGGGCGCGATATGCACACCCTCGATAATCAGGTCATGCTGTTCCTTGACCGCGCGGCCTATTGCGGCGACCAGTGCCGGCTTGATGGTGGTGAACTGGGAAAGAAAGCCGGCGATCACCGGGTTCTGGAGGTCGCCGGCATGCTCTTCAGCCGGAGAGGCCAGGCCGCGCCAGGCCTCGAAACTCGAGTAGCCAAGCGTCGGGACCGCCTCGGGCGTCAGGTAGGCGCGAATGATTTCGCGCATCATGTCCGTGGACTGGATGCGGCCGATATCAAGCCGGTAGGCCACTTCCGAGGATATGGTGCTCTTGCCGGCGCCGGTCACCCCTCCGATCAGCACGATAAGCGGATCACCACTGTTCTGGAACCTGCGCCAGGAGAGGTAGCGGTTTGCCGCTTCGGCAGAACAATGTTCCTTGAGACACTGGTAAATCAGCTTGCGCAGGGCCTTGTGGCTGATCTCCCGATGTCCGGTTTTCTGCAGGGACGCATACACCTTGCGCGCGCCTTCCAGGGCAACATCCGGATCGATCACGCAGCTTTCGAGTGAATGGGCAAGCAGCCCGACGGAAAACGGCTCGCTGCGTGTCGGCGTGTGTACCAGGATGTCGGGTTCGGCAGCCGGCTGCGCCGCATACTTCATGCGCCGACCCCTGCCGAACCGGCGCTCCAGCAATGCGGCCACTTTCATTTTCAGGTCGGTGCTGGTGATCTCCTCGGTGTCCCGCAGTTCATCGCGCATCTTCTGCGCCAGCGCGTAGGCATCGTCAAAGGACAGACCGACGTTCATCAGCGACTGCACCAGGATGCCCCGCAAAAAGGGTGTGCGGTCGCCATCGGGCTGGTTGATAACAACGGTTTTTGCCATTCACGCTTCCTTGACTGGCCCCGTTACGGAGAGAGAAACAGCAGGGCTAACGATAGTACATCAGCAGTTCGGGCGGACATGCAATTTCTTCATCCGTCCACGGCTGCCTCGACACGGGTGGTTCAACCAAACGCACACGCCCGCATGAATCCCATATTATTCAACAAGATGCCATCAACCCGGTCGATACGGCAGGGGAGTACCTGCCATGGCCGGCAGCGCGCCGGAATTGCCGCTTTTTACAAGCATCGAGTTACTTGCTAAGTTCATTGGTATGCGAGTGATAGTAGTCAGGCATTACAAGACCCTGCTGAATGCCTCAGACCGGATTCTCGGCTGGGGCGATGCGCCACGGGCAAAGGACTGGGGAGCCGACATTGCCTATGTCGTCGGTCGCCTGCGTGAGCTGTCAATCACCTTTGACCGGATATATTCCAGCGACCTGGAGCGGGCGCGTCGCACGGCCATGCATTATGCCCGTTGCTATGGCATCCATATCCTGCATGATGCGGCGGAACTCAACGAAGTCAATTACGGCTCACTGTACAGGTCAAGCAAGCAGTGGGTCATGAAGAATATCCCGCAGCACAAGAAAGATCCGGACTTCGTCTACCCTGAAGGCGAGAGCTTCCGCCAGATGCAGGAACGCAGTGTCCACTTCCTGCTCGCACAGAACGAGGTTTGCCCGGACAGCACAATTCTGCTGGTCGTGCATGCCGGCGTCATCCGCGGTTTCGTCAGTCATTTCCTCGGCCTCGATTACGCCCGGCACCTGAAACAAAAGATCTCGCACCGCTATATCGGGGATTTCACGCTTGACCGGAAAGGAACCTGCATACGATACGACGAGCTCGGCAAGAAATCGGGCTTTGTACGCACCGGCACCGTCAAGATACCGTGGATGAAACCGGCCCAAAGCAACACCCGCTCCAGTACCCTGGTAACCGCGCCCGCCGTCTAGCCCGCAGCGTTCGCGGACTGTGTCCTTCCCTGCACACCTGCAGTCGCACCCTCTCTCGACGCTTGTGCACCATGCACATCGAGCATGTAGTCGTGCACGGCATCGGGCCCGCTGGAGCCCCGGATTGGTACAGGCGCACCGCGCAGCTAGTTTTTACCCTGCACGCGCTTGTGGAAGTAGTTCAACAGCTTCTTGCGCAGCTTGGCCTGCCGGTGCTTGACCGAGGCCGCCTGGCGCTTCTGCGCCAGTTCGATAAAGATTTCCTGGCAACTGCGGGATTCCTTCTCTCCGCTGTCCGGCACCTCGAGGTAACTGCCATCGGGCTGCATCTCCCAGACATTCTTGCGGCTGGAAAGCTGGGCATCCAGGATCAGGCGCAGTTCCTGCCGCAGCTTGGGCTCTTCCACAGGCGCGATAACTTCCACGCGGCTTTCCAGGTTGCGCTTCATCAGGTCCGCCGAGCCGATGTAATACTCCTCCTCGCCGCCGTTGCGGAAATAGTAGATCCGCGAGTGTTCGAGAAAGCGGCCGGTCACACTGATGATCCGGACAGTGTCGCTCAGGCCGGGAACCCGCGGCCGCAGCCGGCACGTATCCCGGACAATCAGGTCGATGCGGACACCCGCCTGGGATGCCAGGTACAGCGCGCGGGTGATGTCCTCGTCCTCGAGCGCGTTCATCTTAAGCTGGATCTGGCCAGGCGAGCTGTCGCAGTGGTTTCTGGCCTCGCGCTCGATCTTCTCGAGCAGCGACTTTTTCAGCGCGTACGGCGACGTGAGTATCTTGCGGTAACGTGGCGGCGGCGAATAGCCGGTAAGGTAATTGAACAGCTCGGTCAGGTCCTGGGTGATTTCCTGGTCACAGGTCAACATGCCGAGATCGCTGTACATACGCGCGGTACCGGCATGGTAGTTGCCCGTGCCGATGTGCGCATAGCGGCGCAGCCCGTTGTAATCCTTGCGCACCACGAGGATGACCTTGCTGTGCGTCTTGAGGCCGACGACACCGTAGGTGACGTGAATGCCCACCTGTTCGAGCCGACGCGCCCAGTGAATGTTTTTCGCCTCGTCGAAGCGCGCCTTGAGTTCGATCAGCACCGCCACCTGCTTGCCGTTCAGGGCGGCCTGGACCAGGGATTCGATGACCTTGCCTTCCCCGGAGGTACGATACAGCGTCATCTTGATCGCCAGCACCTTGGGATCTTCGCTGGCGGTACGCAGGAAGCGTTCCACGCTGGTCGCGAACGACTCATACGGGTGCTGCAGCAGCAACGCCTGCCGCTCGCGGATGATATGGAAGATATTCCTTGAATCATGGGCCAGATGGGTATGATCGATCGGGGTATGCACCGGATCGTGCAGCTCCGGTATATCCAGTGACGCAATCTCGAACAGGTCCCGCATGGCCATCAGCGAATTCACGTCGAACACATCAGCCTCTTCATCCAGGCCGAGTTCGGCGGCCAGCATACCGCGATGCACCGGGTTCATGCTGTGCTCGACCTGCAGGCGCACTATCGGTGCGAAGTGACGGTCCCTCAGTTCCGATTCGATCATTGCCAGCAGATCGTCCGCCTCCTCTTCGTCGACTTCCACGATGGCGTTGCGGGTCACCCGGAACAGCTCGCAGGTCACGATCTCCATACCCGGGAACAGCATGTCCATGTTGGCGGTGATGACGTCATCCAGTGTCACGAAGGTATACCCCTCGCCCGTCCTGATAAAGCGCGGCGCCACGTCTCCCGAGATCGGCACCTTGACGCGGGCGATATGGGTAGCGCTGCCGCCGGGGTAGCGCACGGTCACCAGCAGGTTGAGCGCAAGGTTGGAGATAAACGGGAACGGGTGCCCCGGATCCATCGCCAGTGGCGTCAGCAGGGGAAAAATATTGGCGCTGAAATGTTCGCGCAGGGAAGCCTGCGCTTCCGCGCGCAGATCCTTGTATTGCACGACGCGGATATCGTGCTGCCTGAGCAGTTCGCGCAGCCTTTCCAGAACGATCTTCTGCCGCCGGTGGATGTCGCGCACCACCGCCTGGCACTCTACGACCTGCTCGTGCGGCGTGCGCCCATCCACGGTCGCCGTCCGGATTCCAGCGGCGATCTGCTGCTTCAGGCCGCCGATGCGCTTCATGAAAAATTCGTCGATGTTGCTGCTGACGATGGCAAGGTACTTGACGCGCTCCAGCAGCGGTGTGGTGTCGTCCTCCGCCATATGGAGTACGCGCCGGTTGAATTCCAGCCAGGTCAGTTCCCGGTTCAGGTAGCATTGCGGACTGTCCAGCTCGATGCGGCATTCGGGCGTCCCGGCACCTGTCGCGGCCGGCTCATTGCCGCTTGCAGGTGGTTGAGGTACGGAATGAATGGGTGTTGCCATCTGGACTCCAGGATTTATGATCATGTTTCAATAATTAGCTCTCAATTGAATGACATGCGTTGACATCAGTCAAGTAACGCACAAATCCCAGTCATTTCAGGCACATTGGCTGCTGTAACCCCGCCGTGCATTCCGCCCGACGGGGCAAGTCCGCCATGCGGCAGGACATTCGCCGCGGACGCGACGGGTTTCTGCAGGGCGGCGTCCGGCACGTGTGCGGGGTGTACCGCCCTTCGAGCTCCGGGCCGGCTGCGGACGCCCGTCAGTACTTCAGGCGATACCAATCGGAGGTGGCTGAACCTCGTGTCCTGCCAGTAGTATCACGCTACCGGCAACAACCACGACCTCGCCGGCCAGGAGCCATGCCATGCCCGACCACAACCCGGACGAGCGTACGCCGCTGCGCGGCTACGACCTGCTCAGGCGTGCCGGGTTCAACAAGGGCACTGCCTTCACCGAGTCCGAGCGCGACCGCTACGGGCTGCGCGGCCTGTTGCCGGCACGTGTGTCCAGCTTCGCAGGCCAGCAAGCGCGCGCCCTTGCCAACCTGCGCCGCAAGGAAAACGACATCGAGCGCTACATCTTCCTGCTGGCACTGCAGGAACGCAACGAGCGCCTGTTCTACCGTCTGGTGATCGATCACATCGAGGAGATCATGCCGCTGATCTACACACCGACGGTCGGCCAGGCCTGCCAGGAATTCGCGCACATCTTTCGCCAGCCGCGCGGCTTCTATATCGCCCCGCAGGACCGCGGACGCATTCGCGGGATCATGGACAACTGGCCAGCCAGGGACGTGCGGCTGATCGTGGTGACCGACGGCGAGCGCATCCTCGGGCTTGGCGACCTCGGCGCCAACGGCATGGGTATCCCTATCGGCAAGCTCGCCCTGTACACCGCCTGTGCAGGCATCCCGCCGCAGCAGTGCATGCCGGTCATGCTCGATGTCGGCACCGACAACGAAACGCTGCGTAAGGACCCGCTCTATCTCGGTATCGACCGTCGCCGCCTGCGCGGTGCGGACTACCTGTCACTGGTGGACGAATTCATCGCGGCCGTCCGGAACGCATTTCCGCGCGCCCTGGTCCAGTTCGAGGATTTCCTGACCCCGAACGCATTTGCCCTGCTGGAGCGCTACCGTTCGCGCGTGCTGTGTTTCAACGACGACATCCAGGGAACCGCCGCGGTGGCACTGGCCGGCCTGCTGGCCGCCTGCCGCATCACCGGGACCGGGTTCACCGGCCAGCGTATCCTGTTTCTCGGCGCCGGTTCCGCCGCCACCGGTATCGCCGATCTGATTTGTGCCGCGCTGCGCGAGGCCGGTCAGGACGACCGTCAGGCGCGCAGCCGCCTGTGGTTCGTGAACCGCTCCGGGCTGGTTGTGCGGAACAACGGGCCGCACGCCGCGCAGCTCGAAGGCTACGCGCACGATGTCCCCGCACGCGGCTTCATGGACGCGATCCGGGATCTGGAGCCACAGGTGCTGATCGGCGCGACCGGTTCATCCGGGATATTTACCGAAGCGGTCATCCGCCTGATGGCGCAGATCAACGACCGGCCGGTGATTTTCGCCCTGTCCAATCCCACCTCGCGCGCCGAGTGCACGGCCGAACAGGCCTACCGGTGGAGCGCGGGGCGTGCGGTGTTCGTCAGCGGCAGCCCGTTTGACGCCGTCGAACTCGACGGCAGGACCCTGCGTCCCGGCCAGGGCAACAATGCATACGTATTCCCGGGGATCGGCCTCGGCGCACTCGCCTGCCGCGCGAGCAGCATCAGTGACGCCATGTTCCTCGCGGCGGCGCGCACCCTGGCGGCCAGGGTATCCGACCGGGAGCTTGCCAGTGGCACGGTATACCCTCCCCTGACCGACATTCGCAGGGTGTCCACTGCCATTGCCGCGGCCGTGGCGCGCGCGGCGTGGCATGCCGGACTTGCCGGCGAGCAACAGCCGGAGGACATCGAGGGAATGATAACCGGCATGATGTACGATCCGGACTATTGAGCAGCAGACCCGGCCAGCCGCCACCATAGAGAAATGCAGGTTCGTAACTACTCCACCGGCTGCAGCCGGTGGCTTCGGGTCACGGCTAAAAGCCGGATTGATCGGCCATGCGGCCAATTGACCCCCGCTACCTGCGGGGATGTTGAACAAACAACGCAGGGTGCGCTGTGCGCACCCTGCGATAATACGAACACCTGTTGCGAAATCCTCCGGAGGAGAGGGGATGTAGCGTTTATTTCCGTGTCATTCCGTGTGCTTCCGTGGCTATTAATCTTTGCATCTGGAATTCACATTTCACGATTCACGCCTTATTCCATGGTGCACAGAGTGGTCCATTGCCTCAAGGCGAGGGGTTTACAGACCCCTGTAAGGCGACTCTAGATGACCCTGGAGAAGGATTTTTTCTCCTGGCGGTCGCGCAGATAGCTGTCGAAGACCATGCAGATGTTCCTGATCAGCAAACGTCCCGCCGGAAGCACCGTGATTGCCTGCTCGTCGAACGCCAGCAGGCCGTCCGCCTGCATGGCCTGCAGCTGCGCAAGTTCAGTACTGAAGTAGTCGCAGAAACTGATTTGATATTTGTTCTCGAGCGCACCGATATCCAGGAAAAAATGGCAGATGAGGTCGGTAATGACATTTCTTCTCAGCACATCATCCGCACCGAGCGCCACTCCCCTGTAGACGGGCAGGCGACCGTTGCCGATCCGCTCGTGGTATGCTTCAAGCGTCTTCACATTCTGTGAATAGCTGTTGCCGACACTGCTGATTGACGTAATGCCCATGGCGATCAGGTCGCACCCGGCATGGGTCGAGTAACCCTGGAAATTCCTGTACAGCCGGCGTTCCTGCTGGGCCCGGGCCAGTTCGTCATCGGGCCTGGCGAAATGGTCCATACCGATATAAACATAACCTGCACTGGTCAGACGCTCGATGGTCAGCTGGAGTATCTCGAGCTTCTCCGCGGGCGCGGGCAGGTCCGCCTCGTCGATGCGGCGCTGCGGCTTGAACAGATGCGGCAGGTGGGCATAGTTGAATATGGACAGCCGGTCCGGACCGAAGGCGATAACGCGATCCAGCGTACGCGCAAAGGAATCGACACTCTGGAACGGCAGGCCGTAGATCAGGTCGGTATTGATGGATTTGAAGCCGTGCGCGCGCGCTGCCTCCATGACAAGGAGCGTCTGCTCCTCCGGCTGGATCCTGTTGACCGCCTGCTGCACGCGCTCATCGAGATCCTGCACGCCCAGACTGATGCGGTTGAAACCGATTCCGCGCAGCAGCGCGATGGTCTGCGCATCGGCCTCCCTGGGATCCACCTCGATCGAGTACTCGCCGGTGTCGTCGTCGCGCAGGTTGAAATGCCTGGCCGTCGTCAGCATGAGCTCGGACATCTGTTCATGGCTCAGGAATGTCGGCGTGCCGCCGCCCCAGTGCAGCTGATCGACACGCCGGTCGGTGCTGAACAGTTCACCCTGCATCCCGAGTTCCCGATGCAGATCCTGCAGATAGGGCACGGCATGCGCCCGGTTCTTGGTCACCACCTTGTTGCAGGCACAGTAAAAACACAGGCGTGCGCAGAACGGGATATGGAAGTACAGTGACAGCGGCCGGCCCCCGTCGTTTGTGGCCAGCGCGTGGGAACGGTAGCTGTCCTCGGTGAACCCCTCGTGAAACTGCACCGCCGTCGGATACGAGGTGTAGCGCGGGCCCGCGTAGTCATACCGACGGATCAGGTCGGCATCGAATGAGACTTTCTGTTCCATATCGCAATTTACCCGCTGTTGGAATTGCTTGCCGCAGACCGGTCCACTGTCCCCGGGATTGATCGACCGGCACATGTGTCCTGAATCCCCGCTATTAAGGGTAGAACACACTGAACCGAATTACCCGTGTCGATGCGACCGAAGCACCATCAGGAAGCAATGTTGTTGCTACCGGAGCAGCGGGCAGTCTGCGCCGAATCCGCAGATTTTACCGGGTCGAGCGACACCCTTGCCAGGATTACCGCACTTTCCAGACACCCGGAAACACTTACATGTTATTGTTTATAGTAGATATATATCCGATATTCCGCCAGTCAGGCGCTGCATAATCCGGATTGGCGCAGCCGGACCTGCCGAAGGTACGGGTGCGAGACCCCGGCACGGATCACGAGGACCGCCGGTCGGTTGAATGCACCGAGATGTCGTGCAGGATACCGGTAAACTTGCGCCGTCCCTTCAGCATGAACACGCCGATGGACAGGTACAGGGGCAGGGTCCGCCCGCTCCTGTGCAGTCCCATGACCTTGCGCCCGATGCCGATGATATGCGGCTCGCCGCCGTCCAGGTAGCGCTGCATATAATCGTCATGGTGGCTGTGGTACGGTTCAGGCATCAGCACATTGATATTCTTGCCATGGAGTTCGCCGGCCGCGTAACCGAACATCCGTTCCGTGGCCGGATTGGAATATTCAACGCTGCCGTCCTGATCGATGATCACGACCGCATCCGGTACCGCCTCGAACAGGCTCTGGAAACGTTTGCCCTGCATCTCCAGCTCCGCTACCTGCTGTTCGATACGACCGGCCATGCGGGCGAAGGCCTGTGCCAGCTGCCCCACTTCATCCTGCCGGTTCTGTTCGGGCAGATCCGGGGGCCGGTCCGGAGCGTAGCGGCTCACTTCTCGCGTGATCCGTTCCAGGGGCGCGATGTATACCCGCACCAGCCACACCACCACGAGAGCGCCGGCCAGCACAAGCGGAATGATGAGTGCGGCATTCCGGCGCCGTGACTGGTTCACACCTGCCAGGATGTGCGCACGCGGCCGGGTCAGGCTGATCAGCAGGTCGTTGACGCTTTCGAGGTCCAGCGGCAACCGGCTGAGGTAGGCCACCACCGGTTCCCCGGCACCCGCGGGCAGTATGTCTTTCAGTACCACACCGGTTTTGGCCGTCGGCTCGAATACGGCCTCGGTGAAGTCATCCTGTATCTGGAACCGCTGATCACGTTCAAAGCCGAAGGTCTTGTCCGGATCCGGGTGGTAAAGGTAGTCACCCACGTGATTCGCGATGTAGAGCGTGATATCGGGTGTGACCACCTCCCGTGCGGCATCGAAAATCCGGCGTATATCGAGGTTGACGATCACGATACCGAAGGGCTGGCCGTCCTTGCCCGCAATGGGCAGGCCGGCACGCAGCACCGGTTGCACGGGTTCGGTTATCCGCCCGTGCTCCCGGTTCAGGTCGATGGCTGACCAGTACAGCTTGCCCGGCGGATTGTGCAGTGTATGCAGAAAATAGTCCCGGTGCTGCTTCTGCTGCAACCCGCTATCGGGCACCGCCAGGACCTGGCCGTTGACCTGGTCGACGCGCACCAGTTCCCGGCCCTCGTCGGCCGCACCGATCAGCCGCATCTGCAAGTACCACGGATGATTGTTCATGATGGCCGCAAACACGTCCCGCAGACGGGCCCTGGCCAGGACGACCTGCTCCGGATCGACCGTGTCGGCCTCCATGGCATTCACCACGGCACGTACCGCCGGACTGCGGGCCATGAACCCGACATCACGCTGTACGTCATCGAGGATATCCTTCAGCCGGATCGACACGACCCGGCTTTCCTGCGCCAGTCGCGCCGTGGAGTCCTGCAGCAAGAGGTGGGTTCCGGACTGGGTAACCGCGATACCGATAAGGATGCCGCTCACGGCCACGATGGTGACCAGCACAGTGGACAAGCGGGTTGCGATGCGATGGCGCATGGTGGATTAGACGGCCGGTTGTCGATGCAGGTCATTCATGCGCTGTATTTATACAGGCATGTGACACCGGCAGCCAGTCTGTATTTAAACAGGGCGGTCGAACGCAACTTCCTTCCCGACGTGCGCAACATTGCAGGCACAGACCTGCCGGATTTCATGAAGCACGCTCGCTGTCAGCACCGACCAGCGGCACAAAGGCGACACCGAGGATGGTTTTCTGGTGTGTCACCCCGCTCGCATCCTTTGTCACCAGCATCAGTTCCTGGTGGCCATACCGCTCCCCGACCGGAATAACCAGTCTGCCGCCGGGCTTGAGCTGCTCGACCAGTGCCGGCGGGATAAAAGGTGCCGCCGCGGTGACGATGATGCCGTCATAGGGTGCGTGTTCAGGCCAGCCAGCGTAGCCGTTGCCGATGCGGGTCTCGATGTTGTCGTAACCCAGCATCTGCAGACGGCTTGCAGCCGCCTCACCCAGTTCCCTGACCACTTCCACGGTATATACCCGGGCGCACAGCCGGGACAGGATGGCAGACTGGTAACCCGACCCGGTACCGATCTCAAGCAGGCTGTGACCGGCTTCCGGCTGCAGCAAGTCGGTCATCAGTGCCACAATATAGGGCTGCGATATCGTCTGGCCATGACCGATTGGTAACGGGCCGTTCTCGAATGCCATCATGCGCAGATTGTCGGGTACGAACCGCTCGCGCGGTACCTCGGCCATGGCCTGCATGACCCGCAGGTCGAGCGCCTTCCTGCCGATGAGGTGCTGCGTATAGCGCACCTCGGCCTCGATATCCCTGATCATGTCGGACTGCATCGTTGTCATGCGCGTTCACCCTGCCGACTCACCACTACCCTACCTGCGCCTTCGCCGGTCCGTCAATGCCGCTACAGCCAGCGATCCCCGGTAAGGCAACAGCGCTGCCGGGCTTGTTGAATACCCCCATTTCCATACACTTGTCTGACCAGCCCATCAATCCGTATCCTGCCCCATGCACAAACCCGATGCGGAAACCGCCAATCACCGGCAACCGGCGCTGCGCCGCTCCCTGTCGATGCCCCTGGTCGTCTTTTACGGACTGGGCAATATCGTGGGTGCCTTCCTGGCCTCCTACGCCTTCCTGGGATTTGAAGACACGGTCAACGTCGCGGAAGAGGTACAGCAGCCGAGGTACAACCTGCCGCGTGCGATTCTCCTTGCCCCGGGCATCTCGACCCTGCCCTATTTTGCCGTGGCACTGGTCACCACAATGGTCATACTTATGTCACTCGGCTTCCCGCTCGAAGGCCTGGCCCGGGCCACCAGCTTTTTCATCCTGCTGGTATTTGTCCTGGTCAACCTTTCCCTGTGGCGCATCAAGCACCGGGCAGACGACGACTGCCGTGGATTCTCCGTCTACCGCCGGGTACCCGCTGCCGGTGCGGCCGGCGCACTCGTGTTCATTGTATTGCAGCTGGCCAGCAGCCACTCCGGCCACGGCTGAATACAGCCGGACACTGTCTCAACAGGATTGCCGGCCGCTGCTGCGGTGCTGCTGTCACTGCCAGGCTGACAGGCGGTTCGTCTGTTGTCCGGCGGCCAGCGGCGCCCTCCTGCCATGCTCCCGGCGCGAACGGGCCAGTGCCCGGCTTTGCCGTCGCAATAAATGTACTGCGGAGAGAAATAACGCAGTAGAATATGCAAAAATACTTACACTTCTGCTAATCCAGCAGGCGGCGATTCCCGAATGACAAACTCGACTACCGGTCTTCCCGGCCAGCGTAAAACCAAGATTGTTGCCACCATCGGACCGGCGTGCAGTTCCGTGGACAAACTCGCCGCCATGATCAGGGCCGGCATGAATGTGGCACGCCTGAACCTGTCGCACGGCACCCTTGAAGCTCACAAGGAACAGATCAAACTCCTGCGCCAGGCCTCCGAACAGGTCGGCACCAACATTGCCATCATGATCGATACCCGGGGTATCGAGATTCGCACCGGCCTGCTGGAGGGCGGCACGGCCGAGCTGCTGCCGGGCGCCGGATTCGCCCTGTCCACCGAAAAGCGTACCGGTGATGCCAGCGGCGTCTCGATAACCTACCGGAAACTGCCGGAGGAGGTCCGCGCCGGCACGCCGATCCTGATTGATGACGGCGCCATCGAGCTGGTGGTTACGGGGGTTTCCGGCAATTCGATCAACTGCCGCGTCATCCACGGCGGCTGGCTCGGCAACAGCAAGAGCGTGAACCTGCCCGACACCCGGCTGGCGCTCAGCGCGGTCAGCCCGGAGAACCGCGAGGATGTCGTCAGGGAGCTGGGTTTCGCGGCCGAGAACGATGTCGATTATATCGCCGCCTCCTTCATCCAGAGCGCCGACGACATCTACAAGATGCGTGAAATCCTCATCGAGAAAGGCGTGAATATACCCATCATCGCCAAGATCGAGAACAAGGCCGGCGTGGAAAATCTGCAGGAGATAGTGAGTGCCGCCGACGGCGTCATGGTGGCGCGCGGCGACATGGGTGTGGAACTGCCGCTGGCCGACGTGCCGGCCACGCAGAAACACATCATTCGAACCACGGTAACCGACGGCAAGCCCGTCATCACCGCCACGCAGATGCTGGCCTCCATGGAGCACAACCCGAAACCGACCCGCGCCGAGGCCAGCGATGTGGCCAACGCCATCCTGGACGGCACCTCCGCTGTCATGCTATCGGGCGAGACCGCGGTCGGAAAATACCCGGTGGAAGCCGTCATCACCATGGCCACCATTGCCCGCCGCGCGGAAGCCTCGCTGGGTGAATACGGCTATTTGCAGCGCATCAAGCCGCATCCCTCGAATATTGTGACCGAATCAGTCAGCCAGGCCGCGGTCAGCATGTCGGCAAATCTCAGGGCGGCGGCAATCATCAGCCTGACGGAAACCGGCTTTACCTCGCGGCTGATCTCGAAGTATCGCCCGGAGATTCCTATTCTCGCGATCACGTCTTCCACGAAGGTAGCGCGCAAGCTCGCCATGAACTGGGGTGTCATTCCCATGCTCTACATCGGCGAGCCCACGGACCGCGCGCGCCTCGATTTCGCCATCGAACAGGGCAAGGCGCTGGGCTACCTGCAGGCAGGCGACATCGTGGTGTCAACCGCAGGCCAGCATCAGCAGGCCGGCGGCACCGACCTGATACGCGTCATCACGCTGGGCAATTAATTCCGCGCCGTCACCGACCGTTCCCGGGTAAAAACCGCAAGGCCGTTGCGCACCAGCGTTGCAACAGCATCACAACCGATGGCAAGCCCGCCTGGTGGGGACACGGACGCGGCAGCTCCCGCGTTTCTGTTGCGCATGCAGCAACAGGACGGAGTCGAAGCCGCTCAAAGCGAGCTACCGTGCACCGTCCGGTCACGGTTTTCGCGGCTGGTCTGGCAGGGTACGCAACACTGTGCCGTCGGTGCGGCCTGCAGGCGCAGGATGTCAATTGCCTCGCCACACCTGGAGCAGCGCCCGTAGCTGCCGTTTGCAATCCGCAGCAGGGCGGCGTCGATCGCGCGAATTTCCTCGATATGGCGATCGATATCTGCCAGCGAGACGTCAACCAGCAAATCCGCCAGCGCGGCATCTTCACTGTCGTGGACCTGTCCGCCGAGCTCAGCATAGCTTTGCTGATCCGACTGCAACAATGTCTGGTGGATCCGTGCCCGCTCGTCCAGGAAACGCTGGTCCAGGATCTTTCTGAACCCGCTGGTCTGATGTTGCGTGAGCATGACAATCTCCGCGAGAGTCACTGCGCCGCGTCAGGATTCGCCTTCAAGGGGCTCTTCCTCCCACCCCTCGAACGGCTCTGCCTCGATCAGCGGGTCGTTTTCACCGGGATGCCGGAGTTCCTCCTCCGGCGCGCGCCAGTCATCGGCCGGCGTATCGGTAATCTCTGTACCGAGATCATCAATCTCGGCGATATCCAGTGCACCCGACCAGTTCTCCGGCTCTTCGGCCGTTTCGATGTCGAGTTCGTACCAGGCTTCCAGATCGATGGCCTCGATACTGCCGTCGAAATACTGGATATCGACGACGCTCTCGTCTTCATCGATGGCGACGACGCGGAATTCCTGGCCCTTGTCCAGATGCCGGTACCAGTTATCCAGCACCGGATCGATGTCTGTCGTCATATCAGTTACCCTCCAATTGTACGTCGCCGGTGAAACCTGCACTCTAAGGCGGATCTGCGTGCTTCACGCCGTGCATACGTTTCGGTATTCGCCTGTCATTCTCACCCCTCTGCCACAGGAAACAATGACAAGCATCAAGAATGGCCGCTAAACGGGCACACTCGCCGGCAGATCGATACCGCCTGCGACAGGCCGGGAAGGCTGCAGTGGATGATCCGGATTCGGGTCGGATATCCAGTTCCTAGCCTGTTTCAAGCATTCCTGACATGGGATTGTCAAAATCGAATCCAAACAGGTGCGGGTTCTCACCTATGACGCTTGCGGAAAAAATGTAGAAGACATAGTCATAGGTTTCCTGCGGAACCTTGTGCTGCTCCAGCAGCTTCCAGAAATTCCGCTCGCGCGGATTCTCCGGCATCTGCCTGATCCGTTTCTTTATGTTGGTCGGCCCCCAGTTATAGGAGGCCATTACCAGCAGTCCAGATGCCTGCGCATCCGTGTTGTATATGTCGCGAATAAAGCGGGCGGCGGCCTGGGTGGCCT
>Ga0210112_1000066_pt1 | contig 26351 bp, 24 predicted proteins | sample Joice_ThreeSqC_D_FD_184875 | JGI IMG/M metagenome (GOLD analysis project Ga0210112, IMG submission 184875) | Wetland microbial communities from San Francisco Bay, California, USA, that impact long-term carbon sequestration - Joice_ThreeSqC_D2... | ecosystem: Environmental > Aquatic > Marine >... | reverse complement strand
CCGAACGTCGACGCCATTGCCTGGTTCGTGAATAACGTCTGGCCGGGACTGCAGGGCAGCGGGGTACAACTCGACATCTACGGAAATGTCTGCCGCAAGCTGCGCAACGGCGGTGTGCCCGGCCTGAAGCTGCGCGGCTTCGTGGCCAGCCATGCCGCTGTCTATGCCGGGATGGACATCGTCATCAATCCGGTGCGCTTCGGCGCCGGGCTGAAGATCAAGAACGTCGAGGCCCTCGGCAGCGGCCTGCCACTGGTAACCAGTTCCCACGGCGCCCAGGGATTCCCGGGCGCGGCGGGCCACGCGTTCCTGGTGGCGGACACGCCGGAGGAATACCTGTCGCAGTTGACGTTGCTGATCCGGGACCACGACTACCGGTTATCCCTCGCTGATGCCGCCTACCGTTACGCGCGGGCCCATTTCTCGCCGGAGAACTGTTTTTCATCACTGCTCGCGGAGATCCGCCGGCCCGGGCGGGACCGTGACCGGGCAGTCCGCTGATCCGGCAATCTTTCAGACCCTGGCCGGGCATGACCTGCGCCGTGGCCCCGGGTAGTGCTAGTATTCCGGGTACAGCCTGTTTGGCCACCTCACCCGTGACAGTCGCCCGGCTGGAAACAATCATCCGCTGTCTGGACGCCCTGCTTCGAGAGACCGATCCATGAGACTGAAACGCGAGTTTTACAAGCTGCCGTTGCGCTTCGATGCGGCGCGCATGACCGAAGAAGTGCGCGGCTTTGCCGAGGACGAATGGCGCGAGCATCCGCAGAAATTCCCCGGCAACTCGGCCATGGTGCTGATCTCGCCGCACGGCGGCATCAGCGATGATGTGTACGGGCCCATGGCGGTCACAGAAAAAATGCGCCGCTGCCCGTATCTCCAGCAGGTACTGGCCTCGTTGAACACGGTGTTCGGGCGTTCGCGCCTGATGCGCCTCGCACCGGGCGCCGAGGTCAGCATGCACAACGACGTGCATTACAGCTGGCGCAACCGGGTGCGCATCCATATCCCCATCGTCACCGATCCTGCGGTGCGCTTTTTCTGCGGCAACAAGTCGGTACACATGGCGGCGGGCGAGGCCTGGATCTTCGACAACTGGAAGCCGCACCGCGTCATCAACCCGAGCGATGTGCACCGCATCCACCTGGTCGCCGACACGGTGGGTACGGCGGACTTCTGGAACCTGGTGCGCAAGCTGCACCTCATGGGTCACAGGGAAATGGCGCCCCGGGAAATTTTCTACCAGCCGGGACTGACGCCCGCGCTGCGCCTGGAGAGCCACACCCAGCCCGGCATCATGCCGCCCGCCGAACTCAACGGCGCGCTGCGGGAAATGATCGTCGACCTGCGCCTCAACCGCGCGGTCGACCCCGCCCGGTGCGGCGAGTTCGTACGCGTACTGGACGACCTGCGTTATGACTGGCAGGCCAACTGGGTGCAGCACGGGGCAAGCGAGTCCGGCTGGAAGACGTACCGCGACCTGCTGGCGCACGCCCGTGCCCGCATGGCGGAATTCCCCCGCACGCTGACCCTGAGCAGCACGAACTACCCGGTGCAGGATGCCGTGGAGGCCATTCTGCAGGCCTGCCTCGAGCCCGCGGTGGCGACCGGCAGGACGTCGTCCGTGCGCACCCTGAACCGTCCCGCCGCGCCGCTCTTCGATCGCCCGGTGTTCATCATCGCCGCACCGCGTTCCGGCAGCACCCTGCTATTCGAATCCCTGGCGGGGAATCGCAGTTTCTGGACGCTCGGCGATGAAAGCCACCGCCAGATCGAGGGCATCCCGGCCCTGCATCCGCGCGCCCGCGACTACGCCTCCAACGCCCTGGGCGCGGAACACGCCACGGCGGACATCGCCCGGGACCTGCACGCTGCGTTTCGCGCCGACCTGCGCGACGGCGAGGGCACGCGGCTCATGGACATGGCGCCCGGGGATCGCCCGGCCAGGGTCCGTTTTCTGGAGAAGACGCCGAAGAACGCCCTGCGTATCCCGTTCCTGCGCGCGCTGTTTCCCGACGCGCGCTTCGTGTACCTCTATCGCAACCCGCGCGACAACCTCAGCAGCCTGCTCGACGCCTGGCGTTCGGGCCGCTTCATGACCTATCCCGATCTGCCCGGCTGGACCGGCACGCCCTGGTCGCACCTGCTCACGCCCGGCTGGCAGGCGCTCGCCGGCAGGCCGCTCGCGGAGATCGTCGCCGCGCAATGGCGCACGACCCACGAAACCGTCCTGCGCGACCTCGCCGAAATGCCCGCTGCGCACTGGCATCTGCTCGACTACGACAGCCTGCTGCAGGATACCGGCACGGCGCTGGACCGGCTCTGCCGGTTCTGCGAAATCCCCTTTGGTCCGCGCATGCGCGAGCTCGCCGCGCAACCGCTCAAGCTTTCGCGCTATACCCTGACGGCCCCCGATCCCGACAAGTGGCGCAGGAATGCCGCGGAACTGGAGGTCGCGCTGCCCCTGGTGGCGGCCGTCGCGGAACGCCTGGAAGGGCTCTGCGCGCAGCGCGCGGAACAGTCGGCGGAATCGGCGTAACCCGCACGGCCGTACCAGATAGCCTCTCCACGACGCTCCCCAGAGGAGGCGGGTGTAAACAGGCCGCAGGGTCGAGCGATACGGCTTTAATGTATAGCCGGTGGAGTATTCACCAGCCCTTTATGAGCCCTCGTACAAGGGATCCATACCACCCGGCTTCAGGCGATGGAAGACGCTGTGCGGGATGGCATATGGCGTGAATGATGAATAGCCACGGAAGCACACGGAATGACACGGAAATAAACACTGCACCCCGTCTCCCTGCGGAGGGTTCGGCAACTGGTGTTTGCAGGATCGCAGGGTGCGCTCTGCGCACCGTTGCCGGTGCGTGAGACGCACCCTGCATGCTATTCCCCCTCCCGCCGGGAGAGGGAATAGCATGTGGGAAAGGCGGGCTCTATTGAGGCGGACTTGAAGTGCCGTTCTGGATGCGGCCGAGCCGCTCCGTGAGCGCCTGGATGCGCTGCTGGTAGAACTCCGGATCGGTGTCCATCCTGGCCTGCGCCTTGGCCAACTGCCTGTTGATGTCCTCCACCTGCCGCTTCTGTCGCTTCGCCTTCTGCTCGGCGCGATCCGCCTGCATCTGCGCCTTGCGCCTGGCCTTGTCGGTTTCGATTTGCTCGAGTTTCGCGCGCTGCTCCGGTGTCATCTTTTCCAGGCGCGCCGCCCGGCGTGCGCTGACGCGCGCGTCACCGCCTGCGTTCCCGGGCGTACCGGCAGGATCGCGCCCACTGGCGCGCATCACGGCCTCGGCCTCGGGGCTCAGCGCCGGCCGCAACAGGGCGGTGTTGGTCTGGCCCCGGGGCAACAGCTTTATCGTGATCAGCAGTGTTTGACTGCCCTTGCCGGGGACGTCGCGCTGGTCATGGATCATCACGGTGTTGTACTCCCGCGTGAGTGTAGTCAGGCCCGCCTCCAGCGGCTGGTCCTGCATGGCGACGGTGACGGGCCGCTCCAGGGCCGGATCGATCAGGATTTCAACGCCCGTCTGTGCGGATATCCGGGCCAGCAGCTGCGTCAGCGACATGTCCCGCACGTCCAGCGTGAGACGGTCCGTCGCGGGGTCGTAGTGCACCTGCTGTTGTGCGGCGGGCAGGGCCGCCGCCGCGGGCTCGCCGCTGTCCGCGGCAAAGAGTGGTGCCGCATTCAGCAGCAACACGGCGCACAGGACCCGCAGATGGAATCTGATTTTCATGGACTTTCCTCACCCTGTTGCCAGGGCACCTCCGAAATAGTGGAGGGCGGTTGCCCGCCCTCCGGTTGCCTTGCCGGTATTGCCGTGGCCGGGCCGGCACCCTGAGCGGTGCCGGCCCGGCCGGGCCTTGCGCCTATTGCACCACGCCGTCCTTGGTGAAGGTGCCGTCGGTACCATCGCTCGTGCCGCCCGTGCCACGGGTGACTGTCACGATGCCGGTATTGGTGCTGGCGACAGAGTCGCTCGACATGTCGACGTCGCCACCGTCGCCACCATACCCGGAGCCGCCGTTGCCGCCCGAGGTGTTGATGCTGCTGTTGTTGGTGAAATGGTCGGCGTAAAGATACACATGACCGCCATTGCCGCCATCGACCGTGCCATTGCCGCCCCGGGTGCTCAACGGAGCGCTGTTGGTATAGTCGTTGCCAACAGTGACCGGGGTGTTATACAGGGTTATCGAGCCGCCATCGCCGCCGTAGGCGCCGCTGCCGCCATTGGTGGTGACCGACGCGGTATTGGTGACCTGTCCCGGACCGCCGTTCGAGTCCTCGTTCTCGATCTCGACACTGCCGCCGCTGCCGCCAGACCCGCTGGTGCTGTTGCCGCCGGAGCTGTCGATGATGCCGCTGTTGCTGACATCGCCGTCGATGGAACCATCGTCTCCCAGCTCGATCTCGACGCCGCCGCCGCTGCCGGCATCACCCGTGGTGGCGTTGCCGCCCTTGTTGGTGATGTTGCCGCTGTTGTCGATGCTGCCCGAGCCGGTGCTGCCGCCGCCGGACACGTACATGCCGACGAAACCGCCGCTGCCGCCGCCGTCCGTGCCGTTGCCGCCGTTGGCGGTGAGGGTCGCCGTGTTGATGATCACGCCGTGGCCATCTGCGAAGTAGAAGTCGATGGTGCCGCCGCTGCCGCCGTAGCCGCTGGCGGCATTGCCGCCGCTGCTGTCGATGGCGCCGCTGTTGTGCATGTAGCCGTCGCCGCCGTCGTTGTAGAAATCGACATCGCCGCCATCGCCGGCATACCAGCTGCCCGTGCTCAGCGTGGCGTCGCCGCCCTGGGTGTCGAGGGCGGCCTCGTTGACATACTTCGAGCTGTCACCCGCATCGTTGGAGAAGTAGACCGTGCCGCCCGAGCCGCCGCCCTCGGCGCCGTCACCGCCCGCGGTGGTGATGTCCTTGAAGCCGACCAGCACCATCTTGCTGTTGGGACCTTCGCTCTTCGCGTAGAAGTAGCCGGCCGATCCGCCATCGCCATCCGCACCGGTGGTGTTGCCGCCCGCCGAGTTGATGCCGGCCGTGACGAAGAGATCGCCGGGGGCCCATTCGTAGAGGTACACATAGCCGCCATCGCCGCCGCCGGCGGGGCCGTCGCCGCCGCTGGTGTCGATCGTGCCGTCGCTGATCACCGTGCCGCCGCCGCTGGCGTTGTCATACCCGTACAGGATGACCTGTCCGCCGTCGCCGCCGCCATAGCTGGCCGCGGTGGAGTCGCCGCCGGAGCTGTCCAGCTCGCCGCTGTTCCACATGTCGCCACCGTCGCCTTCCAGGCGGATCTCGCCGCCGAGGCCGCCGTCACCGGTGCTGCTGGTGAAGCCCTTCGAGGTCATGTCGCCGGCGTTGTAGTTGGAGGTTCTCGCGGTGATAAAGATGTCGCCGCCGTTCGGGGTAGTGGCATCGCCCGCGCTGTCGACGCTACTGCCAGCGAAGCCGAAATAGTCCTCGACCGTCAGGTCCATCGTGCCACCCGCGCCCGCCGTGAGGTGGCCGCGGTTCGCCAGGTCGTAGTCCAGGTCGACGCAGGCGTCAGTGCCAGTGCCGGTATTGCCATTCAAGGTCAGGGTGGTGCCCTTGCCGATCTCGATGCCCGTGACCACGGTGTCAGCACTATCAAGGGAACCACCGTAGCCGTCGCCGTTGGAGAGGTAGACATTGCAGTCGCTTTCCACCTGGTAAGGCACGCCTATCACTGGTGGCGTGGTGGCGCAGGCGCCCGTGAACAGGCCGGTACCATCTACGGTACAAACGTCAAGGGTGGTATCGCTGCTGAAGGTATGGTTGTTGCTGCCCAGGGACGGCGCGCTGGGCCAGTTGCTCACGTCGGGCACCAGATTCGACCCGCCGGTCGTGACCAGGATGGTGGTGTTGTCGTAGTAGGCATAGAGCATGACCTTTCCACCGTCGCCGCCGGTGCCCGTGGCCGTGCCGCCCTTGCCGCCGCTGGTTGCGATACTGTTTGTGCCGATCACAGCCAAAATCAGGTTGGAATCATTGTTATTACAACCGGTCAGCAGCCCGGCAACGCCGAGCGCCGCACCGACTGCGATGACGAGCGGCTTCAACGGCTGGCCGGGATGGAATGCGGTGGTGCCTGTCAGATGCTTCTTCTTCATGTTTCTGAATCCTCCATGTGGATGACACTAAGCTACTGTTCTGTGCAAAACATACCCGTGCCGCATTTCTGGTGCAGCACTGGCGGAACCCTTTCAACGCAATGAGTGAGTAAGGCAAGGTACGGACACGTGTGCGCAAGGTGCAGACGTGTGGTCTGATAATTTTTGATAATTCCCCCCCTCGACAATTTAATAATCGTGAGTGTTCGTGAGAGTAGTCGAGTGGTGTCGTGCCGTCAATAAGACAGTGATAGTACCGGGCCTTGCACAAACAAGTGACAAAGGCCGTAACCAGCAGTTGTCATTCCGGCGCAGCGTAGTGGAGACCCGGAATCCGGTTTTTGTCTTCAAGCGGTTACTGGATTCCGGCCTGCGCCGGAATGACAACACATCAGAGGCACCTGGATTCGCGGGTTCAAATGCAGGCTGGCTGGCAAACCCGTGCGGCGTGAGACCGGTGTCGTTCGCGATCGACGCGGCCGGCGGCCAGCGTCCCGGACGCTGTCGCGCACGGGGGAATTGCATGGTGTGCACCCCGGCTCAGTCTAGGCTGTACCCCAGCCGCTCCGCCACCGGCGCGATGACGGGGATCACCGCGTCCAGGTGTTCGCGGTAGTTCCGGTAGCGGTGCACCGAGCGGGTGTAGACCTTTTCGGTCACCTGGGCATAGCTGGCGGTGCGCGCGCTGCGCTGGTTGCGGTGAAATTCGACGCAACGCGGATCCCAGGGCACGCCGAGGAAGTCGAGCATCTGCCGCGCACCCGTCTCGACGTCGGCCACCACGTCCTCGTAGCGCAAGGCCAGGTAATTCATATCCAGCTCCCGGCGGTAGTGTTCGACCAGGTCCATGACCAGGACATAGTGGCGCGCGGCCGACTCCAGGTCGTAGGCGAAGTTGTCGCCGTGGTGCAGCTCGTTGAAGTAGCAGGATATCAGGATATCCAGCGGGTGACGGATCAGGTGCACGATATGGGCTTCGGGAAACACCAGCGACAGGAGTCCCAGGTGCACCTCGTTGAGCGGCATCTTGTCGGTGAAGCGCCGCACGCCCGGGTCGAGGATGGCCAGGGTGCGCAGTTCGCCCAGGTAATAGTTGCGGAAGGTTTGCAGCGCCTCGGACTTGCCCGGCTGCGCCAGTTCCTCGAGACAATAGGGGTAGGGCTGCTGGCTGTTGAGCCATTTCCCGGCATGCTCGGTCATGCGCTGGGCCAGGATCAGTTCATTGCCCCCGCTGATGTCGGGGTGGGCGCTCAGGATCTGCTCGACCATGCTGGTGCCGGATCGCGGAAAGCCGACGATGAATACCGGCGCCTCCTCGTTGTCGCTCCGCGGCCGGCCGCGCGGCAGGCGCTTTAACCGTTCACGCGTATAGAATCCCTTCAGCCGGGTGATCTGGTCGGCATTCCTGGCGGCATTGTAGTGCAGCGCCGGATTGCGCCGGACGCTGCGGTTGGCGCTGTCGAAGGCGGCGAAGGCCTCGGGGTAGCGGCCCATCCTGTCGAGGGTCTGGCCGCGCTCGAAATACCAGGCGGTCTGCGTGCCTACCGGTTGCGAGGCCACGTCGATCCGGTCGAGCACGGCCAGTGCGTCCTCATAGGCCTTGCCGCGCCGGTGCAGCAGCGCCTCGCTCAGGAGAACCTGTACATCCTGCGGCGCCACGGCCCCGGCGATGCGCTGCATGACCCAGGCGCGTTCCAGGTCATGGCGCGATTCCTCGATGCTCACCCAGCTGAGCAGGGCCTCCAGGTTGTTCGGTTCCAGCGCCAGGGCGATGCGCAGAAAATGCACCGCTTCCTCCCAGCGGCCCAGCAGGCGCAGCACCCTGGCGAGCCTGACACTGAAGAAGGCCCTGGAGGGCTGCAGGTAGTAGGCCTGGCGCAGATGGTATTCGGCCTTTTCCAGGGTGCCGAGATTCTGCAGGATGAGCTGCCCGATCAGGTTGTGCGCCGCCGCATGGGTCGGGCTGCGCTCCAGCAGCGTGCGCAGCAGGCTCTCGGCGTCCCGGCCCTGACCGTTTTCCGCGAGGAAGGTCGCATAGTCGAACAACACGCCATCGTGATTCGGATAGAGCGCCCGCAGGCGCTGCAGCAGCGTACGGACGGCGGGAGCGTCGCCGGCGCGCTTGCGCAGCAACACCAGCAGACTCAGGCCGCCGATATGCCCCGGCACCTGCGCGAGCACCCGGCGCACGGCAGCCTCGGCCTGTTGCAGGCGGCCCGCCTGCAGGTCCGCACGCGCCGCCTTCAGCGGCCCGGCGATGGCCGGATCCCTGAGCTGCTGCTCGGACGGCCGCAGCAGGGGGCCGCCGCAACAGGACTGAAAGCTCTGGCCGCTGCCGCAAGGGCAAGGCGTGCCGATCCGGGCCGCGCTGGCTGCATCCTGTTGTTGAATACCCATGAGGTCTTTTGTACCTGCGAAGTGATGGCGGGCACACGCGGGTACGGTGCCGCCCGTGTGCCGTATGTTACATCACCCATTGGCAGCGGTCGAAGACCGGCGGCAGAATGGCGATGCCGATCGGCGGCACCAGGCCACCCGTGATCAGGATCGGCAAGGGCCGGACAGGGCAGGCAAGGTCGAGAGGGACTTTTCCGGGTCGCGTTCCGGGCGCGAACAGAACCCCTGTTCCCCGAAGTCTGCGGCAATAAATCAGAAAGGGTGGAAGGATGCCAGTGAGTTACCGGCTCTGACGCCATTGTTTCAACGCAACTAACCGGAATACCTGACTAACTTCACGAATGACATTTCCGGTCTTGCTGGCTTGGCCGGGAGTGAAAGGGAACAGTCTTATTTTGCCGAGGCATCGGCAGATGGCTTGCACCGCAGGAAAGCGCGCGCTTCCCGGATGCGGTCCTGATTACCGGCCAGGCCCGCGAAGTCAGCGATTCGGGAGATTTCCTGATCCGGGCGGGAAAGCAGGTCGGCATAATACAGGTCCATAAATCCAAGGCTGTTATTGGCGACCAAATCCGAATAAATCCGGTCATAAATCATGCGCGCCCCCAGATAGCCATGAATGGGGTGCCACCGTCGGCGTGCACGGGTGCGTTCGATATCTGCAAAATTACGCCTGACTATTATAAATTTTGGGTCAAGCAGCGAAATCAGCTCCGGTATGATAATCGACAATAGCGGGTGTTTGATAACAACCACCCGATTGTCGCAGCCGGCCTGCTGGAGAGTCTGCTCCAGCCACTGCTGGATCTCGGAGATCAGTCGAAGTCTGTTTCCTGCGATCATGAGCGCATGCAAATCGATGTGCTGCAGCAGGATGTTCTTAAGCAGCTCCGGCTCGTATGCAGTGGGGGTTCTTGGATCGTTGGTCCTGAAATGCGGAGGACAGGTAAAGGCACCCAAATGATCCAGAATACCGGTTACAGCCGTGGATCCTGAACCCCATGGCGCGAGTATGATGATAAAGCGGTTCATGTGATTCGCGACAGACTCATTAATCGTGAAGCGATTCTAGCTTTCCGTACGACGATATAACAAGCGAGCTGCCGAATAAACGAATGCCTGTCCACCGATCATGACATCGCGGTGAAACCCGGCAGAAATCAGCACTCATTCGGCCTGTTCCCGCAAGAGGCCCGATCAACATCAATCCTGCGACAAGCAAATGAAGCCACCCTGCAACCGCGGATGGGCTATACACAGCCTGCCGTGTTTGAAGCAGCAGTAGCTTGATAATTTGGAAAGACCCTCAACCTGACCGGGTTACCCGGAGGGGAAAGGTCACAATACCTGCCAGGTACCCGAGCGACACCGACAGCGGTCCGACCCGGGCAATAGCCGGGAGGGGCCGGGCGAGGGTGCTGCCGCTAGTGTATGGCTCTTTCAATAATGAGTATCGCTGGCGGGATTATCGCCACGATAAAGATCAGTGCGCCGCAGATAGAAGAACAGATCGTCCGAATCATGGAAATGCCCCCATTCCGGATACAGCCTTCAGGGCCATCCCGTCCCGTCCTTGAGTTAGTTTGGTCAGTTACCCTGTCTTCGATCAACAGGGCGTTTACTCAGGTATAGAGGAGTGATATCGAATTAGATAGTGAAATAAATTTGACGACCCCGGGCGGGGTGGCGTGGAGAGAGGTGCAGCCCGGTAATGTGGCGGAGTTTTTCATTTACAAGACCGGGTTGTGAAATTTCCTTATTCCATCCATACGGCAAGTAAGGTATCGTGCCGCACAAACAAGCTACCGGGGGGGGGTGGAATGTATACGCACAGAAAGAAGGAAAGGCGCAGCTGCAGCGGGAAGAAGTCATTTCCTCTGATAGAAAAAGGGGGCTGTCTGGTAGAAAAGGATCGTCGCAGTATTCCTGATCGAAGGCTGGGCGATATTCATCTGGAACTTGCTGACAGAAATCATAGCTACCCTGAGTACTTCTTCAACTCGTCATTCAATCATCGGTCGAAGAAGACGGCTTGACCGGAAACATCCTGGACGGTTTTCGTCACCGCTGCTCTGTCCTGTCACCCGGGCGTCCGGGCCGTAAAGGCGGGACCGTCTGCGGTCGGGGCGCGAGCGGGGAGGGATTGGGGGAGGGCGCGGGCCTGCGCATGTGGACGGGATTTCCGGGAAATGACTTAAGGTATATCTGATCAGGTCAAGCGGCACGTCATTGCGAGCGTAGCAATGAAGGCCTGCTGGTATTTATTTGTCATCAGAATCTAGACCACAGGAAACTTATCGCTCGCCAGGTACCAAAGCCAATAAAGTAGAGGATCGATGCCGCCAACCACACAAACACGACAAGCCTGGCAGCATCAGACATATTGAGAACAAGTGCATTACCACCGGCAGTTAACAGTGGCAAGGTGATCGGGAGCACATGCGGGCCGCCAACAGCCAGAACGATAAATACGATAAGGGCACCTGTCAGGGCTTTAAGCATCCAGTCCAATAATGTCTTCATGACTTCATCTCCCCCGTTATCAGAATATTCTGCAAACATTCACGCCGGATTGACCAATGCTGTACCCGAACCCGGCCGACCGGGTTCTCTGCGGCTAATTTAACGGGAAATTTCGCCATTGTACTGGCTGCCCTGGCGGTGAGGCATTTCCAGAAAGCTGGAGATGAGGGTGCCCAGGCTTGAAATCCTGGTCGTCGGGAAAAATGGTATTCATGTCTCTCATCTGGTAAACCAGCAGGCAGCCAAGGCAAGCCAGGTGAAGATGAGTAGTACCCACGGTAGCCAGTGGTGCCTGTAGATTTCCTTCTCCTGAACCCTGATTTCACGGGCATCAGGTGGTGTGACCTGGCGCCTGGCCTTCTTGAGCTTTTTGTCCAGTTCTCTGGCCCTGGCTTTCTGCTGGTGCTTGTATTGCTCGATACCTTTTTGAATGCCGCGAGCAACAAGCTTCGTCTGCTCTCTCGTCTGCCCCGGTTGCTGTGTTCCACGGGCTATTCGCACGGCTTCGTCCTGGCTCGAAGCCGGTGTCTGGGGACTGTTTGAACGCTTGGTCATGGTATCTCACAGCAATTATCCGGATGCTTTCTTCCTTGCCACACCGACCCATCCCGGCAAGCCGAACCCGAAGAAGCAGAGGGCCGGGGTGCGGACGCTAGTCGGGAAACCTGAAACTGAAATAATCGCCCAGCGCCTCCTCGATCTGGGTGAGGGTGACCGGGCGCCCGAGGAGGGGCCAGTCATAGTATTCGCAGACCATCGGCATGATCCCGGACTGGTGCTTCGATTCCAGCCGGATGGTTTTGTAGAAACGCTTGGTGTGCGGATAGTTCTCCCAATCCTGCTGGCTGCTGTAGCCGGTGATCAGGAAGGTGTCGGGCTGGATGATCCTTGGGCCGAGATCCCTGACCTCGAAACGGCAGGCTACCTCGGATTCGCTGGCCGTCCAGCCAACCGTCCCGTGCTGAAGCATGACATGCGCCCGTTGCGCCGGTATGGTCAGCGCCCGGTTCAGCACCAGCTCCGAGCCGGGCGGCATCTTGAACCAGATCGAGCTGCGGTCACCGGTCGCCATGGACTGGCAGCCGGCCAGCATCAGGCCCAGAGCCATCACGTACAGTGCCTTCATATCAACCATCCGTTGTGCGTCCGCGTTGCCAGCCCTGCGAGTTGATTTGCAGCGAATATTGACCCGGGTTTTGCATTGAATTTTGACCTGTCCGGCGATCTGATTATGGCTCAGGTTTTTGTCGAATACGAGTGCTGCCCTGCTTCTGCGTTCCGGACAAGTCATCCCCGCGCAGGCGGGGACCCGGTAACTCGCGGTAATGTTTCAGGTTGTATGATTCGCTTCGCTCACCCTTCGGGCCGCCCGTCGGGCGTGCGATGTGCTACGGACTTTATGTCCCGCTTGCACGGGAATGAGTGGCTTGAACAGACATGCCGTTAATACCTGTCTCCGGAATCATCGGGACGGCGCAGCGGTGCATAGCCGGGCAAGTTGCACAGCAATCTCTTCGCTCAGTTGTGCAACGGCCAGGCTGGATGCATTCACGAGTGACTCATAGCCTGGACCAGACGTACTTTTCTGGATGGATGATGCCTTTACCATTTCGAGTTTGTCGGATGCTTCTGCAAGAATGCTCCATTTCGCATCCAGAGTGACATTCCCGCCCATCTGCCCGTCAAACTGGTAGACAATAATTTCCACCCGATACGCCGGTTCAAAGTGCTCACTGCGGCGATAGAACACAACAAGATCGGAGTGCAACAGTTCCGACAGGTTCTTTATCACCGTCCTGGCAAAACTATCCTCCAGGGAACCTCCCCAGCGATCGAATTCACTTTCTTCCAGTCTGTTCGCCCCCACGCGTGTAACGATGCGCGGCTGATCAAGGTACCGCGGCCAATTGACCGGGCCTACACTGATCGCACGGCTGCTGCAATTGCCGGCCACACCGGCCAGAGGTTTTGCGTCTGCGCTCAGCGTATAGAAATTCGAGCGTGGTGACTGGCCCGCGCAGCCAGCCAGCAGAACTGCGAGAAAAACCGTAATACCACAGCACAATTCTGTCCTGTTCCCCATCATTGCTGTTCCTTGCCGCGCAGCAAGGCCTCCGGATGACGTTCAAGGTAATCGGACAAGACTCGCAGTGAGCGTGCCGCATCACCCAGCTCAAGCAGGGTTTGCTGCACTTCCTGTGAAAACGGCGAATCTTCCGCGAACATATTATCGATTGTCTTCAGCGTTCCTTCCGCCTGGACAAGCGTTTTATCCAGATTGGCTATCGCGCGGGTCATGTCGGCACCGACCTTGTCAAACGGGAATTCTTTCACCTTGTCGAGCACGGCAGTGACATTCCTGGTGAGTTCTTCGAGAGAAGTGGGTATCGTCGGCAGCACCGCATAACCCTTGGCATAGCGGATATCCTCTTTTTTTGCCTCAGGGTGAAAATCAAAGTCCACATAGAGCTTGCCGGTCAGGATGCTGCCCGTCTTTAGCTGCGCCCTGAAACCACGGGCAACGAACTCTTCCAGAATATTATGTCGTTCTGCGCTGGTAAACTCGGTGGCGTTTTTACTCAAGCGTTGCGGTTGAATTTCTATTACTACCGGAATCAGGAAGTCCTGCCTGTCAGCATCATATTCTATGTCCAGAGAATCAACCTGGCCCAGATTAATGCCACGGAATTCAACCGGCGCGCCTGGTGTCAGGCCGCGCACTGTCCCGTCAAAATAAAGCAGGTATTTCTCCCGCAGGGTAATGTTCTGTTCAAAAGCGGCTGTACGGTCCTCGTGGAGTGTGAACACCGTATTCTCTGGAGCCACATCCCCTGACGGGGTGCCCGGAGGAACCTCGAAGGCGATGCCGCCGGTTAATATGCTGACCGCTGATTCCATGTCCACGTTCAAACCAGTCGCCGACAGGGAGACATCGATACCGCTGGCATTCCAGAAGCGGGAGTTCTCCCTGACCTTGAGATGGTGTGGCTCGTTGATAAATATCTTGAAGTAGACTGATTCAGAATCATCAGACAACTGGTAACTGACGACCTCGCCGACCTTGATCTGGCGAAAATAGATGGGGGCACCCACATCCAGTGATCCGCGTCGGGTTGCTTTCAGCAGAAAGTGCTGTCCCGGCTGGTCGGTTGTGACGACCGGCACCTGCTCCAGACCGGTATACTCCTTTGCAAACTTCTCGCCGGAAACCGGATCTACGGCAATGTAGGCTCCACCCAGCAGAGTCCCCAGGCCGGAAACAGTACCTGCACTGATACGTGCCCTGACCACCCAGAAACGCGTCTTCTCCGTCAGAAACTCCTTGGTACCCTTGTTCATTTGTACCGTCACCAGTACATGTTTCAGGTCTTTTTCGAGATCGATGGATTTCACCAGGCCGACATCGACTTCCTTGAATTTGACCTTTGTCTTGCCCGCCTCGAGCCCTTCGGCATTCTCGAAAGTAATAGTGATCGTCGGCCCGATTTCGGAAAAGGATTTATAGGCCACCCATGCACCGATCAGGGCCGCAACGATGGGGATGATCCAGACAATGGATATGCCACGCCGCGGCTTGACAACAGCTTCGGGTATATCATTTTCCGGGATGTCCCCGGCAGTCTTGTCAGTCATGTGATGGGCGCCATATTGTCCCAGATTTCCCGGGGGTCGAAGGTCATGGCAGCAATAATGGTCAACACCACGACTGCGCCAAAGAATATCGCACCGGTGCCTGCCTCGATAATGGCCAGATTACCCACATGCACCAGTGCGACCATGATCGTCACTACATAGATATCCGTCATGGACCAGCGCCCGATGGCCTCGGTTATACGGTACAGACGGGTGCGCTCTGCCGGTCGCCATTGTGACTTCCGCTGCACGGATATCAGCAGATAGATGAGAATAAACAGTTTCGTCAGTGGCACCACAACACTGGCAATCAATATCACCAGTCCAATCGGCCACTGGCCATGCTGAAAAAAATAGATGACCCCGCTCATGATGGTGTCCGACTGGGCTTTCCCCAGAGAGGTCACCACTGTCATGGGCAGTAAATTGGCCGGGATGTAACAAATGAACGCGGCAATAACAAAGGCCCAGGTGCGTGCAAGGCTGTTGGGCTTGCGCTTGTGCAGTGCGGCACCACATCGGGGGCAGAGCAGCTCCGCATGCTGCCCGGAACGTGCCCTGGTTAACAGACCGCAACTGTGACAGCCGAGCAGTCCGGCGTCCGCCGATGTCATCGTCGCGGCTGTCATCTCCTGTACACCACGTGGTCCCATACAACCCGGGAATCAAGATTTGCCGCTGCAGCTGCCAGGGTGATGATCAACAGCGCAAATGACCACAGCGCAAGACCGGGAATAATCTGCGCCATGCCGACAAGCTTCACAATCGCAACAATAATCCCGATGAGAAAAACCTCCATCATGCTCCAGGGTGACAGATTCTGTGCAATGCGGAACACGACCGCCATGTTCCATGGGATACGATTGAACTTGAGTGGCACAAACACATACAGCTGGATCAGCAACTGTATCAGCGGCACGACAATGGTGGTCAGCAGTACCAGCAAGGAAATTTCCCACTTCCCCTGATGATAAAGGTCAATGATGCCGGTGATGAGCGTTGTTTGTGTTTCCTGCGACTTTATCTTGAAGGAAAGAAACGGGAATGAATTGGCCACGGCAAACAGGACCACACCGGCCAGTGTGAGGGCCAGGGTGCGATCAATACTGTTTTCAACAGCCCTGTGCAGCACGGCATTGCAACGCGGACACCGGGCAACATAGCTCCCCTGGCGCTCGGGAAGGCGCTGCAACAAATCACACTCATGGCAAGCAATCAGGTTTTCGGTGCTCATCATGGCTCTTTCATTGCAAGACAAGGCCAGGTTACCGGCCTGACATTATTATAGGAATACCGGTATCGACCCCATCCCGGCGGTGAATCTCCGATCCCGGCATTGAGCTGACAGTATAGCTGCATTAAGGAACATCTGATCAAGTCGCCATCGCGACGACTGCATGGAGAAGGTGAGACCGGGAACCGGTTGAGAGGCTGGCCTGGGCCATGCAGGAGGTAGAGCACCAAAAGCAGGCGCCTTGGGCGACGCAGGAGCAGTTGCCGGGGAACGCAGTGACCAAGCAATCTCCAACTGACTGATTCCGTAGTTATGAGATTGCTTCGCTGCGCTCGCAACGAGTTGGTGCATGACCTGATCAGAGTCTCCTTTAATCGGTCATCCCTCCCGGTGGCCGGCTTTCTCATCCGGCCGGAGAGTCTCAACACGAAAAGCCTTCTGCCCGAAACGTCAGGATACCGATCTCGTCATGTGTAACCGAATAAAACCGGCGCAGGGCCGGTTGCATGGGTCATTCCGGGGATGGCGGGCCCGCCAGGACACGAACCCGGGACCCGGGGCTAACAGGCTATGCGATAACTCATTGCCCGGGAACTGGCCTCAACTATCCTGTTCACTGGCACTGTATCGAACCTGATACCCGGATCCGCTCGCGGGCAAAACAGGGGACTACAGCTGACTGAAGTGCTGTTCTTCTTCCGGGTTCAGTACCGCTTCGACGATCGTCGGCCTGCGCCCCAGGAGAATGGGCGTTGCAGCGGCCGTTTTTTCAACGAGCGGGGCTATCACCATGCCGAACTCGCCATTGACGGACAGCACTTGAATACATCGCCAGCTTACGGGGCATGGTCCGCCGAAGAGTGTCAGACCGGGAGGGGCCTCGGGGGCCAGCACCAGTAACTCCGCTGGTGGCTGGTAATCCTGCAGGAACAGCGCCGCCGTTTCACTGCCCAGCTGGTCCATCCTGGCCAGACCCGTGAGCAAGGCACGCTGAGGATCGACCGCATCGAAACTGAGCAATACCGGTTCGTCATGTGAATCCGATGTCGCAAGGCAGCAGCCGTCGATTTGCGGCATATTCTCGACGAGCCGGGCCCCTTCCCCAAGCAATGCACCCAGGTTGTCGACCACCAGGCTTCTCAGATCGGATGAGTCGATTTCAAAGACAGCATGAATTTGCAATGTCATGTGTGAGCGATCTCCAGTTGGTTACCTGTTGAATGAGTTCCACAAAGCCGCTGAATCTCTCCGGCCAGACGTGCCAGATCCGCATCGAAATCCGGCCCGGTAGCCGACATATGCCCCAGTTCATGAGGACGGATGCCAAGAAATCGCTGGGTACCCGATGCCAGTCGTTCCTGACAGCGGGCCACGACCTCCCCCTCATGGGCACCGCTGAACAGCACCCCGAATCGATGTGACGGGGTAGCCGAAAGCTTTTTGATCGCGGCATATGCCTGCCGGACGCCCTCGAGATTCGCTGTTGCAAAGACCAGGATGAAACCCTGGTCGGCATTCGTTGCTCTGCGTTCCAGCGGGATGGTCTCCAGTTGCCAGACGGTGTGATCCCCGTCGGAGGACGTTTCTGCATTCAGCTGTCGGGTCAGGGCATCTACCAGGTGGTTCGGTTGCAGGGCAGTGGCGGGATGCCCCTCCGCGAGCGCCACGTGGACCGGCAAGGTATGTTTGACCTCTGGATTCCCGGTATTGCAAACCGACGGGCGATCATCGATATAGTGATGCTGGATACTGGCCAGACGCTCGGTATGCAACCGTGCTGGCCGCCAGGCTGGATTGTGCACGACTCCCCCTCCGTCAAACGTTTAACAGCGAGTTGTATCCCCCCATGTCATTGGGTGACGCCTCCGGATTCGCCGGGTCCTGTTGCCAAACACCGTCGATGATCAGACGATATTCATATCCCCCGGGGCTCACCCGCAGGATCTTCTGCAGTGATCCACCCAGAATTTCGGTTTCCACATTCTTGTCGGGAATCCAGTTATTGAACTCTCCGGCAATCTGCACACGTTTACTCTCCATGTTGTCGAAGCGGAACACCACTTCTTTCAGGTTGTTGAATTCAGCAACCGTCCCGGCGGCAGGCGGGTTATCGGGTTGCGTCCCGATGGCGTATGCCGTTTTGCTGCGTATGCGCTTCAGTACGGTACCGAGCAGTTCCTCCGCCAGTTCCCGGAAATCTCCGGTTACCGGGGCTCGTGGTGCATGATCGGTCAGCGGGGCGCCGTGACAGGCTGCTTCACGCACGCGTACAGAATTACGGATCCGGGTAGCGCACAGATCGATCGGCAGCTTCGACTCCAGCATCTCGAGCATGTCGCGCGCGATGCGGGTCCGGATATCGAACATGCTGGCAAGCAGGGTAATGGATGGCTGGATGTCATACTGGCCTGCAAGCAAGTGGATGGTCTCACGCAATCGCTCGATACCATCCAGTGAATAGAGGCAGGGTTCCACCGGAATCAGGACCCGGTCAGCAGCCCGCAATGCATTGACAGACAGCAGGCCCAGCGACGGCGGACAATCGAGGACAACACAGTCATAATGCTCCCCGAGCGTGGCCAGATGCCGTGCCAGCTGACGATCCCTGTCCGGCTGCTCGGCAAGCAGATGTTCGGCTGCGGCGAGCGAGATACTGCCCGGGATGAGATCTACCCCCCGGGTGACACCGGACTGGATGACTTCGTCCAGCCGGTTCTCGCCTTTCAGGAGTTCGTAGAGACCCGCCAGTTCGGCGCCCGCCACCCCGAGCCCCAGTGAGGCATGCCCCTGGGGATCCATGTCGATGAGTAATACCCGTGCATCCCGCTGCCCCAGTGCAGCGGAAAGATTGATTGCTGTGGTGGTTTTTCCACAGCCTCCCTTCTGGTTGACAATCGCAATGATGTGCATGTCTGTCCCCTTCATCGTGGCCCGTTATAAACCACTCCAAATCGGGTAACCGGACACTGGCGGTAGCCCCCGCCGGTATCGGTTAACCCGGATTAATACCAACTGCTATCCCCGGCTTAATCGAGGTATTTCTTCCAGATCCGGGTCGCCGGGATCCCTGAAAAGCTTCCCCTGATGTGGTACTTCACGGTTACATAACAGCAGCTGTGCCTCGTGTTCGAGATCCGCCACATGGAGTATCCATTCCTGTCCTGTCAGGGCATCAAAGGCTGCGTCGCTGCGCAATACCAGTACTACATCACCGGTGGCCACCAGTGAAAGTTCCTGAAGCGGAGTGTCGGTATTGGGGAGAAATCGACTTAATGACTGCAGGCATTGCCGGATACGTTGTACGGAAACCCCGGCATCAATCAGCCGGCTTGCAGTTTTCAATGAAACGAGGTCGACAAAACTGTAACGGGCATGTCCGCCATTTGTCTGCTTCGCCGGGGAGAGGAGACCGGTCTTGCGCCAGTATCCCAGCTGTCGCGCACTCAGCCCGGTGATCCTGCACACCTGGCGTGTAGAAAACCCCTGATTCAATAGAAAAAAACCCTTGTTGAGGCCGACCGAATGCGGGTGATTATCCCTGAGCAACCACGTTTGTCAAGAATTGCAACAATAAATCCCGCTTTTGTCGGCTTTTTTCTGTTGGGGGACGGTAAAACCTGCCGATGTTGAATTGCGTCCAGATTAGACCCGGCATTTGCACGATATTTTGAGCCGCATAAGCTGGCCAATACCTTGAAGTCATGGATTGCTTGCAGTGATTTGAACTGGTACTGAAAACATCCGTTCGGGTGGGTCAATCGAACGTGCAATTCAGCACTGCCTGGAAGTCAGGACATGCGCTGCGGCTCCTCGGGGTGGCACGCCTTAACTAGTACATATGTATTAGTCGGGTCGGTTATTTGACTTATATCAGTCAGAGTCCGGAACCTGACTGCTACCCTCCGGACAGTCATCCAGCAACATGATTCAATCGGCCTGCAAGGCTGTATATCGATGTTAATCAAGTTCGCGTCATCTGTTCCGGAAGGTATGAGAATTTATGCACATGGTGTAGAGGTTTTTGTACCAAATAAATGCCGCAGAATTGCAAAGAAGTTTGCCAAACGGAGAAAGCGGAGGATTTATCTGCAGCGCGTGTCAGATAAAAAGATTGATCCAAATGTAATACGGGTCATTGGTAAATCAAAAGGGTGGTTATTTGAATCACAAAAATGCATCGGATATGTTCCTGAAAATATCGCCAACAAGCTTGTGATTACTGAAATGGAAGATAATGTAACAGCGCGGCTCCAGTTGATTGCTATAGAAGATAAGGATTCTATTCATATCCGCTTCGATCTCCTGGTGCCAATGGATGATAGTAAAAAAACTATTCGTAGATTTACCTGACAGATTTTCATCTCATTTCTGCCGGAGCTGACTGGTATTGATCGAATGTAAATAAAATAACCAGCCGGCAACAAGAAAGATTCAGGCTGGAATACAGGAGTTTGTGGAGGGCTCCATGAAATATACCGTCTCGGGTGCACATTATGCGCCTGCATTATAATTGCCTTCTCGTCGACAGCCTCGCCGAGGTACAAGACGTTGCGATCCGCTGGCTGTGGAGCTGCAATCACGAACGCCCGAACATGGGACCGGGAGGCATCACCCCGAAACAGAAGCTGGCCGTCGTGGCTTGATCTCTACTTTTGAGATCAGCTGGAAATGTTGGGATTGCCGTTCCAGACAACAAAATAAGGTGCTGAGGCCGCCCAATTGTCCTCAATCAGGAACGACATATTCCGAGGCTTTGCGAGGCCCTGACGAACGCAGGCAATACGCAGCGTTGGAGTCAAACATTTCTATGCCAAGAGCATGACACGCTTTCTATGCATCATCATATCGATCTTACGGGCACTGTTTCGTGCCAGGATGGTGCCAACAGGCGAGTCGCTCGTGCATCTGCGTGTGTGGCCGACGAGGCTGACTGGTCTAATGTGCATCAGGCGATCTACCCGTTGTACATGGAACCTGGCCGTTGGGACGTCGCTATCCGCAGCGGCCTGGGTCGATGGATGCTGAAACAGCGCTGTGCAGGAATCCTGGGTGCACAGATGATTCGCTACTATCGCCCTCTCAGACGCTTCCAGGCATTCGAGCTGTGTACTCGTGTGATTGGCTGGGATAAAAAGTGGTTCTACATGGAGCATCGTTTGGAATCGCGCGGACTGACCATGACGGTCGGCTATGTACAGATCATGTTTCTGAGTCCGAAAGGAAAACGCATTCAGCCCGCCACTGCAATGCTGGCGTGTGGGGGTGATGTGAACTCGCCACCTTCTGGTTCCATACCCGAGTTGCTCGCACGATTTGCACACAACCGACAGCGGCGAAAGGCACACCGCATGATCATTTACTGATTTCAACGGTCAGTCCGATATCCGGGGCATTGGTTCGGATTGTGTTAGCGAGTTTTCGCTATGGAAAGGGTGCTATACAGGTTACACAATCCGGCATTTGCGGGCGGTCTCCCGATGACCTGGAAAGACTGTAATCGGAGGGATGATCAACTATGGTTTGCCGTTCGCATGGTCGACGGCTAGAAGATTACCGTGGTGTGTCGGAGCGGGTGTGAAACTGGCAAACTTTCCGATGCGCTGCGCTATGGAAAGTACCAGGCGAATCCGGTCCCCCGGTCCCGATGCCATAACGCCATGACTTCCAGGAGAGTTGGTGGGCCCGGAAGGACTCGAACCTTCGACCAAGGGATTATGAGTCACTCGCACCCCAATTTATTGATTCAGATAGATAAAGAAGCGTAACTGCTTTTCGGTCGGCGCTTCTGTTCAACAACCGAAACCGCACCGATACCGAACCTTTTCCCAACACTCAATGCGGCTTTTGGCAAACTTTATATCTGAATTTTGAATGAACTCATCGAGTAGCGTTCATTGCTAAAAACCGAACCAGAACCGAAACCGAACCGGGACCGAAACGGTCGTACCTTCCGGTTGTTCAACGTACTGGATGACTTCAAGCTCGAAGGGCTGGTATTGAAGCCGACTTCTCGCTGCCCGCCATACGCGTGATCCGGGTGCTGGATCAGATCATCGAATGGCGTGGTAAACCCGGTCGATTCCGTATGTACTACGGACCGGAGTTCATCAGCCAGGATCTGGAACAATGGGCGGACCGGCACGGTATCCTGTTGGAATTCATCCAGCCAGGCAACCCGCAGCAGAACGCCTATGTCGAACGTTTCAACCGCACGGTGCGCTACAGCTGGCTGAGCCAGTACCAGTTCGAATCAATTCAGGAAGTGCGGAACTATGCCACTTGGTGGCTCTGGTTCTACAATAATGAACGGCCCAACAAGGCCAATGGCGGTTTGCCGCCGAAACACATGCTGGCAGCCGCATGACCTCTACTTTTGGCGGCAGCTAAAAAGGGGATGATTACCCTGTCCTTCAGACACTCCGATCAGGTTATCGGATGATGCTCAAGCACCCGAGCGACCGAGGCCGCGAGGCTGGGACTGTCAGCGATCTGGCAACGCCGGGAAGGGTGCTGCCCATCCACGTGACGGGCTTTTTCATGTCCGCGCTTTAGAAGGGACGCCGCTGCCTGTCGGTAGCTTATGGGTGACTCGGGATTTGTGCGAATCGGGAAATATTGTATAACTTGTTGATTCAATGGCTCCCCGGGACGGGCTCGAACCGCCGACCTGGTGATTAACAGCTGCAAAAACAGTTACTTCTTGTGCAAAAAAGCTTAAGAAACCTGAGCGCTTTCCTCGTGGCCGATGTGCTTGGCTGCGTCGACTGCGATATCGCCTGAGCTTTCCCGATCGCACAACTACAGATTTGGCGCATTTATTTGTGCATTTCTGAATGTGCTCAATTAGTTGTGTCCTTGAGGTGACCGAGACTTTACTGAACTGACACCGGGTCGCCGCGTGTGCGCGGTGTGGAGCCGCCGAGAGCGGCGGCATGCCCGTGCGGGGAACCTCCGAGAGCGGGCCAATGTGGTGCACAGGTGGGGTGCCTGGTGCTGACCTGGATGGCCTCCGCGTCGTCGCCGTGGTGACGGCAGTGGGACGGACAGGATTTCAGGGTGCCGACGGGGTCGGGAAACTGAAAAACTGGAAATCTGAAAAACTGACTGCACACCTCCACGTAGCACCTTGTCAGGATTCCGGATTTTCAGGATTTCAGGTTTTCACTCGACCCCGTCACCCCCGAAATCCTGTCGACTGAGCCCGACGCGGCGGTGGCCGGGGCGGGGTATGTCCTGAATGTGCAAAACCGGACCTTCAGGTGCGGCTTATATACGAGTTCGCTGAACGGGGAAGAACGACCCAGACTGTGTGAAAACTCAAAACTAGCGTTAAACCGGGGGTGCCAAAACCACTCCGCACATGTCGATCGCAGCGCTACGAGTCTCTGGTGGAGTCAGTATTTTGCGAGGCATCTTGCAGTCAGGGTTTTCACACAGCCTCGACCCATTCCGGTCATTGATTACTTAACGATACACACCTACCGTGTTTAGGACTGATTTACTTACCCCTCTCTATTTGCTCCCTCAGAAATCCAGAAATGACTAGAAGTGGCCGAAGTTGGGCTACCAGCCTGTTACAGGCTGGTAAACACACTGTATGTGTGCATCGACCCTCTTCGTGTCTTCATGTCTCTCGTTGTAGGCTACTGCCTATGCTGGTTGTTAGCTAATACCGTTGTACTAATTGACAGCTATTCGGTACTGGAAGCACCCTCTGAGTTTGCCGGTCAACCGGTAGCGCGACGGCAGGTCAGGTAGTAAAATAAGCATGATTGCTTGAGTGGGCAAACGAAGTACCCACTTGCCCATACAATGGATAAGGCCACTGATGTTGCTGCTTGATTGTACATCGCTTGCTCTCGCCGGTCTGCTATGTCTGGGGGTAGTACCGGCAGCAATCGGTTGCGGCTTTGAGCCTCCTCTGGAGGTGCAGCTCGAAAGCACGTACCCCGGTTCCCTCTCGGTGGCGTTGGCTCTGCGCAGTGCTGCGGACAGTGGCCTCATCGATGCCTCAGCCCTGGAGGCACCGAGCACGCGCGCTGCCCTTTTCACCGACTCGGTGCACCGCCTGCATGCTATCCGTTTCTCACACTCAAGTAAGGAGGAAACATCATGAAGCGAAATCAAAGATGGGAAGCCATCAGGAGGATCAAACTGTGGGCATTGGCCGCATAGGTCTCCATTGTGGCCACGGCGGCTGGCTCGGTGGACTCTAATTACGGATGGAAGGGCGAGTCGAAATGCGTGTCGATCGTGCCGCAGACCTACGATCTTCGGGCGGATCCGCAGGAGCGCTACGATATCTTCATGAACAGTTTCACAGAGAGCACCTGGATGGGCCCGGTCATGCAGCAGCAACTCAAGAAAGTGATGAAGACGTTATTGATTATCCTCCGCGCAAGCTGCAATTCGACGTCTATACCGGCCCGATCAGCATCTCGTCATTCCAGAAGTTCCAGTGGCTGCGGGAGGAACTCAAGAAGGATGGCGTCAACATCACGCTTCCGAGCCGCAACTAGCAGGAGAGTTCACCAGAACCGTCGTATAGTACGGGCAGCTCGAGAGGGCTGCCCGCGGAGGTTCCCCATCGTGACGACCTGGGCTGGCTTGGCGGTGGGCAGCGACTGCTGTCCACCCCGACGGCAGTGCGGCTCTGGCACGGCACTGCTACGCCCAGCCGTTCTCGCTGGGCGCGTACTACAACGTGGTCACGCCGGACAACGGCGCGGAATGGTCGACACGGCTGAAGGTGCAATTCATGTTTCCGAAGTGAATGGAGATTTGAATGGTCGGCCATGGCGCCCCAAGACTTACCCGCAGGGAATTTCCCAGGCGGAATGGATTTCCACTTCAACCCCTCTATTTGGAGAACCGAATGAACCCTAAATTCAAAATCGTCGGCCGGAAGTTCGGATCCGCGGTGCTCGCAGCAGGCGTGCTCCTACATGGCAGCAGTGTTGCGCTGGCAAACGACAAGCCGGTGGTGCCTGCGGCGCCTGTGCAGGCGATCAAGGACGAGCGTGCGCTCACCCTGCTGAAGGCCATGAGCGACACGCTGGCCAAGTCGCAAACCCTCAACTTCAGGACGCGCGGCATTGTGCCCCTGGCTGCGCCGACCGGGCAATACATCAACCTCATCACCTCGTCGCACGTGGTGATGCAGCGGCCCGACAAACTGTTCGTAGAGTCGCGCGGGGATATGTTCCCGAGCAACATCTACTACGACGGGAAGACGGTGACCACGGTAGTATTCGACGAGAATTTCTATGCGCAGCGCGATGCAGCGAACGCCACGATCGATGACTTCATCCAGAGCGAGAACCCGGGTTCGGACGCCCTGGCGTCCTTCGTCGAGCTGCTCGCCTCCGACCCCTACACGGTCCTCACCGAGGGCGTGTCGAGCGCGCTGCTGGTCGGCCAATCCATGGTCGGCGGCGTCCTGACCGATCACATCGCCTTTATCGCCGACGGAACCGACTGGGAGATCTGGATCGGCACCGCAGACAAGCTGCCGCGCCTGATGGTCGTGTCATACCGCGACGGCGAGCGGCAGCCGACCTTCACCGCCGAATTCTCGGACTGGATGCTCAGCACCCCCGTTTCGGCCGGGATCTTCAACCCCGCCATCCCGAAGAATGCGGTGAAGATCGACTTCAAGCTGCATGACCTTGTGAAATCCAAGTAAGCACATAGGAGCAATATGATGACCCAATCCAAGACAACCCTCCTGGGCCTCGCGGTGGTAGCCAGCCTGCTCATTCCCCTGACGGACGCGAACGCATGGGTCGCTGCCCGCGGCTTCCACGGCTACCACGGTTACCACGGCGCGGTTGCCGTCGGTGGCTTTCACGGTGGCTACTACCACGGCGGCGGATGTTATGGCTGTGGGGCGGCCGGACTGGCAGTTGGAATGATGACTGGAGCGGCGATCGCCAATGCTTCGAGACCCTCCACCGTGGTGGTCCAGCAGCCGGCGACCGTGGTGGTCCAGCAGCCGGCTCAGGTGGTCCAGGGCAATCTGCCGGTCGGCACTCAGGTTGCCTCGCTTCCGTCTGGTGCCAGCAGCATGGTGGTGAACGGCACACATTATTATCAGAGCGGGCCGACCTGGTACAAACCCTACTTCGGTTCGAGCGGCGTGTACTATGAAGTGGTGTCCGCACCTTAACTAGCTTGCTGCCGCTGAGCGAACGCCACAACTGACAATGTTCCGGAAATGGTGGTCGCCAATGTGAATCCCGTTAGCCGGCCGATCGCGCGGTCGCACGCCGTGTTCTGGCTGCCAGGAAAATTGATCGGTTAGAGAAATGACCGATCTTGCATTGGCGGCTCATGGCTGCTTTCATCTTCTTGGTAGCGCGCACGGTGTTGCTTTGCGCCCATAATTGATCCAGCGCTTGCACATAAGCTTGGCCCACATCAGTCAGGCCAATCTATT
>Ga0210112_1000064_pt1 | contig 27363 bp, 23 predicted proteins | sample Joice_ThreeSqC_D_FD_184875 | JGI IMG/M metagenome (GOLD analysis project Ga0210112, IMG submission 184875) | Wetland microbial communities from San Francisco Bay, California, USA, that impact long-term carbon sequestration - Joice_ThreeSqC_D2... | ecosystem: Environmental > Aquatic > Marine >... | reverse complement strand
TCCCTCGTACCAGCCGGTGCCGGGGTTGCGGAAGGTCTGCACCACCCGGGCGCGCGCCACCATGCCCGAGACCCGGAACGTCACCGCGGTCGAGAGTAAAGGCGCGCTAAGGGGCACGCCCGCTGCGCGTGGGCGCAGCAGCAGCGTGCCCTGTTGGGGGGCTTCCGCCGCTTCCGCCTGGTTGGCGAAAAGCAGCGCAACGCTGGCGAGCACGAAGGCGGTGGCGACGCCCAACGCCGCCGCGAGAAATACGTAGCCGATCAGGTCGAGGGCGATTCTTCCAGCCAGGCTCCTTTCTTCCAGGTTCTTCACGGCGCCTCCGTCGGTGGTTGATCCGCGGGATGTTGGAGGCCGATTACAGGCCCCGCGTGAGGCGGCGGCGCGGCGCGGTGCTGGCGAGCTAATGAGCAATAGTGGCAGACCTGTGGCAACGACCTCCGGGAGGGCTCCGATCGGCTATATTCGTCACCATGTCACGCCGCATTGCGATCGTAGAGGACGATCCGGCCATTCGCGCGAACTACGCCGACGCGTTGCGCAAGCATGGCTTCGAAATCTTCGCCTACTGCAGCCGGCCGGAAGCGCTCGCTGCGATGAAAGCGAGGCTCCCCGATCTGGCCGTCATCGATATCGGCCTCGGCGCCGACGTCGACGGCGGGTTCGAGCTGTGCCGCGAACTGCGCGCGCTGTCGGCCGCGCTGCCGATCATCTTTCTTACCGCGCGCGACAGCGACTTCGACGTGGTGTCCGGCCTGCGCCTGGGGGCCGACGACTATCTCACCAAAGACATCAGCCTGCCGCACCTGATCGCGCGCATCGCCGCCTTGTTCCGCCGCGCCGAGCTTGCGCGCGAACCGCTATCGAGCGAGGAAACGCTCGAGCGCGGCGCGCTCGTGCTCGACCTGAAGCGCTTCAGCGTGTCGTGGAACGGCAAGGCGGTGCCGCTTACACTGACCGAATTCTGGATGGTGCACGCGCTGGCCAAGTTCCCGGGCCACGTGAAGAGCCGTGAGCAGCTGATGCGCGAGGCGCAGCTGGTGGTCGACGACAGCACCGTCACCTCGCACATCAAGCGCATCCGACGCAAGTTCCTCGCCGTGGATCCGGCGTTCGACCAGGTCGACACCGCGTACGGCATGGGCTACCGCTGGAAGGCGTAGGGTCGCGATGCGCGTGAGGATCAGCCTGCGAGCCAAGCTCGCGCTGGTTTCCCTCGTGCTGCTCGCGTTGCCGCTCGCAGGCGCGCTCTACGTCAATGAGATGGAGCGCTATCTGCTACAGGGCGAGGAGCGCGCGCTGCTCGCCACCGCGCGCGCGGTGGCGACCGCCTTGCACGACCGACCCCAGCTCCTGGCGGCGGTGCCGGAACGCGACGACGACGCGCTGCGCCGGGAAGCGGAGCAGGAACTGCGCCGGCTTGCCCGCAGCGAAGGCCAGCCGGTGGCGCCGTCGCCGAGCGTCGCGCTCGCACGCGAGGCGGCGGTCGACGCCGGGCCGGCCCAGCAGGAAATCGCCGCCATCTTGCGCGGCGTGCAGCACTCGAGTTCCCGCATCTGGGTCGTCAACAGCCGCTACCAGGTGCTCGCGCTGGCCGGCCACCTGCGGCAACCGGTGCCGCCGGAGAACGTCGGCCCCCTGCGGGAGCTGTGGCGGCGCGCGATCGGTTGGCTGATCCAGCGCCCGACCGAAGACTTCGCCGAGGCCCTGCCGGACGATGTCCTCGCGACGGGACGCGACATCACTTCCGCCCTGCAGGGAACGCCTGGAACGCGCATGCGCCGCACGCCCGACGGCCGCGCGGTGGTGCTGTCGGCGGCCTATCCGATCTGGAACGGCGACGAGGTGGCGGGCGCAGTGGTAGTGGAAGAGACGACCAACCCGATCGTATCGCTGCGAAGCGCCGCGCTCGAGCGCCTGCTGCTGCTGACCCTCGCTACGTTCGCCGGCGCCGGGGCAATTCTGATCGCGTACGCGACGCGCCTGTCGCACCGCATCCGCAGGCTGCGCGACGAAGCCGAATCGGCGATCGATGCGGGCGGACGCATCGCCCGGCTCAGCGCCGGCTCAGGCGCAGGCGACGAAATTGGCGATCTGTCCCGCAGCTTTTCCGCGATGCTGGCGCGACTGGCGCAGCATCATGCCTACCTCGAGAGCATGGCCGACCGGCTTTCGCACGAGCTGCGAACGCCGATCGCGGTCGTGCGCTCGTCGCTGGAGAATCTCGGCCTCGCGCCGTCACAGGAGGAATCGCGGCTGTACATCGCGCGGGCCGAGGAGGGTCTTGCGCGGCTCAACACGATCCTTCAGCGCATGACCGAGGCCTCGCGCCTCGAACAGAGCCTGCGCACCGCGGAGCGCGAGCGCTACGACCTCGTTCCCGTCGTGAGAGGCTGCGTCGAAGGCTACCGGCTCGCGTATCCGACCATGAAGATTGCGCTCGCCCTGCCCGGGCGGCGCGTCGAGATCGAGGGCTCACCCGATCTGGCCGCGCAGTTGCTCGACAAGCTGGTGGAGAACGCGGTGGATTTCTGCCACGCCGGAGAGCCGATCCGGGTCAAGCTCGAGGAGCAGGCCGGGACCGCGGTACTCAGCGTCGAAAACCAGGGGCCGCCGCTGCCCGAGGACATGCCAGGGCGGCTGTTCGAGTCGATGGTCTCGGTGCGCGGCGAGCGGCGCCCGGGTGCGCCGCACCTGGGGCTGGGCTTGTACGTCGCGCGCCTGATCGTCGAGTTTCACGGCGGCACGATCGACGCCGTGAACCTGCCTACGGGCAACGGAGTCGAAGTCAGGGCCCGCTTCCCGATCGCTTGGCGCTAAAATCCACAGTTCCCATTTTTCGCAAACTTCATTGCAAGACTACGATCTGCTGGTCGTTGGCGGCGGCATCAACGGCGCCGGCGTCGCGCGCGATGCCGCCGGGCGCGGGCTCTCGGTGCTGCTGGCTGAAAAGGGCGACTTGGCCTGCGCGACCTCCTCGTGGTCGTCGAAGCTGATCCACGGCGGACTGCGCTACCTCGAGTACTACGAGTTCCGTCTGGTCGCCGAGTCCCTCGCGGAGCGCGAAGTGCTGCTCAAGGTCGCGGGACACCTGGTGTCGCCGCTGCAGTTCGTCATGCCCCACGTGCCGGAGCTCAGGCCGCGGTGGATGATCCGCGCCGGTCTTTTCCTGTACGACCATCTGGGGCGCCGGACCACCCTGCCCGGCTCGCAGGCGGTGCGCCTCGACCGCACCGCCTACGGAGCGGGCCTGAAACCGGCCCTCAGGTACGGCTTCCTGTATTCGGACTGCCGGGTGGACGACGCCCGGCTGGTGCTCGTCAACGCCCTGGCAGCGCAAGCGCTCGGGGCCGAGGTCCGCACCCGCACCGAATGCGTTTCGGCCCGGCGCGAAGACGGCGTCTGGCGCGTGACGCTGTGCTCGGCCGAGGGCAGCGAGGCCCAGGTCGGCGCCCGCGCGATCGTCAACGCCTCGGGTCCCTGGGTAAAGCGTGTGCTGAACGACCGGCTCGGGCAACCCAGCCGCGACGACGTGCGGCTGGTGCGGGGCAGCCACCTGGTCCTGCCGCGGTTGTACGACGCGGAGCACGCCTATATCTTGCAGAACGATGACCGGCGCGTGGTGTTCATGATCCCCTTCGAGCAGCACTACACGCTGGTTGGCACCACCGACGTGCCGCACGAGGGCGAGCCGACGCACCCCGAGGCGAGTGCCGAGGAGGCCGAGTATCTGTGCCGCGCGGTCAACCGTTATCTCGCGCGCCCCGCCACGGCGGGGCAGGCCGTCTGGCGTTACGCAGGAGTGCGCCCGCTCTACGACGACGGCACCAGCGACCCCTCGGCGATCACCCGCGACTACACGTTGCGCGTAGACGACCTCGACGGCGCCGCGCCCGCGCTGTCGGTGTTCGGCGGCAAGATCACCACCTACCGTCGGCTCGCGGAGCATGTACTGGAGAAGCTGAAGCCGTACTTTTCGACCATGAAGAAACCCTGGACCGCCGCCGCGCCGCTGCCGGGCAGCGATTTCGGCGGCCGTTCCCACGCGCAGGCGCTCGCCGCGCTCGCCGCGCGCTACGCGGGGCTGCCGCAGGAAACCTTGCAGGGCGTACTGCGCAGGCACGGAACCCTCGCGCCCGAGGTGCTCGGCGAGGCGCGCTCGGCGTCCGACCTCGGCGAAGATTTCGGCGCCGGCCTGTGCGAACGCGAGCTGGTCTACCTGCAGCAGCGCGAATGGGCTCGGTCGGCCGAAGACGTGCTGTGGCGCCGGACCAAATGCGGGCTGCCGATGACCGAGGCACAGCGCACCCGCGTCGCCGAGCGTATTGGCCGATGATGCCGCTCGCCGAGCTGCCTGAACCGCAGCGCATCCGCGGCCTGTTGTTCGACATCGACGATACGCTCACTACCGACGGACGGCTCACGGCCGAAGCATATGGCGCGATGGAACGCCTCAAGTGCGCCGCCAAGCTTGTCGTCCCGATCACCGGGCGGCCCGCCGGATGGTGCGACCACATCGCGCGAATGTGGCCGGTCGACGCCGTGGTGGGCGAGAACGGCGCGTTCTATTTCTGGCACGATGCGGCTGCCGGCCGACTGCGCAAGCGCTATCTCGATGCGGACGACGAGCGCGCGCGCCATCGCGCGCGGTTCGAGGCCATCTGGCGCCGAATCCTGGCCGAGGTTCCGGGCTGCGCGCTGGCGTCGGACCAGGCCTACCGGGAGAACGACCTGGCGATCGACTACTGCGAGGACGTCGCGCCGCTTCCGCTCGAGGCGGCCGAACGCATTGCCGCGTTGATGCGGGAGGAGGGCCTGAACGCGAAGATCAGCTCGATCCACGTCAACGGCTGGTTCGGCCGCTACGACAAGCTGGCGACCACTCGCTTGCTGCTCGAGGAGCGCTTCGGGCTGCGGCTCGAGGCTGCCAACCGCGAGCTCGCGTTTCTCGGCGACTCGCCAAACGACGCGCCCATGTTCGCGTTTTTCGAAAACTCGGTCGGCGTGTCCAACGTGTCGCGTTTCGCCGGCCGCCTCGCGGCGGCGCCGAAGTACGTCACCAGCGAAGCGGCCGGGGCCGGCTTTGCCGAGGTCGTTTCTTTCCTGCTCGGGAGGCGCTGATGCATTGGTGGGGTGTCTATCTCACCATTGGCACCGCGGTCGGTTTCCTTGCCGGCCTGCTCGGCGTAGGCGGCGGAATGATCACCGTGCCGGTGCTGGTGTTCGTTTTCACTGCGAAAAGCTTTCCTTCCGAGCACCTGATGCACCTGTCGCTCGCGACGGCAATGGCGACGATCCCTTTTACGTCGGCCTCGAGCGTGCGCGCGCACCATGTGCGCGACGGCGTCGACTGGAGCGTGGTGGTCGGGATGCTGCCCGGGCTCGCGGCGGGGGCGCTGCTCGGCGCGCTGGTCGCCGGCGCTGTGCCTTCGCGGCCGCTAGCGATCTTTTTCGCCGTATTCATCACCTACGCGGCGCTCAACATGTTCCGCAAGGTTCAACCGAAGGCGACGCGCCAGCTGCCCGGCCGCCTCGGCCTAGGCGTCGTGGGCGGGGTGGTCAGCTTTCTGGCCAGCTTCGTGGCGGCGGGGGCGGCGTTCATGACGATTCCGTTCATGACCTGGTGCAACGTGCCGATGAAGCGGGCGATCGGCACCGCGGCGGCACTCGGCTTTCCGCTCGCGCTCGCGTCCACCTTAGGCTACGTCTACGCGGGCTGGCACGCCGCCGGTCTGCCGTCGGGCACGCTCGGCTTCGTTTATCTGCCGGCGCTGGTCCCGGTGGTGGTGGCCAGCATGCTGACCGCGCCGTTCGGCGCGCGCTTCTCGCACAGGCTGCCCGTGCGCAGGCTCAGGATGGCGTTCGGCGTGCTGTTGCTGGCGCTGGCGCTGCACATGCTCTCCGCTCTGTGGTAGTAAGGTGCCTCCTGAATCGCACCAAAGGACAGTTGCATGGCGGGCCCCCTATCGCATATTCACGTACTCGACCTCTCTCGCGTCCTGGCGGCGCCGTGGACCGGGCAGAACCTGGCCGATCTCGGCGCCGAGGTGATCAAGGTCGAGCGGCCGCTCAAAGGCGATGATTCGCGCGCTTTCGGCCCGCCCTGGCTGAAGGATGCCGCCGGCAAGGAGACCGGCGAGTCCGCCTACTTCGCCTGCGCCAACCGCGGCAAGAAGTCGATCACCGTCAATCTTGCTGCCCCCGAAGGCCAGCGCATTGTGCGCGAGCTGGCGGCGAAATGCGACGTCCTGCTGGAGAACTACAAGCCGGGTGACCTCGCGCGCTACGGCCTCGGCTACGACGATCTGAATAAGGTGAATCCCCGGCTGGTGTATTGCTCGGTCACCGGCTTCGGCCACACCGGCCCGTACCGGGACCGGCCAGGCTACGACTTCATGATCCAGGGCATGGGTGGTCTGATGAGCGTCACGGGCGAGCGCGACGACCTGCCCGGCGGCGGGCCGCAAAAGGCCGGCATCCCGATCGCGGACATTATGACCGGAATGTACGCCACGGTCGCCGTCTGCGCGGCACTCGCGCACCGGGCCGAAAGCGGGATCGGGCAGCACCTCGATCTGGCCCTGCTCGATTCGCTTGTGGCGGTGCTGGCAAACCAGGGCGCCAACTATCTCGCGACCGGGGTCTCGCCGCAGCGGCTCGGCAATGCGCACCCGAATATCGTGCCCTATCAGACCTTCAAGACGGCCGACGGCGACGTGATCCTCGCCTGCGGCAACGACAACCTGTTCCGCAAGTTCTGCGAAGTGGCGAAGTGCCAGCAGCTTGCCACCGACGAACGCTTCGCGACGAACCGCAAGCGGGTCGAGAACCGCACCGAGCTGACGGCGCTCCTGAACGACATATTTCGCGAGCGAACCACGCGCGAGTGGACGGAGGCCCTCGAGGCCGCAGGCGTGCCGAACGGCCCGATCAATACGCTCGAGCAGGTATTCCGCGAGCCCCAGGCGGTCGCGCGCGGCCTCAAGATCGAGATCCCGCACCCGCTTGCCGGCAAGGTGGCGCTGACACGAAGCCCGATGCGCTTTTCGGAAACTCCGGTCGAGCACAGCGTCCCGCCGCCCTTGCTCGGCCAGCACACCGACGAGATTCTGCGCGGAGTACTGGGGCGGAGTGAAGCCGAGGTCGCCAAGCTGCGGGCCGACGGCGCGGTCTGAGCCCCCGCCGCTAGGCGGCGGCGCCGCCGGAAAGCAGCGTTTCGATTTCCTGCGCGGAGAAGCCGAATTCGCCGAGCACCTCGCGCGTGTGCTCGCCGTAGCACGGCGCCGGACGGGCCACGCGGCCGGGCGTAGCCGAGAACTTGATCGGCAGGCCCAGCGCGCGGGTGCGGCCGGCGCGGGGGTGGTCGAGCTCGACCACCATCTCGCGCGCAAGCGTCTGAGGATCCGCGGCCATGTCGCCGATCGAATTGATCGGCCCGCAGGGAACGCCCTCGGCCTCAAGCAACGCGGTCCACTCCTTCACCGTCTTGTGCTCGAGCTTCGCATTCACGAGCGGCACCAGCGCTTCCAGGTTGTTCATGCGGTCGGCGTTGGTGAGAAAGTGTTCGTCGGTGAGCCACTCGGGCGCGCCGAGCACGCGGGCGAGGCGCTCCCAGTTCGGCTGGTTCGCGCCGCCGATGGTGAGCCAGCCGTCCTTGGCGCGGAACGCCTGGTAGGGTGCGGAAAGAATGTGCGCCGAGCCGCTCGGCCCGGGCGAGTGCCCAGTGGCGAAATAAATCGCCGATTGCCAGTAAGTCTGCTGGATTCCGGCCTCGAACAGCGACGTGTCGACCAGCTGGCCCTCGCCAGTTCTGAGCCGATGAACGTAGGCTGAGACGATGCCGAGCGCGCCCAGAATGCCGGCGTTGATGTCGCAGATCGGGCTGCCCGCCTTAACCGGTGCGCCCTCGGGCTCTCCCGTGATCGCCATCAGGCCGGACATTCCCTGCGCAATGAGGTCGAAGCCGCCCTTGTCCGCGTAGGGGCCGCTGCGGCCATAGCCGGAGATCGAGCAATAGATGAGCGCCGGATTGGTGCCTTTGAGCGCTTCGTAGCCAAGCCCAAGCTTCTCCATGGTTCCCTGGCGGTAGTTCTCGGTGACCACGTCGGACTGCGCGATCATTCGCTTGAGCGCTTCGCGCGCCGCAGGCAGCTTGAGGTTGAGGGCGATTCCGCGCTTGTTGCGGTTCATCGCCATGAACGCGGCAGATTCGCCTTTGATCTCGGGCCGGTTCATGCGGCGGGTATCGTCGCCGCCCGGGATGCGTTCGACCTTGATCACGTCGGCGCCCATGTCGGCGAGCAGCATGCCGCAGGTCGGGCCCGCCATGATCTGCGCGAGCTCAACCACCTTGACGCCGGCGAGCGGTCCCATCTTGACGCTCCCTGAGCTCAAGCCGCGGCGCGCTGCCCGCTCGAGTGGGTTTCCGCGAGATAGGCCATGGCCGCCTGCACGCCTTCCCGCTTCACGTCGACGCCCGCGAGCACGAGTCCCATTTCGACCCCGGCGAGCGTACCCATCAGCGCGAGATCGTTGAAGTCGCCGAGATGCCCGATGCGAAAGACCTTGCCTGCGAGCTTGCCCAGGCCCGTGCCGAGCGACATGTCGAAGTGCTCGAGGATCACCTTGCGCACGCGGTCGGCGTCCTGCCCGACGGGCAGCAACACCGCAGTGAGCGAGGCCGAATACTCGGCCGGGTCGAGTGCGAGCACCTCGAGCCCCCAGGCGCGCACGGCGCGCCGGGTGGCTTCGGCGTGGCGCTTGTGGCGCGCGAACACGTTGTCCAGCCCTTCCTCCTCCAGCATCGCGATCGCCTCGCGCAGGCCATAGAGGAGGTTCGTCGCCGGGGTGTAGGGGAAAAAGCCGTTCTTGCCGCTCGCCAGCATTTCGTCCCAGGCCCAGTAGCTGCGCGGCAGCGCGGCGGCCTTCGAAGCGGCGAGCGCCTTAGGCGAGAGGCAGTTGAACGACAGCCCAGGCGGCAGCATCAGCCCTTTCTGCGAGCCCGCCACGGTCACGTCCACGCCCCACTCGTCGTGCCGGTAGTCGATCGAGGCGAGCGACGAGATGGTGTCGACCATGAACAGTGCCGGATGGCCCGAGGCATCGATCGCCTTGCGAACTTCCGCGATGCGGGACGTCACGCCGGTCGAAGTCTCGTTGTGCACCACGCATACGGCCTTGATCGCATGCTGTGCGTCGGCGCGCAGCCTTTTTTCGATACCCCCGGGGTCCGCGCCGTGACGCCAGTCACCGGGAAGCAATTCGACCTGCAACCCGAGGCGCGCAGCAAGCCGCTGCCAAAGCGCTGCAAACTGGCCGGTTTCGGCCATCAGCACCTTGTTGCCCGGCGAGAGTGTGTTGACGAGCGCGGCCTCCCAGGCGCCCGTCCCGGAGGCGGGAAAGATGACCACCTCGCCTTGGTCGGTCCGGAAAATGCGCTTCATCCCGGCCAGAACATCCTTACCCAAGCGGGCGAATTGCGGACCACGATGATCCATCGTGGGGAGATCGATCGCGCGCAGGATCCGGTCCGGAACGTTGGTCGGGCCGGGTATCTGCAGGAAGTGACGTCCGGCGGCGCGAGTCATAGACCCTCCGATTTGCATGCAAACAAAAATATGCTGCGCAGAAAAGGCTAGAAACAAGGCCTTCGCGCGTGGAATTTTGTATTCTGCATGCAAAATGCCTTAGAATGCAAGCATGGGATCGATCGAGGCACTAGGTATCTCTCGGATCCGCCGTCCGCTGCACGAAGAAACGGTCGACCGGTTGCGCGACCTGATCGTGCAAGGCGATCTGGCGCCGGGATCGAGGCTCAACGAGCGCGTGCTGACTGCGCGCCTGGCCGTCTCGCGCACACCCTTGCGCGAAGCGATCAAGCTGCTCGCCACCGAAGGCCTAGTGAATCTGCTGCCGAATCGCGGCGCGGTCGTGGCGCCGATCGAGCCGGCGCGCATCGCCGACACGCTGGCCGTGATGGGGGCGCTCGAGAGCCTGGCCGGAGAGCTTGTTTGCGCTCAGGCGAGCGACGAGAGCGTGGCCGAAATCCGGGCGCTGCACTACGAAATGCTGGCCATGCACGCGCGCGGAGATCTGGACGGGTATTTCCGCTTCAATCAGGCGATCCACCTCAAGATCGTCGAGGCGTCGGGTAACGCGGTGTTGACCCAGACGTATCGCCAGCTGAACGCAAACGTGCGCCGGGTGCGCTATATGGCGAACCTGTCGCCGGAGCGCTGGGACGCGGCGGTGCAGGAGCACGAGGCGATCCTCGCCGCATTGACCGCACGCGACGCGGCGCGGCTCAAGCGGCTGCTGCGCGACCATCTTTCGGCCAAGCTCGCCAGCGTTCTCGAGGCGATCTGCCAGAAGCACGCCGCGTGAGCGCGCTCGAAGCGCGACTACGCAGGGAAGTCGAAGGCGAAGTCCTGTTCGACGCCGCCAGCCGCGGCCGCTATTCGACCGACGCCTCGATCTACCAGGTTGAGCCGGTCGGCGTGGTCGTGCCGCGTACCGAGGCGGCCGCGCGGACCGCCGTCGCGATCGCTCTCGAGCAGGGCGTTCCCATCCTGCCCCGCGGCGCGGGAACCTCGCAGTGCGGCCAGACGGTCGGCGCGGCGCTGGTGATCGATCATTCCAAGTATCTCAATCAGCTGCTCGAGCTCGACCTCGAGGCACGCACCGCGCTGGTTCAGCCGGGCCTGGTGCTCGACCAGCTGAACGCGCGGCTGCGCCCGCATGGACTGTGGTACCCGGTGGACGTCTCGACCAGCGCCCAGGCGACGCTTGGCGGCATGGCCGGCAACAACTCCTGCGGCTCGCGCTCGATCGCCTACGGCAACATGGTCCACAACGTTCTGGCGATAGATGCCTGTACCGCGACCGGCGAGGAGTGGCGGTTCGGACCGATGCAGGATGCGAGCGGTCCGGCGGCCTACCTCGACTTCGTCGCCCGGCTGCGCGGCCTCTACGAGCGGGAAAGGGACGAGATCGCGGCGCGCTTTCCGAAGGTCCTGCGCAAGGTCGCTGGCTACAACCTCGACCACCTTGGCCCTCCACACGCCAATGCGGCGCACCTGCTGGTCGGCTCGGAAGGCACGCTTGCGTTCTTCGAGCGGCTGCAGCTCAAGCTTTCGCCCTTGCCTCCCGCGCGCAGCCTGGGGGTGTGCCACTTCCAAAAGTTCTACACTGCAATGGATCTGACCCGGCGCATCGTCGAGCTGGGGCCGTCCGCGGTGGAGCTGGTCGACCGGACCATGATCGACCTGGCGCGCGAGATCGGCGCGTTCCGCGGCACTGTCGAGGCCTTCATCCGCGGCGAGCCCGAAGCGATCCTGCTGGTCGAGTTTTCCGGCGAGGAGCGCGGCGCGCAGCTCGAAAAGCTGCGCCGCCTGGCGCAGCTGATGGCCGACCTCGGCCTGCCCGGCAGCGTGGTCGAAGTCGCAGATCCAATGCTGCAGAAAGAAATCTGGGACGTGCGCAAGGCCGGCCTCAACATCATGATGTCGATGAAAGGCGACGGCAAGCCGGTGTCGTTCATCGAGGACTGCGCAGTGCCGCTCGAACATCTGGCCGAGTACACCGACCGGCTGACCCAGGTGTTCGCCAAGTACGGCACCCGCGGCACCTGGTACGCGCATGCTTCGGTCGGCACGCTCCACGTGCGGCCGGTGCTCGACATGCGCCGCGACGGCGCCGCGAAGATGCGCGCCATCGCCGAGGAAGCGAGCGCGCTGGTGAAACAGTACAAAGGCGCCTACTCCGGCGAGCACGGCGACGGACTGGTCCGCTCGGAGTGGATCGCGCCGTTCTTCGGGCTGCGCCTGACCGCCTGCCTGGCGGAGATCAAGGGCTGGCTCGACCCCAAGGGGCTGATGAACCCGGGCAAGATCGTTTCGCCGTCCAAGATGGACGACGCACGGCTGTTCCGCCATCCGCCAGGCTACGCGACGCAGGTTCCGGCGACCGTTCTCGACTGGAAGGAATGGGGCGGTTGGGACAAGGCGGTCGAGATGTGCAACAACAACGGTCACTGCCGCAAGTTCGACGCCGGCACCATGTGTCCCTCGTACCGCGCCACGCGCGACGAGGCGCACCTGACGCGCGGCCGCGCCAACACCCTGCGGCTGGCGCTGTCCGGCCAGCTTCCGTTCGACGACGCGAAGGAAGCACTCGAGCTCTGCGTCTCGTGCAAGGGCTGCAAGCGTGAGTGTCCGACCGGCGTCGACATGGCGCGCATGAAGATCGAATACCTGGCGCAGTACAACGCCCGCCACGGCCTGAAGCTGCGCGACCGGCTAGTCGCCTACCTGCCGCGGTATGCACGCTGGCTGGCGCCCATCGCGCCGCTTGCGAATGCGGCCCAGGCGATTGGTAAGCGTATCGTGGGATTCGCCCCCGAACGCACGCTGCCCGCCTGGCGGCGCGACACGTTCAGCGCTGGTGCCCCAAAGTCCGCGAGCGGGCGGGAGGTGCTGTTGCTGGTGGATACCTTCAACCGCTACTTCGAGCCCGACAACGCGCGCGCTGCGCTGCGGGTCCTCGAAGCGGCAGGATATCGCGTGCAAGAGGCGCGTCCGACCGACGGCGGGCGGCCGCTTTGCTGCGGCCGCACCTTTCTTGCCGCGGGCCTTGTCGACGAAGCGAAGCGCGAGGCAAGGCGCATGCTCGAGGCGCTCGCACCCTGGGTCGAGCGCGATGTTCCGATCGTCGGGCTGGAGCCGTCGTGCCTGTTCTCACTGCGCGACGAGTTCAGCGTCATGCTTCCCGGAACCGATGCGCTCGCCAAGCAGGCCATGCTGTTCGAGGAATTTCTCGCGCGCGAGGCCGATGCCGGAAAGCTCGCGCTCAAGCTCAAGCCGGTGGCACGCGAAGCGCTGCTCCACGGCCACTGCCACCAGAAGGCCTTCGGCGCGATGGGAGCGGTGGAGAGGGTTCTGCGCCTGGTTCCGGAGCTGAACGTCGAACCGGTCGGGAGCAGTTGCTGCGGCATGGCAGGGAGCTTCGGCTACGAGGCCGAGCACTACGCGATCTCGATGAAGATGGCCGAGGCCAGCCTGCTGCCCGCGGTCCGCGCCGCCGGCGCCGATACGCTGGTGGTCGCGGACGGCACCAGCTGTCGTCACCAGATTGAAGCCGGCGCCCGGCGAGAGGCATTGCACGTCGCGCGTGTACTCGAGCGCTCGCTCGCCTAAGCTCGCCGCGCGCTCCAGGCGAACAGCGCGATCCCCCCCACGATCATCGGCAGGCTCAGCCATTGGCCCATCGTCAGGCCGAGGGCGAGGTAGCCGAGGAAGGCATCAGGCTGGCGTGCGAACTCGGCGATGAAGCGAAAGCTTCCATAGCCGATCAGAAACAATGCCGAGACCTGGGCGCGCGGCCGCGGCTTGGACGAAAACCACCACAGGATCACGAACAGCGTCACGCCCTCGAGGGCGAACTCGTAGAGTTCCGAGGGGTGGCGGGGCAGCGGTCCCGCGCCCGGAAACACCATGCCCCAAGGCAAAGTCGTGACGCGCCCCCACAGCTCGCCGTTGATGAAGTTGCCCAGCCGTCCCGCTCCCAGCCCGATCGGCACCAGCGGCGCGACGTAGTCCATCAGCGCCCACCAGTTGACCCGGTGCTTGTGCGCGACGTACCCCATTGCCACCAGCACCCCCAGGAAGCCGCCGTGGAAGGACATGCCACCGTGCCAGACCGCGAAAATCTCCAGCGGATGCGAGAAGTAGTATCCCGGCTTGTAGAAAAGCACGTAGCCGAGACGCCCGCCGAGAATTACCCCGAGCACCGCGTAGAAGAGCAGGTCGTCGAGCTGCTCGCGCGTGACCGGCGCGAGCCCTGCCTTGATGCGCCGCACCCCGAGCCACCACGCCGCCATGAAGCCAGCGAGGTACATGAGGCCGTACCAGCGCACCGCCAGCGGTCCGATCTGGATCGCGACCGGGTCGATATTTGGATGGATCAGCACGGTAGAATCCAATTCTATCGTCCGGAGGCAAACCATGGCTGACAATCGCAGAAGCCGGCTGATCACACAGGGCATCGCGCGTTCGCCCAACCGTGCCATGCTGCGCGCAGTGGGTTTCAAGAACGGCGACTTTGACAAGCCGATCGTCGGCGTGGCGAACGGCCACTCGACCCTGAACCCCTGCAACGCCGGCATCCAGCCGTTGGTGGATCGCGCGATAGCGGCGCTCGAGGCCGCGGGCGCCAAGCCGCAGATGTTCGGCTTTCCCACAGTCACCGACGGCATCGGCATGGGCACCGAAGCGATGAAATACTCGCTCGTGTCGCGCGAGGTGATCGCCGACGCGATCGAAACGTCAGTCAACGGACAGGCGATGGACGGCGCGCTGGTGGTCGGCGGCTGCGACAAGAACATGCCGGGAGGCATGATGGCGCTCGCGCGCATGAACGTGCCGGGCATCTTCGTCTACGCCGGCACCATCAAGCCCGGCAAGTGGAAAGGGCAGGACCTAACCATCGTCTCGGCTTTCGAGGCGGTGGGTGCCTACACCGCCGGCAAGATGAACGAAGAGGATTTCATCGGCATCGAGAAGAACGCCTGCCCGTCGGTCGGCGCCTGCGGCGGACAGTACACGGCAAATACCATGAGCTCCTCGTTCGAGGCGCTCGGCATGAGCTTGCTCGGCTCGAGCCAGATGGCCTCGCCCGATCCGGAAAAAGCCGACTCTTCCGCGGAATCGGCGCGAGTGCTGGTGCAGGCCGTCCACAACAACCTTCGCCCCCGCGACATCATCACCCGCAAGTCGCTCGAGAACGCGGTTGCGCTGGTAATGGCGACGGGCGGATCCACTAACGCGGTGCTGCACTACCTCGCGATCGCGAGCGCGGCCGGCGTTAAGTGGACGATCGACGACTTCGAGCGGATCCGCAGGAAAGTTCCCGTGCTGTGCGATCTGAAGCCTTCCGGTCGTTTCGTCGCGGTCGACTTCCACCGCGCCGGCGGCGTGCCGCAGGTGCTGAAGATCCTGCTCAAAAACGGCGTGCTGCACGGCGAATGCATGACCATCCACGGCAAGACCATGGCCGAAATGCTGAAGGACGTGCCCGAGGAGCCCCGTGCCGACCAGGAGGTGATCCGTCCCTGGTCGAACCCCATGTACAAGCAGGGCCACCTTGCGATCCTCAAGGGAAATCTGGCGACCGAAGGCTGCGTGGCGAAGATCACCGGCCTGAAGAAGACCTCGATCACGGGACCGGCGCGCGTGTTCGACTCCGAGCCTGCGTGCATGAAGGCGATCATGGCGAAGAAGATCAGGCCCGGCGACGTGATCGTGATCCGCTACGAGGGACCCAAAGGCGGACCCGGCATGCAGGAAATGCTCGCTCCGACCTCGGCCCTCATCGGCCAGGGCCTGGGCGAGTCGGTCGGACTGCTCACCGACGGCCGGTTCTCCGGCGGCACCTGGGGCATGGTGGTGGGGCACGTCGCGCCCGAGGCTTTCGTCGGCGGCACGATCGCGCTGGTGAAGGAGGGCGACTCGGTCACCATCGACGCCAAGAAGCGCCTGATCCAGCTCAACGTGTCCGCCAGGGAACTCGCCGCGCGACGCAAGAAGTGGAAGGCCCCCCAGCCGCGTTACACGCGCGGACTGCTGGCGAAGTACACGCGGCTGGTGTCGACGGCGTCGAAGGGTGCGGTCACCGACTCGGACTAGAAGCCCGAGCCGGGCTGCTGCAGGAACTCAAGTTCCTGGGGTGTGCTCGGGCGCCCGAGGGCTGCATTGCGGTGAGGGAAGCGGCCGAAGCGGCGTACGGTTTCCCAGTGCCGCACGGCATACGGAAAGACATCCGCAGTCTCCGGCCAGGGCGCGAGCCGACCGATCAGCGCAATTGCCCGCCACTGATCTTCGAGCGATTCGCTGTGCTCGAACGGCAGGTACAGGAACAGCCTCTCGATAGGGAGCATGCCAGCGTCGTATCCGGCCTCGACCGCATGTCGCGCCGCACCGAAGGCGCGCGCGTCCGAGGCGAAGGCCTTTGGGTCGCCCCGAAAGAGATTGCGCGGAAACTGGTCGAGCACGATCACCAGCGCGAGACACTCGCCGGGCAGGTCCTGCCATGCGTCGAGCGCGCCCGCGGCGGCCTGTTCGTGGAGCGCTGAGAATTCTGCGCGGATCTCGCGGTCGAATTCGGGGTCCTTCTGAAACCAGGCCTTGCGGGCGTTGCCGTAGTCGGGGCCCGCACCGAACCAGAAGCGCAAGACCTCTGCTGCGCGAGGGTCTTTGGCGTTTACCATGGGCGAATGCTGCATGAGCCGGAGGCCGCGAGCAATGCCATGCCAAACCGACTAGCTGACGAAACCTCTCCTTATCTTCAGCAGCACGCCGGCAATCCGGTGGACTGGTACCCGTGGGGCGCGGAGGCGCTCGAGCGCGCCCGCCGGGAGGACAAGGCGCTGCTGCTGTCGGTGGGCTACTCGGCCTGCCACTGGTGCCACGTGATGGCACACGAGAGCTTCGAGGACCCCGAAATCGCGGCGGCGATGAATCGGCTCTTCGTCAACGTCAAGGTGGACCGCGAGGAGCGCCCCGACATCGATCAGATCTACCAGACGGCGCACCAGATGCTGGCGCAGCGTCCCGGCGGCTGGCCGCTGACGATGTTCCTGTCACCCGACGGCACGCCGTTCTTCGGCGGCACCTACTTTCCCAAGACATCGCGCTACGGCTTGCCGGGATTCGCCGATCTGCTCGAGCGCATCGCGGCGATCTGGCACGAAAAGCGCGCCGAAATCGGACAGCAGAACGCGCAGCTGCGCAGCGCTTTCGCGCGCACGGTGCCGAAGGGCGGCGGCCATCGTTCCGAATTCGACGCCACCCCCATTCGCGCCGCGCTCGACAGCCTGCGCGAGAGTTTCGATGCGCGCTTCGGCGGCTTCGGCGGCGCGCCCAAGTTCCCGCATCCGACCGACCTGGAGCTGTGCCTGCGCGCGTGGGCGAAGGAGGCTGACCAGGAGGCACTGGACATGGCGCGCGTTACGCTCATTCGCATGTGCGACGGCGGCATCTACGACCAGCTCGGGGGCGGCTTCAGCCGCTATAGCGTCGACGAGCAGTGGATGATCCCCCACTTCGAAAAGATGCTGTACGACAACGGCCCGCTGCTCGGGCTTCTCGCCGACGCCTGGCTCGCCACCGGCGAGGCGCGCTTCGCCCAGTGCACGGAGGAGACCGCAGGCTGGATCATGCGCGAGATGCAGTCGCCCGAGGGTGGCTACTATTCGTCGCTCGACGCCGACTCGGAGCACGAGGAGGGCAAGTTTTACGTCTGGGGCCGCGACGAGGCGCAGGCCTTGCTGAGCCCAGAAGAGTATGCGGTCGCGGCGGCACACTACGGCCTCGACCAGGCGCCGAATTTCGAGGCCCGGTACTGGCACTTGCGGGTGGCGAAGCCGCTCGACGCCGATAGCGCGGCGTTGCTGGCGTCGGCCCGCGAAACGCTCTTCGCCGCGCGGGAACAGCGCGTTCGGCCCGGTCGCGATGAGAAGGTGCTGGTGTCGTGGAGCGCGCTTGCGATCCGCGGCATGGCACACGCGGGCCGGGTGTTCGGCCGCGAGGTGTGGCTCGAATCGGCTCGCGGCGCGCTCGAGTTCATCCGCTCACGCATGTGGAAGGACGGGCGGCTTTTGGCTACCTACAAGGACGGCAAGGCGCACCTGAATGCATACCTCGACGACTACGCGTTCCTGCTTGCGGCGCTGATGGAGATGCTGCAAGCGCGCTTCTCGCGCGATGAACTGGAGTTCGCCGAGGAGCTCGCCGAGGTGCTGCTCGACCAGTTCGAGGACCGCGAGGCGGGCGGGTTCTACTTCACCGCGCGCGATCACGAGCGCCTGATCCACCGGCCCAAGCCCGGGCACGACAACGCCACGCCATCCGGCAACGCGGTTGCGGCCTGGTCGTTCGCCCGGCTCGCTGCGCTGACTGGCGAAGACCGTTACGCGCGCGCGGCAGAGCGCACGCTTGAGTTCTTCCTCCCGACGATGCGCGACTACCCGGCCGGATTTGCGGCCATGGCGCTGGCGCTCGACGAGGCAATCGTCCCGCCCTCCCTGCTGGTGCTGCGGGGGGAGCCCGGCACCCTCGCGGACTGGGCGGCGCAATTGGCGCGCGAACTCCTGCCCAGGGTGCAGATGGTCGCAATCCCAAATGGCGTCAAAGGCTTGCCGCCGGCGCTGGACAAGCCCCAGCGACCCGAACCGGTCAACGGCTGGCTATGCCAGGGCGTTACTTGTCTGGCGCCGATGAGCGACCTTGAAAGCGTGAGGCAGGCTTGCAAACAGCCGGCAATGGGGTAGCATGGCGCCCTTTCAGGCGCCGTCTGTTGCGGTGCAGAACGTATTATCCCTTTGTTGCATAAGGAGCTTGTGATGAAACGCGTTGTACTGACTCTTGCCCTTGCGGGGCTTGCGTTTGCGACTGCGCCCGCGCGGGCGGACCTCGCGATGGCCAAGAAATACAACTGCCTCGCCTGCCACGCCGTGGACCACAAGGTCCTGGGACCCGCCTATAAGGACGTCGCCAAGAAATACGCCGGACAGAAGGACGCCGAGGCGAAACTGGTCAAGAAGGTCGAGCAGGGAGGCGCGGGTGTGTGGGGCAATATCCCAATGCCCCCCAACTCCAGCGTTCCGGATGCCGACGTCAAGAAGCTCGTGAAGTGGATTCTGTCGCTTAAGTAAGCTGGTCGAGTTTTTGCTTAATTCGCAAGGGCCGGCTCTGCCGGCCCTTGTCATTTGTTGTCAACACAGCACAATTCGTGTTTCGCCCAGCGCTCTATCAATTCGGAGGTCGTATGCAGCACGCCAAGCATCTCTTTACCCTTCTCGCGACTGTCGCCGTGGTCGGCCTGACCGCCTGCGGGCAAGAGAAGAAACCCGAGGCGCCCAAGCCCCAGGCGGCCGCGCCCGCCGCGGAGTCGACGCCGACGATCGACATCAAGATCGGTCACGTTGCACCGCTCACCGGAAGCATCGCGCACCTCGGCAAGGACAACGAGAACGGCGCGCGCCTCGCGATCGAACAGGCGAATGCCGCCAAGATCATGATCGGCGGCAAGCTCGCGCACTTCGAGCTCATCGCGGAGGACGACCAGGCGGATCCGAAAGTCGGTACGACCGTGGCGCAGAAGCTGGTCGACATGAAAGTCGCCGGTGTTGACGGTCACCTCAACTCGGGCGTGACGATCCCCGCGTCGGCGATCTACCACCAGGCCGGCATCCCGATGATCACCGGCTCGGCGACCAACCCGCAGCTGACCGAGCAGGGGTTCGACAACGTATTCCGCGTCGTGGGCCGCGACGATCAGCAGGGTCCGGCGATCGCCAACTACCTCGCGGCGACCGAAAAGCCCAAGGTGGCCGCGGTGATCGACGACTCCACTGCGTATGGCGAAGGCCTCGCGGATCAGGTCGCGAAGACGCTCAGGACGGCCGGCGTGAAGGTGCTCGCGCGCGAGAAGGGCACCGACAAGCAAACGGACTGGATGGCCGTGCTGACCAAAATCAAGGGCGAGAAGCCGGACGCCGTGTTCTACGGCGGCATGGATGCCACCGGCGGGCCGTTGCTCAAACAGGGCCGCGAGCTCGGGATCAAGGCGGTGTTCTCGTTCGGCGACGGCGCGTGCACGGAGAAGATGCACGAGCTGGCGGGCGAGGCGGCCGAGGGCATGCTGTGCTCGCAGGCCGGCATCCCGCCGCAGGCTGCGTCGAAGGAATTTCTCTCGGCCTACAAGGCGAGATTCAACACCGACCCGATCCTGTACGCGCCGTTTACCTACGATGCGGCCAACCTGATGATCGAGGCGATGAAGGAGGCGAACTCCGCTGACCCGGCGAAGTACCTGCCCTTCCTGCACAAGATCCACTACAAGGGCGCCACCGGAACGATCGAGTTCGACGCCAAAGGCGACCGCAAGGACGCCGAGATCACGATATTCGTCATGAAGGGCGGCAAGGTGGTGCCGACCGCAGTCGTGAAGGCCGGCAAGACCCTGCCCTTCGACGAGTTCATGAAGAGCATGGGCGGCGCGTAAGCTTCCTGCCAGCGATGCAACGACGAAACGGCACCCTCGGGTGCCGTTTCGTTTTTGGCGTCTGGCGCGGAGTTTGCTAGGCTCTGCCGCGCATGGACATCTTCATCCAGCAACTGATCAACGGGCTCACGCTCGGCGCGGTGTACGCCGTCGTGGCGCTCGGCTACACCATGGTCTACGGCATCATCCAGCTGATCAATTTTGCCCACGGTGAGGTGGTGATGATCGGCGCGATGGTCGCTTTCACCGTGATCAACGCGCTGGCGCCCCTCGGTCTGCCGCCGCTAGCGGTGGTCTTGATTGGCGCTGCCTGCGCCATTCCGGTATGCGTGCTGGTCGGCTATGCGATGGAACGGCTCGCGTACCGACCGCTGCGGCACGCGCCGCGCCTGGCGCCGCTGATCACGGCAATCGGCGTTTCGATCATCCTGCAGCATCTGGCGATGCTGGTGTGGAGCCGCAACGTGCTCGCGTTCCCTCAGATCATCGACACCAAGCTCTATACCATCGCCGGCGCCACGATCACCAACGTTCAGATCACGATCATCGTGACTTGCGTTGCGATGATGGCGGCCCTGGCGCTGCTCGTGTACCGCACCCGCCTCGGTACCGCGATGCGCGCGACCGCGCAGAATCCGCAGGTGGCGGGATTGATGGGGATCGACATCGACCGGGTGATCGCCGCGACCTTCGCGATCGGCGCGGGGCTCGCCGCCGTGGCGGGGGTGATGGTCGGAACCTACTACGGCATCGCCCAGTACACGATGGGCTCGATCCTGGGCTTGAAGGCGTTTGCCGCCGCGGTGCTCGGCGGCATCGGCAACGTTCCCGGAGCAATGCTCGGCGGCGTGCTGATGGGACTCGTCGAAGCCCTGGGCGCGGGATATATCGGCACCTATACCGATTTGTGCAAGATCTCCGGCATCTCTGAATGGCTCACCCAGCGCTGCGCGGCCGACGGCGGGCATTTCGTTCTCTTCGGCTCCAACTACCAGGACGTTTTCGCCTTCGTGGTGCTGATCCTGGTGCTGGTGTTCCGGCCTTCCGGGCTGCTCGGCGAGCGGGTGGGCGACCGCGCATGACGGGGGCTGCGCGCCGGAATCCGCCTCTGTTTTGGGCGGCGCTGGCCGTCGTCGTGGCCGCACTTCTCGTGCTGCCGTTCGCGATGAGCGAATTCGGGACCACCTGGGTGCGCGTCACCAACCTGGCGCTGCTGTACGTGATGCTGGCGCTGGGGCTGAACATCGTGGTCGGCTTCGCCGGCCTGCTTGACCTTGGCTACATCGCGTTCTATGCGGTGGGGGCATATACCTACGCTCTTCTCGCCAGCCCGCACTTCGGATTGCACCTTCCATTCTGGGTGATCCTGCCGATCGGCGCCGGGGTCGCGGCGCTATTCGGCGTGCTGCTCGGTGCGCCGACGCTTAAGCTGCGCGGCGACTACCTTGCGATCGTCACGCTGGGCTTCGGCGAGATCATCCGCATCTTCCTCAACAATCTCTCGCGTCCGATCAACATCACCAACGGCCCGCAGGGCGTCTGGGGCATCGACCCATTCCGCATCGACGGCCTCAATTTCTCGCTCAAGCAGACGGTCCTCGGATTGTCGTTCAGCGGACCCATCAAGTACTACTACCTGCTGGTCGTTTTCGTCGCGGTGGTCATCGCGCTCACGCTGAGGCTTCAGAATTCCCGTATCGGCAGGGCGTGGGAGGCCATACGCGAGGACGAGGTTGCCGCGCGCGCGATGGGAATCAATACCACCAATCTCAAGCTGCTCGCCTATGCGATGGGCGCGACGTTCGGCGGCGTCGCGGGCGGCGTCTTCTCGGCGATCCAGGGATTCATCTCGCCCGAGAGCTTCGTGCTGGTGGAGTCGATCATGGTGGTCTCGATGGTGGTGCTGGGAGGAATGGGCAACGTCTGGGGCGTCGTGCTGGGCGCCATCCTGCTCTCCTTCGTGCCCGAGATCCTTCGCTTCTCGGTTGGCCCGGTGCAGCAGTCGCTGTTCGGGCGCACGCTGATCGACCCGGAAGTGATCCGGATGCTCCTTTACGGGCTCGCGCTCGTACTGGTCATGCTGTTCCGCCCGGCGGGACTGCTGCCCTCCGCGGTGCGCAAGCGCGAGCTCGCGGAGCGCAGCGAATGACCGAGCTTCTGGTCGCGCGCGGCATCGGCAAGCGCTTCGGCGGGGTGCAGGCGCTGTCCGACGTCTCGTTCTCGATCCGGAACGGCGAGATCTACGGGCTGATCGGTCCGAACGGCGCTGGCAAGACCACGCTGTTCAACGTCCTGACCGGAATCTACGAGCCGGACGAGGGCGGGTTCGAATTCGACGGCGCGCCGCTCGCCGGACTCAAGCCCCACATGGTGGCGGAGCGCGGGATCGCGCGCACGTTCCAGAACATCCGCCTGTTCGCCAACCTGTCGGCGCTGGAGAACGTGATGATCGGTCGCCATGTACGCACGCACGCGGGGGTCGTCGGCGCGCTGCTGCGCGGACCTGGCACGCTCGCGGAAGAGTGGTCGATCGAGAGACGCGCCCTCGAGCTGCTCGATTACGTCGGCATCCGCGCGCGCGCGAACGATCCCGCCGGAAGCCTTCCCTACGGCGACCAGCGGCGCCTTGAAATCGCCCGCGCGATGGCGACCGACCCGAAGCTTCTCGCACTCGATGAGCCGGCTGCGGGGATGAATCCCTCCGAGCGCCGCGCACTTGGCGAGCTGATCGTGCGAATCCGGGACGGCGGCCTGACGGTGCTGCTGATCGAGCACGACATGCGACTCGTCATGAAGGTCTGCGATCGCATGCTCGTGCTCGACTACGGCGAGCGGATCGCCGAAGGCTTGCCGGCGGAGGTGCAGCGCGATCCGAAGGTTGTCGAGGCCTATCTCGGCGCGTCGGCCGCGACATGAGCCTGCTCCAAGTCAAGGACCTGCAGGTGCACTACGGCGGCATTCGGGCCGTCAAAGGCGTCGACCTCGCGGTCGACGAGGGCGAGCTGGTGTGCCTGATCGGCGCCAACGGTGCCGGCAAGACATCGACTCTGAAGGCAATCTGTGGCCTGCTGCCGTCGCATTCTGGAAGCGTGCGCTACGCGGGAGAGGAGATTTCGCGCTTACCGGTGTACCAACTGCCGCGCCGCGGTTTGGTCTTGGTGCCCGAAGGCCGCGGCATCTTCCCGCAGCTTACGGTGGCCGAGAACCTCGCGATGGGCGCCTACGCCCGCCGCGACGCCGAAGTGGCGCATGACCTCGAGCGCATGCACGGGCTTTTCCCGCGGCTCGCCGAGCGGCGCTCGCAGACCGCCGGCACGCTCTCGGGCGGCGAACAGCAGATGCTCGCGATTGGCCGCGCGTTGATGAGCCGGCCCAAGTTGCTGCTGCTGGACGAGCCCTCGATGGGCCTCGCGCCGCTGATGGTCGCCAAGATCCTCGAGATCGTGCGCGAGATCGCGCGTCAGGGCGTCACCATTCTGCTGGTGGAGCAGAACGCCAAGCTTGCGCTCGAGATCGCCGTACGCGGCTACGTCATGGAGTCAGGCGTGCTCGCGCTCGCCGCCGATTCGAAGAGCCTGCTCGCCGACCCCAGGGTGCGCGAAGCCTACTTGGGCGAGGGTGCGGGCTGAACCAGGTCGGCCTGGGTGGTGAACGAGTCGGCGTAGAACTCGTCTTCGGGCAGGCCGCATTGGGCGACAAAATCGCGCCGCGCCGCATCCACCATGACGGGCACGCCACAGGCGTAGACCTGGTGGCCCGACAGGTCGGGAAAGTCTTCCATCACCGCGCGGTGCACGAACCCGGTGCGGCCGGTCCAGGCGTCCTCGGGAAGCGCGTCCGAGATCACCGGCACATAGCGTAAGCCGGGATACTCCGCCGCCCATTTGAGCGGCAGATCGTTCAGGTAAAGGTCCTTCGGTCGGCGGCCGCCCCAGTACAGCGTCATCGGCCGCTGCACGCCCTCGGCCAGGGCGTGCTCGATCACCGACTTCATCGGCGCGAATCCGGTTCCCGAAGCGACGAACACGATCGGCTTGTCTGAGTCCTCGCGCAGAAAGAAGGTCCCGTGCGGGCCCTCGAAGCGCAGAATGTCACGCTCTTTCATTTTGCCGAACACATGATCGGTAAAATGTCCGCCCGGAACGTGCCGGACGTGCAGCTGGATCAGCTCGTCGTCGTGCGGCGCGTTGGCCATCGAGAAGCTGCGCCGGGTTCCGTCGCGCAGCAGGAACTCGAGGTACTGTCCGGCCAGGAACTGCAGCCGTTCATTTGCCGGCAGCTTCAGGTACAGCGCGATGACGTCATCGGCAAGCCGCTCCATCTTTTGCACGCGGCAAGGCAGCGTCTTGATCGGAATGTCCTTCACTGCGCCGATGGTGCGCGCCTCGAGCACCAGATCCGACAGCGGCTTGGCTTGGCAGAAAAGCGCTTTGCCCTCGGCCTTTTCCTTCTCGGGCAGAGCCTTTTCCTGGTAGGTGCCGTAGTCGACGCGGCCCTCCAGGATTTTGCCCTTGCAGCTTCCACAGGCGCCGTTCCTGCAGCCGTAGGGCAGCACGAATCCCTGCCGCAACGCCGCAGCGAGAATCGTCTCTGCCGGATCGACTTCGAATGCGTGCCCGCTCGGCTGGAGGGTGACGCTGAATTTGCTCATCGCACTTGCTGGTTAGAATGGTTGCATGAAACGCCTGCTGATCGCCGGCTTCGGCGACGTTGCGCGCCGCCTGCGGGCGCAACTACCGGATGGGACCGAAGTGCGTCCGTTATCGCGCCGTTCGGGCTGCGATCTCGACCGGCCGGAAACGCTGGCAGACATCGCGGGCTGGCCCGATTCGGTGCTGTACTGCGCGCCACCCCCCAGTACGGGCGACAGCGACCCGCGCATCGCCAACCTACTGGCGATACTGGAGCGCGGGATTCTACCCGGGCGCTTCGTTTACGTCAGCACGAGCGGCGTCTACGGTGATTGTGGCGGCGCGCTGGTGGACGAGTCCCGCGAGCCGAACCCCCAGTCGCCGCGCGGAAGACGCCGCCTCGACGCCGAGCGCCGCCTGCAGCACTGGTGCACGGGGCACGGAATTATCCTGCTGGTACTGCGCGCGCCGGGCATCTACGCCGCGGACCGACTGCCGCTCGAGCGCCTGCGCTCGGGCACGCCGGTGCTGCGCGACGAGGACGATATCTACACCAACCACATCCATGCCGACGACCTCGCGGCCGCCGCGCTGCGCGCGCTCGCTGAGAACGCGCCCGCGGGCGTGTACAACGCATCGGACGACACCCGCATGAAGATGGGCGAATGGCTCGACCTGGTGGCCGGGCACGCCGGCCTGCCTCGCCCGCCCCGCATCGGGCGCCGGGAGGCAGAGGGTAGAATTCCGGCCGCGCTGCTCTCGTTCATGAACGAGTCGCGGCGTCTCGACAACCGCAAATTGAAGGAGACGCTGGGCGTGCGTTTGCGCTACCCGACGGTGCGCGACGGTCTCGCCCGGGCAAGGAGGCCCGCTTGAGCGCGTTGATGGTACTGACCAATCTGCCGGACCGCTCCGCCGCCGAGGCTATGGCGGCGCGACTCGTGGAACGGCGCTTCGCGGCGTGCGTGAACATCCTTTCTCCGTGCCGCTCGGTGTACCGCTGGGAGGGCGGCGTACAGCGCGAGGAGGAGCATCCGCTGCTGATCAAAACCACGTCGGAACGCTATGCCGAGCTCGAGCAGGCGATCCGCGCGGGACACCCTTACGAACTTCCGGAAATCGTGGCGGTCCCAATCGAACGCGGGCTTCCCGAATACCTGCGCTGGCTCGCCGAGGAAACCGCTCCCGCATGACAAATTGGATCCGACTTTTCGCAGTTCTGGCCACGCTGGTCGCTGCGCCGGCGCTGGCGCAGCTCAACCTGGGCGCGTCGTCGGGACAGCTGCTCGAGCCCGAAAAGGCGTTCCAGTTTTCGGCGCACGCCGTCGCCCCGGATGCCGTGCAGGTGAACTTCAAGATCGCGGACGGCTACTACATGTACCGCGACAAGTTTCATTTTGCACTGGAGGGACCGGCGGGCGCGAAATTGGGCAAGCCCGAGTTTCCCGCGGGGATCCGGAAGAAGGACGAGTTCTTCGGCGAGATTGAGACCTACCGCAAGGCGGTGAGCATCCGAATCCCGGTCGAGCGTCCCTCGCCGGAGGCGACGACGTTGAGGCTCAAGGTGACGTCGCAGGGCTGCGCCGACCTGGGCGTGTGCTATACGCCGATGGACTCCGAGGCCTCGATCCGGCTCGCCGCACTCGGTGCGGGACCGAGCGCCGGCACGCCGACGCTCAGCGAGGGGCCTCGTTCGGTCGCGCCGGCGCCGCGCTTCTCGCTGTTCGCCAGCGATCGCGACATCGCCGCCCTGTTCGAGGGCAGCTCATGGCTCCTGATGCTGATCTTCTTCGGCTTCGGCTTGTTGTTGACGTTCACGCCCTGCGTGCTGCCGATGGTGCCGATCATTTCGGGCATCGTTGCAGGAGAGGGCAAGAGCCTGAACAAGCTGCGCGCACTCGCGCTTTCGGTCTCGTACGTGCTCGGCATGGCGGTCACCTACGCCGCGGCGGGAGTGGCGGCGGCCTATTCGGGGTCGATGCTCTCGGCCGCGCTGCAGAATCCGTGGGTGCTCGGCACCTTCGCACTGGTGTTCGTATGGCTCGCGCTGTCGATGTTCGGTTTCCACGACCTGCAGCTGCCGGGCTTCCTGCATCATCACGTCTCGAAAGCACACCAACGACTTAAGGGTGGGCGCATCGCGTCAGTAGCAGCGATGGGTGTCCTGTCGGCGCTGATCGTGAGCCCCTGTGTTACCGCCCCATTGGCGGGAGCTCTGCTCGTTATCTCGAAAACTGGGGACGTAGCGCGGGGCGGTGCGGCACTGTTCTCGATGGCGATCGGGATGGGGGTGCCCCTCGTCGCGGTCGCGGTTTCGGAGGGCGCACTGCTGCCCAAGTCGGGGCCATGGATGGACGGGGTAAAGAGGTTCTTCGGCGTCTTGCTGCTCGCCGTCGCGGTCTGGATCGTCTCGCCGGTGATCCCGCCGGCGGTGCAAATGCTGCTTTGGGCCGCCCTGCTGATCGGCTCGGCGATGTTCCTGCGCGCATTGGATTCGTTGCCGGCGAACGCGTCCGGCTACGCGCGTCTGTGGAAGGGGGTGGGGCTGATGGCGCTGGTGGCTGGCGCCGCCATTCTGGTCGGCGTGCTTGCCGGCAGCCGGGATCCGCTGCGACCGCTGGCAGGGCTTGCGGGCGCGACCGCTGCAGCGCCAATCAACTGGGTTCGAGTGGATTCG
>Ga0210112_1000063_pt1 | contig 27614 bp, 22 predicted proteins | sample Joice_ThreeSqC_D_FD_184875 | JGI IMG/M metagenome (GOLD analysis project Ga0210112, IMG submission 184875) | Wetland microbial communities from San Francisco Bay, California, USA, that impact long-term carbon sequestration - Joice_ThreeSqC_D2... | ecosystem: Environmental > Aquatic > Marine >... | reverse complement strand
AGTATGGCAATGGTAAGCTTGGCGGAGTTTTCAATTCTTAAATATAACTCATGGCCTTTGCGGGTGAACTCATAAATATCGGAGATTTGATCGGCGTTTACTTTGTCAACAAAATACTTTATATCCGCTCCGGCCACAAAGGCCTTGCCGGCACCCTGAAAAACTATCGCTTTGACATCGGGATGATTTTCAGCCTCGGTGAAGCGTTGATCCAGCTGGGCCACCACCGTCTCGTTGAGTGCATTCATTGCTTCGGGGCGGTTCAGGGTGATTGTGGCGATCCCGTCTTTTAACTCCAGGTCGACGAATTTAAAATCAAAGGGTTGGCCGAGGTCATTTTGCTTTGCCAGGATTGCGGGCATCTTGAAATCCGGGTATTTTTTGGTGATTGCCTTGACCGCCGCATAGGTCCGGTTGACACCGATCTTATTCATGATTTCAAACGGGCCCATGATCCAGCGCAGACCGATCTTGGCACCCCGGTCGGTGTCTTCGATGGAAGCAACCCCCTCGTCGACCAGCGCCGCGGCAACGCCCAGGCAGACACCGTAAAATCGCTCGACAACGGTTGCGATGCGGGTTTCATCCACATCGCCGGCCAGGTTCCAGAGTTCATTTTTGTCCATCTGGGCCTTGAGGATACCGGCGGTGGCATAAAAGGGGCCGAGTTCATTGCCTAAAGTCGTCGCAGAATGCACCGCGATGGGGATGCCGGTAACGTTCATCAGTTCAAAGGGGCCCATACCGATTTTAAAGGCCTGTTTGGCGGCCTCTTCGATGGTGGCAATATTGGCCACGTTTTCTTCGAGCATCCGGGCGGCCTCATTGAGGAAGGGGACGAAGAAGCGGTTGACGGCAAAGCCCGGTGCATCTTTGACAACAATGGAAGTTTTGCCATGCAGTTTGGCGACCAGCAGTGATTTTTCAAGGGTATCCCGGCTGGTATCTTTATGGGGAATGACTTCCAAAAGGCGGTTTTTGGCCGGGTGAAAAAAATAGTGCAGGCCGACAAAGCGGTCCGGACGGGAGGTCTGCTGTGCGAATTCGCGGACAAAGAAACTTGAGGTGTTGGTGGCCAGGATGGTCTTATCCGAACAAATTTGATCGAGATTTTGGAACAAATTGGCCTTGACTTTTTTGTCTTCAAAGACCGCTTCGACCACAAGGTCCGCATCGGCTACGGCGGCAAAGTCTGTGGTGCCCTTGATGCGCGCAAGGGTCGCATCCACCTGTTCGGGTTTGAAAATTTTGCGTTCCACAGCTTCCTGCAGCAGTTTTTTTATCGTTGCCAGGCCGCGTTCGACAAATTCCTCCTTGATGTCCACCATGACCACATTGAGCCCTTCTTGGGCCATTTTCTGGGCAATGCCACTGCCCATATTGCCTGCTCCAATCACTCCGATTTTATTGATCTGCGACATATTCTCTCCTGTTCTATTTATTTTTCCACACCGGTTTGCGTTTTTCCTCGTAGCTGGCGATTCCTTCCAGGGTGTCTTCGGTCTTCATCATGGTATTCAGGAAAAGGTCGCTGACACCTTCCAGAGCCTGTTTGAAATCCATCCCCAGATGCTGTCGGACCGCTCTTTTGTTCAGCCGGATAATGAGCGGACTGTTGGCCTGAATTTCTTTGACGATGTTTTCAACAGCTTCACCGAGTAGCCCTTCTTCGGCCACGTGGGCCACCATCCCCAGGATCTGTGATTCCTGCGCGCTGTAAAATTTGCCGGTTGTGCAGATTTCGACGGCCTTGGCCGGTCCCACCAGCTGTGGCAACCGGATGGCAGCGTATGGCGGAAAAAAACCGACTTTAATTTCCGGTTGACCGAAGGTAGCCCCCTTATCGGCCACGATGACATCACAGGCAATTGCCAACTCCATGCCGCCGCCCAGGCAAAATCCCTGTACCGCCGCAATAACCGGCACATCAATCTGCCCAAGGAGTTCGAAGATCCGGTTGAAGGTGGCAACCATGTCATCCACCTTATCCGGCTTGTGATCGGCAACTTCCACCCCCGTGCAAAAGTGTTTGCCTTCCGCATCAATGACCACGCACTTGAGATCCTGATCGCTCACAAAGCTTTCAAGCAGGTTGTTGATTTCGTCCATCATTGCGATGTCCATCATATTAAACTTCGGGCGGTTGAGGGTTATGCGGGCCACACCGCCGCTTTGTTCAAATTTAAGATGCTTTAGATCGGACATGGTTGTTGATTCCTTATTGTTTAGTGTTTGGTATTTAGTATTTGGTGTTTAGTATGAGAATGTCTTCTGTGTCTCAAAACACTAAACACAAAACATCGAAACACATTTACGCCTTTTGAAACACATAATTCAACTGCCCGTTGGGCAGTGGGTTGGCGATCGTTTTCATCTGCATTCCCACTTCGATCTCTTCCTGCGCCAGGTTGCGGTCCAGACGGCCGAATACCTTGTAATCACCATAGTCCAGCAGCGCAATGCAGTAAGGTACGTCCGCCTCGAACCCGATTGGCGCATATTCCAGCTTGCTGTATGTGACCAGTTTTCCGGTACCGCTGACTTCAAACCACTCCATTTCACCGGGCAGGCACTGGTAGCAATCGGATCGGGGCGGGAAATAGGACTTTCCACAATCCTTGCAGCGGGTGCCCATGACTTTGCCGTTTTCCAGGTAGCCGATAAAATCATTGGTTTTGGTTATGGCGGTAAAACTAACGGTGCCGAATTTTTTAAAACGGTCATCTACTTCTTTTTTTCCCATCATTTATCTCCATTAGCATAAGTTTTTTACCACAGAGGCACTGAGGACACAGAGGTAATTCTTTCTAAGAATATGACTTTAATTTACTAAAAAGGCGATGGATTGAGGCCTTTAAGCCTATCGTCCCAGAATTGTCACATTCCCATAAAGTCCAACGCCACCGATATTGTGGACCAATCCTATCTGGGGATTGTCCACCTGAATGTCACCGGCCTCATCTCTGAGCTGCAGTACGATGGTCCTGATCTGGGATCCGCCGGTGGCCCCGATGGGATGGCCTTTGGACAGCAATCCACCGTCCACATTGACCGGAATGCTGCCTTCTTTGTAGGTCTCTTTGCTTTTTATCAGCTCTTTGCCTTCGCCCGGCGCAGCAAAGCCGAGATCTTCGTAGGCCATCATTTCCGCGATGGTGAAACAGTCATGGACTTCGGCCACATCGATGTCTTTGGCGGTGATACCGGCCATCTTATAGGCTTGCTTGCCGGCTTCCTGGGCGACGGTTAACCCCGAAAACAGATCCCTTCCCGCCAGGTTGACACTGGTGGTTGCGGCACCCAGTCCTTTGATCCAGACCGGCTTTTTGCTAAATGCTTTGGCCTTTTCTTCGTTGGCCACAATAATACAGGAGCTGCCGTCGGCATTGGCACAACAGTCGCCTACCCGCAGCGGACTGGCCACCGGGCCGGCCATGCGGTTTTCCGGGTCCTTAAACATGTCAAACGTCACCGGCTTGCGGTAAACGGCTTTGTCATTTAACTGCCCGTAAGTAGCTGCCTTTACCCTGATCATGGCCAGGTCATCCAGGGTGGTTCCGTATTTTTCCATGTGTCCGCGGGCATACATGGCATAATAGGCCGGCATCATGGTACCGAATGGACTCTCCCACTGGATGTCGGCACCACGGCCCATTCGTTCCTGGGATTCGGAAGATGATATCTCCGACATTTTCTGAAAGCCGATAACCGCCACCATGTCGTGAAGACCTGATTTTACCAGGGAGTAGGCCAGCCTCAATCCCATGCTGCTCGAAGAACAAAGACTTTCAACGTAGAAGGTCGGTTGTGGATTGAGACCCAGATACTCCGCGAAAACACCTGCCGGCGATCGCTGCTTGTCATATTCGGGTGCTGAGCAGATGACAGAAGCGCCAATATCCCGGGTTGTAATTTGAGCATCCTGCATGGCATCTTTAAAGCCTTCAAAGGCCAGCTCACGGATTGAACCGGGATACGACCTGACAAACGTACTCTGACCGACTCCAATAATTCCAACTTTTCCCATGAAATTCCCCTTTTTTTGGAATAGATTAGTTTCTATTTATAATTGAGTAATTTTCTCGATGTGCAAGGCCGCACAAGGGTTTTTGCCTGAGGCGTACTATTAGTACGTCGAAGGTAAAAACCCGCGGAGAACGAAGCACATCGGGAAAAGGGCCATTTAGAAATTGAAACTAAATGTATTGTCCTCCATCAACCTTGATCACATCACCGGTAATGTGTCTGGCCTTGTCGGAGGCCAGAAACGCGACCAGATTGGCCAGATCCCCGGGTTGGCCCACCCGTTTGAGGGCACTTTCTGCCATGGCCAGGTCAACGATTTTATCCCTGGCTTCAGACTCTATCAACATGGCCGTTTCAATCAGGCCGGGGGCAACAGCATTGACATTGACACCAAAGGCGCCCAGCTCTTTGGCCAGAGCTTTGGTATAGCCGATGATGCCGGCCTTGGAAGCGGAGTAATTGGTCTGACCGAATTTGCCGCGCAACCCATTGATCGATGTAATGTTGATGATTTTGCCGTATTTTTGGTCTTTGAATTCAGGCGCAACATGGCGGACGAAATTAAAATAGCCCTTGAGGTTGACCTCCAGCACCCGGTCCCATTGCGCTTCCGACATTTTCCAGGATACACCGTCCCAATTCATGCCGGCATTGTTTACCAAAATTTCAAGGCTGCCGAATTCTTCAAGGGCGGCCTTTACCACTCTTTCGGCATCGGTAAAGGAGGCAATATCACACTGCACCGCCAGGGCTTTACGTCCCATTTGACGGATTTCATCTGCGTATTTCATCGCCTCGGCTTCGTGTTTGCGGTAGGTGAGACAAATATTGGCGCCTTCCCGGGCTAATTCAAGGGAGATGGCGGCTCCAATGCCCTGGGAACCTCCGGTGACTAAGGCATTTTTTCCTTCTAATAGCATCGGCTCCTCCTGCGGGTTGAAGTTTTTGGACATTTCTTAAAAAGCTACATTAAAGCTACAATTTAATTATGTCAACAAAAAATCACCCTTGGCTTTCTGACCTTAAATCGTCCGCTGAATAGAGCTTAAGCACCTAAAATTAGTATGTATATCAAAAATATATTTTTCTTGACATCCTTTAAAAGCTTCTGTAGTTACATTGTAGCTAAAATATGAATCTTCACAGCGTCCTTTGGGTTAGGCAACCCTAAACATTCATCGGTTGTGGTAAAAATTCAGGCATGAGGACATATTCAAATTGCGTAAAAGTTTAGCAATTCCATGATAAACAAAGACAAGGAGGTAAAAAATGGCAGCAGTACCTGACAAAATTTTAACCTGGCAGATGGTTCAGCCAACATCGCGCGATAAAGAAACCAAAGCGGTTATTGCGGGCAAAATTGAAAAAACGGAAATACCCGTACCGGAGTTAAAATCCGGTGAGGTTCTGGTGGAAGTTGCCGGTTGTGGTGTGTGCCACACGGACCTTGGATATTTTTATGACGGTGTGCCGACTGTTTCCAAGCCGCCATTGACCCTGGGCCATGAAATTTCAGGTACTGTGGTGGCCGGTGATAAAGCCTGGGTCGGCAAAGAGGTTATCATTCCGGCAGTTATGCCCTGCCGCCAATGCATTTTATGCAAAACCGGCCGCGGCAACAGATGTCTCAACCAGAAAATGCCGGGCAACAGTCTGGGCATTTATGGCGGTTTTGCGAGCCACATTCCGGTACCGAGCATCGATCTGTGTGAGGTCAAAAATCGGGGGGATATCCCCTTGGCACACCTGGCTGTTGTGGCGGATGCTGCCACGACGCCTTACCAGGCAGCCAAGCGGGCGGATTTCCAACCGGGGGACAATGTGGTGGTTATCGGTATCACCGGCGGCGTCGGGCAGTACATGGGGCAAACTGCCAAAGCCCTCGGTGCCGCCACGGTAATCGGCATTGCCCGTAACCAGGCCAAGCTGGACCGGGCCCTCAACTATGGTGCCGATTTTGTGATCAATTCCAGCGACAAGGATGCCCGCGCGGTGTCCACCGAATTTAAGGGCATCTGCAAGGAAAATGGTCTGCCGGGTTTCGGCTGGAAAATTTTTGAAGTCACCGGCACCGGGGCCGGGCAGGATATCGGCCTGTCCCTGCTGAGTTTTATCGGCAAATTGATCGTCGTCGGTTTCGGAATGGGCAAGATCGAGTACATGATGGGCCGGCTGATGGCATTTGACGCCGAGATCATTGGAACCTGGGGCTGTTTGCCTGAGTACTATCCCATCGTTCTGGACATGGTGACCTCGGAAAAAATCAACATTGATGCCTTCGTGCAGACCCGACCCTTGAGCACCATCGTGGAAACTTTCGACGAGGCCCATCGAGTTTCTCCCGACCAACGCATTGTGCTGACCCCTGATTTTTAGTAGATAGAATTTATTATTATATTGCAAAAAAATAATTCAATTAACACAACATAAGGAGGAAAAGATCATGTCCTTAGACTGGATGCCCAGAGACAACGAACCAAAAGACCACATGCTGCATACTGACGTACACTGGGGGACGGATGCGGACGCTCCCTGCGTGGTATATGAAAAGCGACCCCTCACCGACCCCAAGGGCAAGGTGCAGGATGGATTATATGTTGCCTGGATTCGCTTGAACAATCCCAAACAATACAACTCTTACACCACCGAAATGGTCAAAGGGGTGATCGCCGGATTTGAGAATTCTTCCCTGGATCGAAGTGTGGTTGCCGTTGTTTTCACCGCCACCGGACCGTATTCGTTTTGTACCGGCGGCAACACCAAGGAATACAGTGAATTTTACAGCAAGCGGCCGGACGAATACGGCCAGTATATGGAACTTTTCAACCACATGGTGGATTCCATTCTGGCCTGTAAAAAACCGGTTATTTGCCGGGTCAACGGTATGCGGGTTGCCGGCGGACAGGAAATCGGCATGGCCTGCGACCTGACCCTTGCCTCGGATCTGGCCATTTTCGGCCAGGCCGGCCCGCGCCACGGTTCGGCCCCGGACGGCGGCTCATCGGACTTTTTGCCCTGGATGCTCAGCAGTGAGGACGCCATGTGGAACTGCGTTTCCTGCGAAATGTGGTCGGCTTATAAAATGAAGGCCAAAAACCTGATCAGCAAGGCTGTGCCGGTCTTAAAAATTGACGGCCAATGGGTTCGCAACCCCCAGATCGTCACCGACAAATACGTGGAAGACGGTGAGATCGTTTACGGAGAGTATAAAAAAGGTGAAGCGCTTAAAGAGGCGCGGGCGCTGGTAAAAGACCATCAGGACAAAGCGGATTTTGAACTGCTGGACAAAGAAGTTGACAAGATCATCTGGACCTTTGCCAATCTCTTCCCCGGCTGCCTGATCAAGTCCATTGACGGTATCCGACAGAAAAAGAAATACTTCTGGGATATCGCCAAGAACAGCAACCGCCATTGGCTGGCAGCCAACATGAGCGGCGAGGCCTTCCTGGGCTTTGGGGCTTTCAACACCAAGAAGATCACGGGTCAGGACACTATTGATTTCATCAAATTCCGCCAGAACATCGCTGATTCCAGACTCTGGGATGAGCAGATGTTTACGGAAGCTATGGGGAAGCCTAAAGAATAATTGCCTTATTCCAGAATTACATGCTAAATAAATGGCAGGTTGCACCTCAAAGGGTGCGCCTGCCATTTTTTTTATCGAAATGCATGCCTTTTGATATACGAATTCATTTACAGTCATTTAGACTTGGACTTTTTAGCATGAAAATTGACGCACAAAACATTATCCGCGGCGATCAGCTCGCGGGAGCCCGGTTAATCCGGCTGCTGGAAGAAGGGGATCCAGCAGGCATAGAAGTTCTTAAACGCCTGTATCCACATACCGGGACGGCGTTTGTTATAGGGCTCACCGGACCGCCGGGTTCCGGCAAATCAACCCTGGTAAATACGATTATCAGCGAAGTTCGCAACAGGAATATGAAGATCGCCGTGGTGGCCATTGATCCTTCGAGCCCTATTTCAGGCGGTGCGCTGCTGGGTGACCGCATACGTATGCGCCGTCACACCGAGGATGACGGGGTTTTTATTCGATCCATGGCCACCCGCGGTCACCTGGGTGGCTTAAGCAAAACGACCCGTGAAACGGTTCTCGTATTCGACGCCATGGGTTATGATGTTATTTTAATAGAGACCGTCGGGGTAGGGCAGGATGAGGTGGAGATCGCTCAATTCGCGCATTCCACCGCCGTTGTCAGCCTGCCGGGGATGGGAGACGACATCCAGGCCATGAAAGCCGGCCTGCTTGAAATCGGAGACATATTCGTGGTGAACAAAGCCGACATCCCCGGCGCAGATGATGTGGCCGAACAGTTGCGTGTCATGCTCGGGATGAGCAGCAGGGCCCAAAACGACTGGTTACCGCCGATTTTAAAGACGGTGGCGGTAAAAAACCGGGGCATCATTGAACTCGTAGACGCGTTCTGGCGGCACCGCCAGTTTTTGATGAACAGCGGTGCCTTCGGCGAGCATAACTATAAATGGGAATTTAAATTTTTTCGCCGGCTGGTCATGGAAAAGGCAGCAGACCGGATATTTAGCGAAATGCAAGATTCTGCGGCCTTTCTTGCGCTTTGCGACGATCTCAAAAACCGTAAAATGGACCCCTTTTCGGCCGCAGAGTTGATCACCGGAGGATTGGAGTTTAAAAAACAGATCCGCTAGAAAAAAGGCAACTCAATGAATCCTGATCTGGACTATAACCGTTACGCATGCAAAGATTCATGGTGGAACCCGCGTTTTATAGAACCAGAGGTTGACAAAGATTTTAGACTTCATTGCGACGCGTCAGCTCTTTCTAACGCCCGGATAGTATTAGGAATACTTCTGCTTTTCTGGTGCGGTTTCGTCTATTTTGACCTGATGTTAAGCCCGGTCGCAAAATCCAGAGTTTTGGAGTTTCGTTTCGCCATGATAGCACCCATTTTTCTACTTCTGGGTGCTATTTCTTTTTCTAAATCTGCTCCATCGTTCTATCAGCTGTTGATTGTCATGTTGGTGTTTTTGACGTTTGCGGCACTTATTCGAGTGGTTGCTCTCTACGACGATTTTGGATTCATGGCAAATCGCCTCGGGTTCGAGTTGTCGATGCCAAGTGCGGACGCCAAATTTATCTTCGTAATCATATGGATTATAATGGTGTTCGTCGCTTCACTTGCAGCCAGAATAAGAACCCGGCCGGTACTCGTTCTTTCTGCTGTTCTGGTTTTTGCTTTACTGGCGGCCATTTATGTTTTCAAGCCATCAGCCGTTTTGGTCGCGCTCACAGGGCCGTTTATATTTGCATGCATTCCCGCTGTGTATGCGGGTTCATTAATGATGCAGCGCCTGGCGCTGTCCAACTTTCGTTCTTCTAAACTTCTCGAACAAAGTTCGCAAGAGCTTGAAAAATCCCTGGCGCTACTCAAAACAATGTTCGGCCGCTACCTCTCGACCGAAGTCATGGCCTCGCTAATAAAAAACCCGTCTGGCCTGGAATTGGGGGGTGAAAAGCGGAGAGTTACCATTATGATGACCGACCTGAGGGGCTTTACGGCCCTGTCTGAACAGCTCGATCCAGAACAGGTAGTTCATATTCTTAATTCTTACTTTGAGGTTATGGTGGAGGTGGTTCTCAAATTCCAGGGCACCATCAATGAGATCATTGGTGACGCACTTCTGATAATCTTTGGTGCACCACAAGAAATGCCGGACCGCGCTCAGAGGGCCATTGCCTGCGCGATTGAGATGCAGAATGCGATGGCGGAGGTCAACGCGCAGAATCGTGCCCAGGGATTGCCGGAGCTGGAAATGGGGATTGGACTCAACGAAACCGAGGTGATTGTCGGAAACATCGGATCCAGTAAGAGAAGCAAATATACCGTGGTCGGAAGTGGTGTCAACATGACCAGCCGCATCGAATCATACAGCGTGGGGGGGCAGATCCTCATTTCGGAATCCGTTCGCCACGAGGCCGGTGAGATTCTGCGCATCGATGCTCAGCGGGAAGTCCGTCCCAAAGGAGCCGAAACGCCGCTTAAGATATACGAAGTTGGTGGTATTGCCGGATCGTACAATTTCGCTCTTGAAGGTAAAGCCCCGGCTATAGTTGCTCTTACGCGTCAGATTCCGCTGAAGTGCACGGTGCTTAAGGGAAAAGCTGTTGGAAAAAGTGAACTGGAAGGTTCCGTGGTAAGGCTTTCCAGGAAGAGCGCCGAGATTGTTCTGGACCCACCGGTTGCAATGCTAACCAATCTCAAAATGAATCTGGGAGATGTTTATGAGAACCTGGCGATTAAAGATTTTTACGGGAAGGTAATCGAACAGCCGGCGAAAAATAAACAGACCCACATGGTTCGCTTTACCTCTGTGCCGCCAGAAGTTGATGCCTATTTCCAGTCTCACCTGCAACATGCCGCCAAACGACAATCCGGAGGCGATAGTTGATGCGGTTTTTCCTGAAAAATTACCGCGACCCAGAAATCAGTGAGTGAATATCCTAGCTTATCTTCGCCAGGGCGGACGTTCCCGCCGTTGTTTATGTTTTTTGTCTCTCTTTTTTTGCCGGACGCCAGGCGCCGTTGGGTCCCCCTTAATATCAAGATCAAGGAAAAAACTTCCGGCCGGCATTTTGGCCGGTTCTTTTTTTGACTTATCCGGCTTGCGCGCCGCCGGCAGTTCCTTGGGCAGCGGCGGACCGCTAAAGCAACCCGGTGGAATATAATCAGCCAGAAAAAGGGATTCCCCGGTTTGAAAAAAAACAACCCCTTGATCTTCCGAGTGGCTGACTTGTACTGTCAGCAGAACGGCGGCATGATCGCTGCGTCGACCGATGCGTTCGGCCAGGTCGCGATTGGAGGATAAAATAATTTTAGAAAAAGCGGTGGGCATAATCCCTTTATCCACTACATGGGGGTAGGCTTTTTTGCGAACGCAGGTATAAAGGAGTTTAGGAGGGTCTAAGGCAAAAGTTTGTTTCGGTAAATGTTCCCGGTTTATGGACCGGATTAAATCATCTGCAACTTCAAGGTCGTGGTCCGGCAGGCTGATCATGATTTCGTTGATTTGAGGACGGCGAACGTTTTTCAGGCCCTCTTCTTCATTGATGGCTTTCAGCAGATCTTTGATTTTGACAAAGCCTTTTTTATCCGCCACCAGTCCGAATTCATCAGGTCGGCGGCCCAGGACATAATTTAAAAATTTGGCAAGCTGTTTGGGGGATCGTTGTTGCATAATGATTGGTTCGCAATCAAGCCTATGGGCTATGAGGTGTGAGCTGTTAGCTCGTTTAGTTGCTTGACGATAAAAATACTATTTGATACTTTTCCATCGGCATTTAAAAGTCAACCTGTTTTCAATTATGAAAGGATATTTAAGAGATGAATTTTACAAAATCCCAATCTTTATATGAGCGTGCCATCAAGATAATTCCCGGTGGGGTCAACAGCCCGGTGCGAGCCTGCAAATCGGTGGGGGCCGATCCACTCTTTATTGAGCGCGGCGAAGGGTGCATGATTTACGATGCAGACGGTAACAGCTATATTGATTATGTTGGTTCCTGGGGTCCTCTGATCCTGGGCCACAGGCATCCGGCTGTGGTGGAGGCCATTATTTCAGTGCTGGAGAGGGGAACAAGTTTTGGTGCGCCCACCGATTTGGAGATTCAGCTGGCTCAAATGGTCATCGACGCAGTCAAATCGGTAGATGTCGTCCGCATGGTAAACTCGGGCACCGAGGCCACCATGAGTGCCATCCGTCTGGCGCGCGGGGCAACCGGTCGGGACCTCGTTATAAAATTTGACGGTTGCTACCACGGCCATGCCGACACATTGCTGGTGGCAGCCGGCTCGGGTGTTGCCACTCTGGGAATTCCCGGTAGCCCCGGAGTCCCGGAAGCCGTTGTCCGGCATACGATTTCGCTTCCATATAATGATAAGGACGCGATTAAAAAGGTGATGGACGAAAAAGGCGATAGAATTGCCTGTGTCATTGTTGAGCCGGTGGCCGGCAACATGGGCATGGTGCCGCCGGCGGACGGTTTTCTGGAAACGTTGCGGGAACTTACCGAAAAGCACGGTGCCGTTTTGATATTCGACGAGGTTATGACCGGCTTCCGGGTCGCTTACGGAGGTGCCCAGTCGCTTTACGGCATTGTACCGGATTTGACCTGTTTCGGCAAAGTGATTGGAGGGGGGTTGCCCGTGGGCGCTTACGGGGGCAAAAAAGACCTTATGTCTCAGATTGCACCCCAGGGAATGGTCTATCAAGCTGGAACCCTATCCGGAAATCCGATTGCCATGACTGCCGGGATCGCCACCCTTGAACAGCTCAAAAAAGACGGCGTTTATGAATCCCTGGAAGAAAATTCAAGCCGTCTGGTAGCCGGTCTGGCCAGCGCTGCCCAAAAAGCCGGGGTGGCGGCAAGGGTCGGACATGTAGGATCGATGCTCGGTATGTTTTTTACGGACCAGGATGTCACCTGCTTCGATGATGCCAAAACCTGCGACCTCGAGTTATTCTCAAATTTTTACCAGGGCATGCGCCGGCAGGGCGTGTATATTGCGCCCTCCCAATTTGAAGCACTATTCCTTTCCACCGCCCATGCTGATGAGCATATCGATGCCACGGTTAATGCGGTAGAGCAAGTTCTGAAGAATCTGGATAGATAAGGTTCAATCTGTTTTTGATAAGTTGGAAGAACTGAGTCAACCCCAGAAAGCTCAGAACCCACCTCAAAAATTTTGAGATGGGTTCTAGAATTAAATCCGAGCCTGTCATAATATTCGCTCAGAGTCATTTGAAGCTTTGGACTTACTGTCCTTTCTATTTGATTTCTCCAAAAATATCTGTAATAATTAAATAAAAATGTTTATATGAACGGATACACGGAATTTCGACAGGATTGTATCAATGACTGAAAGGCAAGTCGGGGATAACCCGGGAAATGATAATTCGAGCAGTCAAACAGTTGACCAGGCACGTCTGGTTATTGCTGTCGAAAATACGGCAGAAGCCATTCTCATTACGGATATTGAGGGCGATATCCAGTACGTGAATCCGGCTTTTGAAAAAATTTCCGGCTATTCCCGCGCTGAGGCTGTGGCGCAAAACATCACCTTTCTTAACAACGGTCAACACGACCCATCTTTTTTCGAGCAAATGTGGGATTGCCTGAAGCGCGGCGAGGTCTGGCAGGGGCGATTCATCAACAAGAAAAAGGATAATTCTCTTTTTGAGTCTGAGGCAACAATTTCGCCGGTCATAAACGCGGCCGGGGAAATCATCAATTACGTGAGCGTTCAGCGCGATGCAACCCGGGAGGTCCAGCTCGAGAAACAGTTGCGCCAGGCCCAAAAAATGGAGGCCATCGGCACCCTTGCCGGGGGTATTGCCCATGACTTTAATAACCTGCTGCTGGGAATACAGGGCAACATCTCTTTATCGCTGCTGGGTCTGGGGTCCGAATCCCCGCTTTACAGCAACTTAAAAAAAATTGAGCAATATGTTCAAAATGGAGTAGAACTTACCCGCCAGCTGCTCGGGTTTGCCAGGGGCGGTAAATATGAAGTGCGCCTGACCGATATCAACCGACTTTTAAAAGATCAAAATCTTCTCTTTAGCCGGGCAAATAAGGCGGTTGTTTTTAAAGACGACTTTGACGCGAACCTTTGGAATGTTGAGGCCGATCAGGATCAGATTGAACAGGTATTTCTCAACATATACATGAACGCGATGCAGGCCATGCCGGAGGGAGGGACTCTCACGGTTCAAACCGAGAACCTCATTATTGACCAAGAGCGCTTAACACCCTACCGGGTAAAAGCGGGCGACTACATTAAAATAACAGTGGCCGATACCGGCATCGGAATGGATAAAAAAACCCAAGGAAGGATTTTTGACCCATTTTTTACTACCCGGGAGATGGGGCGGGGAAAAGGCCTTGGACTGGCCTCGGTGTATGGTATTATTAAAAATCACGAAGGGTTTATTAATGTTGACAGTCAAAAAGATCGGGGAGCGCGATTTGAAATTTACCTGCCGGCCAGCCGGAAAACTGCGCCTACGCAGCAGGTACCGGTTGCGGAATTTTCCCACGGCCATGAGACGGTGCTTCTGGTCGATGACGAAGAAATGATTGTCGATGTCGGCGAACGAATGCTGGAAAAGTTGGGATATAAAACCCTGACTGCCATGAACGGGGCCGAGGCCATTGAGATATATAAACGCCGGAGAAAAGAGATCAAGCTTGTCATTCTGGATATGGTTATGCCGAAAATCAGCGGGGGCGAAACATTCGACAAACTCAAGAAGATCAATCCCGCCATTAAAGTCATCCTTTGCAGCGGGTACAGTATTAATGGCCAGGCAACAGAAATACTGAAACGCGGCTGTACGGCATTTATTCAGAAACCCTTTAACCTGAAAACACTCTCTCAAAACATCAAGGCGGTGCTGGGCAACAAGGAACCTAATTGATGAAGAAATGATCAATTGATTTTCAAACAGCAACCACTATTATCTGGGTGAAATCAAAGCCTGGCTGCTCTGGACCAGGCTTTTTTATCTTCTCCCGTCCGATTTTACGACTATGGATATGAAAAAAAATAAAATCCCCGAAGCAGTGCATACCATCCATCTGATAGCCGTATGCGGTACCGGTATGGGGGCGCTTGCCTGTATGCTGCGGGATCTCGGCTTTGAGGTAACCGGTTCCGATCAGAAAATGTATCCGCCCATGAGTTATTTTTTAAAGCAAAAGGGCATCAAAATGAACGATGGTTTCAGGGCTGAAAACCTATCCTATGGACCGGATCTGGTCATCGTCGGCAATGCTGTTTCCAGAGATAATCCGGAGGTCGAGGAAATGCATAGATTGGGGCTGTATTTTTGTTCCATGCCCCAGGCACTGAACCGATTTGTGGCCACCGGTAAGCAAACCCTCCTGGTAAGCGGCACCCACGGCAAGACAACAACTTCCTCCATCCTGGCCTGGATCCTGTATGAGGCCGGCTACGATCCTTCTTTTATGATCGGCGGTATACTGAAAAACTTTGACAGCAACTACCGGCTGGGGAACGGCGCCTATTTTGTGGTTGAAGGCGATGAGTACGATACGGCCTTTTTTGACAAAGGTCCAAAATTTATGCACTTTGAGCCTCAAATGGCTGTTCTGACCAGCGTCGAATTTGATCATGCCGATATTTTTAATGATTTAGATCATGTCAAAAAGATATTCGAAAATTTTGTCTCCGCGCTCCCCGTCTCAAGTACGCTGCTGGCCTTTGACGGCGAGCAGAATGTGACCGAGGTTATCGGCCATCATCATTGCCGGATTGAGCGCTACGGCCAAAAGCCAACTTCTGCCTGGCGGCTGGGTTCTATTTCCGCCGAACCGCCCTGGACGGTTTTTGAGGTTTTTAAAAACAATCAACCCTTTGGGAAGTTTAAAACCAAACTCTTTGGCGAACACAATCTGTTAAATGCCCTGGCTGATATTGCGATAGCCGATGGCTTAAATATTCCGGTGGATGTCCTTGCCAAAGCCCTGCAAACCTTTGAAGGAATTAAGCGCAGGCAGGAGATTCGAGGCCAAAAAAGACAGATTACGGTGATGGACGACTTCGCCCATCATCCCACTGCTGTTCGGGAAACGGTCCGGGCTGTTAAATCAGTCCTTTCCAGCGGCCGATTGATCGCGGTCTTTGAACCGCGAACGAATACCAGCATGCGCCGTGTCTTCCAGAAGGAATATCCCGCTGTATTTGACCCGGCAGATATAGTTTGTATCCGGAAACCGCCGTTGTTAAAAAAAATTCCTTCCGGGCAACGATTTTCTTCCGAGCGACTGGTGGCAGATTTAATAAATCGCGGCAAAAATGCGCATTATTTCCCGGATACGGACACCATCCTCGACTTTTTATTAACCACCGCCAGGCCGGGAGATCTAGTCCTGATAATGTCCAATGGCGGTTTTGATAATATCCATGAACGCCTGCTGGAAAATCTCTGACGCTGGGCCAGTCATCCATTGGTTACCCAACCGAAACACCATCTTTCAGGGGTTGAACCAAAGCTAAACCATTTGGTTCAGGAATCATCACCCATGCCCAAACCTGACCGCCGGATCTTTTTGATCGGCAGTTTTTCTGAAACCGAATATTGCTTGACAAGACGCGGTGTTTCAATTACTTATGCCTGATGTCGAACCAGGGAGTAAAAGTGACTATAATAAATTAATTACAGATAGTTACATGCTAATGTTTACTCAAATTGTTTGACAAATACAGTAATTTGGGAGGATCATTTGAATAGACGGGTTGTGATAACGGGGGTTGGACTGGTCACCCCTCTTGGAATAGGAGTCCAGGAAACATGGGAATCTCTGTGTGCTGGAAAATCAGGAGTTGGAGAAATTACCCGATTTGATGTGTCGAATTTTCAAACCAAGATAGCAGCTGAGGTTAAGGATTTTCATGCCGAGGATTTTCTTCCCCAAAAAGAAGCCAAACGCACCGAGCGTTTTATTGCCTATGCGGTGGCTGCCTCGCGGTTGGCCATCGAAGACTCCGGACTGGTTATTAACGGTTCCAACTCCGCTAGAATCGGCGTGATTACTGGATGTGGCCTGGGGGGGCTTTCGATTCTTGAAGATACTTGCCTAAAACTAAACAGCCAGGGTCCGAGGCGGGTAAGCCCTTTTTTTATTCCGATGATGATAGGCAACATGGCCCCGGGGATGATCTCCATTCAATTTGGGGCCAGAGGTCCCAATGCCTCCCTTGCGACCGCATGTGCTGCCGGAGCGCATGCGGTGGGTGATTCCTATAAACTTATCCTCAGGGGCGAGGCAGATGCCATGATTACCGGCGGAGTGGAGTCGGTGGTCAACCCAACCTGCATTGCCGGTTTTAATTCAATGAAAGCCCTGTCCACGCGCAACGATGAACCGGAGAAAGCCTCGCGTCCGTTCGAGCGAGATCGAGACGGTTTCGTTGTGGGCGAAGGCAGCGGTATTTTGATCATTGAAGCCCTTGACCATGCGCTTGAACGCGGTGCTAAAATCTATGCGGAACTTACCGGCTACGGCATGAGCGGTGACGGATTCCACATGACAGCTCCGCCACCGGATGGAAGCGGCGCTGCCCGTTGTATGATGGCAGCCCTTGAGGATTCCGGACTTCCTTTTGACAAGATCGACTATATTAATGCCCACGGGACTTCTACACCGCTAAACGATTTATCCGAAACCCGGGCGATTAAAACGGTATTTAAGGATCATGCCTATAAACTGGCGATCAGCGCAACAAAATCCATGACCGGGCATTTGCTGGGCGGAGCCGGTGGCATTGAAACAGTATTCACCGCCCTGGCCATTTCCGACGGCCGTCTTCCACCGACCATCAACTATGACCATTCAGGCGATGAGTGCGATCTTGATTATGTACCCAACGTGATGCGCAAAGCCCGGGTTGAACATGCCATGACCAATTCCTTCGGGTTTGGCGGTACCAACGCCAGCCTGATCTTATCAAGATACCATAACTGATACCTTCCATTTGTTTTAGACTCAATTGGGTTCCAGAAAAGCAGTTTGAGGACAACCGGCCACTGCCGGTTGTTTTTTTATTGATTTTTGATATATACTCCGGGTCAATATTTAGAATTGAATCCATGAATACAGATCAATACCTGCATACACTTAGAACCGAATTTGGCTATCAAAGCCAATCCCGTCCCAGGTTACTTCTCAAATACCTACCGGGCTCGGTAGGCCTGCTGTATTATACCCGGCTTCTTTATACACTCTTCCATGCCAGTTTTCCTGCCCGCCGGGGCAGTCTGGACAACGCTAAGTGGGCCATGTATTCGCACAGGTGTCTGCAGGTTGTCGAATCCGTTGGTGGCAACGTAAATATTTCGGGACTGCAGAACGTATCGGATCAGCAGGGACCGGTGGTTTACATCGGCAATCATATGAGCCTGGCCGAAACCCTTATATTGCCCGGTATTGCGCTGGCCTTTAGCCGGGTTAATTTTGTTATCAAGGAAGAACTACGTCACTATCCGGTTTTTGGCTCCATTTTCAGGGCATTGGGATTGATTGCCGTTTCACGTAAAAATCCGCGTGAGGATTTTAAAGAGGTGTTGCGCGAGGGCCACAAATTTATATCCAACGGTGGATCCATCATCATATTTCCCCAAGCTACCAGAAGCGTCGAATTTGATTTGCAGGCGTTCAATACCCTGGGAGTCAAGCTGGCATCCAGAGCCGGAGTCCCCGTGGTTCCGGTAGCCATTAAAACGGATTTTCACGGCAATGGGAAATGGATTAAGGATATGGGGCCCATCAATCCTCAAAAAACCCTTTATTTTAAGTTTGGGAATCCATTGCCTGTAGTCGGCAAAAGCCGGGAGGTTCACGAGCAGGTTGTAGAATTTATTACTAAAAATCTATCCGCCTGGGGTGGGAAGGTTAAAAAGAATTGAAGATCATTATCGTGGGGGCAGGAGAGGTCGGTTTTCACATTGCCAGTCATCTCTCCCAGGAAAATAAGGAAGTTGTGATTATTGACAGGGATCCCGGGGCCATCCGGCGTGTTTCGGATAGTCTCGATGTGCAGGTGGTAGAGGGATCGGGCAGCAGTCCGGTGGTATTGGAGGAGGCCGGCATCAAGGATGCCGAGATCATTCTCGCCGTCACCGATAGTGATGAAGCCAACCTGGTGGCCTGCCTGGTTGCCAACATCCTTTCATCGTCCACCAAGAAATTGGCACGGGTACGCCATGGTGATTTTGATCAATATCACGACATTTTACGTGAGCATGCACCTCACATCGACAACGTTATCAACCCCGAGATCGAAGTGGTCAAGACCATTGAGAGTATGTTGAGAGTGCCGGGGGCAGCGGATGTGGGGGAGTTTGCCGATGGTCGCATACTGTTTATCGGTGTATATCTAGATAAGGCTTCACGTTTGGCGGGTATTAAACTTGCTGAACTTCCGGACAAGGTTATCAATAACAGACCGCTTATTGCCGCTATTGTCAGAGAGGAAGAACTGATCATCCCAAGGGGTGACGATCGTTTGATGCCCGGCGACCTGGTCTATTTTATCAGTGAGAAGGACAAACTGCAGGATATTCTGGCCGTTTTTGATAAGCATGACAAACCGGCAAATCGGGTCCTGATCGTGGGGGGCGGTAACATCGGACTGCGCCTGGCAAGGCGCCTGGAAGAAACAGCCAATTACTGCAAAATTATTGAAAGAGATGCTGCCCGCTGTGCCTTGCTGGCCGAGAGTCTAAACAAGACAGTCGTGCTCTGCGGAGACGGGTCCGACCAGGGACTCCTGGCCGAAGAAAATATCCAGGACATGGATGTGGTCGTGACCCTGACAGATGATGAAGAGACCAATATCCTGACCTCACTGCTGGCGAAACGAATGGGGACCGGGAAATCCATCACCAAAATTTCCAAATTCAGTTATTTCCCATTAATGAAAGCCATCGGCATTGAGCAGGTGGTCAGCCCGCGGCTTTCGGCCGTAAACAGCATTCTGCAACATATCCGCCGGGGCAAGGTACTGTCAGCCATTTCCATAAAAGGCGAACAGGCGGAGGTCATGGAAGCCCTGGCGCTGGAAACATCCGATATTGTGGATAAACCCCTCAAACAGATTTCCTTTCCCAAGGGAGCCTTGGTGGCCGGTGTTATTCGCCGCGACAAGATTATCATTCCCTCCGGCGACAGCGTTATCCAACCGGATGACCGGATCATCATCTTTGCCAGAAGACAGGCCATACCTAAAATCGAGAAAATCCTTGCCGTTAAGCTGGAATACTTTTAGTATAGGAGACCAAATTGTATGCATTGGAGATTTATCCTGAAAACCATTGGGGTATTGATCTTTTTTTTTGGGTTGACCATGGTATTTCCCCTGATTGTAGGCCTCAATTACCATGAACAGAGCGTGACCGCGCTTTTGGAATCCATGGCCATAACGGTAATCTCCGGTTTGCTGCTCTATCTGGTTTTCCGTAAAGATAAGGCCGAAGTGATCAATCAGAGGGAAGGCATGGCCATTGTGGCGGTCGGCTGGACCACCGTCGGTCTTTTTGGAGCGATCCCTTTTTTTCTGGGAGATGTTTATTTTACGTTTACAGACGCTTTTTTTGAATCTGTGTCGGGGTTTACTACTACCGGCGCCTCGGTGCTGGCCAACATTGAACGTCTGTCAAAATGGCTGCTTTTCTGGCGCAGCTTTATCCAGTGGCTGGGCGGCATGGGCATTATCGTGCTGTCGGTGGCAATTCTTCCGTTTTTAGGGGTTGGCGGCATGCAGCTTTACAAGGCCGAAGTGCCCACTCCCGTCCCCGATAAACTGAAGCCCCGCATCCGTGACACCGCCATGATCCTCTGGAAAGTGTATGCGCTGATTTCTCTGGCGCAGGTTGTTTTGATGCTGCTCGGCGGAATGAGCCTCTATGATGCACTTTGCCACACTTTCACCACCATGCCTACCGGCGGATTTTCGACTAAAAATGCCTCCATTGCGCATTATAACAGTGTTTATTTTGATTGCGTGGTCATTTTCTTCATGTTAGTGGCCGGGATTAATTTTTCCCTGCATTACCAGATGCTGCGTGGAAAAACGCTGGCCTTCTGGCAGGACTCCGAATGCCGTTTCTTTCTTGGGGCGGTGGTAGTACTCACCTTAGCGGTCAGTTTAAATATATTCGGAACCGTATATAAAACCATCGCAGAGGCGCTGCGGTACGGGGCGTTTCAGGTGGTATCCATCGTGACCACTACCGGTTACGTCACGGCGGATTACGAGAAGTGGCCAGCCATGTCCCAGCTTATTTTATTGCTGTGCATGTTTCTGGGGGCGTCGGCAGGCTCCACCGGCGGAGGGATGAAATGCCTGCGAATCATGCTGTGTTTCAAATATTGTTACAGGGAGCTTTTTACCCTGGTTCATCCCCACTCGGTTTCGCATATAAAAATCGGTGGAAAACCGGTGCCGGATGATGTTATGCGCAGTGTACTTGGATTTATGGCCCTTTATGTGGGGCTGTTTGCGCTCAGTTCGGTACTGCTGGCCGGCCTGGGTGTCGATTTTATGACTGCGGTTACGGCTGTTGCGTCCGCCATCGGAAATGTCGGCCCCGGATTCGGTATGGTGGGACCGGTGGATAATTATGCCCAGATTCCTGTTCTGGGCAAATGGTTGCTTATATGGTGTATGCTGCTGGGCCGGCTGGAAATTTTTACCGTCATTATCCTTGTGGTACCTGAATTTTGGCGCAAATAATTGGATTTGTGTTTTTATGGTTGACAAGAATTAAATATGTCATTAAATAGTTATGTTTTTGCACGGGCCGTTAACTCAGTCGGTAGAGTATCTGCCTTTTAAGCAGAGAGTCGTTGGTTCGAGTCCAACACGGCCCACCAGCTATGGCATAGAGCATGGCGCCAAGCGCAGAGCGTAACGTCTGATAGGCTGTTTTATCGCCGTGAGCTTTGCGCGATGCCCTATGAGAAATTCCTTCGTCCCCATCGTCTAGCCTGGTCCAGGACACCGGCCTTTCACGCCGGCAACAGGGGTTCAAATCCCCTTGGGGACGCCACGCTTGTTACCAAAAAGCCCTTGCCTTCATGGTAGGGCTCTTTTTGTTGGTGATATTCGGCGGATGATATTCTACGGTGATTCCTCTCAAATCGCTCAAGTAAGCCCAAGCATTTACGCTTATCATTTCATTATTGATGAAACGATAGAGACGAAACGACTAATAAATGCGTTATATCAGGTGGTTAATCGTTTCATGTAGGGCAGTTTTCGTTGCAACAAGCCTATGCGATTATCATTTCAAAAAGCATGAAACGATATCTTGACAACCTGGAAATACCCTTATATTATAGTGACATATTTATTTCACAGCTTTGACCAATCGTTTCATGGCGCTCTCTAACCAAGCTATTCTTGAATACATTGCGGCCCATCCCGGTGCACGCAGGGAGGATATCCGCCGCCAAGCCGCCCCCGATGCGAGTGAAACTACCGTCTGGCGCGCTCTGAAGAGGCTCGTTGACGAAGGCAAACTGGAGGTTTCAGGGAAAGGCCCGGCCACGGGTTACAGCCTTGCGGGCGCTGCAGTGGTCCTCGCCCATTTGAAGACGCCTTACAACCGTCGCAGACCAACGAGTTATAAAAAGGAATTCCTGGACCGCTATATTCCGGATAAGACATTCTACCTTTCCGAGGCTGACCGGCAGCGCCTGTGTGAAGCCGGCACGCCTACCGTCGCCTCCTTGCCGGCTGGTACCTATGCGCGCCGCATTCTTGAACGGCTTCTGATCGATCTCGCCTGGGCATCATCGCGCATGGAAGGAAACACGTACAACCTTCTCGAGACCGAACGCTTGATCCAATTCGGGCAGGAGGCATCCGGAAAGGATCGCAAAGAAGCGGTGATGATCCTTAATCACAAGGAAGCAATCCAGTACGTCGTGGACAATCTTACTGCCATCACAATTAGCCGGTCGGACCTATTCAACATCCACGCTTTGCTCGCGGATGGCCTTCTGGTCGATCCCGCTATGGCCGGCCGTCTGCGGCGCATGCCCGTTGGTATTACCCATTCAAGCTTCAGGCCGCTTGAGGACCAGTTCGCGATCGAGGAAGAATTCGATATAATGATCGCAAAAGCAGCAGCCATTCATGATCCCTTTGAACAGTCATTTTTTTTTCTCGTTTATATCCCTTATCTGCAGGCTTTCGACGATATCAACAAGAGAACCTCGCGCATCGCCTCCAACATTCCCCTGTTGAAGGCCGATCTCGCACCGATGTCGTATCTCACCATGGACGACAGCACCTATATTGACGGTCTTATCGGAGTCTATGAGCTGAACAATGTTTCCCTGCTGCGGAAGGCGTATATCGACGCTTACCTTACTTCGGCTGAGAACTACAGGACGTTGCGCGCGGAGATCGAAACTCCGGAGAAGGCTGCGCTGGTCTATCGCGATTTCGTTCGCAAGGCCGTACGCCGCAGCGTGCTCGAATGGAAGGCTTTCCGGTACGAGCTCATTATGGCCATGGTCGTCGAGGCTGATATTCCAGAAGAGGACCGTGAGGAGGTAGTCAATTATATAGGAAACGAGTTTCGCAGCCTGCATGAGGGCAATGTCATTCGCTACCGACTGCGCCCGGAGGATCTTGCGGGCATCAGCCGGGAATAGTCGAAAGGAGTAGATTTTGTGTTCTTTGCAAAGATTGCTTTGCGTAATTAAATCCTCAAAGTAAGTCGCTTTGATTCAATTAAGTTTGGCTGGCCACTGAGTGAAAAACTGAGTGAAAATAGGGAAGGAATTAAAGGTTTTTCCATATTTTTATAGGTAAATTATCGCAACTATTCACTCAGTAAGTCTCTGTAATATTTATAACTATTTGATATTATAAAATAATTAGTTTTTGTGTCGGTAGACTTTCACGCCGGCAACAGGGGTTCAAATCCCCTTGGGGACGCCACTTAAATGATATGGCCGTCAGAATTTCTGGCGGCCTTTTTTTTGTGCCTGCGTGATGGGTCTCTCAGGAGGGGAGGCTTATCGTTTTAATTGAGCGGAAAGGATGTTAAACTGCGTAGACTATACGCTATGATTACCAAATCTTAACCTAAAGAGGCTTTTTTCGAACGTTTAGCAAGCCATTTCTTAAATGACTCCTGGGATTCACCTGATGCCCTTTCTGTTAATAGCCCTTCTTACTAATGTCTTATCCGAAAATCTCTGCGTATTTTTGCTCAATCGCCTTAATTTCCGGCTCTGTCATCTTTACAAATTCTTTTTTCCGTGCACGTTTAGAAAGCTTTCCATTATTTTGAGATAAAAAGCGAATAAGCAAATCAACAAGGTTGTCGGGCATATCAATATAGTTTTTGATAAATTCGTTGAGAAGGTCGTACTTTTTCAAATATTCAACCTCCTCAGGAAAAGTTTGATTTACAGTTTCCTCAACGCATTCAAAGAAAAACTCAGCCTGTTTTGTTGCATCAAAATATCGATATAGATCGATTGTCTCGTTTAGAACCTCAACATTATGCTTCCCTGTTGGCCGCCATTCGATCAAACCAAGGCGCGGTTTTGAGAAATGCTCTAATATTTTGCGATATCCATCTATTCGCTCCAAAATGATAGCGGATACCGGAAATATTAACCCTTTTGGGACAAATCCTTTCTCAGCCAAAACATGGTGAAATAAATAGCGGTGAATCCGGCCATTTCCATCTTCAAAGGGATGGATAAATACAAAACCAAAGGCAATGAAAGTCGCTAATAAAACGGCATCAAAATTCTCTCTGATAAGAAGCTCATAGGTTTCGATTAAGCCATTCATAAGAGCTTTTAAATCATCTGGCCTGGCAGAAATATGATCGGGCATTGGCATGCCTGAACTGCGGTCATGTTCCCCAACAAAACCGCCTTCAATGCGCAGTCCTGGCTTAATAAAGCGGCTATCTGAAATAACAATCTGTTGTAAATATTCCAGCTCAGAAATGCTGAGCTTACGCTGCCCGGCTTCGCCAATTATTCTTCCCCACCGTTCGATGCGGTTATGCGGCGGGCTTTCCCCTTCAATCGTGTAAGATGCTTTTGAATCCTTAAGTAATAAAAAAGCAGCAGCGCGACTAAGTAGGTCGGGATGGGTTCGGCCTATATTTTTTTTGGCTGTTTCGGATAGCTTCTTGCCTATATATTGCTCAAGCTTTTTTGTTTTTCTGATCAAAGGACAAAAATTACGTGTCCCAGGTAAGTTGTTGCGAACGCGATGGCGTTTGGACGGATATGACTTCCCTTCATATTGTAATTTGCCATTAACGAGAGGAACAAAATTTCCTGCCCGCGCATCTTCAATATCAAGCTGTTCTTCGCGTAGCCATTCCCACAAAAACCATAGTTTGCGGCTATACATTCCGGTCGGCTCTGAGCGAATGATTGTCTCAATATCTCTGGCTCCAATCATTTGAAACAATGCATTGAGAATGGATAGATCAATACCTTCATACTTCAGTGCGAAGGTTAAATGACCATAAACTGTGTCTTCAGGTCTATGGCGCGGTGTAAAAATGTGCCAGCGCTCATAATCGTATTTTTTATGTTTCGTACCTATGGCATACAGGTGATCAGGCAGCGGGACTTTTAAATAATGGGCCTGAATTAGTGCGGAATATCCAGCCAAACGGGCTCCCTCTTCCAAGGCCGGAAAACCATGAAAAACAGTTACATCCTGTGAAATTTGATTATAAATTGCCATATTTATGAATTACCTTTTTTAGTTGGGAACATTATGGCATGAAAAATGATTATAGTCTATGAATTTTGTTTATTTATTGGATATTTTATGAAAAACATTTTACTGATTATCGGAGGATCGGATTTTGCCTGACCCAATGCCGTTAACTTAAGCCTGCTGAACATGATGTGGTTGCCCTTAACGCCATTCCGGCTAAGGATAGACCCCAGTCCATTATGATCCCATTCATATAGGCAGAGATAATTTATTCTGTGAATAATATACCTCCTTTGCAATGTGTTGAACAATGATTCGGTATTTTTGATAGGTCATATATCTCTCTGGTTGAGGCGCTGATCCGGAATAAGACCAGCGCCGTTTGGACTACGATTCTTCCGGTTCGCATCCAAATGCTTCATAGTAATCCATTGTTTGGAAAATCAATGACCAATATAGCGCTTGGGCTTGATCGAAGCTGACCACTTCGGGGACTGCTGCTGAAGACTGCGCTGACATGAAAGACGTGCAGGCTTGTGGTCATCAATCCTGATATAGGATATCGGAGTTCTGATTTCACCCGGAACCAGAAATGGTGGTTCCTGATTTCAATTTGCGATTTTTTTTATTTAATATCAAGGCGTTACCTGTATAAGCCTCAGATCTACCCGCCTACAACAATCGCTTTAGCGAATTGGGGTTTCCTGAAGGGCAGTCCGTCTAATAAAAATTTATAATAAAATCAAATAGATATATTATTGGCACCTGTCTTGCTTAATTAATTAGGACCCGTATTAAATAAATTTCAACGTTCATAAAGAAAGGAGCCAAACATGCAACCGGTAAGCAGAGATGAAATTGTGAAACGGTTGGAAAATATTCAACCCGGAGAAAAACTGAAGCTGCACACGAGCCGTACTTTCGGAGACGATATGGTCATTTTGGAATTAAACCCTGCCTGGCCCCAAAAAAGCGAAAAGAAATATTTGTTGTGGGTGGGAAAAACCGAGGAGGCTGCCCGCAGGGACCAACCCTACCTCCAATCGAATAAGGCCAAAAAGGTGGCTGGCTGGGCAAGCGATCGCTGGGCCCAATGGCTGCCGGAAGAAGTAGCCAAAAAGGCGGCCTAATCCTGCATTTGTCTCCGGACTATTTAGCCTAAACGGCTCAAGCCCGGCGGATACGGGTGATGCAGCGGCAATCCTTGAATTTCCGCTCAATGAAGACGACGGTGCGAGGCATGATTACCCAAAGAAGCCGAGCCGAGACGGTTCGGCTTCTTTGTATCCCAAACTTTCCGAGCGCTGCCGGCCGGTCCCGGTGGGTTATTTATGGGCCCCCGGCCAACGAACCCGCGTTACCGGCGTGAGAGGTCGGAATTTTCTTCAATTCATCGACTGTTTGCTGACCGTATTTTAAAACTTATTTAAGATTGTGTCCAATTAAAATTTAAAGAATGGTAGGATTCTGTTGACAAAATCGATTTAAAAACGGTAACTTATCCGGAATTAGAGCTCCAAATTTGAAAATATTGACGTTCAAAAATAAGGAGCCCCAGCATGACCCTCACAAAATCCCACTTAATCGACGCCATCACAGAGCAAAACGAATTCACCGGGAATCAATCCACAAAAACAGTCGAAACTATTCTTGAGTTAATCAAATCAACCCTCGCATCCGGTGATGGTGAGCGGATCGGTGAGCGGAGTGTTTGAGTTGGGGCTTATGTGTATCAAGTCAAATATGTTTAAATGACGGAACAAAACTGGAAAAATTGTTTCCTTGATTTGTAATTTTTAGGATTAACCAAAGCAATAAAAAAAAAATTGAGAGTGCTCCTATGCCTCATGAACATGGCGATAGCAATTTCGGAGTTTATAATTTTTTTTCAGCATCAAAGGAATAGGTATAGGCGGCTCTGTCGTTAAGGGCTTGTTTACTGAAGTTTCGGGTTTGAATTCAGAGGTGCTGTCAGTTGACTATCGTAAAGGCAAAAATGGCGATGACAAGAAAAAAATGCCAGGCCTAACAAAATTTCAAATCATTACCCTTATGAGTGGTGTTACAAAGGATATCGAACTCTGGAATTGGATTATCAGTGGTACTGGTGGTCAGTTAGCCCCGGCCAATGGCAGCATCATATTGTTGAATGAAAATCGTCAAGAGGTTATGCGCTGGAATTTTATACAAGGCTGGCCATCTAAGTGCAGTGGTCCAGGTTTTAACGAAAAGAGTAACGCGATCGCGATAGAAACCTTAGAAATATGCTGCGAAGGTTTTGAATAACTATTATTA
>Ga0210112_1000059_pt1 | contig 28633 bp, 26 predicted proteins | sample Joice_ThreeSqC_D_FD_184875 | JGI IMG/M metagenome (GOLD analysis project Ga0210112, IMG submission 184875) | Wetland microbial communities from San Francisco Bay, California, USA, that impact long-term carbon sequestration - Joice_ThreeSqC_D2... | ecosystem: Environmental > Aquatic > Marine >... | reverse complement strand
CTGCGGGTCGGCGACACCCTGCGCATTCCACCCACCCAGGACAGCTGACGGGCTACTCTGCCGGCGTCCCTGACGGTATGATCGGTGGCTCACCGTGCCACCCCGTCATGCCGAAATGCCCATACAGGTCCTGCCATCCCGACTGGTCAACCAGATCGCCGCCGGCGAAGTCATCGAGCGGCCGGCCTCCGTCGTCAAGGAGCTGCTGGAAAACAGCCTCGATGCCGGCGCGCACCGCATCGACATCGATATCGAGAATGGCGGCCGGCAGCGCATCCGGGTGCGCGATGACGGCAGCGGCATTCCCCGCGACGAGCTGTCGCTGGCGCTGTCGCGCCACGCCACCAGCAAGATCGCGTCGCTGGAAGACCTGGAACGTATCGGCAGTCTCGGTTTTCGCGGCGAGGCGCTGCCCAGTATCGCCTCGGTGTCGCGGCTGCGGCTCAGCTCCAGCAGCGCGGATACGGACTCGGGCTGGACGGTTCAGGGCGACGGCTCCGACCGACCGCTGACGGCGGCGCCGGTGGCGCACCCGCGCGGCACGACCGTGGACGTCCGCGACCTGTTTTTCAACACGCCGGCACGACGCAAGTTCATGCGTGCCGACACCACCGAATACAAGCATATCGAGACGGTCGTGCAGCGCATTGCGCTGAGCAGTTTTCCGGTTGCCTTCAGCCTGCAGCACAACCAGCGCACGGTCCTGCACCTGCCGGCCGCGGTCAGCCTTGATGCGCAGGAACGGCGCGTAGCCGAACTCTGCGGCAAGTCCTTCATGGAACAGGCGATCCGCATCGAGCATTCCGCTGCCGGACTGATGCTGCACGGCTGGGTGGCGCTGCCGACATTTTCCCGCAGCCAGCCCGACCTGCAGTACTTCTATGTCAACAATCGCATGGTGCGCGACAAGCTGGTGACGCACGCGGTACGCCAGGCCTACCAGGATGTGCTGTTCCACGGTCGTCATCCGGCCTTCGTGTTGTTCCTGGGAATCGACCCGGCCGCGGTGGATGTCAACGCGCATCCGGCCAAGCACGAGGTGCGTTTCCGCGACAGCCGGCTGGTGCATGACTTCCTGTTCAGGACGCTGCACGAGGCGCTGGCGCAGGTGCGGCCGTCGCCCGAACAACCGGGGCCGCAGCCGGCGCACCCGGTCGCGGCGCTGCAGTTCGGGGGCGTGCGCGGTACGGCACCGGCACAGTCCGGCCTGCGCTTCGATGTTCGCGAGCAGGTCAGTCGCTACGCCGCGTTGCATCCGCCGTTGCCGCAACCGGCGGTGGCGACAACACCCGATGGCGCCGCGCCTGACGATTTTCCGCTGGGCTTCGCGCTGGCCCAACTGCACGGCGTGTATGTCCTGGCGCAAAACACGCATGGGCTGGTGCTGGTCGATATGCATGCCGCCCACGAGCGCATCACCTACGAACAGTTGAAGCAGGCGCAGGCCGGCGAGGGCATCCGCTCGCAGCCCTTGCTGGTGCCGCTGCGGCTCGATGTCAGCACGCGCGAGGCCGATGCCTGCGAGACGCAGCAGGCGGCTTTCAGGGAGCTGGGACTCGATATCGACCGCCTGGGCCGCGAGCAGGTAGTGGTGCGCGCCATACCCGCGCTGCTGCACAGCGCCGACATCGGTGCGCTGGTGCGCGACGTGCTGGCGGACATGCTCGAGCACGGCAGCAGCCGGCGTGTGCAGGAATCCGTCAACGAACTGCTGTCGACCATGGCCTGTCATGGCTCGGTACGCGCCAACCGGCGCCTGACGCCGGATGAAATGAATGCCCTGCTGCGCGACATGGAACGCACCGAGCGCAGCGGGCAATGTAACCACGGCCGTCCCACCTGGGTGCAGATCGGCATGGCGGAACTCGACAGGCTGTTCCTGCGCGGGCGGTGATCAACGCCTTGCGCAGAGACGCAGAGGTCGCTGAGAAATCCAGAACACCATGGTCGCGCCAAGACGCAAAGGCGCCAAGAAGATCAAAAAACTGCCTCGCGCAGAGTACGCAGAGTACGCAGAGATAATCAATGTCATTCCCGCGCAGGCGGAAATCCAGTCAAAATGTCAAAGACGCAGGCTGCGCTGTTGGCAGAATTTTCAAGATAATCTTTGTGTGTGTCAGTGACCTTTGAAGCAATAATTCTGAATTTCTCTGCGCCTTCTGCGTCTCTGCGCGAGAAAGATGTTCTTGGCGGCTTTGCGTCTTTGCGCGAGAAAGATGTTCTTGGCGCCTTTGCGCGAGATAATCTTTTCTGATGTCTGCTAATACACTCCCGCCGGCCATTTTCCTGATGGGGCCGACCGCCTCCGGCAAGACCGCGCTGGCGGTCGAACTGGTGCGCCGCCACCCGCTGGAGGTCATCAGCGTCGATTCCGCACTGGTCTACCGCGGCATGGATGTCGGCACCGCCAAGCCGACGCCGGACATCCTGCGGCAGGCGCCGCACCGGCTGATCGACATCCGCGACCCCTCGCAACCCTATTCGGCGGCGGAGTTCCGGGCCGATGCGCTGGCGGCAATGGACGAGATCACCGCGCAGGGGCGCGTGCCGCTGCTGGTCGGCGGGACCTTCCTGTATTTCCGCGCCCTGCAGGAGGGCCTCTCCGAGCTCCCGGCCGCCGACCCCGCCATCCGCGCCACCCTGCAGGCCGCGCTGCAGCGGTACGGGCTGGAGACCCTCTACCGCCGCCTGGCTTGCGTGGATCCGGCGAGTGCTGCCCGGCTCCATGCCAATGACCCGCAGCGTGTCCTCAGGGCACTGGAGGTTTATGAAATAACAGGAAAACCGATGAGCGCGCTGCTGGCCCGGGGGCGCGGCGCGGCGCTTCCCTACCGGGTGCTGAAGCTGGCCCTGGTGCCCGGTGACCGTATGCTGTTGCAGGCGCGTATCGCTGCCCGGCTGGATGACATGCTGGCGGCCGGGTTCGAGGCGGAAGTCCGACGCCTGATGGTGCGCGGGGACCTCACGCCTGAACTTCCGGCGCTGCGCGCAGTCGGTTACCGCCAGATGTGGCGTCATCTCGATGGCGCCATGGAACGGGATGACATGGTCAGGAAAATCATCGTGGCCACCCGCCAGTATGCCAAGCGGCAGCTCACCTGGTTACGCGGGGAGCGGGATGCCGAGTGTTTCGCGGCAGAGGTGCCGGACACGCCCGTGCGCCTCGACGCCCGGCTCGCTGAATGGCTGCAGCAGCGATGAAACAGGCCTGCGGTCCGGAAGTGAAACAGGTATGATCCAGATCATAGTATTTAGCCGGCCAATCTACTAATATACCTGCGAAATTGACGGTACGGAGCCATGCACGGCTGGCGGCACAACAAAAAGGAGAGCATGAAATGAATAGAGGACAATCTTTGCAGGACCCATTTCTGAATGCGCTGCGCAAAGAGCGAGTCCCGGTATCAATCTATCTGGTAAACGGCATCAAGCTGCAAGGCCAGATTGAATCATTTGACCAGTTTGTTGTGCTGCTCAAGAACGCGGTCAGCCAGATGGTGTACAAGCATGCCATTTCAACCGTGGTGCCGGCGCGCAACGTGCGCATCGCCGGTGGCGACGAGCCGGGCACCACAGAACCCGGGAATGCCTAGGCACGCCTCAGTTATGACGGTGAAGTTGTTTGTTCGAACGCCCTGAGACCGGTGAGCGGGCCGTTCTGGTCCACGTTTATTTTCCCCAAGGAGCCGGGCAGGAAGATCTGCAGGAATTCACCGAGCTGGTGCGCTCCGCCGGCGCGACCCCGGCTGCCACAGTTACCGCGACCCGCGCGGTACCTGAACCGCGCCTGTTCGTCGGCCAGGGCAAGGCCGGAGAGATTCTGGCCGCGGTGCACGAACACGAGGCCGACGTGGTTATCTTCAACCACACACTGAGTCCCAGCCAGGAACGCAACCTCGAACGCATGCTGTCGTGCCGGGTGCTGGGGCGCACCGGCCTGATCCTCGACATCTTCGCGCAGCGGGCACGTTCCTTCGAAGGCAAGCTGCAGGTGGAGCTGGCACAGCTGCGTCACCTGTCGACCCGGCTGGTGCGCGGCTGGACGCACCTGGAACGCCAGAAGGGCGGTATCGGCCTGCGCGGGCCGGGCGAGACACAGCTCGAGTCCGACCGGCGCATGATCAATGCACGCATCAAGATGATCAACCGGCGCCTGGAGAAGGTGGAGCGCCAGCGCGACCAGGGGCGGCGCGCCCGCGCGCGCGCCGAGATACCCACCGTCTCGCTGGTCGGCTATACCAACGCCGGCAAGTCAACGCTGTTCAATGCGCTCAGCGGCGCGGATGCCTACGCGGCAGACCAGCTGTTCGCAACGCTGGATCCCACGCTGCGGCGTATCGAGGTGGCGGGCGTCGGGCCGCTGGTGCTGGCAGATACCGTCGGGTTCATCCGTCACCTGCCGCATGACCTGGTGGCCGCGTTTCGCGCCACGCTCGAGGAGACACGGCGTGCGGACCTGCTGCTGCACGTGGTGGATGCGCTGGATGACGAGAAGCTCGCGCATATCGAACAGGTCAACGCCGTGCTCACCGAGATCGGTGCCGCGGATATCCCGCAGATCAGGGTCTACAACAAGATCGATCTTTCCGGTACCGGGCCGCACATGGAATACGGCGAGGACGGGCTGGCCGGCCGGGTGTGGGTATCGGCGGTCACCGGCGCGGGCCTGGACCTGCTGGCGGAGGCGCTGAGCGGGCATTTTCAGGGTCGCCAGGTGCGCGGCTGGCTGCATCTGTCGGCCGCGGCCGGTGCCACGCGCTCCTCGCTGTACAATATCGGCCAGGTGCTGTCCGAGCGCGTGGACGAGCGCGGCGACTGGTGGCTGGAAATCTGCATGGCGCAGCGCAACATCGACCGGCTGGTTCGCGAATCGCACGGGAAAGGCGATTTCCATCCTGCTGATTCCGCCGCAATTGTTGCGGGCACAGCGCAAGCTTCTTAAACTTGCACACTTGACCACGCGCATGCATTGCAAAATGCAGGGTGCGTATTGGCTGACTGGAGCGAATGTATGGCATGGAATGAACCGGGTGGTGGCAAGCGTGACCCGTGGGGCGGTGGTGGCGGAAACGATGGACCGCCGGACCTCGACGAGGTGGTGCGCAAGCTGCGCGAGCGGATGAACAGCTTTTTCGGCGGCAGGCGCGGGCTCGGTACCGGCGCCGGCAAACCGTTCAACTTCAGCCTGGTTGTTGTGGTCGCGCTGGTGGCCTGGGTGTTGTCCGGCATCTACATCATCGAGCCGGCCGAGCGCGGCGTGATCCTGCGGCTGGGCAAATTCCACACCATCACCGCACCGGGACCGCACTGGTATCCGCGCGGCATCGACACCGTCAACAAGGTCGATGTCGACCGGCTGCGTACCGTAAGTCACCGGGCGAAGATGCTGACCAAGGACGAGAACATCATACAGGTCGAGCTGGCCGTGCAATACCAGGTCAAGGATGCCGAGGATTACCTGTTCCAGGTGCGCGATCCGGATTTCACCCTGCAGGAGGCCACCGAGAGCGCACTGCGTGAAGTGGTCGGCAATATGGCCATGGACGACTTCCTGAGCGGCGGACGCGGCACGATCGTGCAGCAGACCAAGGACCTGACCCAGGAGATGCTGGACAAGTACAATACCGGCCTGATCCTCACCAGTGTCAACCTGCAGGACCCGCAGCCTCCCGAGGAGGTGCAGGGTGCGTTCGAGGATGCCATCAAGGCGCAGGAAGACGAGGTCCGCTACAAGAACCAGGCCGAGGCGTTTGCGCTGGACATCCTGCCCAAGGCACGCGGTGACTCCACGCGCCTGCGCGAGGCGGCCAATGCCTACCGGGAACAGGTGATAGCCAAGGCGGAGGGCGAGGCCAGCCGTTTCCTGCAAACACTCGCGGAATACGACAAGGCACCCGACGTGACCCGCAAGCGCATGTACATCGAGACCATGGAATACGTACTGGCCAATACCAGCAAGGTGGTCATTCAGGTCAAGCAAGGCAACAACCTGATGTACATACCCCTGGACCGGATGATGGAATCACGCGGCAGTTACCTGCCGGCACCGGATGACAACGCGCAGCTCAATGTCAGTCCGACAAGCAGCGATCAGCCCGATGTGCGCCTGCGCAGCAGTTCGCGCAGCGAGGGAGGACGATAGCCATGGCCCGTATCATGATAGTCGTATTAGTGCTGGCCGGACTGGTGGGCCTGAGCTCGATCTTCGTCGTGGATGAACGTGAGGCGGCGATCAGATTCCGGCTCGGCGAGATCGTCAATGCGGATTACCAGCCAGGCCTGCATTTCAAGGCACCCTGGCCGATCAACAATGTCCAGAAGTTCGACAAGCGCATACTCACGCTGGATACACGTCCGGAACGTTTCCTGACCAGCGAGAAGAAAAACGTGTCCGTCAATTTCTTCATCAAGTGGCGCATCGCCGACCCCGCGACCTACTACACCTCGTTCATGGGCGACGAGCGCCAGGCCAGCCTGCGCCTGTTGCAGATCATCAAGAACGGACTGCAGCTGGAGTTCGACCAGCGCACCATCAAGCAGGTGGTGTCCGGCGAGCGCGCGCAGATGATGGGCAACCTCACGACGGGCGGCAACGAGGAGGTCAAGCAGTTCGGAATCGAGATCGTCGACGTGCGCATCAAGCAGATAGAACTGCCGGAGGATGTGGCCAATTCGGTGTACCAGCGCATGCGCGCGGAGCGCGAGCGGATCGCCAAGGAGCATCGCGCCCAGGGCGAGGAGACGGCCAAGGGGATTCGCGCGGTCGCCGAGAGGGACCGCACCATCCTGCTTGCCGAGGCGCAGCGCGATGCGGAGAAGTCTCGCGGTGAGGGCGATGCGAAGGCAACGGAAATCTACGGCAAGGCATATGGCAAGAATCGGGAGTTCTACGATTTCTACCGCAGCATGAATGCCTATCGCACGGCGCTGTCCAGTCAGCAGGACGTGCTGGTGCTGGAACCGGATTCCGAGTTCTTCAAGTATTTCGGCAGCGCCAGCGGCAACTAGGCTGACAGTCGCATGCTGTATGAACAGGGATGCCCCGGGCAGCCGCCCGGGGCTTTTTGAACAGTGGGGCTGAACTGGACCGATTTGCTGGCGGCGCTGGCACTGGTGCTGGTGATCGAGGGCATGATCCCGTTTCTGAATCCGCACTACCTGCGGCGCATGCTGGAAACCGCGTCACAGCTGGACGACCGGACGCTGCGCGTGGCCGGGCTCGCCAGCATGCTGGGCGGAATTGCCATGCTGTACCTGGTGCGTTAGGTCATACACAGGAAGCCGATATGAGCCGCGAGGACCAGTGGTTACTGCCTGAAGGCATCGAGGAAGTGCTGCCGCCCGAGGCGTGGCGGCTCGAGTGTGCGCGGCGCGAACTCCTCGACCTGTTCGCGCGCTGGGGCTATGCCCTGATCATGCCGCCGCTGATCGAGTACCTCGAGTCCTTGCTGACCGGGGCCGGCAACGATCTCGACCTGCAGACCTTCAAGGTTACCGACCTGATGAGCGGGCGCATGATGGGTGTGCGCGCCGACATGACGCCACAGGCGGCACGCATCGATGCCCATCCGCTGCGCCGCAATGCGCCAACACGTCTGTGCTACTTGGGAACGGTGCTGCACACGCGCAGCGACGGATTCGGCAGTTCGCGCAGCCCGCTGCAGGTGGGCGCGGAACTGTTCGGCCACGCCGGTATCGAGAGCGATGTCGAGATCCTGCTGCTGCTGCTGGAGTCGCTGGCGTTGCTGGAGATACCGGACGTGCATGTCAACCTCGGGCACGTGGGCATCTTTCGCGGGCTGGCGCGCGATGCGGGGCTCAATGCCGCACAGGAAGGCGAGCTGTTCGAGGCGCTGCAGCGCAAGGCCGAGGCCGAGATCGACGACATGCTGGCGCGCAGTGTGCGCGATGCCGGCCCGCGCGAGCGGCTGGCAGCGCTGGCCGGGCTCAACGGCGGCTGGGACGTGCTGTACGGCGCGCGCGAGGTGCTGGACGGTGCCGGCCCGGAGGTGATCCGGGCGCTGGAGAACCTGCGCGCCATTGCCGACCGCCTGCAGCAGCGCGCCGGCGATGTGCAGATCGACTTCGACCTCGCCGAGCTGCGCGGTTACCGCTATCAGACCGGAATGGTGTTCGCGCTGTTCGTGCCCGGCTGCGGACAGGAGATCGCGCGCGGCGGACGTTATGACGCCATCGGCGAGGTGTTCGGGCGCGCCCGCCCGGCGACCGGCTTCAGCACCGACCTGAAGACCCTGATGGACCTGAGTCCGCGTGACTTTGATGGCCGCGCGGGTGCAATATTCGCCCCCGCGGCCAATGATACCCGGCTGGACGCGGCGGTGGCGGCATTACGCAGCCAGGGGGAACGGGTGGTACTTGCCTTGCCCGGCCAGGCCGGCGGCGCGCACGACATGGACTGCGACCGGCAACTGGTGCGCGAAGCCGGCATCTGGGTGGTCAGGCCGGTCGACTGATGTATTGCAGCGCAGCGGCGCCAGGCACGTGGCGGTGAACCGTGCCGCCATGCTGTTTGCACTGCGCAGTGGCGGTGCCTGTTGACTAGCCGTGCCGATAGACGCAGACCGCAGAGTCTTGCCGGTTCGTGCATACCTGCAGCAAAAAATTGAAGATATTTTCCAGAGCGAGACATGTAATGGGCAAGAACGTAGTCGTCATAGGGACCCAGTGGGGTGACGAGGGCAAGGGCAAGGTTGTCGATCTGCTGACCGACAGGGCCGCCGCGGTGGTGCGTTTCCAGGGCGGGCACAATGCCGGCCACACCCTGGTCATCGATGGCACGAAGACGGTGCTGCACCTGATCCCGTCCGGCATCCTGCGCGACAACGTGCAATGCCTGATCGGCAACGGCGTAGTGCTGTCGCCGGGCGCGCTGTTCGAGGAACTCGCCATGCTGGAGGCGGCCGGCGTGCCGGCACGCGCGCGCCTGAAGATCAGCGAGTCCTGCCCGCTGATCCTGCCTTACCATATCGCGCTCGACCAGGCGCGCGAGCTGGCACGCGGCAAGAAGGCAATCGGCACCACCGGGCGCGGCATCGGTCCTGCCTACGAAGACAAGGTGTCGCGGCGCGGCTTGCGGCTGGGCGAGATGCTCGACGCCGCGCACTTTACCGAGCGCCTGCGCGAGGTCATGGAGTATCACAACCACGCGCTGGTGCACTACTTCAAGGCGCAACCCGTCGATTACGGGGAGGTGCTCGACGAGGCGCTGGCCCAGGCCGAACAGATCCGGCCCATGGTCGCGGATATCCCCGGTCTGCTGCACCGCCTGCGCCGGGAAGGGCGCAACATCATGTTCGAGGGCGCGCAGGGCGCGCTGCTGGATATCGATCACGGTACCTACCCCTATGTCACCTCGTCGACCACAACGGCCGGCGGCGCGGCCAGCGGCAGCGGTGTCGGGCCGCGCCATCTCGACTACGTGCTGGGCATCGTCAAGGCCTATACCACGCGCGTCGGTGCCGGGCCGTTCCCGACCGAGCTGTTCGATGCGGATGGCGACCACCTCGGCGAGAAGGGACATGAATTCGGCGCCACGACCGGGCGCAAGCGCCGCTGTGGCTGGCTGGATACCGTGGCGCTGCGGCGTTCGCTGGAGATCAACAGCGTGACCGGCCTGTGCATCACCAAGCTGGACGTGCTGGACGGCCTCGATACCCTGAAGATCTGCGTGTCCTACCGGCTCGACGGCAACAGCATCGACGTGCCGCCGGCGGGCGCCGACGTGCTGGAACGCTGCGAGCCGGAATACATCGAAATGCCGGGCTGGGCGGACTCGACCATCGGCGCGAAACGGCTGCAGGACCTGCCGGCCGCCGCGCAGGCCTACCTGCGCAAGCTCGAGGAACTGTGCGGGACGCCGATCGCCATCGTCTCTACCGGACCGGACCGCGCCGAGACGATTATCCTGGAGAATCCCTTTGACTAGGAGCCTGTCGGGTTTGGGCGATCGTAACGAGCGGGGTGGGAGAGCGAGATCGTTTTTCCGATCGTTCGAGGAGAATAGCCGTAGCTATTTGACGAGGAGGATCGGGAATAGGGGCCGCTGTCCCGCCGGCGCAGTAGATCAGTCCCAAACCCGACAGGCTCCTAGGGAGGCCAGGCGCGGTGCGGATGATGGAACGGGAAATAAGTGGTGCCGAGGAGAGGACTTGAACCTCCACGGGGTTACCCCCACTAGCACCTGAAGCTAGCGTGTCTACCAATTTCACCACCTCGGCGTGATGCAAGACAGCCTGAAGCTGCCTGGAGAGCCGCGAACTCTACCGCCTGCTTTTTATCTTGTCAATTTGCCCGTTCCGGCACGCACATGAACCTGTACTCGAGTGAGCCCCGATATGCCACGAAAAACCGGTAACAAGAATTCCACCCGTCGCAAGCGCGACCCGCACTCGGACCGGGAGGCGTCCCGCTATGCGCAGCCGATCGCCAGCCGGGAACACATCCTCGAGGTCATCAACGACGTCGACCACCCCGTCAACCGGGATGATCTGGCCGGGCTGCTGGGCATTGACACCGAGGACGGTCTCGAGGCGCTGCGCCGGCGCCTGAATGCCATGACACGCGACGGCCAGCTGGTGCGCAACCGGCGTGACTGTTACGCGCTTGCGGACCGCCTGGACCTGGTGGCCGGCCGCGTCATCGGTCACCAGGACGGCTTCGGTTTCCTGGTCGCCGACGATGCCAGTGACGACGTGTTCCTGTCGGCGCGCCAGATGCGCGCGCTGTTTCACGGCGACCGCGCGCTGGTGCGCATCACCGGCATGGACCGGCGCGGACGGCGTGAGGGCTCGGTGGTCGAGGTGCTCAGGCGCAATACCCACAAGATCGTGGGGCGCTTCTACAACGAACGCGGCGTTACCTTTGTCAGCCCCGACAGCAAGCGCCTGCCGCAGGAAGTTGCCGTGCCGGCCGGCGAAACCGGCGGCGCGACGCATGGCCAGATCGTCACGGTCGAAATCATCGAACAGCCGAGCAAGCGCTCGCCGCCGGTCGGGCGGGTGATCGAGGTGCTGGGCGATCACATGGCGCCGGGCATGGAAATCGATATCGCCATCCGCAGCCACGACGTGCCGCTGGCGTGGCCACCGGCGGTGGAACAGGAGATTGCCGGGCTGGACGCGGAGGTGCCGGCGCGGTCGAAACGCGGGCGCGAGGACCTGCGCGCGTTGCCGCTGGTCACCATCGACGGTGCCGATGCGCGCGATTTCGACGATGCGGTGTATTGCGAGCGCACGCCCGGCGGCTGGCGCCTGCTGGTGGCGATCGCCGATGTCTCGCACTACGTCCACCCCGACACGGCACTGGATGGCGAGGCGCTCGAACGCGGCAATTCGGTGTACTTCCCGGAGCGCGTCATACCGATGCTGCCGGAGATCCTCTCCAACGGCCTGTGCTCGCTGAATCCGGCTGTCGACCGCCTGTGCCTGGTGTGCGAGATGATCATCAAGCGCGACGGCAGCCTGCTGCGCTCGCGCTTTTTCGACGGCCTGATGTGTTCACACGCCCGGCTGACCTACGACGAGGCGGCTGCCATCATGGTTGACCGGGATGCGCAGGCGTGCAAGCAGCGCGAGGCCCTGGTGCCGCACCTGGACGAGTTGTACCGGCTTTACCAGGCGCTGCATGGCGCGCGTGCCAGGCGCGGCGCAATCGACTTCGAAACCACCGAGACCCGCATCCTCTTCGGCAAGGATCGCAAGATCGAGCGCATCGTGCCGCTGGTGCGCAACGATGCGCACAAGGTCATCGAGGAGTGCATGATTGCCGCCAATGTCGCTGCGGCACGCCTGCTGGCGCGTCACAGCATGCCTACCCTGTACCGCGTGCACGCGGCACCGTCGGCCGAAAAGATCACCGATCTGCATGAATTCCTGAATGAGCTTGGCCTGGGCCTGCGCGGCGGAGCCAAGCCGACGGCGCGCGACTACTCCGCGCTGCTGGAACAGGTGCACGGGCGTCCGGACGAGCACCTCATCAACACCGTGTTGCTGCGCTCCATGCCGCGCGCCGAGTACAGCCCGGTGAATATCGGTCATTTCGGGCTGGCGCATGACGACTATGTCCACTATACCTCGCCGATCCGGCGCTACCCGGACCTGCTGGTACACCGCGCCATCCGTCACGTGCTGGCCGGGAAGAAGGCGAAGTCCTTCCACTACAGCGCCGGCGCGATGCTCGACCTCGGCGAACACTGCTCGGCGACCGAGCGGCGCGCCGATGATGCGACCCGCGATGCCATCGACTGGCTGAAGTGCGAATACATGCTCGACAAGATCGGCGAAACCTTCCCCGGCATCATCAGCGCCACGACCTCGTTCGGGATCTTCGTGGAACTCATGGACATCTATGTGGAAGGGCTGGTACACGTCACCGCGCTCGGCAACGACTACTACCATTACGAGCCGACCCGGCACTGGCTGATCGGCGAACGCACCCGGCGCATCTTCCGGCTCGGCGACGAGGTCACCGTCAAGGTCGTGCAGGTCAACCTCGACGACCGCAAGATCGATTTCGAGCTGGGCGAGAGCAAACCGGCCCGCGGCAAGCAGCGCAAGTCGCGCCGCTCCTCCGGGTTGCGCCGCAAGTCGCGCAAGTAGCCCGCATTCCCGCCGGGACAGGCACTGCCAGCCTACACACTGTTTGCTGCCGGATTGGTAATACTTTCATGAACCCAGCACATGATGTCGTGCAACCGCCGCCCGGTGAGATATACGGGCCAGGCCGCCCCGTCATGTCATGAGCACGCCGGGACAGGTGTACGGGTTCCATGCCGTGGCCGCCCTGCTGGCCGCCCGGCCGGCGGCGGTGAGCGCGCTCATGCTGGCCGAGGGCGCCGAGCGGCGCTGTGCCGACCTGCTCGAGCGTGCGACCGCGGCCGGCATCCCGGTCGAACGCGTGACGCGGCAGGAGCTGGACCGGATGCTGCCGGGCAGGAACCACCAGGGCGTGGTCGCCGCGGTGCAGGGCGGCAGCTGCGAGATGGACGAACGGGCGCTGCCGGATTTTCTTGCCGCGCTCGCTGCACCGGCCTTCGTGCTGGTGCTCGACGGGGTGCAGGACCCGCACAATCTCGGCGCGTGCCTGCGCACCGCGGATGCCGCCGGGGTGCATGCGGTGATCCTGCCGAAAGACCGTGCCGCGGGCATCACGCCGGTGGTGCACAAGGTCGCCTGCGGCGCCGTGCAGTCGATGCCTATCTTCACGGTCACCAACCTGGCGCGCAGTGTGCGCGTGCTGCGTGAGGCGGGGATCTGGGTCTACGGCGCCAGCGATCAGGCGGAGCAGACGCTGTATGAGGCCGACCTGCGCGGGCCGCTGGCACTGGTGCTGGGCAGCGAGGGCAGGGGCATGCGCCGGCTGACCCGGGAACTGTGCGATTTCGAGGTGGCCATCCCCATGGCCGGCACGGTGTCGAGCCTGAACGTGTCCGTGGCGGCGGGGGTGCTGCTGTTCGAGGCCGTGCGTCAGCGCGATCCTGACAAAAAACATTAATAATCATAATTATATATAAATCCCCGTAAATCCGTCTCTCCCGTCATTGCGCGGAACGCAATGACGAAGCAGCCGGGATTTTCAAGGGGGGATATGCCGGCAAGCCCCAGGTCCGCGTCTGACAGCCGGCTGCCGCCGGCGCGATGTATCCGCTTTACATGGCAGGCCGCTTTCCTTAGAATGCGCGCTCTTTACAAACGGCTGATTATCAGCTGAAAAACCAACTCCTTGCCTGCAGCAGCGACTGCAGGCTGCCAATCCAGAAGGGGTCTTTGATGAGACATTATGAAGTCGTGTTTCTGGTCCACCCTGACCAGAGCGAGCAGGTGCCCGCCATGATCGAGCGATACCGCGCCACGATCGAGAGTGACGGCGGCAAGATCCACCGCCTGGAAGACTGGGGCCGCCGCCAGCTGGCCTACCCGATCCAGAAACTGCACAAGGCGCACTACGTGCTGATGAACATCGAGTGCAGCACGCCCGTGCTGGAAGAACTGAACAGCTCCTTCCGTTTCAATGATGCCGTTATCCGCAACCTGGTGATCAGCCGCAAGGAGGCGACTACCGAGCCGTCACTGCTGATCAAGAGGCCGGACGAGAAGCGTGAGCGCGAACCGCGCGACTACGACGCCGCCGACGATGCCGGCAAGGCATCGTCAGACGACGACAGCGACGCCGATGCCGACGCCGAAGTCGAAGTCGAAGCTGAGGCTTCCTGATAACGCACCGTTACCGAATCGAAGAGGAATTACCATGGCCCGTTTCTATCGCCGCCGCAAGTTCTGCCGTTTCACCGCGGAAGACACCAAGGAAATCGACTACAAGGATCTCGCCGTCCTGAAGCAGTACATCACCGAGACCGGCAAGATCGTGCCCAGCCGCATCACCGGTACCAAGGCAAAGTACCAGCGCCAGCTGTCCACCGCGATCAAGCGCGCGCGCTATCTTTCCCTGCTGCCGTATACGGATGCGCACTAGCGAAGGTGATGCGCCGGGTTCCGGAGGCGCACACCGGTAACCCGTTTCATGAAGGCGCTGGCTGAACTCATCGTCAAGGGTCGCTGGCAGGCCGTGCTGGTCAGCGCGCTTGCTGGGGCGCTGACCTACCTGTTGCCGCCATTCACTACGGTGCTGAGTTACCTGGCGGCGGCGGCTGTCGCGCTGGTGACGTTACACATCGGCGTAGTGTCCGGCCTGCAGGTACTGGCGCTGGCCGCTGCCGCGACGCTGCTGTTCCATCAGCTGACGGGCATGCAGGCAGAGCTGGTGCTGGACCTGCTGCTGGTAATGCTGCTGTGGCTGCCGAGCTGGCTGCTGGCGCTGGTGCTGCGGCAGACCCGGGCGCTGGGTCAGTCGCTGCTGGCGGCCGTGCTGTTTGGCGGCTGCCTGTTGCTGGCGGTGTATGGCTACTACGGTGACCCGGTGCCGTGGTGGGTGGAACGGCTGCATACGCTGGAAACGGCGCTGGGCGAGGCGGGCATCAGCATGCAGTCGCTGGCCGACAGCGAACTCGTAGCGCAGATCGCCGCCCTGATGACCGGTGTCGTGCTGGCATCGCTGGTCACCGGCGTCATCGGCAGCCTGCTGCTGGCGCGCTGGTGGCAGTCGCTGCTGGTGCACCCTGGCGCGTTCCGCAAGGAATTCTGCAGCCTGCGCCTGGGCAACCTGGCGGGATTGCTGACAGTCGGTATGATGGCGCTGGCGCGTATCGCCCCGGGCATGGCGGGCGACCTGGCCGCGCAACTGGCGCTGGTGATGCTGGTGCCCTACCTGCTGGCCGGTCTGGCCGTGGTCCACAGCCTGGTCACACAGTCCGGGCGGGGCAAGGGCTGGCTGGTCGCCGTTTATATGGCGCTGGCGTTCCTGCCGCAGGCGAGCCTGCTGCTGGCAGGCGGCGGGTTGCTGGACACCTGGGTTGACTTCCGTCGCCGCTTCGGGCGCGACGGGGTCAGCGGGAATTGACGAAACTACACTCAGAGGTTGTGAACATGGAAATCATTCTGCTTGAAAGGATCGAGAATCTCGGTGCCATGGGCGACAGGGTAAAGGTCAGGTCGGGATATGGCAGAAACTACCTGGTGCCGAAGGGCAAGGCCAAGCCGGCAACGGCGGAGAACATCGCCGCCTTCGAGGCCATGCGCGCGGAACTGGAGCAGGCCGCCGGAGAGGCGCTGGCCACCGCCGAGTCGCGCCGCGCCCGGCTGGAAGGCATGAGCATCACGATTGCCGCCAACGCCGGTGACGAAGGCAAGCTGTTCGGTTCGGTCGGCACAGCGGATATCGCCGATGCCATCAAGGCCATGGGCGTCGAGGTCGATCGGCATGAAGTGCGCCTGCCCAACGGTGTGTTCCGTCAGGTCGGGGAATTCGAAGTGCTGTTGCACCTGCATTCGGATGTCGAGGCAATTATCAAACTCAGCATCACACCGGAAAAATAAACATCGCGGTTACTGTCTGTTGCAACTTCCTGTAACTGAACAGTTACCAGACAGGCGCCTGCGGGCGCCTGTGTTGTTTGTGCTGCATGCTTTTTTCCGGAGGCACATTTGCCGCTGCAACGCAATGGTGTCATCACCGTGTGTTTGTGATATTTATACAGCCGCATGTTGAACGCAACACTACACACATAAGCAAACGACATGGCAGAAACACTCCGTTCCGCAGACGTCATTCATACCGATACGAACGCATTGAAGGTGCCGCCGCATTCACTGCAGGCCGAGCAGGCGGTGCTGGGCGGGCTCATGCTGGACAACTCCGCCTGGGACACGGTGGCGGATTGCGTCAGCGAGGAGGATTTCTACCGCCGTGATCATCGCCTGATCTTTCGCGCCATCGCGCAACTGGCGGAAAAGAACAATCCGCTGGACGCCGTCACCCTGTCCGAATGGCTGGACCAGAATCGCCTGCTGGATGAGGTGGGCGGCCTGATGGCGCTCGGCAAGCTTGCGCAAAATACGCCGAGTGCCGCGAATATCAAGGCCTACGCCGAGATCGTGCGCGAGAATTCGGTGATGCGGCAGCTCATCGATGTCGGCAACCGCATTGCCGGCAGCGGTTTCATGCCGGAAGGGCGCGATTCCAGCGCCCTGCTGGACAATGCCGAGAAGCTGGTGTTTGAAATTGCCGAGCAGGGCAAGCGCGGCAAGCGCGGTTTCACGAATATCCGAACCCTGCTGGCGACCGCGGTGGACCGCATCGACATGCTGTCGCAATCGGAAGACCACATTACCGGCGTTTCCACCGGGTTCACCGATCTCGACAACATGACCGCCGGCCTGCAGCCTGCCGACCTGATCATTGTGGCCGGCCGCCCCTCGATGGGCAAGACCACGCTGGCGGTGAATTTCGCCGAGAACGCGGCCATCAAGCACCAGGTGCCTGTGGGCATCTTCAGTATGGAAATGCCCGGCGAGCACCTGGCGCTGCGCATGATGTCATCGCTCGGACACATCGACCAGCACAAGATCCGCACCGGCAAGCTCGACGATGACGACTGGCCGCGCCTGACCTCGGCGGTCAGCCTGCTGGACGCGGCGCCGATCTTCATCGATGACACGCCGGCGCTCTCGCCGGTCGAGCTGCGCGCGCGTGCGCGCCGTCTCAAGCGCGAGCACAACCTCGGCCTGATCGTGATCGACTACCTGCAACTCATGCAGGTGAGCAATTCGCGCGAAAACCGCGCCACCGAGATCTCCGAAATCTCGCGCAACCTGAAGGCGCTGGCGAAGGAACTCCACGTGCCCGTTATCGCACTGTCGCAGCTCAACCGCAGCCTGGAGCAGCGCACTGACCGCCGCCCGGTCATGTCCGACCTGCGCGAGTCCGGTGCCATCGAGCAGGATGCCGACGTCATCATGTTCATTTACCGCGACGAGGTCTACCACGAGGACAGTCCGCACAAGGGCCTGGCCGAGATCATCATTGGCAAGCAGCGCAACGGCCCGATCGGCAAGTGCATGCTGACCTTCCGCGGACAGTTCACGCGCTTCGAGAATCACGCACGCGATACCTACTACGCCGGCAGCGAATACGCATGACGCGTCCCGCATGCGCGCACATCGATCTCGGTGCGCTGCGGCATAATTTCACCCGCGTACAGCAGGCGGCTCCCGGGCGCAGGATCATCGCCGTCATCAAGGCCAATGCCTATGGTCACGGGCTGGTATGCGTCGCGCAGGCGCTCGACGCGGCCGACGCCTTCGGCGTGGTCGGGCTGGAAGAGGCGGTCACCCTGCGTGAGGCCGGTTGTGACCAGCGCATCGTGCTGCTGGAGGGTATGTTCTCGGCCGATGACATCGCGCTGGTCTGCGGTTACCGGCTCGACATGGTCATACACTCGGATCATCAACTGGCCCTGCTCGAGCAGGGCCGTCTGACCCGGCCGGTCGATGTCTGGCTGAAAATCGATACCGGCATGCACCGGCTGGGATTTACGCCGGACCGTATCGATGCCGTACTGGATCGCCTGCACGCATTGCCGGGTATCGGGTCCGTGCGCTACATGACCCACTTTGCGCGCGCCGATGAGACGGATTCGGACTATACCGCAAGACAGATCACCGCCTTTCAGGCCGCGCTGGGCACACGGGCCGGCGAACGGACGCTGGCCAATTCGGCCGCCGTGCTGTCCTGGCCGGCCGCGCATGCCGACTGGGTGCGACCCGGCATCATGCTGTATGGCGCCTCGCCCACTGCCGCCAGCCCGGCCGCCCGGCTCGACCTGCGGCCGGTAATGACACTGCGCAGCGAACTGATCGCGGTCACGGCGCGGCGCAAGGGCGATGCCGTCGGTTACGGCGGCGACTGGATCTGTCCACAGGACATGACGATTGGCGTGGCGGCCATCGGTTACGGCGACGGCTATCCGCGCCATGCCCCCACGGGTACGCCGGTGCTGGTGAACGGGCAGCGCGCGGCGCTGGCCGGTCGCGTCTCCATGGACATGCTCTGCATCGACCTGCGCGCGCAGCCGGATGCCTGTGTCGGTGACGCGGTGACGCTGTGGGGCGACGGATTGCCGGTCGAGGATATAGCCACGGCGGCTGGCACCATTTCCTACGAACTCCTCTGTGGTGTTAGCAGCCGCGTCCACTACACCTGTCTGTGAACACTTTGTTACATCCCTGTCCCGAATCCGGCACGCTCCTAGTACTTCTTTCTGTCTTGACAGGTCACGTACAGCGTCTACGTTTAGGTTACTGCCTGCCGGCATGCGTCGCTGTACATATACGAAAACAGGAACGTTACAACTCCTTGATATTCAATCATGCAGGCGGGCAGCTGTGATGGAATATTGACAGCCCGGGGGCAGCATCGGGGTAGCCGGCGCGGCAACCTGTTTCAGGGACGCCAGCCATCGGGGTTGTACGCTGTTTGTCCTGATGCCGTGCGAACGGCTGGTACGCAATCAATGCTGGTTGGATGACCGGAGTGGTAAGGAGGTGTGCTATGGCGGTGGCGGCAACAAGCGTTTTTCCCGTTCCGGGAAGCAATGTCGAGGTGCTCGTGCATGTTGATGAAACTCTGGAAGAAGGGCAGCGCCGTGATCTGGTGAGCTTCCTGGAAGCAGCCGACGGCATTGAATCGGCCGAGTTTTGCCCGCTGCGCTATCACCTGATGCTGATCCAGTACAACAGGGAGCGCATGAATTCACAGGAGGTGCTGAACCGGGTTACATCGATGAATGTGCATGCCGAACTGATCGGGCCTGTTTGACAGGCGATTACGGCATTCCCGCCGGGGGAGGGAACCCCCGGTTTGCTACACCCGGAAAAGCACGCGGACGCGTTCCGCTCCCTGTATCCAGTCGGGGCAGGCGCGCCTCGCAAGCGCGACCTTTTCGGCAACAGAAGCTCTCAGGCGCGGGCCTCCGCCTGGTGCAGCGTGACCTGGGTGAACGGGATCTCCCAGCGGTGGGCCGTACACGCTTCCACGCACCAGCACTGCAGGGAGCGGCGCAGGCGGTTGTACAGGTCGGCAAGTACGCCGTCGAAATCGGCGATCACCACCAGGTCCAGCGACGAGGTGTTGGCCTGCTGGAACTCGACGCGCAGATTCAGCAACTGCTCGCCGTAACCCGATTCCTCGATGCGCCGTGCCACGAACGACCTGAGCTGCTCCGGTATCGTGGTCACACTCTCCTGCTGCAGGCTGTAGCTGATGCCGATGGTTTCCTTGAGACGGAAGTTGCGCGACAGGTTGAGCGGCGACAGGGACAGGAAATCGGCGGTGCGATAGGTGCGGTGCGCGCCGCCGCGGGCCACCAGCTCGACCAGTTCCTGGGTAATGCCCAGCACCTTGCCGCGCATGCCGTCGCTCAGCAGCACCCAGTCGCCGCGCACGCACGGAAACCACGGGTCCTCCTTCTTGCATGGCCGCGATTTCAGGTCCACCAGGTTGTCGATGCGTACACGCTGGCAGATTTCGGCGGTCGGGTTTTCCAGGATACTGAATATATTGATCTGCCTGACCAGCCAGGGCAGGCCGTCCATGTCGATGCGCTCGCCCTCACGTACCGAACCGACGTTGAGAAACAGCTGTATCTGCTGCCAGTAGCGCGGCAGGGCATGGCGCAGGGTCAGGCCGAGCCCGATCAGCAGCAGGATGCCGAGACTGAACAGCACCCAGTCCTCGACCACGTAAAACACGACCATCGGGCCGATAATGACCAGCAGCGTGGTGAGCAGGCGATGCAGCAGGTCGAGCAGCCGCAGGCGGAAGCTGCGGTGTTCCGCCTTGTAGCCGGGGATCAGCCGCACCATGGCCCGGTAGGACAGGCGTGACACCAGCAGCACCCCGATGATCACCAGCAGCGCCTCGATCAGGTAGAGCCCGCGCGCCTGGAAAAAGGATTTCAGGTAGCTTTGCGAGGCCTGTGCCAGGGTGGCCTCGGAACGTTCCAGCTTCTCCAGCTGCAGTTCGGCCGATTGCAGCTCGCTCTGCATGAAAGTCAACTGCTTGTTCCAGTCCGCCAGCATACCCTGCAGATACGTCTCCAGCGCATCGTTGTCGCTCACCTGCAGCAGGCGGGTGATGTTGGCGACCGCGCGTTGCGTGACCGGCAGCTTCGAAGTGTAGTAGGCGATCTTGTCCTTGAGATCAGACTTCTGCCGCACGTGGCTGGTCATCTCTTTCATTTCTTTCATGGCCGGGCGCAGCAGGGAGAACAGCTCTGCCTGAAAATCGAACGTCGTTTCCTCAGTGGCGCGCAGGCTGGAGATATCCGCGCCGGCCGCGATCTCCTTCAGGTTCTTCGTCGTGGTCTGCAGGTCCTTTTCCAGCTTGTCGAGCTGTGCCTGGATCTCTTTCTTTTCCGCGGCGCTCAGGGCGGCCTGCAGGCTGGCATTCTGTTTCTCGATATCGTCCTTCAGCTGGCCCTGCAGTTCGATCAGCGAATTCAGGGTGTTGATTGTCTCGCTGACCCGGGTGTCGGCGGATGGCGCCGGCTCATTCGCCGCCAGGGCCGGTCCGTGCGGCAGCACGGCCAGCAGGCCGAGCAATAACAGCAGCAGGGTCAGGCGGCGGCCGCTGCGGACATGCGCGCGGGTACAGTCCGCTGGATGAAGATTCTTGTGGCAAGGCATGTAACGAACCCTCGGGTGATTGAGCGGAAATCAGGGATATCAGTGACAGGTCAGCAAACCTGTATGTGTAAACCCCGATAATCGCCACGGAACCATACGGAATGACAGGGAAGAATACATCAACCGTTCCGCTTTTTCGCGTGGCCGGAACCCGGCTGGCAAGTGACCAGGAGCCTGCGGGATTCGGGACTGGCGTGATCAGGTGAAAAAAGCCCTGTAACGGAAACGATCGCCGCACAGAGGCGAGCGCGGGAATTCGTGCCCTTCCTGCCGTTCGGCGGGTCCGGGCCCGTGCTTGCCGGTTAACTGGTCCGGTACGCCTGGCCGTAATGAAGATCAATCGATGTCTGCCAGTGATACAGGTTCCCCGGGACTGGCCCGGTGCGTGTGCCCGTCTCGTCCAAACCGCGGCGCCCGCCACGCCCGGAGATGACGTCGCCCGGCGTTCCGGTTACCCTACCGCCAATCATGGCGAAACCGAAAACGACCTATACCTGCAGTGCCTGTGGCAGCGAGTTTCCGCAATGGGCGGGACAGTGCGGCGAGTGTGGCAACTGGAATACGCTGGTGACCGGTGTCGCGGCGCCTGCCGCGGCAACGGCATCCCGCTTCGCCACCTACAGCGGCGGCAGCGGCGGCGTTGTGACGCCGCTGGCGGCGGTAGCGCCCGACGCACATATACGCAGCTCGGTCGGTCTCGCTGAGCTCGACCGCGTGCTCGGCGGCGGCCTGGTGTCCGGCTCGGTAGTGCTGATCGGCGGCGATCCGGGCATCGGCAAATCGACCCTGCTGCTGCAGGTGCTGGCGGCCTTGTCTGACGACCTGGCGTCGCTGTACGTAACCGGTGAGGAATCGCTGGAGCAGATTTCCCTGCGCGCCGCGCGGCTCGGCATCGATGGACGGGCCATCCGGCTCTACTCGGAGACCTCGGTGGAGCGAATCATCGCCACGGCAGCGCGCGAGCGGCCGCAGGTGATGGTGCTCGATTCCATCCAGACGCTGTATACCGAGAGCCTGCAGTCCGCGCCCGGCTCGGTCGCGCAGGTGCGCGAAAGCGCCGCCCAGCTGGTGCGCTTCGCCAAGCAGAGCGGCATCGCCATGTTCCTGGTCGGGCACGTCACCAAGGAAGGCACGCTGGCCGGTCCTCGCGTGCTCGAGCACATGGTCGACACCGTGCTGTATTTCGAGGGTGACCCCGGCGACCGCTACCGCATCCTGCGCGCCATCAAGAACCGCTTCGGCGCCGTCAACGAGCTGGGTGTATTCGCCATGACGGAAAAAGGGCTGCGGGAAGTGAGCAACCCCTCGGCCATCTTCCTTTCGCGCCACGAACAGGCCGTGCCGGGCAGCGTGGTGATGGTGACCTGGGAGGGCACGCGCCCGCTGCTGGTGGAGGTGCAGGCGCTGGTCGACCAGAGCCAGCTCGGCAATCCGCGGCGTGTGACGTTGGGTCTGGAGCAGAACCGGCTGTCCATGCTGCTGGCGGTGCTGCACCGGCACGGCGGCCTGGCGCTGGGCGACCAGGACGTGTTCGTCAACGTGGTCGGTGGCGTGCGCGTGACGGAAACCGCGGCGGACCTGCCCGTGCTGCTGGCGGTGATGTCCAGCTTCCGCAACCGGCCGCTGCCGGAACAGCTGATTGTGTTCGGCGAAGTGGGCCTGTCAGGTGAGCTGCGCCCGGTACCAAACGGCCAGGAGCGCCTGCACGAGGCGGCCAAGCACGGCTTCACGCGCGCCATCATCCCGGCCGCGAACCGGCCGCGCAAGTCGCCCGCAGATTTCGAGGTGACCGCGGCGGGGCGCCTGTCGGAGGTGCTGGATGCGATGGACGGGCTGATCTGAAGACGGTCATACAGGGGACAAGCCGGGCGGATGCCGGATAACGGGTGTCTGTTGCAAGCGATGATTCGGCCCGGTTGGGGTGTGCGGCGCACCGGGCCCCCGTCAGCACTTATACTGGACAGGCTGATGTGCAAAGCCTGCTTGCCTGGGTAAATCGGTACCTGAGGCAGGCAGTCGCTGTCCGGCATCCGGATGTGTAACGATGGAGGAAGGATATGAAACTATTGGTGGGAGTTGATCTTTCTGAATCCACAGAAAAGCTTGTGCAACAGGCCGGAAAATTCGCAACCGCAGTGTCGGCGAAGGTATGGCTCCTGCATGTCGCGAAGCCCGACTCGGCAGACTTCTATATCGCAGGGTATGAGCCATACTCCATTGGACTTGAAGAGGACCCGCAGTCGCTCCGGGATTCCCTTGCGAAAAGATTTCGCGAGGAGCACCGCCAGATACAGGAGATAGCGGATCGATTGCGCAAGGCTGGACTGGATACGACTGCCCTGCTCGTGCAAGGCGCAACGGTAGAAACAATTCTCAAGGAAGCCTCGAAACTCGAGGTGGATATGATTGTTGTAGGTTCTCACGGGCAAGGTGCGATATATCAGTTGCTTATGGGCAGCGTCAGCGAAGGGGTCCTGCGTAAGTCCGCATGCCCGGTGCTTGTTGTCCCGACGCACGAACGTGCCTGAACAGGCCATGCGGCGGCCGGGTGACGCATGCGCTGATGTCCTGCGTTGAACTCACCGCCCGTTGCGTACATTCGGGTCACAAAAAACTGCACGAGGCAGTCTTCCTGTATTACCTCATGTTGGCCGGCGCACGCGTCCACGGACGCGTAGCGACCTGTATATGGCCACCTGCATCATCTGTGATGCCGCCTTATTCTGAAATCCTTTCCTTTTGCGCCTTGCTTCTGCGCGATCGTCTGCATCTCTTCCATGGTTGGACGCGAGAGCTGTTATGGGCTATATGAAAATCGACTCGCCTGGCGAACCGGTCTTTTTCGAGCTGTTCTCCGGCAGTGGTGTCTCTCGCGAGCATGGTCTTCAGTATCTGCAATCAGGATGATTGATATCAGGTGGATATTGACGGGCACCTGGACTGGCCGTACCAGTCCGGCGCTGCTGTTTACTTGCCTGCTGACGGTGTCCGGGTTGACGCACGCCCGGACACCCGAACATATCGATGCTGGCAAATTCTCATCGTCCGGTATCGGTGCAACCCTGCCGGATGGCTGGCAGCCGCTGACCTTCCGCCGAATCAACCGGCATACCGATTATTTTCTGGCGAAAGAGGATGACACAGTTGTCGTCAAGGCCGTCAGTGATCGGTCTGCTTCCGGACTGACGCGGGCAATATCAATTGCTCCGATGGAGTACCCCTTCATCCATTGGCGGTGGAAAGTGAATAATGTTCTGCAAAAGGGTGATGTCACGAGCAAGGAGGGGGACGACTACCCCGCAAGAATTTATATTACCTTCGCATTTGATCCTGACAAGGCCGGTTACCTGGAACGGGTAAAACACGAGGCCGCCCGGCTCATCCTGGGACAGGATGTTCCGTACAGGGCTATCTCGTATATATGGGGGAGTAACAGCCCGGCCGGCACCATGATTGCAAATTCCTACACGGACAGGGTCATGATGTTTGTCGTTGAAGGCGGCAAGGAGAAGTTGCAGCAGTGGGTAACGGAGAGACGCAATGTTTATGAGGATTACAAAAAGGCCTTTGATGAAGAACCCCCAAGGATATCCGGTGTAGCCATAATGACGGATACAGACAACACCGGGGAATCTGCCGTTGCCTGGTATGGTGATATTGTTTTCAGCAATAATCCGGAAAGCCCTGATTAGATTGTTATTCTTGATATCACCAGAGCCGTGCTCACCAGCCATGCACTTCCAGCATGGAATGCAGATTGACAAATAATAAAATACTAATAAGCTTATACGCATTCTTTGTGTAACCGCACTGGAGGTAAAGGGTATGGACCGCGAACCAACCGAATTCGACTGTGAATCGATCCTGCAGATGGTGCGTGAAACCCCGGATGCCGCTGATGTCATCATCGAAATGATCCGGGATCTCGATGAATTTGACGAGAACTGCGTTGAATTGATCAAGGAGATGCAGCGCGCAAGGGGTACTGCGGCAGCGTAGGGACGGGGCACGGGTTTCACCTGCCAGCCGGTTTTTTCACATAAGGCCGGCAGTTATAAGTGAACTGATGGGGGTGGCGGCGCAGCAGGCTGGCCTGTCGTCCCCGACAACGCCCCCGACCATCCCCGGGTTTACCCACGTGGTGACAGTCGGGAAACGCAAGGGACGGTGACAGACGCGAATGATCGTTGTTTGTCACCGTCCCTTTGTTCGTCCTTTTTTCCCTGTTATCGTTCGCAAGCCCGCCGTATCCTGCAGGCTGTGTGCATTCAAATGACGGCGGCACGACGGCCATGAAACAGGATCTTTTTACACCGCTCACGGCCGGCCGGCTGGTCTTGCCGAACCGCATCGTCATGGCGCCGCTGACCCGCAACCGGGCGGGCGAGGGCAACGTGCCGCAGGCCATGAACGTCGAGTACTACCGGCAGCGCGCCACGGCCGGGCTGATCATTACCGAGGCGACGCAGATCGTGCCGCAGGGCGTGGGCTATCCGCACACGCCGGGCATCCACAGTACGCAGCAGGTCGCGGGCTGGCAGGATGTCACCCTGGCCGTGCATGAACGCGGTGGCCGCGTCGTCCTGCAGCTCTGGCATGTCGGGCGTATTTCCCATCCGTCACTGCAGCCCGACGGGGCGCTGCCGGTGGCGCCGTCGGCCATCCGGCCGGCGGGAGAGGCCGTTACCTATGAAGGTATGCAGCCGTTCTTGACGCCGCGCGCGCTGGAGACGGCGGAAATCCCGGCGCTCGTGGAGCAGTACGCGCAGGCCACCCGCAATGCATTGCTGGCCGGATTTGACGGCGTCGAGATCCATGCCGCCAACGGTTACCTCATCGACCAGTTCCTGCGCGACGGCAGCAACCGGCGCACGGACGCGTATGGTGGTGGCGTGGAAAGCCGTGCACGCCTGCTGCAGGAAGTAACCGCGGCGGTGTGTGGCGTCATCGGCGCGGACCGGGTCGGGGTGCGAATTTCTCCGGAAAACAGTTTCAACGACATGCACGACAGCAATCCGCAGGCGACGTTCGAACGTGTCGCCACCCTGCTGGGCGGCTGCGGGCTGGCCTACCTGCATGTCGTCGAGGGCGACGTGCCGACGGGCCGGCGTTCCCTTGACTATGGCCGCATGCGCGCGGCATTCGGGGGAAGTTATATGGCGAACTGCAGGTACGACCTGGCGCGGGCGCTGCAGGCCGTGCAGTCAGGCGCGGCGGACATGGTGTCCTTCGGTACCCTGTACATCGCCAACCCGGACCTGGTCGAACGCTTCCGGCGCGGCGCCGCGCTCAACTCCCCGGACCCGGCGACCTTCTACGGCGGAGATGAACACGGTTACACCGATTATCCCGCACTGGATCGGCAGGTGTTTTAACGCGCTTCGTTTCTCGCATTACTGCCATTGCAGGCCCAGCGTGGCGTCATCCGCCAGCACGATGCGTGCGCCCGGCACATGGCTCTCCCGTGCCAGCATGGCCTGCAGCCAGGCGGCGTCCGCGCGGGTTGCCTGCTTGAGGCGGAAGCGCCGGCGTTGCATCGGTACCATCGCCAGCCTGCGCAGTGCACCGCTGCCGCGCTCCAGCGTCACCAGGTAGAGCAGGGCGAGGTCGACCCGGTACTGCTCGTGACCACTGATGCCTTCATAGTCATCGATCAGGTCGCCGCAGCCGTAGAGGATGAGCTTGTCCCGGTAGCGCTCGATCCCCAGCGGGTGATGCGAGGAATGACCGTGAATCAGGTCCACCACCCTGCTGTCGATGAGGGCACGGGCAAAGCGGCGATGTGCCTCCGGGACGGGGTAGCCCCAGTTGCCGCCCCAGTGCAGGGAAACCACCACCACGTCGCCGGGTTGCCGGTGCGCCGCCACGGTAGCGGTGACCTGCCCGATCGCCTGCTGTGAGAGGTCCGGGAGGAAATTGATGCCCGGCTGGTGCGCCGCGGCCGCCCAGGCCGCGGGGATGCCGCTGCCGGGCAGGCCCCATGCGAACACCAGCACGCGGCCATGCCCCGGCAGGGCGAACACGGCCGGCGCCTGTGCCGCTGACCGGTCCGGTCCGGCGCCGACGCCTGCCACACCCGCGCGGGCCAGGCTGGCCAGCGTGTCCTCGAGTCCCGTGTAGTCCCAGTCCAGTACGTGGTTGTTGGCCAGCACACAGCAGTCGAGCGCGGCGGCGACGAGGCAGGCGATGTTGTCCGGGTGCATGCGGTACTGGATGCCCTTGCGCGGCCAGGGCCTGCCGCGGCCGGTGACCGCCGTTTCCAGGTTGACGAGGCGCACATCGGGCGCGGCGGCTGCAAGCACCTGCAGCGCGTCGCCCCAGATCCAGTCAAAGTCCACCGGCCGGGGGATCGGGCCGTTGGCCTGCTCGGCGAGCTGTACATAATCCAGCGCCGAACGGCTCCAGGATTCGAAGATGCGCGGGTCGCCCGGATGCGGCAGCACCTGGTCGATGCCGCGCCCGGTCATGACGTCGCCGGCGAGAAACAGGGTGAGCGTATCGGTCTTCTGCGTCTGCTCGCGGATGGCTGATGCCGGCATGGCGAACACTCCGGGCGGAAACGCAGCCGCCAGTGACGCGAGCGCGCAATAGCGGATCAGGTTCCTGCGTTGCATGGTATGGCTGCATACCCGTCAGGGCAGCGAGCGGGCGTCGGCATGGAAGACAGTATAGCAGCGGGATGCCGGTGGCCTGTCAGGCGCAACCCGTGCCGGCTGCACACACCTCAAAAGGGCAGGGTGCATTCTCCGTGTGCAGTCAAACGCTCGTGCCGTCGCCGTCGCGCCGCAGACCAGTGAATTCTTTTCCGGTTGTGCAATTGACAAGTCGCGAAACTGATCTATAGCTACTGTCGTTCCCCGGCGCAACGCCGGAACTTGTACTGTCAGGAATATATTTCCCGACATTTTCCGTGCCTGTGTGAGTCACTGGCAAGCAAAACCCGGCTGGTCTGGCAGATGCAGAACGGTTGCAGATCAAGATGCTGAAGTGGCCTGCACTGGCAGTAAACATATATTAGTCATCGTTTCCCTTGCGACGTGATACGCTGGCTGCCGCGATGTATTAACGGTTGGTGAAATCTTTTCCGGCGAGTACTATTGCGTGGTCAGTCAGCCAGCCGGTCAGGGGGATCGGCGAGGTGCAAGTGGACTGATATGAATCGATAGAGAGTGAGGAGACAGCTGCATGAACGGGACCGTAAGAGAGATGCCTTTGGGAGATGTAAAAAATCTTGTTGAAGTTGTCGTTTACGTAAAGCAGGACCTGGGGGAGCAGCAGCGGGATCAGGTGGTCACCGCGTTGAAAAACAGGGATGAGATCAGTGGTGCGGAATTCTGTGCCTTGCGTAACCATCTGCTGCTGGTGAGGTACGATCGGGATATGTTCTCGTCGCAGCAGGTATTGAAAAGTTTCACCTCATTGAATCTGGAGGCCAGGTTGATAGGCCCGATTTAATCGCCAGACTGATTAAATTGCAGCCTGGCTGGCAGTTTCTCCCGGCAACGTCGTGAAGCCGGTCAGGCATGCCATGCCAG
>Ga0210112_1000051_pt1 | contig 29490 bp, 29 predicted proteins | sample Joice_ThreeSqC_D_FD_184875 | JGI IMG/M metagenome (GOLD analysis project Ga0210112, IMG submission 184875) | Wetland microbial communities from San Francisco Bay, California, USA, that impact long-term carbon sequestration - Joice_ThreeSqC_D2... | ecosystem: Environmental > Aquatic > Marine >... | reverse complement strand
TGCTGGCCTGGTGGTATACGGTAGCCGCAGTCTGAATGGATACTGCTTCAGCGTATCGACATAACAGGGGAGTGTACTGGAAGCCGCCGTGATTTTCATAGGGCTTCAGGACCCGGATTGATGCTGCGAATCTTCGACCGCTACCTGCTTAAAGAAGTCGTCAATGGCTGGCTGGCAGTGACCGTCGTGCTGTGGCTGGTGCTGGTCAGCAACCGCCTGGTAGGTTACCTGGCCGATGCCGCGGAAGGCGATATTCCCGGCAGCCTGATCTTCAACTTGCTGGCCCTGAAGATGGTCTGGTACCTGGTGCTGGTAGTGCCGTTCGCGCTGGCACTCGGAGTGGTGCTGGCGCTGGGCCGCCTTTACCGGGATAACGAGATGGTGGTCATGAGCGCCTGCGGAGTGGGCCCCGGCCGCATCTACCGGCCAATGCTGGGCCTGTCCGTGGTCGTCGCCGTGCTCATTGCCTGGCTGGCGCTGTATGTCAGCCCGGAGGTACAGAGCCTGATCAACCGCCTCAAGGTCAGTGCGGCACAACAGGCCGACCTGACCGTGCTGGGTGCCGGGCGATTCGACGATTTACAGGGCGGACGGGTAACCTTCTATGCGGAACGGCTGTCCGCGGATCGCAAGTACATGGAGAACCTGTTCATCATTGTTCGCAGCGCAGCGGGCCGGGACCGGCCGCCGCAGTTGCTGACCGCGAAAACTGCCCGTCGTGCGCTCGACCCGGACAGCGGCGATGATTTCCTGGTGCTGCATGACGGCTACCGCTACGACGGTACGCCGGGCAAGCCGGATTACCGCATCATGCAGTTCAGCCAGTATGGTGTGCGGATCGACCTGCCGGATACTGATGTGCCCGGTTATATGCGCGAGGCCATACCGACCCGACGCCTGCTGGCATCCTCCGACCTCTGGGATATAGCCGAGTTGCAGTGGCGCCTGTCCATGCCGCTTTCAGTCATCGTTCTGGTCCTGCTGGCTGTGCCGCTGACCCGCAGCGGACCCCGGCAGGGCCGTTTCGCGCGGCTGGTGCTTGCCGCGCTGCTGTTTGTCGTCTACTACAACCTGCTGGGTACGGCCAAGGTGTGGGTCGGCAAGGGGACCGTGCCACCGGAAATCGGCCTGTGGTGGGTACCGGTGCTGCCGGTCATCCTGACACTGCTGCTCTTCAATGGCGGTCGCCTTGCCTGTCGGCTGGGGCTGCGGCGATGAAGGTGATTGACCGTTACATCGGCGGGGTGGTGGCCGGTGCCACGCTGGTCGCCTTGCTCGTGGTCGTGGGTCTCGACGTCTTTTTCAGCGTGATCGACCAGATCGAGGACGTGGGGCGGGGCGGCTACACCATGACAACCATGCTGCAATATGTATTCCTGACCATACCGCAAAGCATTTATGAGCTGTTTCCCATGGCCGCCCTGCTCGGTAGCCTGATGGGTATGGGCACACTGGCAGCCAACAGCGAGCTGATCGTGATGCGCGCCAGCGGCCTGTCGATCTGGCGCATCGTGCGCTCCGTGCTGCAGGTGGGGGTATTGATGCTGGCGGTCGCCGTATTTCTCGGCGAAGTGGTCGCGCCGGTCGCCGAACAATACGGCCAGCACCTGCGTGTGGCGGCCACCAACCGTGGCATCAGTTTTCTGGGTGGCGAAGGCCTGTGGGTGCGTGATGACCGGCTTTACATCAATGCCAGGCGCGTGCTTGACCGCGACAGGCTGGCCGACCTGACCGTTTACGAGTTCGACGACAATGCGCGGCTGAAGATGGCCACCCGCGCCACGCATGCGGAATTCAGCGCCGGGCAATGGATCCTGCACGGGGTGCAGCAGTCCGGGTTTTCCGACAGCGGAGTCGAGGTCAGCCGCTATGACGCGTTGTCGTGGCCATCGCTGCTGACACCGGACCTGCTTGGTATCGTCATGCTGAAACCGAAGCACATGTCCACACGCGACATCGACCAGCTGGTCGACTACCTTGCCGACAACGGGCTGGATACCAGTCAGTACCGCTTCGCGTTCTGGGGCCGCTTCATGACGCCGGTCTCCTCCCTGGTAATGCTGTTTATTTCGGTGCCGTTCGTGTTCAGCGGCCTGCGCTCGGTGAGCGCCGGCCAGCGGATCTTCATCGGTGTTCTGGTGGGCTTCGGTTTCTATATCCTCAGCCAGATCGCGGCCCAGATCGGGCAGGTGTACATGCTGCCGCCGCTGGCGACCATGGTGGTGCCAAATGCCATCTTTCTGCTGATCGGCATCCGCGCGATACGCCGGTTGTAGGTGTGCCTGTACTGCTAGCCTTGTTTCGGCAATACCACCATGACCGATTCCGAGATCCGGTCATAGAGTGTCATTCTTTGCGGGTCGACCAGCATCCAGAAGAAACCCAGTCCGCAGAGGGCCAGTGATGGTATCGCCACCATGAAACGCAGCAGCGCCTGCCAGATGCTGATGGGTCCGCCAGCCGTGCTCTGCACGCGCAGCCGCCAGGCGCGCATCCCCAGCGTCTGGCCGCCGTGCAGCCAGAACCAGGTAAAGAAAGAGAACCAGATCAGGAACAGCAGGGTCTTGTACCAGGGGTTGTGGTAGCTGAGCGTGCCGCGGGTGAGCATCATCACCAGTGCGGTGGTCACCAGCAGGGCGGAGAGCAGCAGCAGGCTGTCGTAGAACATGGCCACCAGGCGGCGCAACAGCCCGGCGGGCGGGTAGTTTGAACCGCTGTCGACCTTGTCCATCTCTGTTCCTGTTGCAGCCCGGTGCGGATCAGACAGAGGCGAATGGCGCTCCCTAGGGGGTTCGAACCCCTGTTACCGGCGTGAGAGGCCAGTGTCCTAACCACTAGACGAAGGGAGCATTTAGCCCATGGGCTGGAAAGCAGTGGTATTATACGCCGACACTTTATATCCACAAGCAACAACAGTGAGCGACGCAGGTCCGATAACCAGCCACAGCGAACCCAACATTATCCCCCGGTCAGCGCATGCCGTTTCCCGGGCCAACATCAGCCAGAATGCGCTGAAAGTGTTGTACCGCTTGAAAGATTCCGGTTACCAGGCACACCTGGTAGGCGGCGGTGTGCGCGACTTGCTGCTCGGCCGGGAGCCCAAGGATTTCGATATCGCCACCGACGCGCACCCCGAGGACGTGCGACGCCTGTTTCGCAACTGCCGCCTGATCGGCCGTCGCTTCCGGCTGGCGCACGTCGTGTACGGGCGTGAAATCATCGAGGTCGCAACATTCCGCGCCATGCAGGATTCGGACAGCGACGATGACGGCCAGCACATCGACGGCGAAGGCCGCATCGTGCGTGACAATGTATACGGTACCATCGAGGAAGATGCGTTGCGCCGTGACTTCACCGTCAATGCGCTGTACTACAACATTGCGGATTTCTCGATCATCGACTACGCCGGCGGCATTGCGGATATCGAGGCCGGCGTGTTGCGCCTGATGGGCGATCCCGGGGTGCGCTACCGGGAGGACCCGGTGCGCATGCTGCGTGCCGTGCGGTTTGCAACCAAGCTGGGTTTCCGGCTGGATCCCACGACCGAACAGCCCATCAAGACACTGGCGCCGCTGCTTGGCGATATCCCGCCGGCACGCCTGTTCGAAGAGGTGCTCAAGCTGTTTCTCAACGGCAGTGCGCTGGCGAATTTCGAAATGCTGCGCCATTACTACCTGTTCGGCCAGCTGTTCCCGTTGACCGAAGAATCGCTCGCCCACGAGGAAAACAGTTTTCCGCTGACGCTTATCGGCCACGGCATGGCCAACACCGATGCGCGCATCGAGGCCGGCAAACCGGTCACGCCGGCCTTTCTGTTTGCCGTGCTCTTGTGGCAGCCGGTGCGTGAACGTGCCGCTCTGCTCGAGGCACAGGGTCAGCATCCGGCGCTGGCCCTGCAGCATGCCGGTTCACAGATCATCGAGGAGCAGGCCAGAGTCATGGCCATGCCGCGCCGCTTCTCGCTGCCCATGCGCGAGATCTGGATGCTGCAGCTGCGCCTGCAGCAGAAAGGCGGGCGCCGCAGCCAGCGGGTACTTGAACATCCGCGGTTCCGGGCCGCCTACGATTTCCTGCTGCTGCGTGGCGAGGTCGGCGAGGTGGACGCTGAAATCTGTGACTGGTGGACCGAATACCAGCAGCTGCAGCCGGAAGCGCGTGCCAAGGTCGAAAGTGCCAAAAGCCCGCGCAAGCGGCGGCGCGGTGGCCGTGGACGCCGCAAACCGGCGCAAGAACCCGCGTCATGACGGTGCGTGCATACATCGGTATCGGCAGCAACCTGAACGACCCGGTGGCGCAGGTGAAAGAGGCCATCGAGGAACTTGGTTTGCTGCCAGACAGCCTGCTGGCCGCGCGTTCCAGCCTGTATGGCAGCAAACCCATGGGGCCGCAGGACCAGCCCGAATACGTCAACGCGGTGGCGGCCCTCGATACCCTGTTGTCCGCTCCGGAGTTGCTGCAGGACTTGCAGCGTATCGAGACCCAGCAGGGCCGGGAACGCACCGCAAAGCAGTGGGGGCCGCGTATCCTGGATCTGGATCTGTTGCTGTACGGCAAACGCGTGATCAACAGTCCGGAACTGACGCTGCCACATCCCGGCCTGCACGAGCGCGACTTTGTTATCATTCCGCTGGCGGAGATTGCCGGCAACCTGAATATCCCGGGCAAGGGCATGTTGAGTACGCTGATCAAAAACGTCGAGAACCACTCGCTCAGGAAGCTGGTTACCGGTTAATGGCCAAACAGCATCCCGGATATATCGTAGTCGAGGGCCCGATAGGGGTCGGCAAGACCAGTCTTGCGCACCGCCTGGCCCGGAGTTTCGAAAGTGACCTGCTGCTTGAAGGCGCCGACGAAAACCCGTTTCTGGAGCGATTCTACGAAGATCCGCGCGCAGGTGCATTGCCGGCACAGCTGTTCTTCCTGTTTCAGCGCGCCCGCCAGATGGAGCGCATGCGCCAGGCCGACATGTTCCAGCCGGTGCGGGTGTCGGATTTCCTGATCGAGAAAGACCGCCTGTTTGCCGAGCTGACGCTGGATGCCGAGGAACTGAAGCTCTACGAGCAGGTGTACCAGCATGTCACCATCGATGCGCCGGTGCCGGACCTTGTGATCTACCTTCAGGCGCCGGTCGACGTGCTGCTAAAGCGCATCGCGCGGCGCGGCATCCGCTACGAACGCAGGATCGACGCGGCCTACCTGCGCCGCTTGTCCGAGGCCTATGCTCGCATGTTCCTGCACTACGATGCAGCCCCGCTGCTGATAGTGAATGCGGCGCACATCAACCTGGTCGACAGCGATCCTGACTATCAGGCATTGCTGGATCAGATTCATGCCACCGGCAAGGGCACGCAGTATTTCAATCCCATGTCGGCGGCCATCTAGCACGGGCCATGAAATCATGCCCAAACAGTTTATTTCATGCCTGCTGAAAAAGACCACGGAAGCATGCGGAACAACATGGAAATAATCGCCGCATGCCGTTGGCTGCCGCCGCGAGCTGCTCTGGCTGCTGAAGGCCGCTTGATCGTATGACGGATACCGGGCCCGCCCGCATCACCCTCGAGACCCTGCACGCATTGAAGAAGCGCGGCGAGAGGATAGCCTGCCTGACCTGCTACGACGCCGGTTTTACGCGGCTGCTGGAGGCGGCCGGCGTTGAACTGTTCATCATCGGGGACTCGCTGGGCATGGTAGTCATGGGCCATGACTCGACCGTACCGGTGACCATGCAGGATATGGTGTATCACGCGGCGAACGTGGCGCGTGTCGGGCGCAGTGCGTACCGGGTGGTCGATCTGCCCTATCACAGCTACACCGATGCCGGCACGGCATTACACAATGCGCGGCGTCTGGTGGACGAGGGCGGGGCACACATGGTCAAGCTGGAGGGCGGCAGCGCCATGGCCAGCATCGTGGCGCGGCTGGTCGAAGCGGGCATTCCGGTGTGCGGGCATATCGGGTTGTTGCCGCAGTCGGTCGAACTGTACGGCGGCTACAAGGTGCAGGGCCGGGATGCGGATTCGGCCGCCGCGCTGCGTGCGGACGCGCAGGCGCTCGAGGCGGCCGGTGCCGGGCTGCTGGTGATGGAATGCATGCCCGCCGCGCTGGCCGCTGACATCACGCAGTCCGTCGGCATCCCCACCATCGGCATCGGCGCCGGCCCCGGCTGTGACGGGCAGGTGCTGGTGTTGTATGACATGCTCGGCATCACGCGGGGTCGGTTGCCGCGTTTCGTGCATGATTTCCTCGATGCGGGCGGCAGCATCTCCGGAGCGGTGCGGGCCTACGTCGCCGCGGTGAAGGCCGGCGCATACCCGTCGGCAGCGCACAGCTACTGAGGCCGTGATGGAAATTGTTCGGACTGCCAGATCGTTGCGCGCACAGATCAGGGCCTGGCGCAGTGCCGGCGAGCGTATCGCCTTCGTGCCGACCATGGGCAATCTGCATGCCGGTCACCTGGCGCTGGTGCACCATGCCCGGGCCGGCGCCGGGCGTGTCGTCGCAAGCGTGTTCGTGAACCCGATGCAGTTCGGTCCACAGGAAGACCTGGCCAGTTATCCGGTAACGCTGGAAGCGGACAAGGCGGCGCTCAACGCAGCCGCCGCAGACCTGCTGTTCCTGCCGGCGATGGCGGACATCTACCCTGACGGAATCGAGCACACCACGCGCGTCGTGGTGCCGGGCCTGAATGCCATCCTGGAAGGCGAGCACCGGCCTGCGCACTTTGACGGCGTCAGCACGGTGGTCGCGAAACTGTTCAACCTGGTGCAGCCGGATTGTGCTGTATTCGGCGAAAAGGACTACCAGCAGCTGCTGCTGATCCGGCGCATGGTGGCCGACCTGTGCCTGCCGGTACAGATCCATAGCGTGCCCACGGTGCGCGAACCGGACGGACTGGCGATGAGTTCCCGCAACAGCTACCTCGGTGCGGCCGAGCGCGGTATTGCCGCGCAGCTCTACCAGACCCTGCTGGACGTGCGTGCTATCGTAGAGGCCGGGGAATGCGATCTGGCAGGCGTGGAGCAGGCCGCCGTGCAGCAACTCAGGGAGGCCGGTTTCGTGCCCGACTATGTCTGCATCCGGCGCGAGGCCGACCTGGCCAGGCCGGTACCGGGCGACAGCGCGCTGATCGCGCTGGCTGCCGCTGTCGTCGGACGCGCGCGGTTGATAGACAATATCAGGATATCAGTCGCTTAGACTGCCTATCTCAGGTCGAAACTATCCGTTATTCTTGCAGTCTGATGGTTGAGGCAGCATAATCACGCCTGTTTCGTGGACGCATACAGGATCACTCTGACCCATGCAGATCACCTTGCTGAAATCCAAGCTTCACCATGCCAACGTCACGCACTCGGAGCTCGAGTACGAGGGTTCCTGCGCCATCGACGGTGCCCTGCTCGAGGCGGCCAATATCCGCGAGTATGAGCAGATACAGATCTACAACCTGAACAATGGCAAGCGCTTCACCACCTATGCCATCCGTGCCGAGGACCACTCCGGTGTCATCTCGGTCAATGGCGCCGCGGCACACAAGGCAAGTCCGGGCGACCGCATCATCATCTGTACCTATGCCATGCTGTCGCAGCAGGAGGCCGCGGTATTCAAGCCCACGCTGGTCTACCTCGACGCGCACAATCGCATCAAGGACAGACGTAACGCGATCCCGGTTCAGGTGGCCTGAACGCAAGAACGAATGCTTTGGATTCTAGCACCTTACGTCCTGTTCCTGATCGGGAATCAACTTTGTGCTGCCGCTATTGCAGATTGACTGAACTTTCACGTGTGGCGGCGGCCCAATAGCCTGTCCATTTTAGGCCTGTCGAAACCCTCTGTTTTGCATCGCCCTCCAGCCTCCATCCGGGCGGCCAACAGCATGCACGCCGCCGGGTCGGTACCGGGCTTCCGGTTGGTGGTCGAACTGCGCGGTCAGACGGCAAAAGATAATTTTAGGCCGGTGTCACCCTTTCTGGTCCCGTTGCGTTAGCACTCACCAGGTAACCACGAAAAAGGACACTGCTATGAACATCAAACTTCGTTCCCTGCTGGCTGCTGTTGTTGCGCTTTCCCTGGCCGTGCCCGGTATTGCCTCGGCCGATCGACGCGGCGATAACCGCCACGGTTATGGTGACCGGCATGGCTACACGCACGGCTACGGCTACAAGGGGAAGTATCACGACCGGTATTATGGCTACCGGGGCCATCATGACAGGTACATTACAAACTACTACAGTCAAGATAATGACGACGATGATCTGCTGGTGGGCCTGCTGGTCGGTGGTGTCTTGGGCTATGCTATCAATGGCGCCCAGCACAGCAATGCCTACTATTACAATGCTCACTGAATAGGATACTGACATGAACTTAAAACTCCGTTCCCTGCTGGCTGCTGTTGTTGCGCTTTCCCTGGCCGTGCCCGGTATTGCCTCGGCCGATCGCCGTGGCGGCCATGACGGCCACGGTTATGGTGGCGACCGAGGTGGCTACAAGCACGGTTACAAGCACGGCTACAAGGGGGGGTATCCCGGCCGGTACTATGGCTACCGCGCTTACCCCTACGGGTACTACAACTACTACAACAATGATAACGATTACGATGACCTGTGGCTTGGTCTGGCAATAGGTGGCATTCTGGGCTACGCCATCAATGGTGCCCAGTATCCTTACGGCTACTATCCGCGTGCTCAACGTCAATCCTACCCGGCGGAGAGTCCCGCCTATAGCGACGACACCTGCCTGCAGGAGCGTGAGTACCAGTCCACGGTCGTGGTCGGCGGCAAGAATGTGCCGGCCTACGGGACCGCCTGTCTGCAGCCGGACGGGTCCTGGCGGCGCGGACCCGCCCAGGCGGTCACCTACTAGCCCGGCGTGCATGAATAGTACCTGCCTCCCCGGCGTGTAGTGCCGCGGGAGGCTTGTTTTTCTGTACATGACTGGCGGTGGGCGTGCGGGCTGTTGCCTGCCTGCGCCCCGCAGGTATGCTTGTCCCGCCCCCCTTCACAGGCGGTTGCGCAGGGGATGTAAGAGGCAGGTGGCGCGACGGGTGTCGTATTTATTCAGTGGCCATCTGCCCGCCTACGCAGGAAGGCGTGGTGATACCTGCCTGCGCCGGATTCCAGCTCGACCTTTCCCGGATCATGTCGGGACTTGACTGGCCAGCGTGAGACTATGCAAAAGGCAGTTTTTTCAAAAGGTTCAGATTACAATTTGCACCGATATGCGAACTTCCGGCCGGTGAGGCGTACCGTGGCTCTGGCGATGTTGCTGGCACTGGTATCGGCGACCACCGCCGCTGCCGGTGACGTCGTGCACGAGGTCAATCCGGCGTCCGGCCTGTCCACCTGGCGGGTGGAGGGGCAGGACTTCAGTGTCGAGTTCATCCAGTTGCTGCCGGATTTCGTGCGTGCCGTGTTCGCATCCAGGGGCCTGCCGCAGGATGTGATCAATGCCATCAGCAGCTACTGTACCTTCGGTACCATCGTACGCAACAAGGCCACTGCGCCGCTTTCCTATAATGTGGCGGACTGGCGCTATGTCACAGCAGACGGGGTGGCCCATGTCGGCAAGACCAAGGCCGAGTGGGTGGAGGAATGGCGCGAGAGGGGTATAGCGTTCCGCTGGACGTTGCTGCCCGAAGCGCAGACCTTCCAGGTCGGCGACTGGGGGCAGGGTTTCACCACGGTCAAGCTGCCGCCCGGCACCCGCTTCGACCTGCACTATGCCTGGAGTCAGCGGGGCGATACCATCACACACATCATCAAGGATATGCGATGTGCGCCTGAAGTTATTGAAAATTAGTGGACTGCTAATGGCCTTTCTGGCGCTGCAGGGTGGCCTCCTGGCCGCGCAGGACAGCAACCCGGAACTGAGCTACACGCTGACGCCGATGGAGCCGCCGGTTGCGGCACCCGGGTTCACGCTCGACGACATGGACGGCAAGTCACACTCGCTGAGTGACTATCGCGGCAAATGGGTGCTGATCAATTTCTGGGCGACCTGGTGTCCGCCCTGCCGCAAGGAGATGCCGTCACTGGAGCAGCTCTACCAGACTTTCCACGGGCGGTCGTTCCGGGTGCTGGCGGTGAACCAGTGGGAAAATGCCGACCTTGTGTTTTCCTACCTGGGTGATCTGGATGTGTTCCCGAGCTTTCCGATCCTGTTCGATCCGGACAGCAAGGTCTCTGAAGCCTATGGGGTGCGTGGCCTGCCGACCTCGTTCATCATCGATCCACAGGGGCGTATCGCCTACCGCGCGGTTGGCGGGCGGGAATTCGATCATCCGGAGGTGGTCAGGCTGATTGACGGGCTGTTGCCGCGCTAGCGGCATTGCCGCATGCAGTCGGCTGTCATTTCTTGGTGGTGGGCCCGGCCGCGGTTCCGCCAGGTTCCCCGGGCACAACGTCGCGGATATCGAACTGGTGCTTGATCTCGATACGCCCGTCGGCTTCCAGTGTGCCGAACCGGTCGCCCTCGGCGCTGACGATGACCACCACCGGATCCTGGAACAGCGGCCGGCGCACGAAGTGCAGCTGCCAGCCGAAATTCTCGATCTGGTGCAAGGATGTCATCTGCAGTTCATTCAGGATGTCCGCCAGGTTGCGAGGTACGGGTGCCAGGCCGCTGCGCTTCTCGGCCCAGCTTGACGTGCCGGCACCGTTCGCGTCCGTTCCGGCACTGTCGGCGCGGAGCTGGACCTCGGTGTCGATGTTGATTTTACCATCCGGGTCGAGCACCCCGATCTGTTCATTGCTGGCATTGCTCACCACCGGGACCGGGTCCTGGAACAGTGGGCGGCGCACGAACTTCAGTTGCCAGCCCAGCAGCTTGATCTCGTGCAACGAATTCGCCTGCGCCGCTGTAAGCACCTGTTCCAGATTGTCGGGAATGGCCTGAACACCCTTGCGCTTGTCATTTTGCATCTGTTGGTACCCGTCTTGCCCGGTCAGGGGGAATGATTGCCAGTCCACCCCTGTTTTCGGCGCTACCCGCGCGTGTCTTGAGCAAATCCGGCCCGGGTGGCCAGTCTGGTCTGGCCGGAGTGGATATCGCACCTTCGCGAGACTGGCATCCGGTCTATGCTGCGGGTCATGTTCGCGCGTATTGCCCGGATGCTGCCAGCCCTGGGCCTGGCATCTGCGCGGCCGCGGCGGCGGAAGATGCCGGCTGGCCGGAAGCCGGCACGGTGGCCGAGACCGCCGGGTCAACGAAGGGACGCTGGCATTTATCACCTTTGTTCCGCCGGGACGGCGGGTCCTGCAGACACGCAACCGGATGACCATCAGCGCGGAGAGCCTGGCCAGCGGCTGGGTCGCGCTCGATCAGTGCCAGGGCAAGCTTGACCCGGTCGCGGCGGTCGAGATCGGTAACGCTACCACGGCCTGCGCAAGCAGCGCGTACTCTCGGCAGCGACGGTGGATGCCGCACGCATGGAGGGCAACGTACAGGGATGTACAAGTGACTTAGCGGGCATGGAAAAGGTGAGACCGGGAACCGGTCGAGAGGCCGGCCTGTAATCAGGTGTTGCCCGAGGCGGCGATCAGAAACACCCCGAATATCATCAGGGTGCCCGCGGACAGGTTCCGCGACAGCCCCTGCTCGTGAAACAGCCAGGCCCCGTACAGCATGCCGAACAGCAGGCTGATGCGTTTGACCGCGATCATGTAGGCGACCTCGATGTGCTCGATGGCGTAGAAATGCGTCACGACCATAACCGCCATGCATCCACCGATGGCGAGATGCGCCAGCGGATGGCGCCCCAGTGCACGCCAGGTACCGATATCGCGTGAGCCGAAAACGAGTGCGGTCACGCCGCCAAGCGCAACGAAATAGAACGGCCCGAAAAAGGCCGGTGTGACATGCAGCAGTGCCGCCTTGCCGAGCACCGAGGTCAGGCTGTAGATGGCCGACGTGATTAGCATCAGGCGCGAGCCGCGTTCGCTTGCAATGGCGCGAAACGGCGCAAATATGCTCCAGCCCGTCCCGTTGTGCGCCGCCTTCAGGTTGAGCAGCCAGGCCCCGCACACGACCAGCCCGATGCCGGCAAAGCCGGCCAGGCTGACCTGCTCGCCGAGCAGGAGATAGCCGGTCAGGATGTTGAACACCGGCGTGAAGGCCAGGTAGGGCAGGGTCAGCGACAGCGGCGATTCGCGAATCGCGCGCATATACAGCCACATGGCGAGGATCTCCAGCGGCATCAGCAAGGCCACCCAGCCCCAGAACGCGGCTGGCGGCGCCGGCCAGGTCTGCGACAGCAACAGTGGCAGCAGCAGCATGCCGGCCACCCCGAAGCGCACCAGCACCAGTTCGCCGGGCCGGTAGTGCGCGAGAAAGCGTTTTGACAGTGCGTCCGCGGTCGCGAGGAAGAAGGCGGACAGCAGCGTCAGTCCAAACCAGTTCATGGAAACGGGGTGTGTGGTGTGATCGGCCCGGGCGCCGGGAGCATGCGCCAGTATACCGGTTCCAGGTGACCGGTCTGCTGCGCCTGCCAGGCGATAATTTTACCTGAATTTTATACAATGCCCCTTACACCGGAAACGCGGGTGCGCTGTCCACCGGTTGTTTGTCTCCCCCGGCCCTCGCTGCGTAACACGCAAGGCCCCGGCAACTCCCGCACAGAAAGGAACGTCATCTATCATGAAATGCAGTGCAGAACGCCTGATCGAGGCGCTGATAGGCGTCGAGCTGGCCGAGCAGCGCAAGGCCACTGAACAGCAGGCCAGCATGACCAGAAAAGCCACCTATGTTGTGACGGTTTCGCGCGGCTACGGTTCACTGGGCAAGCAGGTTGCGCAATCGCTGGCCGAACGTCTGGGTGTACGCTGCTGTGATCGCGACATTCTGGAGGAGGTTGCCAAGCGTGCCGCGGTTGACCTCGAGCTGGTCGCGAAACTCGACGAGAATGTCCGGCATGCCGGCATCGAGCCCTGGAAGGCCTTTTTTACGGGTAAATCACTCAGCGAGCAGCGCTACCTTGAACATCTGGGAAAGGTGATCATGAACATCTCGAGAACGGGAGGTGTCATCATCGGGCGTGGTGCCCACATGATTCTCGGGCCGCGCAAGGCCTTCCGTGTCCGTGTCATAGGCAGCCTCGATGCCTGTGCCGCGCGGATTGCCGAGCGTGAACAGCTTGACCTGGAGGCGGCCAGGCAGCGCGTCCGGACCATCGATAACCAGCGTGCCGGGTATCTGCAGAAACACTACGGCGTGGATATCGCGGACTGCAGCGTTTACGACCTCGTCATCAACTCGGACCGTTTCAATGTGCAGCAGATAGTCGATCTGATACTCGGCGGCATGCGGCAGGCGGGCTACGAGATCACCCCGGAAATCCTGCAACACACCTGATCGGCTGTGTCAGAATGCGCAACCTGCGCCAGGATGTAAGGGCGCCAGGGTAAGATTCGCCACAGAGTGCACCGGGTACACAGAGAAGATCAGATGCAAGATGCAGTTCGTTCATCGCCGCATCCTGCTCAATTACCGGGCATTATTTGCCTCTGTGTCCTCGGTGCACTCTGTGGCAATAATTTCCTGCCGGCAGGCGCGACCGCCGCGCTTGCGATACACTGGCGCCAGCAACCCCGGTAAGTCCTATGTCCACCATTACCATCCCCAAGACCGCCACCGCCCTCTACGGCTATCCGAAGTACTGGGCGGAATGCTTCGGTACCGCGCCATTTTTGCCCATGTCCAGGGCGGAGATGGACGCGCTCGGTTGGGACGCCTGCGACATCATCCTGGTGACGGGGGACGCCTACGTCGACCACCCGTCGTTCGGTATGGCGATCATCGGCCGTCTGCTGGAGGATCAGGGCTTTCGCGTCGGCATCATCGCGCAGCCCGACTGGCATACCAGGGATTCGTTCGAGGCACTCGGCAGACCGACGCTCTTCTTCGGCGTCACTGCCGGCAACATGGACTCGATGATCAACCGCTACACGGCCGATCGCAAACCGCGCTCGGACGACGCCTACACGCCGGGCGGGCAGGGCGGCGCGCGGCCGGACCGCTGTACGCTGGTTTACGCGCAGCGCGCACGCGAGGCGTATCCGGACGTACCCGTCGTGTTGGGCGGTATCGAAGCCTCGCTGCGTCGCATTGCGCACTATGACTACTGGCAGGACAGCGTGCGCCGCTCCATCCTGCTCGACGCGCACGCCGACATACTGCTGTTTGGCAATGCCGAGCGCGCCGTTGTCGAGCTGGCGCACCGGCTGGCGGCAGGCGAGCCGATCGGGAACATTTCGGACATTCGCGGCACGGCCTTCCTGCGCCACGACTCGCCGCCCGGCTACGCCGAGATCGATTCCAGCCGCATCGACCGGCCGGGGCGGGTCGAGGCGCGCATCAATCCCTACATCAGCACCGGGGAACTCCCGGAGTGCGAGCAGCAACGCCGCAACAACGCCTGGTTCGGCCTGGATGAAAACGGCAATCCGCTGGTGGAACTGGTGCAGCCAAAACTCGACCGCGCCAGGACCGTCATCCGGCTGCCGTCTTTCGAGAAGGTGCGCAACGATGCCGTGCTCTACGCGCATGCCAGCCGCGTGCTGCACCTGGAGACCAATCCCGGCAACGCGCGCGCGCTGGTGCAGAGTCACGCGGGTGTGGACCTGTGGCTCAATCCACCACCGATACCGCTGACTACGGAAGAGATGGACTACCTGTTCGACCGTCCCTATGCGCGCGTGCCGCACCCGGCGTACCAGGGCGCGCGCATCCCCGCGTATGAAATGATCCGCTTCTCGGTGAACATCATGCGCGGCTGCTTCGGCGGCTGTACCTTCTGCTCCATCACCGAGCACGAGGGGCGCATCATCCAGAATCGCTCGCAGGCCTCGATCCTGCGCGAACTCGAGACTATCCGCGACAAGGTGCCGGGTTTCACCGGCGTAATCTCCGACCTCGGCGGCCCTACCGCCAACATGTACCGCATCGCGTGCAAGAGCCGGGAGATCGAGGCCGCCTGCCGCAAACCAAGCTGCGTCTATCCCGGCATCTGTCCGAACCTCGACACCGACCACTCGGCGCTCACGCAGCTGTACCGCGCGGCGCGTAAACTGCCGGGCATCAGGAAGGTGCTGGTCGCGTCCGGCGTGCGCTACGACCTCGCCGTCGAGGACCCGGAATACGTGAAGGAACTGGTCAGCCACCATGTCGGCGGCTACCTGAAGATCGCGCCCGAACACACCGAGGACGGGCCGCTGTCGATGATGATGAAGCCGGGGCTCGGCGCCTATGACCGCTTTCGGGACATGTTCGAGCAGTTCTCGAAACAGGCCGGCAAGGAACAGTACCTGATCCCGTACTTCATCGCCGCACACCCCGGCACCAGCGACGGGGACATGCTCAGGCTTGCGTTATGGCTGAAACACAACGGCTTCCGCGCCGACCAGGTGCAGGCGTTCTATCCCTCGCCCATGGCGACCGCCACCGCCATGTACCGTTCCGGCAAGAACCCGCTCGCTCGCGTCACCTACAAGAGTGCTCCGGTCGAGAGCGTGAAGAGTCCGGAACAGCGCCGCCTGCACAAGGCCTTCCTGCGCTACCACGATCCGCGCAACTGGCCGCTGCTGCGCGCCGCGCTGATCAGGATGGGCCGCGCCGAACTCATCGGTGACGGCAGAAATCAGCTCATTCCACTGCAGCAGCCGGAGGAGGCACGCGGCTATCAGGCACCGCGCCGCAAGAATTCCGAGCGCGCACACCAGCGCCGCACGAAAGCCAGGAAGGTCCTCACGCAGCACACCGGCCTGCCGCCGCGCGGAGGCCATTAGCCGCCCTTGAACAACCCGGTTTCGCGCAAAGGCGAAAAGAAACAATCGCCGCAGAGAGCAGCGGAATCACAGGATCATGTTATGCCGGGGCGTTGTCCGGGTGAAGCGGACGGCGTCGGCGTTCTTGCGACAACGCGTAAATCAATGCTGTGACGAGGGATGTCTGTAAAGCGACTGATCCGGCATGGATGCCGGTAACCGGGGAGGGTGATACGCAAGGGCAGGGGACCGGGGTGACACCACCTGCGCGGTGATGACCCCGGTCCCTGACGTGGGTGTTCAGCTAACGGGCGGGCTATTCCTACGGCGCGCCATAGCCGGGACCATTACCCGGTCGACCGTACCCGGATCCAGGCCCGTAGCCAGGTCCGGGAGGGCCAGACTCGGATCCAGGGCCAAAGCCGGGTCCAGGCCCGTAGCCGGGTCCGGGCCCGTAGCCAGGTCCAGGGCCAGAATCGGATCCAGGGCCAAAGCCGGGTCCGGGCCCGTAGCCAGGTCCAGGGCCAGACTCGGATCCAGGGCCGAAGCCGGGTCCAGGCCCGAAGCCAGGTCCGGGGCCAGACTCGGATCCAGGGCCGAAGCCGGGTCCGGGACCGTAGCCAGGTCCGGGGCCAGACTCGGATCCAGGGCCGAAGCCGGGTCCGGGTCCGAAGCCAGGTCCGGGGCCAGACTCGGATCCAGGACCGAAGCCGGGTCCGGGTCCGAAGCCAGGACCGGGGCCAGACTCGGATCCAGGGCCAAAGCCGGGTCCGGGACCGTACTCGCGTCCGGGGCCATAACCTTCATCACGGCTACCGCCCATACCGAAGCCTTCGGGTGGGCCGTAGCCGCGTTCCCGGCCATAATCGCGGTTACTGCGGTTGCCCATGCCGAAGCCGGAGCCGCTGCCATCACGCGGACCCAGGCCACGGTCGCGGCCGTAGTCGCGGTTGCTGCGGCTGCCCATGCCAACGCCGGAACCACCGTCATTGTCATTGCCGGGACCCTGACGGCTGCCCGGTCCGGGTCCATATCCCTCGCCACCGGCGTTACCCGGCCCGTAGCGTTGCTGGTAGCGATCTCGGTAACTGTTGCTGCGGTTGCCCATGCCGAAGCCCGAGCCACTGCTATCGCGCGGACCATAGCCATAGCCGCTGTCCGGGCCATAACCGCCGCCCGGACCCCGGTTGGAACTGCTGCCCATGCCCATGCCGCCGGCAACGGCCGTGGTAATTACCATCGAGCCGGCCAGGGCCATGGCGGCAAGCAGGCTGGAAATCTGGAATGATCGTTTCAAGGTGTATCTCCTTCTGAACTGTTAGGGTTTTGTGTGGCGCGGCGCAGTTGCGCCCCCCCGGTGAATTACCGGCGCGCCATCGGCATAATGCGCCACATTCCATGCAGGTGCAAAAAATTCCCGGTATGGCGCACCGGTTTCACCGGCGGTCGATAATTGCACCGTCACCCGGCTGGTGGACCGGTTCACCGCATGCCTGCATTACGGCCGCCTGTCGCAGCTATGCGCGTAACATTCCGGACCGCGGAATGCCCGGACATATTTTGCAAACAGCGTGCCGTGGCGATATCGTTCACGGCTTGGCAGGCCGGGCAGACAACCGGCGTTCACCTGGAAGGCATGAACCATGCACTATGAAACCGTCGATGCCGTGATCACCCCGCAAGGCAGCCTCGACGTGTTGTCGCGGGCCGAGGTCGCCAAGCTGCTCGATACCAGCAAGGGCGGCCTGTACAGCACGCTGCGCAGCTGTGCGCTGGCAGTGCTGAACGTCGGCAGCGAACTGGATGACGGCAAGGAGTTGCTGGAACGCTATAAATCCTTCGACATCCAGGTCATACCGGAAGAGCGCGGCATCAAGCTCAGGGTCACCGGGGCGCCGGCCAGGGCCTTCGTCGACGGGGTCATGATCAAGGGCATCAGCGAACACCTGCTGGCGGTGCTGCGCGACGTGGTGTATGTCAGCGACAAGATCGCCACCAACCCGAAGTTCGACCTGGTGTCCTCGGAAGGCATCACCAATGCCGTGTTCCACATGTTGCGCAACGCCGATATCCTGCGCCCGATGACCAACCCGCGCCTGGTGGTGTGCTGGGGCGGCCATTCGATCAGCCGCGAGGAATATGACTACACCAAGGAGGTCGGCTACCAGCTCGGTCTGCGCAGCCTGGACACCTGTACCGGTTGCGGCCCGGGCGCGATGAAGGGGCCGATGAAGGGCGCGACCATCGGTCATGCCAAGCAGCGCATCCGCGACGGGCAATACCTCGGCATCACCGAGCCCGGCATCATCGCTGCCGAATCGCCCAACCCGATCGTCAACGACCTGGTGATCCTGCCGGACATCGAGAAGCGTCTGGAGGCGTTCGTGCGCACCGGCCACGGCATCGTGGTGTTTCCCGGCGGCGTGGGCACCGCCGAGGAAATCCTCTACGTGCTCGGTATCCTGCTGCACCCGGACAATGCGCAATTGCCGTTCCCGCTCATCTTCACCGGCCCGGCCGGGTCCGCCGACTACTTCCGCGAGATCGATGCCTTCATCGCCGCCACCCTCGGCGCGCAGGCGCAGCGGCTCTACACCATCATCGTCGACGACCCCGATCGTGTGGCGCGCGAAATGAAGGCCGGCGTCGCCGAGGTGCGTGAGTACCGCAAACACCGCGACGATGCCTACTACTTCAACTGGTCGCTGAAGATCGAGCTGGATTTCCAGCGGCCGTTTGTGCCGACGCATGAAAACATGCGCAATCTCCAGCTGCACCGCGACCTTCCGCGCCACACGCTGGCGGCCAACCTGCGGCGCGCGTTCTCCGGCATCGTCGCCGGCAACGTCAAGAACGAGGGGATCCGCGCCATCGAGAAATACGGCAACTTCGAGATTCGCGGCGACGCCAGCATCCTGGAACCGCTGGATTCGCTGCTCAAGTCGTTCGTCGCGCAGCAGCGCATGAAGCTGCCGGGCACGGAATACGTGCCGTGCTACCGCATCGTGAAGTAAGACGGACGCTAAAACTGTCTCGCGCAAAGACGCCAAGGCGCCAAGTCATTCAATAACAGGCCTCGCGCAGAGACGCAGAGTACGCAGAGAAAGATTATTATATCCGCAGCAACAGCTTTCCTGGCAGCCAAGGGCATGGCACAGGCCAGTCGCAATATATCTGAACAGCGTGACTTTCTTTGGCTCTCTCTCTGGATACTCGTGCATACCTGCATCTCGTGCGTTGAATGACATAGTTTTCTCTGCGTTCTTTGCGTACTCTGCGTCTCTGCGCGAGAAGTTTTTTACTTGGCGCCTTGGCGCCTTGGCGTCTTTGCGCGAGACATTTATTGTCCGGATTTTTTGAACTCCAGGAAAAAATTGGTGTGCAGCAGCGGCTTGTCATCCACGAGCCGGAAGCCGGCGGCCTTGACCTCGCGGATTACCTGGTACCTGTCGCCACGCACATGTTCCATTACCCAGCGCGAGTTGATGCGCGGGTCGCGGCGAAAGTCGATGATGACGAGCCGGCCGCCCTGGCGCAGCGCACGTTGGATGGTGGCCAGCATGTCGGCCGGGTATTCGAAGTGGTGGTAGGTTGCGGTGACAAAGGCCAGATCGATCGAGTCGTCCGGCAGGCCGGTATCCCGCTGTGAATTGACGATGCCCTGTACATTCGACAATCCCTGTTCGCGGCAGGTGCGCAGGATGTTCTCGACGAAGGTGTCGGAGATGTCCACGGCATAGACCGTGCCGCCGGGTTCAACTGCCCGCGCGAACAGCCGGGTGAACAGCCCGGTACCGGCACCGATGTCGGCCACGGCCATGCCGGGCCGGACATCACTGGCGGCCACGATGGCGTGGCGCCGTTCATACACCTCGCGGCCGCGGCGTTCGAAGGTGTCGACCCATTGCTGCCAGTCCGGGTGCTCGAAATTGCGGTTGATGCCGGGGTGGACGCTTTGTTCCTGTGCCACCAGCGTGCCGGCGGCCAGCAGCAGGGCCAGCAGGTACAGCAGGTACCAACGATGGTGGAGCAGGGTGGTCATGACTGACAGCATAGCTGCCGATTCAGCCCTGGCCATGGTGAGTCTTTGTATTCAGGCCATTTCGCTTCAAGGAGCGGACCGCGTCCGGCTCCGGGCGGTGCCGCTGGCAATCGGCGCATTTCCCTCCATAATGTGCAAACACGATGTCTGCCTGCGCACACTGCAACCGCACCGGCCGGCCGCGCCTGCAGCCGGCGTGGCTGCTGTGGCTGGCCATCCTGGTGTGGCTGGTGCCGCTGGGCTTCCTGTCACAGGGCTTCTGGCCGTTTTTCCTGCTGCCCGCGGTCGCCATCAGCGCCTGGGCGTTTACTGCCGTACGCCGCACCTGCCCGAGCTGTGGCAAGCTATGGTCGACACGCACGCAGGGTGAAAATCCTGCCGGCCATCGACCCGGACACGAATGAGCGAGGCCTTGCACGCATGAAACCGCTGTACAGCACCGACCGCGAAGTACTGGACACGGCCGTCGGCTGGCTGGAGGCGGGCCAGCGCACGGCACTGGTCACGGTGGCGAAGACCTGGGGATCGTCGCCACGACCGGCCGGCGCCCTGATGCTGATGCGTGCCGACGGCGGTGTTGTCGGCTCGGTGTCGGGCGGTTGCGTGGAGGAAGACCTGGTGTCGCGCTACCGGAACGGGCAGCTCGGTGACCGCTTTCCCACACTGATCGACTACGGTGTAGACCGTGCGCAGGCGAGCCGGCTCGGGCTGCCCTGCGGCGGACGGCTGGAACTGCTGGTTGAACAGCTCGACAGCGCGGCCCCGCTCCGGCAGATACTCGACAAGGTCGGCGCCGGGCAACTGGTGACGCGGCGCGTCTGCCTGGCGACTGGCGAGGTCAGCCTGCACGCGCCGGCCGATCCCGCCGACGCGTTCTGCTACCGGTCAGATACCCTGAGCAAGGTATTCGGTCCACGCTGGCGCCTGTTGTTGATCGGTGACGGCGAACTGGCCCGTTACGTGACCCGGATTGCGCTGACGCTGGATTACCATGTCGTCATCTGCGACCCGCGCGAGGCACCGGCAATGGAGCCGCTCCCGGATGGTGTCGAGCGGACGCGCATGATGCCCGATGAGGCGGTGCTGGCCCACGCAAATCACCCGCGCAGTGTGGTCGTGGCGCTCACGCATGACCCGATGCTCGACGACATGGCCCTGCTCGATGCGCTGAATTCACCGGCATTCTACGTCGGTGCGATCGGTTCGCGGCTGAACAATGCGCGGCGCCGCGAACGCCTGCAGGCGCTGGGTATCACCGATTCGCAACTGCAGCGACTGCATGCCCCGGTCGGTCTGCCGATCGGCAGTCACGCACCGCCCGAGATTGCGCTGTCGATCATGGCCGAGGTCACGGCGTTGCGCAACCGGGTGCAGCCGGCCGCCGCACACCCGGCCAGCAGCCCATGACGCCGTCCTGTGCCGGTATCCTGCTGGCCGCGGGACAAGGCACGCGCTACGGCGCCAACAAGCTGCTGCAGCCGCTGGCGGACGGTACCCCGATGGCCGTCGCAAGTGCGCGTACGCTGCAGATCGCGCTGGCGCACAGCCTTGCCGTGGTCGACGACCCGCACGGCGCGGTCGGGCGCATGCTGGCGGACGCGGGAATGCAGGTCATTGCCAATCCGCGCGCGCGGGACGGCATGGGCACGAGCATCGCCTGCGGCGTGGCCGCCAGCGCAGATGCCGAAGGCTGGATCATTGCGCTGGCCGACATGCCGTGGGTGCCGGACGGCGTCGTTCGGCAACTTGCCGCTGCACTGGCGCGTGGCGCGGACGTGGTGGCGCCGGTCTGGCGCGGCCGGCGCGGCCACCCGGTCGGGTTCGCGGCGCATCATGCGCCGGCATTGCTGGCGCTGCGCGGTGACCGGGGCGCGCGCGATATCATCGACGCGCACGCCGACACGCTGGAACTGATCGAAACGCAGCACAGCGGCGTCATCATCGATATCGATACCCCGGCGGTGCTGGCCCTCGCCGATGTCGCACACCGGCCATGACAGCGCGGCGACAATTCGATTAACATGATCCCCCCGCAGTCGGGCATGTGCACAGGAGGCTGGTCATGCTGCAACTGAACGTGAACGGTCAGCACCACGAACTGGACATCGATCCCGATACGCCGCTGCTGTGGGCCTTGCGCGACCACCTGCACCTGTACGGCACCAAGTACGGCTGCGGCATCGGTCTGTGCGGTTCCTGCACGGTGCACATCGATGAACGCGCGGTGCGCGCCTGCCTGGTCACGGTCGCCGATGCCAGCGGCAAGGCCGTCACCACCATCGAGGGCCTGGCCCCGGACAGCAATCCGGTGCAGCAGGCCTGGGAAGCATTCCAGGTACCGCAATGCGGCTACTGCCAGCCGGGCATGATCATGGCGAGCGTTGCCCTGTTGCGTGACAAGCCTTCACCCACCGATGCCGATATCGACGCCGCGATCACCAATATCTGCCGCTGCGGCACCTACAACCGCGTGCGCCAGGCCATTCACGCGGCCGCCACCGGTAAAAAGGAGGCCGCCGGTGACTGATGCCTTCAGGCTGACGCGCCGTGCGTTCCTGGTGCGCAGCACCGCGGCCGGCGCCGGGTTGCTGCTGGGCTTTCACCTGCCGGCGCGGCGCAAGCTGGCCGCGGCGCCCGTGGCCGGCGCGGACGCCGGCCGGCCGGTCGAGGTCAATGCCTGGATCGAGATCCACGCGGATGACAGTGTGCTCATTCGCGTCGCGCGGTCGGAGATGGGGCAGGGCATCTTCACGGCGTTGCCAATGCTGGTGGCGGAGGAGCTGGACTGCGACTGGAGCCGGGTGCGTGCCGAATATGCCTCGGCCAACGAGAACCGCCGCCGCGACAACGTCTACCGCTCGATGAGCACCGGCGGCAGCCGTTCGGTGCGCGACTCCCAGGATTACCTGCGCATGGCCGGCGCGGCGGCGCGCGAGCTGCTGATCGGTGCGGCGGCCAACCGCTGGGAGGTGCCGGCGGAGGAATGCCGCGCCGCGGACAGCGTCATTACCCACATCCCCACCGGCCGTACCCTGCGCTTTGGCGCCGTGGCCGCCGCGGCCGCGCAACGAAAACTTCCGGAGCTGGTGTTCCTCAAGGAGCCCGATGAGTGGCACCTGCTGGGCACGCCGGTCAGGCGCCTGGACGTGCCGGACAAGATCGCCGGCAAGCCGGTGTTCGGCGCCGATGTGAACCTGCCCGGCATGCTGCACGCCGCGATCCGCGCCTGCCCCGTGTTCGGCGGCAGGCTGAAGCGGCATGATGCCGCAGCGATCGCGAGGCGGCGCGGGGTGGTGCAGGTGGTGGCACTGGACAACGCCGTGGCGGTGGTGGCGGAGAGCTGGTGGCAGGCGCAGCAGGCCCTGCTGGCCCTGCCGGTGGAATGGGATGAGGCGGGCAACGGCGCGGTGGCTGACGCGGACATCCGCGCCAGTCTCGAGACGGGGCTGGCCGCGGACAATGCCGTGGTCATGGCCGAGCACGGCAAACCCGACAGCGCCCTGCAGTCGTCGGCACGACAGATCGAGGCGACCTTCTACGCACCGTACCTCGCCCATGCCACCATGGAACCGATGACCTGCACCGCGGCCGTACGCAAGGATGGCCGGGTCGAGGTCTGGGTGCCCACCCAGAATGCCAGTGCCAGCCTGGGGGCCGCGGCGCGCGCCGCGGGCGTCGATCCGCTGCTGGTCGAGGTGCACAACACCCAGCTCGGCGGCGGCTTCGGGCGGCGCGGCACCAGCCAGGACTTCACCGAGCAGGCGGTGCGCATCGCAAAACAGGTTGGCCGGCCCGTCAAGCTGCTGTGGTCACGCGAGGAAGACACACAGCACGATTTCTACCGCCCGGCCAGCATGGCGCGCCTGACGGCGGCGGTGAACGACAAGGGACACCTTACCAGCCTGCACGTGCGCGTCGCCGCGCCCTCCATCCTGACCTCGCTGGGCATGAAGGCCGAGGACGGGAGCGACCCGATCGCGCTGCAGGGACTTGCCGACACGTTCTATGCCGTGCCCAATCTGCGCACGGACTACGTTCTGCGCACGCTACACGTCCCGGTCGGCTTCTGGCGCTCGGTGAACCATTCCCAGAACGCGTACTTCCGCGAACACTTCATCGACCAGGTGGCGCGCGAGACCGGCCAGGACCCGTACCGGTTCCGGCTTGGCCTGCTCGAGGAGGCGCCCAAACAGCGCGCCGTGCTGCAGGCATGCGCGGACAAGGCCGGCTGGGACAAGCCGCTGCCGGAAAATACCTTCCGCGGCATCGCCGTCGAGACCAGCTACGGCAGCCACTGCGCGCAGGTGGTGGAGATCAGGGTCGGTAATGACGGGACCTTCCGTTTGCTGCGCGTCGTCTGTGCCATCGATCCCGGGTACGTGGTCAACCCGGACACCATCGCCGCCCAGGTCGAGAGCGCGGTCACCTACGGCCTGACCGCTGCGCTGTTCGGCGATATCACTATCAGGAACGGCCGGGTGCAGCAGGGCAACTTCAATGACTACCCGATGCTGACCCTGCGCCAGATGCCGGTGGTGGAGACACACATCGTCGCCAGCGGCGACTTCTGGGGCGGCATGGGCGAACCGCCGCTGCCGCCGCTTGCACCGGCCCTGTGCAACGCGCTGTACGCCGCGACCGGCAAACCCGTCCATTCCCTGCCGCTGAGTGCCCACGGCCTGCGGCCGGCCTGAGAGCGCATTTCGGGATCTGACCCCTATTACGCGCTGCAGCCCGGCCGACCTGAATACCTGCGCAGTGCACGCTTCAGGTCTTTGGCAAAAAGCAGTCGTGCCGGTTCCGCCTGGGCGAATACCTCGCGTGCCTTGTAGAACTCCAGCACCTTCACGTTGCTGATGTCCGGCCGTACGTACACATCCGGACGTTGCTGCCTGAGCTTCTCGGCCAGCAGATTGTTGCTCATGGTATGAAAGCTCTGCAGCAGCACGCCCAGCGACGACAGCTTGTCGCCGTCCTCAATGTCACGGTTGCCGCTGACATCGATCGCGATGACGATGTCGTTGTCCGCCTCCAGCAGGTCGAAGGGCAGGGGATTGGCGACGCCGCCGTCGACCAGCGTCTGGCTACCGATCTTCACCGGCGGAAACACGCCGGGTACCGCCATGCTGGCCTGGATGGCGGGCAGCAGCTCGCCGGACTCGATGACGACCTGCCTGCCGGTTATCAGCTCGGCCGTCACCACCTTGAGCGGGATCTTCAGGTCGCGGAAGCGTTTGGCCGGCATCACCTCGCCAAGATACTCGATGAAGTCGTCGCTGCTGAGCAGGCCCCCGCCCGCCAGCGCCGGGTCGATGAAGTCCAGCCAGCGCATCGACTTCGGCAGCGCGAACAGTTTCTTCTCGGCCTCGCCCTGGTCGACGAAAAACTGCTCGATCTGCGCGTGGATGTCGCGGCCGCTCAGCCCGGCGGCGTACAGCGCGCCGATGATGGCGCCGATGCTGCAGCCCGCAATCGCATGCGGCACGATGCCCATCTCGTCGAGGGTTTCCAGCATGAGGATGTGCGCGAGCCCCTTTGCACCGCCGCCGCCCAGTGCCAGGCCGATCTTCGGCGTGCCGTGCCTGCCGCACGCGGTCAGCGTCAGCAGCGCACTGGCGGCGCTGAACGCGAGGAATTCACGGCGCGAGAGCCTGAATCGCGAAGGGTCGTGGTCAACCGGCATGGTGACCGGCAGTATAGCGCCGGCGCGGGAGCGTGCGCAGTGTGGACGGGGTTCTCGAAGGGACTCGTCAGGACAGCAATGGCGCCGACTCAATCAGGCGTAGCCGGGCTTCACTCCATTCAACGCGGGCTGCATGCTGCACCCGCAGGAGCTGATGTTGTTCGCGGACAAAGACAAACCCTCACCCCTGCGGGTGAGGGTCCGGGAACGGAACCTCAGCAATGCCTGACGTCTGGCGTCAGACTTCAATGCATCTGGTACTTGCGCGAACTCCGCACCAGGGCGCGTACCTTGGACATGTGGCTGCCCGTGCTGATAATCACGTCGCGTTCCACATCGTCATAGGCGCGCTGGGCATCGCAATTGGCCGGATTGCCCGAGCTTGCGCAGATATCCGCCACGAAGGCCTGCAGGCAGACCGGCAATTGATCGTCAGTGCAACCCAGGCAGCCATCGAAGTTATGGTCGCAGGCCGCGGCAGCGTCAGCAAACAGTGCCGCTGCCAGAATCAGCGCATGTCTGCACCATGTAATTCCTAACTTCATGATTTATCTCCAAAATCACGACAGCATAAAATGCAAGTGTAAATAGAAAATGCCAGAGTATACGCCTCATATATTGCAAGCGTAGTACAAATCAACGGCAGGTTTGCCGGAATGTCGAGGGGTAAAACAGAAAAAAGTTATAGATATTAACCAGCTGCCGAGCAGATGCGATTGCCGGCCGCGCTTGCCGTCAGACGTGTCCGGGCCGGAGGGGCAGCGCACTCGACCGGCTGGCCGGGCGGTGCGGCGTTCCTGTCAGCGCCGCGGCATCAGGCTGGACCGCCTCGTCTGAGCGGGATTCGTGCCGGTTTCCTGCCGCCCGGCAGCGGGGTTTCGAGCAGTGATCGACTGCCGGACAGTGCCAGTTCCGGAGCGGTTTCCTCCGCGTGTAGCATGACGGGTTCGTTGCACCCCCTGCGCAGCGCGGTTCCCGAACAGCGGCTCATTCCAGTGGCTGGCCGGCAGGTGCCAGCAGCCGACCGGCATTGAGCACCACCAGCGTGTAGTGCTGGCCGTTTACCTTCGCGGCAAGCCAGGGCAGCACGAGAGTGAACAGGTTCTGCCGTGCCACCAGCGTCGGCAACGCCAGCCGCAGGTAGTCGCCATCACCGTTGAGGATGACCTGTTCGTCCCCGTCCGGCAGATGCTGGATCACGAGCCTGTTCCAGTCCACACGGATGCCGCCCGCCACCTCGCGCGCAATGGCTGCGGCAAGCGCGTTCAGCTCGGCCGTCGTACGCGCGCAGGCCTCGCGCTTGCTGCCGAGGTTGTCCATGTTCATGAACTGGAACTCCAGCCCGTCGGTGCTGCTGCACACCGGCCCCGCCTGCTGGCTGAAACTCCACAGCACCTTGTCCGTACCGGCGTCGGGCGCGAACGCCGGGGCCGCAACCGGCTCGTCCAGCAGGTCGTCGCACCGGTTCAGTTCACAGAAGCGCACTATCACGCGTTGCTCGAAGGCCGCCTGCTCGCGCATGCGCGGGTCGCTCGCCACCACCGGCCGGCCGGCCACGATCAGGTACAGGCTGCCCTCGGGGCCGATGCTGACCTCGACCGGGGTGTCGGGCAGGATGCTGGCCGCCAGCGCGGCGTAGTCCGTCGCCAGTGCCTCCACCGCGGCGGCCCAGCGCCGCAAATCGGCCTGATGTGTGCGGCTTCGCTTGTCGCGGCGTGCGCGTGCCGCCTCGTCGGCATAGGCCGTTGCCAGCTCGTCGATCGCGACCCGCGCCAGGTCGGCGCGCAGCGGCGCGGGCCCGTCGGCGATATTCGCGGCCAGCCCGCCGAGCCGGTACATCGGCGTGGCGGGAGTGGCGCGCTGTGCCAGCGCGGCGCATGGCGGCAGGCCGCACAGCAGCAGGAAAAACAGCAGGTATCGGTACATTGGGAAACAGTATACCGGGCCACCCGGTTTACAGCGTCGGTGATGAAACGTGGTCTGTCCCCGATTTCTCCGCTCCCTGCGGCGCCCACCTCTCCAGGCTCAGTGGCGGGACGTAGGGGCCGAGCGGTTTGCGCACCCAGCAGTCCCCGCTTGCTGCCCGCTCCGCGAAGGTGGTGAAGCGGTACCGGTAGAGGGTGGCGCGTATCCAGACGGGTGGCTGTTCGGGAAACGGGTTATCGGCGAGCAGCGCCAGTACCGGCGGCGCGCCTTCCAGCAGCCGGTACAGCAGGTCGCCAAACCAGGGGTTGCGGTAGGGGGACTCGCTGGCGGCAAACCACAGCGTCCAGTCGAGGCGCGGGTGATACGGGATGCTCCAGCGCAGGCAGCGGTGCACGTCGCCGGGCTTGAAGCGGAACGCGTAGGGTGTCCAGTGTTCGCCATCCAGTGAACCCTCCACGATGATCTCGCGCCGCACGGTGCTCATCACGCCGAAGAACCCGTAGAAGTTCGTGACGCCGAAGCGCGAGGCCGTCTCAACGAGTGACGCCAGCGATCCGGGCAGGGGCCGCGCCTCGATGCGCTGCCAGACCATCGCCAGGTTGACTGTTACCACGATGCTCGCGAGTACGGCCGCGGCGGCCGTCGCCGGCCGGCCCGGTGCTGGCAGGCGCCAGTGCACGCGTGTGGCAAGTCGGGCCGGCAGCAGGACGGCAAGTGCCCGGTCATCGAACAGGAACAGGCACAGGAACATCGTCAGCAGGTTCAGGTAATAGAAGTTGCCGGTCAGGGTGATGGCCATCTGCAGGATGAGGAAACCCCAGGCCGCCACGAAGCGCAGCTGCCGCGGCATGAAGATCAGCCAGGGGAGCACCAGTTCGATTCCGAACATCGACAGCACCGAGAGCTGCTGGAACCACTCCGGCAGCTGGTGTGCATACCAGGCCAGCGGCGTCGGCAAGGGCTGCGTTTCGTAGTGAAAGTCGAGCGCCGTGAGCTGTGCCCAGCTGGCGTCGTGCGTGAGCAGCTTGACCAGGCCGGACATCAGCATGAAGCGGAACAGCAGCCAGCGAAACAGCCAGATGACGATGCGCGAACCCGCGGTGAGGAAGAGCGCCAGCAGGCCGACCTCGAGGATCAGGGCATCGGGCTGGATGTTGCCGAACACGGGCATCGCGGCCCACAGCGAAAGATGCAGCACGAATGCCAGCAACAGCATAGACGGCGTCAGCCTGTTCAGCACCACCAGGGCGGAGGCGGCGGCACCGATCAGGCAGGCCGACAGCAGCGCCGTGTCGGAACTGTTGATCCAGAACAGCGTGGGTGAGAACAGGAAACGCTGTGCGCCGTGTTCCGCCGCCACCGTGGCCAGGTAGTCCGACAGGGGCAGGATGCCCTGCTCACCGACCAGCCCGGTTATCTGGACGCCGATCGAGACGAACGCCACAAGGAAGGTCAGGCCCAGCAGGCGCAGAAACAACCAGCTGACGAGGTGCCATGTCGGCGGGTGGCGCTCCCGGCCCCAGAGCAGGCGCGACCAGCGGTAGGCTGCCTCGCGGTGATGCGAGATAAACGTATAGCCGGCTTCCGCCAGCCAGGCGAACCCCGGCAGACGGCGATACAGCCACAGGGCCGCGCCCCGGCCGGGCACCCGGGCCAGCACCCGGAACGCCGCCTCGGCGCCGCTGTACCGCACGCCCTCCGGCTCGAACAGCTGTATCGCGCGGGCGAATTCTTCCACCGGCACGTCGGGATGCCCGGCAGCGATCTCCTGGTAGGGGGCATAGCGCACCTGCGCGCCGGTGAGACGCTGCCAGTAGCGCACCCAGTAGGCGCAAAATCCGCAATCGCCGTCGTAGGCGAGCAGCGGGACGCGGGGGGCGGAAGCGTTCATGTGCCTGTACGTGCCAGTTCCGATCGTCGAGGGTTACCTGAACAGTAGACGATGATCCATCGTCCTGCCGGCCTGGGCCTGATCCGGGGGCGCTACCCGGAAGCGGGGATGTCAGTGCTCCCTGGACTGTCCGCTGCGCCCTCCTGCGCGCGTCCTATACGCTCTGCACTGGATTACTCGCCGCGGTCACCCT